>Ga0247670_1000009_pt1 | contig 64886 bp, 61 predicted proteins | sample CNK11_metaG_FD_183042 | JGI IMG/M metagenome (GOLD analysis project Ga0247670, IMG submission 183042) | Soil microbial communities from Purdue University Martell Research Forest, Indiana, United States - CNK11 | ecosystem: Environmental > Terrestrial > Soil > Temperate forest > Bulk soil...
GAATCAAATCCGGTTTACGTTGGACCTGATCCTAATGGTGGAGGGTCTCTTTACTCGATTCCTAATTGGACGGTGAATTGCAACAATACGCCCCAAAGTGGTGTGTTGATAAATAATTACATTTTGGATTATACGACAGCCGCTTTATTTGTCGGGGCCTCTTCCGGAGTGATTGGAGGGAACCAAAGTGTATTTTTGGCAGCATCTTCTTTTCAAGCTCCTGTCGGCGGTTCCGCAACGGAAAACCTATCGCAAACTGGAATCGTTCCAAGCACGGCAAATTCAATTCAATTTAAATTGGGGACAATTTGGGGGTTTGGAGGGACAGTTGACCTGAGCCAGCCGCAAAATAGTTTTTATGTGACCTTGAATAATCAGAATGTTCCACTACAGGTAACCGGGAATAGTGGTTCGTATTTAATTTTGACTGGTGATGTGTCAATGTGGGCTGGTCAAACAGCGCAGCTTTCGATTGGTGTTGGTGTGCCTTACAATGGTAATTCATTTCCAGAAATATTATACTCCGGCATTCTTGATGACGTTAGTTTTTCTCCGGTAGCAGTTCCCGAACCGAGTGCGCTAAGCATTTTTGGTGTTTCAGCTTTATTCTTTTTATGGAGGTTGACGCGGTCTCAACAAGTCACCGGAGCCGTTGACGCTGGTCCTTCCGCTGTCGCGGTTCACCCCACGCGTCGGCGATGGCTCAGCTTTAGAAGATTAGGCGCTTTGCGATGAAGGCATTTCTTATAACTACGGGCCTGCTTTTCGGTCTGATGGCTGTCGTTCATGTTTGGCGGGCCATTGAGGAGTGGCCGCACCAAAACATAAGTCTTGGATTTGTTCTTGGCATGACTGCGCTGATTGCGGTGCCGGGAGCTTTGTCGGCGTGGGCGTGGTGGTGCTTGGCGAAATTGCGGAGTGATCAATCCAAGCGCCAGAACGCACAAGTTGAGAAGAATGATCCGGATGATTCAGCCGCCTAAAAAGTCGCGAGCCTGTGCGAAATTTTTTTTGACGACCGTCGAATTGCAGTCAGGCAGCGGAAAAGTTTCATGGGTGGAGAAGTTTTGCCGGAGCGAATCCATCCGGTTCAACCGGTGATGGGAGAAGCGACCACACTTGTCAGAACGGCACGACCCGCTTTGTTGCGGGCAGGCTTGACCTGCCGGCCGCTCAACCCGCCGCCGCCATCAGTTTTTGGAAGCTCACCAGGTTCAGCACCCGCTTGAGGTTGTAGGCCAGCGTCGTGAGACTCCGTTCACACTGCACCTTCGCCAGGCCCTTGAGCAGAAAGTGCGTGTAGCCAAACCACCGATTGGTCGTGCCGAAGGGATGTTCGGCCAGCGCCTTTCTTATTGAGCATGGCGAGCCTAGTTATCCGTGTGATTCAGTTCACAACCGCAGCACGTCCGCGTGCAACTGCTGCGCCAGTTCTTTCCTGTCTGTGCTGTGTTGTTCAACCGGCGCAAACCGGACCGTGGCGCGAACCTTGGGCTTGCTCAAGAGATTCAACAGGTGCGGAAAGAACACCGCTTCGCCCCAGTAACAAACTTCCGCGTCGAGCGTGCCCTCGGCCTGCGTGTAGCAGATGCGGCCGATGGTGAGCGGATGCTTCTGCTGCGTGGCCGGTTCGAGCAGCGAAGACCGGAACGGCAGCAACGTTTTGCCATCCGAGCTGGTGCCTTCGGGAAAGACAATCACCAGCGCGCCGGCGTCCAACGCGGTCTGGATGTCGTCATTGATCTCGCCGACGTGGGTGCGCCGCTGGCGGTCGATGAAGAGCGTGCCACCCAGTTGCGCCATGAGCCCCATGACCGGCCAGGATTTGACCTCGCGTTTGGCGACGAACATGGACGGCATCAGCGAGACCAGCACGATGATGTCCACATAACTGACGTGGTTGCAAATGAGCAACCCGCGGGCGGGGATGGTTCCGGTGTGCTGAATCTCCAATTGAAAAATGCGTCCCACATGACGCCCGGTGCGTTGCAACCAGCGGGCGCGGGCGGCATACCGGGAAGCTTTGGGGCAAAAAGCGCAACGCAGCAAATAGACGCAGACCGCCTGGATCATTTCAAACCCGAACCAAATGAGTCGTCCAACCACGCGAAACGGGTGCCGGCGAAATCCTGTCATCCGCAAGTTTCAAACGGGGCGAACGCCACGGTCAACTCATAAATCGCTGGCGCACGAGGGCGGGCAGCGATTCCAGGTCCAGCAGCGTCAGAAAATCAATGGTCTTGAAACTCCGGTCCAGCGCCGGCGGTCCGCAGATCTTGGCGCCGATGCTCATGTAGGCGTTCAGCAGCTTCGGGATCTTGACGCGTTCCTCGGCCAGCTGCTGGAGCGGGCAATCGTATTCCGGCAACGGCAGCGTGCGCCATTGCGGCGAGGCCAGGGATTTCCGGCACAGTTCCGAGTAGGCCGAGGCGCCCACCGCCGGATCCTGGGACGTCAGCGAACTGCAGCCAATCAGATAGCGCCCGCCCCGCTTCTGGGCGTAACCGGCAATCCCCTTCCACAACATCCCCAGCACGATCAGATTCCGGTGCTGGCTGTGAACACAGGCGCGACCCAGTTCGATGATTTCCGGGCGATGCGGCTCGAAGGGACTGAAGTCAAACTCCTGCGCGCTGTAATAGCCCAGTTTGGAGGCGGCATTCACGCCGGTCTGCAAACGATAGGTCCCGACAATCTGACGGGTCGGCAGATGTTCGATGAGGAGATGATCGCACACGGCGTCGAACGGGTCGGCGTCCAGTCCGCTGGCGTGGGATTCTTCCAAACCCTCGTGGAGTTCGACATTGAAAACCTCAAAGCGCAGGGCCTGCGCGGCGCGTACTTCATCGGCATGGCACGCCAGGCGCGCGGCGTAATTGGCCGGCGCACTGACGATGAGTCTGACGGGTTTGGGCATGACGTTCACAGGCTAATGTTCAGAAAAGCCGGTGTCAATTGCGTGTCAGACAGGTTAATTCTTGGCGGATTTCAACGCGCGCTGAATCCGCTCCCGCGCTTCGGCCGGCAGGGTTTTGTCCGATTCATGCTCGTGATCGCAATCTTGCGCGACGGTCCTCAAAAACGCAATCTGCCGTCCGTATCGCCGGCACCATTTGCAGAGCAGCAGATGAATCCGCAGGCCGAGGCGTTTGGCCGGCGAAAGCGGATGATCCAGGGCGTCCGATTGCAGGCGGACGGCCTCCTGGCAGTTGGGTGAAAGCGCGCGGAGGGTTTTGGAAATCCAGTTCATCTCTCAAAGTGTGTCGGCATGGTTTGAATATCCTTACAAGTCATTCACAGTTTTCCGAACCAGTTCGTTTCCAGGCAACGCCGTAACGCCATCCGGGCGCGATGCAGCATCACCCACAAATTGCTCTCGGAAATGTTCAGCGTGGCGCAGATTTCCCTGCTGTCCACGCCGTCCACCTCGCGCAGCGTGAAGACTGTCGCGACGTTTTTGGGCAGCTTGCTGGAACAATCGCGGAACGTTTTCCAAAACTGCTCCTTGTCCAGGCTGTCGCCAGAGTCGGATGACCATTCCAGCGGTCCCAGCTCGTGAATCCACCCGCCTTGGTTGAAACCTTCGGCCACGAAGCGGTTGCTTTCCTCATCCGCGTAAAAATCGAGGTCGGTGAACGATGTTTCGCGGCTGGCCTTGCGGTAATGATCGAAAATTTTGTTTTTCAGGATGCCGGTGAGCCAGCTTTTCTCGGCGGATTTGCCGGCAAAACTTTTTCCGCCCTTGAGCGCGGCCAGAAACGTTTCCTGCACGGCATCCTCGGCCCGGGCCGGATCACGCAGGCGACTGAGCGCATAGCGGAAAAGATAATCGCCATGCTCCTCCACCCAGCGTTCGGGGTCGGACAAGTTTGCGCCCCCTGCCGCCGGGGATGGCGGCACAAGTTTGGAATCTTCATCAGGATTCAAGCCGGGGCAGCTTGTCAAAAATTTGCCGGCAAACACAAGCCTGATGAAATTTGCGGAAAACTTGTAAGGAATCCGGATCCGGAACGACCAACCTGTGGAAACAACAAACCATGATCGCGGCAATTCTTTTAATCACGCTCGGAGCCTACCTGGGTTGCGGATTTATCTTTGCCGTCCCGTTCGTTTTATCGGGCGTGAAGCAGATTGATCCGCACGCGGCGCAGGGCTCCAGGGGATTTCGCCTGCTCATCATCCCGGGCACGATGGCGTTCTGGCCGTTGCTGCTGCGCCGCTGGATGAAAGGCGTTCATGAGCCGCCGGCAGAGCGCAGCGCCCACAGGTGCGCCACGAAATTATGATCCGCCCATTGCGTCAACGTCATCGCCACCTGGTTGCCGCGCTCGCCATTTTTTTGCCGGTCGCGTTTGCCATCGGCATCGCGGCACGCAGGCCCGTTCCCGAAGCGGGCTCATCCCCGCTGGCAGCCATTTCTGCGACCGGGCGTTTTGAATCACAGGAATGGCAGCGCACGGATGTGTTCACGAACGCGCCCGTGCAGGTTCGTTTGCTGCGCGAGCACCAAGGCGTCGGACAATTTGCCGTCGAGTTGTCAGCCGGTGAAGATTTCGCCGAGCCGGATCTGATCGTCTATTGGACCGTCGAAAATCCGGCCATCACCGGCACCTTGCCGGGCGATGCGATTTTGCTCGGGACGTTCAGCCCGGGGCGATTGCCGCTCCCGGCCGCGGCCGTCCAAGCGGGCGGCCGGCTCGTGCTGTTCAGCCTGGCCGACAACGCAATCGTGGACACATCGAAACCAATCCGATTTGACGATTCAACGAGGTGACACATCATGGGCGCCGCCTACACATCCGTTCAGTGGAACCGCCAGAAAAAAATTTACGATTTCGTGCTGGCCGGCGGTGTCGCGGTGTTTCTCGTGGTGTTTGGCTTGCTGACAAAGATTTGTTTCCCGTTCATCACCGACGAAATTCTGATCATCCGCACCTCCGGAGTGGCGGCCTTTGTGCTGTTGCACATCATCCTGTGCATCGGGCCGCTCTGCCGGCTGAATCCCAAATTTCTGCCGCTGCTTTACAACCGCCGGCACGCCGGCGTAACGATGTTTCTGCTCGCCCTGATTCACGCCGTAATGGTGGTTGCGACCTATCATGCCGGCGGCGATACAAATCCGCTGCTGGGCATTTTTGTCTCCAGCCCGCTCACCGGCTCGGTCGCTGGCGTGCCGTTTCAGCCTTTTGGTTTTTTCGCGCTGTTGATTCTGTTTCTGATGGCGGCGACCAGCCACGATTTCTGGCTGGCGAACCTGAGCGCACCCGTCTGGAAGTCGCTGCACATGCTCGTCTATGCCGCTTATGCGCTGCTCGTGCTACACGTCACGTTCGGCGCGTTGCAAGGTGAAGCGAGTCCGGTTTATGTCAGTGCCATGGCCATTGGTTTTTTGACCGTGCTGACGTTACACCTCATGGCCGCCCGGAAAGAAATTCCCATTGATCGCGAATTAACAGGCCAGATCGCCGATGATTTCGTGGACGCCTGCGCCGTCGCCGGCATTCCGGAAAATCGCGCACGCATCGTTTGCGTGGCTGGCGAACGCGTCGCGATTTTCAAACATGACGGAAAAATCTCCGCCGTTTCAAACGTCTGCCAGCATCAGAATGGGCCGCTCGGCGAAGGGAAGATTGTTTCCGGCTGCATCACCTGCCCCTGGCACGGCTATCAATATGTGCCGGAAACGGGCGCATCTCCGCCACCGTTCGTGGAAAAAGTTCCAACTTTCAACGTCCGCGTCAAAGACGGACGGGTGTTCGTTCATACGAAACCAAATCCGGCGGGAACGAAAGTCGAACCGGCCTTGATCGAAAAATGAGCGACGAATTCTACATCGGTTGGGAGGCCAAGGCCGCCCCAGGTATCAGCAAGGCGGTTCGCAGAATTGTGACCGGCCTGCTGATGCTCGCGCTGTTCATTCCAGCGGTGCTGGCGATTTCACAACGCGGGATTGGTGTGAGCGTATTTGAATGGGGCAGGATAAAAAGATTTTCCGGCGTTTTGAAACTGCAGCCGTATCCGCATCTGCTCGTGCCGCGACCGGGCAACACGGACGGTCAGCCGGCATTTTCCACGTATTATCTCGTCGCGCCGTTCAAGCACGGACTCAATGGCGGAAAACTATCCACCCTCGACGGCAAAAATGTTTCCCTGCAAGGCACGCTCATCTATCGCGGCAATCAGACGATGGTCGAAGCGCTGCCGGATTCAATCAAAGCCGCCGGGAATCAATCCTCGTTGCTGCCCGGCACGGAAACGATTGCCCTTGGCCGGCAGACGCTGACTGGCGAAATCGTGGACAGCAAATGTTTTCTCGGCGTGATGAACCCCGGCCAGCTCATCCCGCACCGGGCCTGTGCGATCCGTTGCATCAGCGGTGGCGTGCCGCCGGTGTTGCTCGTGCGACCGAAGCATGGCCCGGTGATTTATCTCCTCCTCGTTTCCGCCGACGGCAAACCGGTCAACCAGCAGGTGCTGGACATGGTTGCCGAACCGCTGCAAATCACCGGCGAAGTGGAACGCGAGGGCGAGCTTTTGATTTTACGGGCGGATCCGTCAACCTACCGCCGCGTGAAATGACGAATTGGGGGACCTGATTATGCCGAAGCTACCACCGTTTTTTACCATTTTGATGCTGGCCTTAACTGCAGCGGCCCAAACCAATCTGCTGCTAAAATTCCAAAGCGCGCCGGAACGGACGGCATTACTGGAGCTTTACACCTCGGAAGGGTGCAGCAGCTGTCCGCCGGCCGAAGCGTGGTTTTCCGGACTGAAAGATTCGCCGCGCTTGTGGAAGGATTTCGTGCCGGTCGCGTTTCATGTGGATTACTGGAATTATCTGGGCTGGAAAGATCGTTGGTCGGATGCGACGTTTGCCGAACGTCAACGAGCCTATGCCAAGCTCTGGCGCAGCGAAAACATCTACACTCCGGAATTTGTGCTCAACGGAAAGGAATGGCACAACTGGTTTACCGGTCGAAACGGGCCAAAATCGGATGGCGAACGGCCCGGCATTCTCACCGTGACTGCCACAGGCACGAACCGCTGGTCGGCAAGTTTTGTGCCGGAAAAATCATCGAATGCGCATTACGAGATCCACGCCGCGTTGCTGGCGGGCGGGATCGTCGTCAAAGTGCTGGCGGGTGAAAATGCAGGCCGCCGGCTGAACCACGATTTCGCCGTCGTAAACCTCGTCCAAATCGGGATGACGACTAGCCATGGTGTCGCGAGCGGGAAGTTCATCCTGGATTCACCGCCTGCCAATCCCGGAAAAACCCTGGCGCTGGCAGCCTGGGTCACACGTGCCGGAGAATTGGAACCCTTGCAAACCACCGGCGGTTGGCTCGTCCCACCGGCCATGAATTAATTGTAAGGTTTGCCGGACCGCTCCGACAAACTGTCATGAAAAGATTATTGCTATCCCTGACCCTGGCGATGCTAGCGATGCCGGTTTTCGCGCAAACCAAAACCCTGCTGAACCTCGATAAAACCGGCGTGGCCATCCAGGGTTATGATCCGGTGGCCTTTTTCACCGACCACAAACCGGTAAAGGGCGACCCGAAGATTTCGGCCAGGCACGCCGGCGCGCTTTATTTTTTCGCCTCGAAGGAACACCAGGATCTGTTCAAAGCCGACCCGGCCAGATACGAACCCGAGTTCGGCGGCTACTGCGCCTACGGCGTTTCACGGAACAAACTGGTGGAGATTGACGTCGACGCATTTCAGATCGTGGATGGCAAATTGTTGCTCCAATACAGCAAGGGCGTCCGCGACAATTTCAACGAGGACAAGGCGGGCAATCTCGCCAAGGCGAAGACCAATTGGATCGGGCTGGTCGCCAAAAAGGGCAAATGACTTGCCAGCCTCAGTCCGCCTCCACGACCAACCCATGGTGATTATGCATTCGTTGACCAAAACGCGGAAAATCGTCAGCTGGTTGGTGCGCCTCACGGCGGCGGTCATCCTGCTGCAAACGTTATTTTTCAAATTCACCGGCGCGCCGGAGTCCGTCTATATCTTCACGAAGGTCGGCATGGAACCATGGGGACGCTACGGTTCCGGCGCGGCGGAATTGATCGCGGCCATCCTGCTGTTGTCGTCCTGCCATTGCTGGCTCGGCGCGCTGCTTGCCTTGGGCGTCATGGCCGGTGCGATTGTTTCCCATCTGACCGTGCTGGGCATCGTGGTGCAGGACGACGGCGGTCTGCTGTTCGGCCTCGCGTTGACCGTGGCGGCTTGCAGCCTGGTCACCCTGTTCCTGCATCGGCACCAAATTCCCGTCCTCTCCAAACTGTTCCAAAATCAAAATTCATGAACGCAACACCAGCCAGGGAAGATCGCGAGCTGATCCAATCGGTCATCGAAACCCTGCGGCAGGGCGAGACCTTGCTGATGGAAATCAGCGACGAAGCTTACACCCGCAAAGTGCCGGCCGCCTTCAATGCTTCCATCGGCGGACATTATCGCCATTGTCTCGACCATTTCCGCACCTTGCTGGATGCGGCGGCGGCGGGCGACTTGAATTACGACCATCGTGAACGTGGCACCGTCGTCGAACACGACCGGTTGGCCGCATTGAACGCCACCCGCGAATTGCGCGGGGGCTATGAACAACTGGATCCGGTTTTCATTCCGCGCAGGCTCAGGGTGACCTGCAAGACCAGTTATTCCACGAGTGGCTCGCAAGTTTCGCCGTCCTCCATCGGGCGGGAGATCATGTATTCCGTCGCCCACGCCGTGCATCATTACGCGCTCATCGCCGTCATGGGCGGGATCCTGGGATTGCAACTGCCAGCGGGATTCGGCATCGCGCCGTCCACGCTCAAGCATCAAGCCCAAGCCGCGAAAATTGCCGCCTGATTTCCATGACTGAAGCCCTGCCATTGTCGCCCGGCGCCGTCGCCGAATGGATCCCGTTCGGGACAGCGGCGGGATTTTTTCTGGCCACCTTCGTGCTGGAAGATGCCGCCGCCATCGGTGCGGGCCTGTTGCTGGCGGCCGGACAAATCGCCTGGCCTGCGGCGTTCACGGCCTGTTTCCTGGGAATCTGGCTGGGCGATGTCGGACTTTACGCCCTGGCCCGATTCGCCGGACGCGGCTGGTTTGAACGCTCTTCATGGCAAAAATTTTCGGCGCAGGTCGCCCGCAGCGAGCAATGGTTCGCCCGGCGCGGCACCCTGATTCTGATATTCAGCCGGATGGTTCCCGGCGCACGCCTGCCAACGTATCTCGCGGCGGGATTCCTGCGGCTGCCGCTGCCGCGCTTCCTGCTGGTCACGGGTGCCGCCGCCTCGGTCTGGACCTTCATCGTTCTTCTGCTGGCCCAAGCTTTCGGCAATCAGCTCGCCCAATGGTTGAGCAGTTATAAATCGGGCGGCTGGTTATTGCTCGGCGCGGGGTTGGTGCTGTTGCTCACGATGCAATTGCTGCGTCGCGTATTCCTCGATTTCGATTCCCGCAAGTTCTCCCTCTGGTTGGTGCGCTGGCGGCATTGGGAATTCTGGCCCATGTGGCTGTTCTATCCGCCCGTCGCCGTGAATTATCTGTGGCTCGCCCTCAAATACCGCGGTCTCACGCTGCCCACGGCGGCGAATCCCGGAATATTTTCCGGCGGCATGGTCGGCGAATCCAAAATCGCCACGCTGTCCGAACTCATGGCCACCAGTCCGGAATTCACGGCGGAGGCGGAACTCCTGAATGGTTCGACCGAAGGGGAACGGCTCGACTCACTGCGGGAAATCTGCGCGCGCCGGAACATCCCTTATCCCTTCATCCTGAAACCCGACCATGGCCAGCGCGGAGACGGCGTGAAATTGATCCGCAATGAAAACCAGGCCTCGGCTTATTTGAAACAGACCGCCGCCCCGTTGCTCGTCCAGCGCCACGCCGCCGGGCCGGGCGAAGCCGGAATTTTCTACTACCGGTTTCCCGGCGAACCGCGCGGCCATGTTTTTTCGATCACGGAGAAAATCTTTCCCGTCATCACCGGTGACGGGCGCCGCACGATTTCGGAACTGATCCACCGGGACGCCCGGGCCCGGTTTCAGGCCGGCAAATACCTGCAACGTCTGGCCGGGCGCGAACAGGAAGTCCTGCCCGCCGGCGAGCCGCTCAGGCTCGTCGAGGCCGGCAATCATGCGCAGGGCTGCATTTTCCGCGATGGCCGGCATTTGTGCACGCCGGAACTGGTTGAACGCATTGATGCCATTTCACAAAAATTGACCGGCTTCAACATCGGTCGTTACGACATCCGCTTCTCAAACGAGAAGGATCTGCGCGCCGGAAAAAACTTCTCGATCATCGAGTTGAACGGCGCGGCGTCCGAAGCGACCAGCATTTACGACGCCCGCAATTCACTCCGTTCCGCCTACCGGACGTTGTTCCGGCAATGGGAGCTGGTCTTCGCCATCGGGGCGGCCAATCGCCGGCGGGGCTGCCCGCCCGCCCAACTCCCGCTTCTCTGGAAAAGCTGGCGGAACTATCATGCGCAGGCCGCCACCTATCCGGCGGCGGATTGAGCCATGTGCACCGTCACTTTTTCCCCGCGCAAATCGGGCTACGCGCTCGCGATGAACCGCGACGAGCTGCTGACCCGGCCGGCCGGCTTGCCGCCAGCCCGAAAACTCTTCAATGGCCGTGAAGTCATTTGTCCTTCCGAACCCGGTGGCGGAACCTGGATCGCCCTCAATCAAGACCGGGTATGTTTTGCGCTGATCAATTGGTATTCCGTCGCCGCACGGGTGCGTGGCGACGCCGTCAGCCGTGGCAACATCATCCTGACCGTCGGCGCGGTTGCGGGCTCCGAGGCTGCGGATGACTTGTTGAGCAACTATCCATTGCAAAAAACAAATCCGTTCCGGCTGATCGGCGTTTTTCCGGCCACGAATCAAATTGTCGAATGGCAGTGGGATTTGAAACGGCTGGTTCGCAAACGACATCGCTGGCGGATGCAACAGTGGATCTCCTCCGGTTTTGACGAACCGGCCGCCCGGCAACTGCGCAGCCGGACGTTTCGCGCGGCCCAAAAACAGGACTCCGCCGGCGATGTCGGCTGGCTGCGAAGGCTGCATCGTTCGCACCTGCCGGAGCGCGGGCCGTTTTCCACCTGCATGCACCGCTCCGATGCCGCAACGGTAAGCTACACTGAAATCACCGTCACCACGCGCCGGGCCGAAATGCGATACGCCCCCTGCCCTCCCTGTCAGGCCATTTGAAGACTGGATGACAAAACTGTCATGCAGCGTTTGTTGAATGTTCATCCCGGTTGGATTTAATGTGGTGTCTGGAATTTTAAACAACACAACCAATATGAAAATTAAAATGCTCCTCTGTTCCACGCTGGCAGCAGGTCTGCTCGCCGGTTGCTGCTGGGAAAAATGTGAACATGGCGAAAAGAACGGCGAAGCCAGACAGGCCAGACTCATGGCCGCGGCCAAGGTTAGCAAAGAAGCCGCGCAAGCGTCGGCCCTCGCCAAAGTTCCCAACGGCACGGTCAAGGAAAGTGAACTGGAAAAAGAACATGGAAAACTCATCTGGTCGTTCGACATCACCACGCCGGATTCCAAGGACATCACGGAAGTCGAAGTGGACGCCATCACCGGTGCCGTGCTGAGCGCGGACAAGGAATCGCCGGAAGATCAAGCCAAGGAAGCCGCCGAAGACGCCGCCAAAGCGAAGAAAGGCGAAGACAAGGATTAAGCCCCGGCCAGCCTTTGCTCATTGACGTGAACCCTTTCGCAGCGCAAGAGTTGTCCCGGCAAATTCAACCAAATGATCGCATGAAAAAAATTCTATTGCCCGTTCTGTCTTCCCTGTGCTTCGCGTCGGTCTGCTGCGCGGACATTTCGTATCACCTGCTCAAGGAAATTCCCGTGGGTGGCGACGGTGGCTGGGATTACCTGACCGTGGATTCCGCCGGACAGCGTCTCTACGTTTCGCACGCAACGAAAGTTGTCGTGATTGATCTGGCCAAAGACGCCGTCGTTGGGGAGATCACCAACACGCCCGGCGTTCACGGCATCGCCGTCGCGCCGGAATTGAATCGCGGCCTCGTCACCTGTGGCCGCGAGAATAAAGGTGCCCTCGTGGACTTGAAAACTCTGACCATCCTTTCCAAGGTGGAGACCGGCGCCAACCCCGACGGGATGCTTTACGAGCCGGGACAAAAGGAATTTTACACGTTCAACGGACGCGGCGAGTCCGCCACGGTCATTGACGCAAAATCCGGCAAGGTCGTTGCCACGATCGCTCTCGGTGGCAAACCCGAATTCGCGGCGGCCGACTCGAAAGCCGGGCGCGTGTTCAACAATCTTGAAGACAAGAGCGAACTCGTCGCGATTGACACCAAAACCCACACCGTCACGAACCGCTGGCCGATTGCACCGGGCGAGGAGGCATCCGGCATGGCTTTCGACGAAAAGAATCATCACCTGTTCCTCGGCTGCGGAAATAAACTGATGGCCATGGTGGACAGCCAAAGCGGCAAGGTCATCGCCACGGTTCCGATCGGCGACGGCGTGGACGCAAATGCCTTCGATCCCGGCACCCAACTCGCCTTCGCCTCCTGCGGCGATGGCACGGTGACGATTGCCCGTGAAGACGGAGACAAGCTGACCGTTGTGCAAACGTTGAAGACCGAGCGCGGTGCGCGGACCATGACGATTGATCCGGCCACGCATAAAATTTATCTGGCTTCGGCCAAGTTTGACGCGCCGGCGGAAGGCCAGCGGCGCGGCAAGATACAGCCGGGCAGTTTCAAAATTCTGGTTTACGGCATGGAAAAGGAGTGATCCGATGAAAAGCGGTTTCTTTATTTCATTCGCCGCGGCGGTCGTGCTGGCCCTGGCGGGTTGCTCGAGTGTGGATTCGTCCGCCTCTGCGCAAAAAGAATGGCCGAAATTCTCTCATCCGCATGAGATCACCAATCCGTATCTGCCGCTGGCGTCGCTGAAGCAGGATATTCTCGAGAGTAAAGACGAACGCGTCGAACGCATCGCCCGCCCGGAAGTCCACAAGACATTCTCGATCGGCGGCCAGACGGTCGAAGCACTGACCGTGGAGGATCGCGAATACAACGCGAGCGGCGAACTGACGGAAACCACGCTGGATTATTTTACGCAGGATGATGACGCGAACGTGTATTACCTCGGCGAGGATGTGAACACTTACAAGCACGGGAAGCTTTCCGGCCACGGCGGTGCGTGGTTGTTCGGCAAAGACACGCAGAAACTCGGCGTGCTTATGCCGGCGCATCCGAAAGTCGGCGACAAATTCAAAACCGAAGATGCGCCGCCCATCACGTGGGAGGCCGACGAAGTGATTTCCCTTTCCGAAACCATGACGGTGCCGGCGGGAACATTTCATGATTGCGTGAAGGTCAAGGAACACGCCTCCGACGGCGGGACGGAATACAAACTCTACGCGCCCGGCGTCGGCGTCATCGCCGAAATGGATTCGGACGGGGGGCTGCTGTTGAAATCGCACGAGGTGAAATGAAAACGCGCAAACTATTATTGGCGATGGCGCTGGTCGGCGGACTTGGTTTTGCCGCCGGCTATTCGGTTGTTCAACATTCGCTCAAGCAGCAACAGTCCGTGTGGCAGGCAGGCAGGTCCGCCCTTGAAGCCGATCTGGCGGCAGCCCGTAACCGACCGGCTGAAGTCAAAACCATCACCGCGCCGGGACAGGTCGTCCAGGTGGAGAAGAAAATTTCTCCCGAGGAAATTTTGGGGCGGCTCAAGACGCTGAAAGTCATCGCGAACCAGCCGCGCAGCACGCGCCTGCTGGTGCATCAGTTTGAAAGCCTGACGGAACTCGGGCCGGAGGCCCTGCCCGCCATCCGCAAATTTCTGGCGGCGAATGAAGAGGTGGAATACGACGCCGGCTTCACCCGGGGTTCGCGCAACGGCAACATTCCCGTTGACTTCAATGTGCCGCCGTCACTCCGGCTCGGCTTGTTTGAAACCGTCAAGAACATCGGCGGGATGGCCGCCGAGCAGGTTCTTGATGAAACGCTCAAGATCACCGGCCGCGGCGTTGAGGTCGCCTACCTCGCGCGGGCGTTGCAGCAGCTCGCACCGGACAAATACCGCACCGATGCCCTGACTGCGGCGCATGAACTGCTCGCCAAACCGCTCGTCGCCGACTCCGGCAGCCCGATGGACAAGTTTGACCGCAATTATCTTTACGGCGTGCTCACACTGTTCAACGACACCTCATTCATCGCGCAGGCGCAGGCCGGCTTGATCGGGCCCGACGGCCAGATTGACCAGGTGGCGCTGCGTTATTTGCAGCAGGCGATGAGCACACAGTCCGTTGCCCTGGCCAGCCAGCTCTGGCAGGACCCGCGGATCGCCCCCGACCAAAAAGAACCGCTCGCCCGTGTGGCGCTGGCTTATGTGGGAGCCGATGCCAAAGCCGACCAATTTTATCAGACGGCCATCAATGATCAGAATCTGTCGCCGGACGCGCGCCGGAATCTGATTGAAGATTTGAATCAAGACGGCTTTCCGAATACCAAGAATCTCACGCTGGCCGACCTGCCGCTCATCCAAAAGCGCATCGCCCTGATCGAAGAGCTTGCGCCCAACGCGCTGGATCAAATCAACGCCCGGGCCTTTCAGGAGGCCTACAAGGATTTGATAAAAATGCAGAATTCTCTGCTGCCCAAAAAATGACCGGGTTGCGCCGGGCGGCGGGTTTTCCTCGTCGCCGGTCTGGTTTTCCAACAATAATCATTCCATGCGCGTTCTGGTTGTCGAAGACGAAAAAAAAACCGCCTCGTTTGTCTGCAAGGCATTGCAGGCGGAAAACTTTGCCGTGGATGTCTGCCACAACGGCAACGACGCCCTGGCCGCCGCCAAGGCCACACCGTTCGACGGCATTGTGCTCGACATCATGCTGCCGGGCCGCGACGGCTTGAGCGTGCTGCGGCAGTTACGCGAACGTAAAAACACCACGCCGGTATTGCTCCTCTCCGCGCGCGGCGAAGTCAACGAACGCGTCGAAGGCCTGGACGCCGGCGCGGACGATTATCTGCCCAAGCCGTTCGAACTCGCCGAACTGGTCGCCCGCGTGCGCGCGCTCACCCGGCGCGGCGGTGAAAACAAATCCACCACCTTGCGCGTTGCCGACCTCACGCTCGATACGCTCACGCACAAGGCGCAACGCGGCAGCACAACCATCGAGCTGACTTCGCGCGAATACCGGCTGCTGGAATTTCTCATGCGTTCGGCGGGCCGCCCGTGCGGGCGCATGATGATCCTGGAAAAGGTGTGGGACTACCATTTTGATCCCGGCACGAATCTGGTGGACGTTTACATCCGCCGCCTGCGCGAAAAAATTGACGCGGACTTTGAACCCAAGCTGCTCCACACCGCGCGCGGCACGGGCTACGTCCTGAAAGTCGCGTAATGAAGAAAATCGAAAAATTCAACATTCAACATTCAACGCCCAACCTCCAAGGTTGGTATCGCGCCGCCGCCGTTGGGAGTTCAACGTTGAATGTTGAAGGTTCGATGTTTCGCCGGAGGCTCCAGCCATGACCATCCGCACCCGCTTGACCCTCTGGTATGCCGCGATCTTTTCCGTGTCCTTGCTGGTCATCGGTGTGTCCATGTATTCCGAACTGGTCCTGGAGCCGCGCGCCAGGATCGCCCGCCATCATGGCGACGGCGTGGATGAGGATGCCGGGACGGACATCACCCAGATCATTTTCTTTTACGGCGGATCGGCCATCGTCATCGGTGTGCTGGGCGGCCTGTGGCTCACCCGCCGCGCGCTGGCGCCCGTGTCCACGCTGACCAAGGCCGTGGAAAGCATTCACGAAAAAAACCTGGGCGAAAAAATCCCGCGCTCCGGCAACGGCGACGAATTGGACCGGCTGACCGAGGTGTTCAACGCCATGACCGCGCGGCTGGAAGATGCCTTCAACCGCATCCGCGAATTCACCCTGCACGCCTCGCACGAACTCAAAACGCCGCTGACCATCTTGTGCGGTGAGACGGAAACCCAATTGCGCGATGAATCGCTCACCCCCGCGCAACACGAACACACCGCCAGCCAGCTCGACGAATTGCGCCGCCTCGCCCGCATCGTGGACGGTCTCACCCTGCTCGCCAAGGCCGACGCCGGACAGATCGCGCTGGCGCTGGAACCGGTGCGTTTCGACGAACTGGTGCGGGATAATTTTGCCGACGCCCAGATTCTCGCCGAACCGCAAGGCATCAAAGTTGAAATGGAAACGTGCGAGGAAGTTTCCGTGCGCGGCGACCGGCACCGGCTGCGCCAGTTATTGCTGAACCTGGCGGACAACGCCGTCAAGCACAACCAACCGCACGGGCGCGTGACGATGAGCCTACGTCGGGTGGACGGCTTTGCCGAATTCGCCATCGCCAACACGGGCGCGGGAATTCCGCCGGAGATTTTGCCGCGCGTGTTCGACCGTTTTTTTCGCGGCGACCCGGCGCATCATTCGATTGGAGCGCCGGTCTCCCGACCGGCCGGTTCAGAAAATGCCGCCCACCCACGGGCCGATCAGGAGATCGTCGTCCCGCCCGGCGCGGGCGAAATGCCGGTGGACGGCTGCGGCCTCGGCTTGAGCATCGCGCAATGGATTGTTTCCGCGCACGGCGGCACAATTCAGATTGCCTCCGCGCCAGCAAAACAGACAATCGTCACCGTGCGCCTGCCACTGAATTCTTAAATGCAACCTTCAACCTTCAACCTTCAACCTTCAACCTCCGGCCAAGCCCGCCCGGTGCGTGCCGGGAAACCTGGGCGCTGGGCGTTGGGCGTTGAATGTTTGATGTTTTCAGTCCTTCTGCTGGCCGGGTGCGCCCATTTCGAGCCGCAGCCGCTTGAGCCGGAGCAAACCGCCGCGCAATTGGAATCCCGCCGGCTCAATGATCCCGGCTTGGAAAAATTTCTCCAACAAAACCTCGGCCAGCCGATCACCGATTGGCCGAAAACGAATTGGAATCTGCCGGAACTGACGCTCGTCGCGTTTTATTTTCATCCCAGTCTCGAAGTCGCACGGGCCCAATGGCTGGTCGCCACGGCGGGCTTGAAAACGGCGGGCGCGCGGCCCAACCCCTCGGTGTCGTTCACGCCCGCTTACGATACTCAAATCCCCGGCAATTACAGCCCCTGGCTCCTGCCGGTGACTTTTGATGTGCCGATCGAAACGGCGGGCAAACGCGGCAAACGCCTCGCCGAGGCGGCAAAAATCTCCGAGTCCGCGCGCTGGAATTACGTTTCCGCCGCGTGGCAGATCCGCAGCGGCGTGCGTGCGAGTTTGCTGGATTTCAACACTGCCGGACGCCGTGCGGAACTGCTGCAAACGCAATTCGCCGGACAAAAGAAAATCGTGAGCCTGCTGCAGGGCCGCTTTGATGCGGGTGAAATTTCGCATCCCGAACTCACCGCCGCGCAGATCGCGCTGCACAAGACGCGGATCGATTTCAGCGACGCGCAATCGAAGCAGGCCGACGCGCGTTCCCGACTGGCACAGTCGCTCGGCCTGACCGAAGCCGCGCTCGCCGGGGAAAATTTCGATTTTAGTTTTTCCCCGGGCAACGCAGCGGAATTGAACTCCGCCAGAGCACGGCAAGTCGCGCTGCGTTCACGGGCGGACATCCTCGCCGCGCTCGCCGACTACGCGGCGGCGGAGGCGGATTTGCGACTGCAAGTCGCCAAACAGTATCCCGATCTGCATCTCGGCCCGGGCTACGCCTGGAATTCCGGCAACGCGGGTGACAATGAGTGGAGCCTCGGCCTGACGCTGGAGCTGCCGGTGCTCGATCAGAATCAGGGGCCGATTGCGGAAGCCGAGGCTCGGCGGAAGCTGGCGGCCGCAAAATTCATCGAACTCCAATCACAGGTCGCCGGCGAGATTGACCGCGCCGTTGCGGGCTGGCACGTGGCGCTGGATCAATTGCAGACGGGCAAAGAAATGCTCGCCGCCGAGCTGCGGCAGCAAAAATCCGCCGAGGCGCAGCGCGCTGCCGGCGCGGGCGACCAGCTTGATTTGCTGACGGCGCAATTGGAATTGATCAACGCCTCGCTCACGCAAATTGACAACGAAACCAAATTCCTGACCGCTTCGGGCGCGCTCGAAGATGCGTTGCAGCAGCCGGCGGATTCGCTTGCCGCCGCCGTCGTAAAATTGTCAGCTGAAGATCCGGAAGGAAAATCATCGCATCCATGAAACCGTCAAAACAATTTATCCCCATACTCCTGACAGTTCTTTCAATGGTCCTGTTCCCGGGCTGTTCCAAACCGGCGGACGAAAAAGCCGCGGGCGCAGCCGAAAAAGTTCCCGACCAGAACAAGGCCGGCGTGACAATTGATGCTGAAACGCAGACACGCATCGGGCTGAAAATGGAAACGCCAACGGCGGCAGAATGGCAGCCAGAGTTGCACGCCGTCGGGCGCGTGGTTGATCCGCTCGTGTTCGTGGCGGCGGTGGCGGATTACGAAACGGCACGGGCGGCTGCGGTCGCAAGCAGCAGTGAATGGGAGCGTATGCAGATGCTCGCAGCACAAGACAACGCGTCGCCTCGCGCATTGGAGGCAGCGCGGGCGATGGCAGCGCATGATTCACTCGCACTCAAGGCGGCCCGGGCAAAGTTCACCGCTGATTGGGGCACGCATCTGGCCGCGCGGACGAACCTCACCGAACTGGCCGAAGCTCTACAGACCGATGACAAAGCACTCGTTAAATTGACACTGCCTGCCGGCACGTTCCCCAGTCCGTTGCCGGCGGCCGCCACCATTTATTTCTTCAACGATGAGACAAAATCCGCAGCGGCGGATTTTGCCGATGACCTCGGCATTGATCCCGCCACGCAAGTTCAAACACTTCTTTTTTCAGTGGGCAAAAAATTGCGGCCGAGCCTTTCGCTCACGGCCAGCTTGAAAATTTCCGGGGAACCGGTGGGCGGCGTGACCGTGCCATCCAGCGCGGTGCTGCGTTATGAAGGCAAAGGCTGGATTTACGTCCAGACGGGTGAAGGTCAGTTTCTCCGGACGGAAATTCCGCTCGACCATGTGACGGAAAATGGCTGGTTCGTTTCCAGCGGCTTGTCGTCAACGAACCGTATCGTTGTCACCGGTGCGCAAACGATCCTTTCGGCGGAGATGAGCGGCGGCGATTTCAACACCGGAACCCGCGACTAAAATGCTGCGCCACCTCGTCGAACTTTCCTTGCGGTCGCGCGGCGTGGTCATCACGCTCGCGGTCGGGCTGATTTGCTACGGGCTGTTTGTCGCGACGCACGCAAAGCTGGATGTCTTTCCCGAATTCGTCCAGCCGCAGGCCACGGTGCAGACCGAAGCGCCCGGACTCGCGCCGGAACAGGTCGAAGCGCTCGTCACACGCCCGGTCGAAAGCGTGTTGAATGGCGCGGGCAATCTCGAATCCATCCGCTCGGAATCCATCCAGGGCCTGTCGGTCGTGACGGCCGTGTTCAAGGACGGCACGGACATCTACATCGCGCGGCAAGTGCTCGCGGAAAACCTGGCGCAACTGGCGGGCAACCTGCCGGCCGGCGTGAAGTCGCCCACGATGTCACCGTTGACGTCGTCCACGATGGATCTCCTCAAATTCGGTTTGGTCTCTGACAAACTTTCGCCGATGGAATTGCGGACGTTCGCCGATTGGACGGTGAAGCCGCGGCTGCTTTCCGTGCAGGGCGTGGCGGGCGTGAAAGTTTTTGGCGGCGAAGTCCGTCAATTGCAGATCCAGGTGAAGCCCGACCGGCTCGCGGCGTTCGGCATTTCCGTCTCGGACGTGGCGCAGGCGGCGCGCGAGGCGACGGGGGTGCGCGGTGCCGGCTTTGTCGAAACCGCGGCCCAACGGCTCGTGCTCCAGACCGAAGGCCAGTCGCTCACGGCCGGACAGCTCGGCAACGTCGTCGTAACGCAGCGCAACGGCCATAGCATCCGTTTGCAGGACGTGGCGGATGTCATCCTCGGGGGCGAACCGAAATTCGGTGACGCGATCATCAATGGCCGGCCGGGCATCCTGATGACGTCCGCCAGCCAATACGGCGCGAACACGATGGAGGTGACGCGCGGCGTCGAAGCGGCGCTGGAGGAAATGAAGCCCGTGTTTGCGGCGGAAGGCATCCAATACGTCCCCGACTTGCATCGCCCGGCGACCTTCATCGAACGCGCCATCCAGAACATGAAATGGTCGCTCCTGCTCGGCGCGATCCTGGTGGCGGTCGTGCTGTTCCTGTTCCTACTGGACCTGCGGACGGCGCTCATTTCATTCATGGCCATTCCGCTGTCCCTGCTCGCGGCGGTGATTGTCCTCGATCATTTCGGCGTGACGCTCAACACGATGACGCTCGGCGGACTCGCCGCCGTGCTGGGCGTGGTGGTGGACGATGCCATCATCACGGTGGAAAACATCCTGCGCCGGCTGCGGGATAACTCCGCGCTCGCCGCGCCGCGTCCATTGCTGCAGGTCATTCTTGAGGCGACGCTCGAAGTCCGGAGTGCCGTGGTGTATGCGACGTTCATCGTCGCGATGGTTTTTCTGCCGGTGCTGACAATGACGGGTTTGCAGGGGCGCTTCTTCGCGCCGCTCGGCGTCGCGTTCATTCTCGCGAACCTCGCCTCGCTCGTGGTCGCGCTCACGGTTACGCCGGCATTGTGCTACGCGCTGCTCTCACGCACCAAACCGCATGAACCGCCGAATTATCTGCTGCGCCTGAAAACTCTTCATCTATGGGCGCTGGGGAAAGTGAACCGCGCGCCGGGCACGGTGATTGGCGTCGTTCTGGTTTTGTTCATCGCGGCGCTGGCCACCCTGCCCTTTTTTGGCGGTGAACTGTTGCCGGATTTTCGCGAGGGACATTTTGTGGTGGGCATCACGATGGCACCCGGCACGTCGCTGACAGAAATGAAAAGGCTGGGCACGCAGATTTCGAAGGAGCTGCTCCAGAATCCGAACCTCCAGAGTGTCGAAGAACAAATCGGCCGCGCCGAGATGGGCGAGGACACCTGGGGCACGCATCGCGGCGAGATGCATATCGAGTTGAAACCAACCGGCATTGAAGATCAGGAAAAAGTGCAGGAGGAAATCCGTGAAACGCTGGCAAAATTTCCCGGCATCCAGACCGAAGTGCTGACATTCCTTGGCGACCGGATCGGCGAAACGATCTCCGGCGAGACGGCACAGGTGGTCGTGAATCTTTTCGGCGAAGACCTGGACGCGCTGGACGCCAAGGCCAACGAAGTGGCGCAGGTGTTGAAAACCATTCCCGGCGCGGCGGACGTGCAGGTGTCCGCGCCGCCGGGCGCGCCGCGGATGATGATCCAATTGCTTCCCGACCGGTTGACACAATTCGGTTTTCGCCCGGTCGAAGTTCTCGATGCCGTGCAGACGGCGTATCAAGGTGACCTCGTGGCGCAGACCTACGAGGGCAGCAAGGTCTTTGACGTGGCGGTGATCCTGGCGCCCGCCGCCCGACAGCAACCTGAAACCATCGGCGATTTGCTGGTCAGCAACTCTCAAGGCATACAAATGCCGTTAAACAAACTGGCCAACGTTTTCCTGACAACAGGCCGTTTCGCAATTCTTCATGATGGCGCGCGGCGGCGGCAGACCATCACCTGCAATCCCGCCGGACGCGACGTGGCCTCGTTCCAGGCCGATGCGCAAAAGGCGATTGCGGCCCAGGTAAAATTACCGGCGGGCATCTATGCCGAGTTCAGCGGCGCGGCGCAGGAACAACGACAGGCGCAGACCGAATTGCTCCTGCACTCGCTCGCCGCGGCAGCGGGCATCATTTTGCTGCTGGCGGTGGTCTTCCGCAAGGCGAGCCACCTGTTGCTCGTGCTTTCAAACCTGCCGTTCGCACTGGTCGGCGGCGTGCTCGCGATTTTCCTCGTGGGCTATTTCGGCGACGAAGGACAAGGCTCCTTGTCGCTCGGGACATTGGTTGGCTTCGTCACCTTGTTCGGCATCACGATGCGGAATTCCATCATGATGATCTCCCACTTCGAACATCTGGTGAATGAGGAAGGCCTGACGTGGGGCATCGAGACGGCGATGCGCGGGGCGACGGAACGGCTCGTGCCGATTGCGATGACGGCGCTGGTCACCGCGCTGGGTCTGCTGCCCCTGGCGTTGGGCAGCGGGGCGGCGGGACGTGAGATCGAAGGCCCGATGGCCATCGTGATTTTGGGCGGGTTGATCACCTCAACGCTCTTGAACCTGCTGGTGCTGCCGGCGCTGGCGGTGCGCTATGCGAATTTCGGCGCACAACCTCGGAAATAATTCTTAACGCCGGACGCGGGCTTTCGGCTTTACGGTCGCGGGCTTTGATCGTTTCGCCAGCTTCAGCTCCCGTTGCAAACGGGCGATTTCGGTTTTGGCCGTCGCGAGGTCAGCCTTGGTCTTCTTGCAATCCGTGCGCGTCTTGCCCAGTTCCAGCGCATGACGGCGGAGTTCCAGCTGGGTCATGACATGCCGGGCCAGCACGCGCAACGCCTGCTTTTGATCGGCGGTCATTTCGTGCGGAACCAGGTCAACCACGCACAGCGTGCCGAGCGCATAACCATCCGGCGTGACGAGCGGCGCGCCCGCGTAGAAACGGATCTTGGGAGACGCGGTGACGAGCGGATTGTCTTTGAACCGTTCGTCCAGCGTCGTGTCGGGGATGATGAGCAGATCGCTCTGTAAAATCGTATGGGCGCAAATGGAAACATCACGCGCGGTTTCCTTGAGGTCCACGCCAACCGCGGACTTGAACCATTGCCGGTTCTCATCCACCAGCGTGATCAACGCAATGGGCGCACCGCAAATATGCGACGCCAAGGCCGTCAGTTCGTCGAACACCTCTTCCGGCACGGTATCGAGCACCTCGTATTGCCAGAGCACCTTGATGCGCTTGGCCTCGTTTTTTGGAATCGGTGCGGGCATGTTGAAATCTTTGTCTGGATTGTTTTTACTGACGTTGCGTGAAGGATGGTCGGAATAATCACCGCTGTCAACGCGTGGCATCAACCGGAAACGCCGCTGACCACCAAAATAATCAGCGGGAAACGGTTCCCTCAATCTGACCGTGCGGCTCGTCCGTGGGGACGAACAACTCGTTTTTACTTTCCAGGCCGAATGGCGCCAGGTTGACCGGCAGGCAATGCTTGTTCGGCATTGCCAGATGAACCTTCGAGATGGCCGGAGCGACCTTCAACGCCGCCTCCCCCATTTGGAACAGGGTCACCTGCACCGACGGACTGAAATTTTTCGCGAAGGTCGCCAGCATCGCCGCCAGGATTTTCCCGTTCGTCGCCGAATAGCTCCTCGGCTGCTTCAGGTAAGTCCACGTCGCCTTGAGTTTCGTCGCAAAAATCCGGTCGCTCGTTTCCGGCAGCGTGGTGAATTCGTCGCGCAGAAACTTTTCAAAACCCGAGCCGGTCGTTTTCAAGATCAGCAGGTCTTCGATGCCGGATTCGACCAGGGTTTCCTTTTTGGCGCAGACAATCCTGGCAAATGGTTTCGCCGGGGATTTCTCGGTGAACGAGTGGGCGTGCGGTTTTCCGCCGACTTGAATCCGGCTCCAGCAACGCTCCGATAAATTGATCTCCACGCGCTCCACCTGCGGATACGTCTTCAAAAAATGTTCAGCCAGGCTGACGCCGAACGCCTCGTTCTCCCCGTCGAGCTCTTTCTTTGCGAATATGTTGACAATGTTCTTCATCGAATCCGTCGCCACCACGAGCCGGTTGTCGGCCTGCGTGTAGGACGCATCAAAATCGCCCGACAATCCGACCTCGACGTCCAGTTCCTTCAGGGAATGCTGTTTGCCGTTGCGGGTGACTTTCATGACGCGGACGTGCGCCTTGCCGTATTGATGCTGGATCAGTTTCATGTCGCTTTCCTCTTTTGAAGTCCTATCTTAAGCCTTGCATTAAGGATGACACGCAAAAAATCGCATGACTGAAAAAATCACGCTGGCAACCTTGAACGGACTCGGGCAGCCGGATTTCACCCGGATCATCGGGCCGGTGTTTGAACATTCCCCGTGGATCGCGGAATCCACCTGGCCGCAACGTCCGTTTGCGGACCTGGAATCGTTGCACCGCGCCCTCTGCACGACCGTCGAAAATTCCGGCGCACCAGAACAGCTCGCGCTCATCGGCGCTCATCCCGACCTGGTCGGCCGCGCGGCTTTGGCCTGCACACTCACGCGCGAATCCACCGGCGAACAGGTCAGCGCGGGTCTGAACGCCCTGTCGCCGGATGAGATCGCCTTGTTCCAGAAACAAAATGCCGCCTACCAGGACCGGTTCGGCTTCCCCTTCATCATCTGCGTGCGACTGAACAAAAAAGCGGCGATCCTGGCCGGCTTTGAACGGCGGTTGAAAAATTCGCGCGCGCAGGAGATCAAAACAGCGCTTGAAGAAATCTTCAAAATCGCGAAACTGCGCCTGCAGGATTTGATGGCCGACTGATTTATGCCCGCAAAATTAAGCACCCACGTCCTCGACACCGCGCATGGTTGCCCCGCCTCGGGGATGAAAATCGAACTCTGGTCGCTCGACGGTGAGGAGCGCACGCTGGTCGTCACCGCCAAGACCAATGCCGATGGCCGCACCGAAGCGCCGTTGCTGGCCGCCGATGAGATGCAGGCTGGCCAATACGAAATCATTTTCTTCGTCGGTGATTATTTCGCGGCGAAATCGGCCAATCTTCCGAAAATCCGGTTCCTCGACCAAGTGCCCGTGCGCTTCGGCCTCGCCGACGTTGGCGCGGGCTATCATGTTCCCCTGCTCTGCTCACCATGGAGCTATTCAACCTATCGCGGGAGTTGAGATGAAGCGCCAAGCACCAACATCCAAGCTCCAGAGAAGCACCAATGACCAAGCTCTAATCACTGGCGCGGGCGGGGTTGAAGCTGGGCGCATCTTGGCACTGCCCCCAACGGAGCGCGACCGGTCCCCGGTCGCAGCGCGCGGAAGGCAAAGCGGGCGTAGAAACATCGGGGCGTCCGCCGGCGGGCGTCAGCGCTGCAGGCGAGGGACCGCCCGCGCTCCGGGGCAGTGTCAAGATGCGCCCGTTGAAGCTTGGAGCTTGGAATTTCTCTGGATGTTGGAGCTTGGAATTTGGAGCTTATGAAGCTTGCCCAACTCGTCATGCAGCGCTGCGACGAGCTCGGCGCGATCAGCGACGAGCGCGGTTGCCTCACGCGCACGTTCGCGTCGCCCGCCATGCGCCGCGCCAACAAACTCGTCGGCTCCTGGATGCGCGAGGCCGGCCTGCAAGTCCGGGAAGATGCAGCGTTTAATTTGATCGGCGGCCTGCCCGGCACGGGCCGCGGCGCGAAAACTCTTTTGCTCGGCTCGCATCTGGACACCGTGCGCAATGCCGGCAAATACGACGGTCCGCTCGGTGTGCTCGTGGCGATCGCCGCCGTGCAATTGTTGCGCGAACGCAATGTGAAGCTGCCGTTCCACCTGGAAGTCGTCGGCTTCAGCGACGAGGAAGGCGTGCGTTATCAGACGACCTATCTCGGCAGCCGTGCGCTGGCGGGAACATTGACCGCCGCCGACCTCGCGCGCATCAAGGAAAAGCAAATCGTGAAGGCACGTCGCAAGCGTGGAGAATTTCTTGGTTACGCGGAAGTTCATATCGAGCAAGGCCCGGTGCTGGAGTTGAAAAAATTGCCTGTGGCGGTCGTCACAGCCATCGCCGGCCAAAGCCGGTTGCAGGTGGAATTTTCCGGCGTGGCCGGTCACGCCGGAACCGTGCCCATGAACTCCCGTCAGGATGCGCTCGCCGGTGCCGCGGCATTTGTCCTCGCCGCGGAATCGGTTGCGTCCCGGTCGGCGGGAGCCGTTGCCACGGTTGGAAAACTCGGCGTGGATCACGGCGCCAGCAACGTGATTCCCGGCCACGTTTCATGCACCCTGGATGTGCGCCACCAAAATGACGTTCGGTGCGCCGCGGTCATGCGCGCATTGCACAACCGGGCCAAAGCGATCGCCAAATATCGCAAACTGAAACTGACCTGGACCCTCGTGCAGCAAACCGCCGCCGTGCCGTGTGATCCCACCTTGACGCAGATTTTTTCCAAGTGCGTCGCACAACAGGGCCTGGAAGTTCTTAAACTTCCGAGCGGCGCAGGCCACGATGCAGCGGCGCTCTCGGCCATTTGCCCGGTCGCAATGTTGTTCGTCCGTTGCCAAGGCGGCATCAGCCACAACCCCGCCGAATCGGTAAAGACGACTGACGTCGCTCCCGCAATTGGAGTGCTGGCGGATTTCATCCAAACCCTTGCCGTGCGTCATGCCTGATTTCGACCTGGTCATCCGCGGTGCGCAGCCGTTTCCTGAAATCGGAATCGCGGATGGGAAAATTGTTTCCCTGAAATTGAACGGCACGGCGCGCGAGGAGATCGACGCGACCGGGCTGCATGTTTTGCCCGGCGTGATCGATTCGCACGTCCACTTCAACGAGCCGGGCCGCACCGATTGGGAAGGCATCGAAACCGGATCGCGCGCGCTCGCGGCGGGTGGCGGCACGCTGTTCTTCGACATGCCGCTCAATGCCCACCCGCCGACCTGTGATGCGGAGAGTTTTGATTTGAAGCTGGCAGCGGCGCAGAAAAAGTCTGCCACCGACTTTGCGTTCTGGGGCGGACTCGTGCCAGGAAATATTGACAAGCTGGAGGAACTGGCAGAACGCGGCGTGATCGGTTTCAAGGCGTTCATGTCCAACAGCGGCATCGAGGATTTCTCCTGCGTGGACGATGCGACGTTGCGCGAAGGCATGAAACGCGCGGCGAAATTAAATTTGCTGGTCGCCGTCCACGCCGAAAGCGAAACGCTCACCAGCCAACTGGCGCAGGAGAAAATCGCCGCCGGAAAAACCTCCATCCGCGATTATCTCGATTCGCGTCCCGTTGCTGCGGAGCTTGATGCCATCCGCCGGGCGATTGACTTGGCGGGCGAAACCGGCTGCGCGTTGCACATCGTCCATGTGAGCAGCGGCGCAGGCGTCGCACTGGTTGCCGACGCCAAAAAATCCGGCTTGGATGTGACGTGCGAAACGTGTGCTCACTATCTGGTTCTGACTGAAGACGACGTCGAAAAGCTTGGAGCCGTCGCTAAATGCGCTCCCCCGCTGCGTCCTGCCGACGTTCAGAATGACCTCTGGCGGCATTTGATTGCCGGCGACGTGACGACGATCGGCTCGGACCATTCGCCATCGCCGATGGAATTAAAGACAGACAAAAACTTTTTCAAAGTTTGGGGTGGCATTTCCGGCGTGCAGCACACCTTGCCCCTGCTGCTGACGGAGTGGAGCGCCGAGCACCGTCTCGGCAATTTGGAAGAAACCAAGAGTGCCACCAAGCCGAGACGGTGCTCGGCGCTCCAATGCATCACGGATTTGCTTTCCGCAAACGTCGCCCACCGTTTCAACATTCCCAACAAGGGAACCATCGCCGTCGGTTACGACGCGGATTTTGCCCTCGTGGACTTGAATCAGTCGTTCACGGTGGCGAAGGCAGATTTGTTTTATCGCCATAAACAGAGCCCTTATGTGGGCCGTGCGTTGACAGGGCGCGTGGTTCAGACCATCCTGCGCGGCAGAACGATTTTCAAGGACGGCAAGATCACCGCGAACGGCGGTGGCAAACTCATCAAACCGAAAAAATAATATGCCCGACCGCTCTGGATCGACCCGCACCGTGGTCAAACCCAACTACGCGCTCATCACGCCCGACGGCTTCGTGCCGAGCGTGCTGCCCGGCTGGAAGAACGCCGTGGTCATCATCCACATTGCGCCCGTGATGGGCGGCCCGCGCTTCGCGCAATTGACCATCACGCTCGACGAAAAAAGTTCTGGCGCTGGAAACACCGGCGCGCTCGAACATTTTTACTACGTCAGCAGCGGCGACTGCACCGCGCAAGCCAACGGCAGGACACATGAATTGATTGCCGGCAGCTACCTGTTTCTGCCGCCTGAAACGAATTTCAAATTTTCCGGTACCAGCAAGGGCACGCGGCTGATCGTGTTTCAAAAGAAATTTGAAGCACTCCCCGGCGGGCAGACCCCCGGCGTCATCGTCGGTCACGCCAACGCCATCAAAGGCAATCCATTCCTCGGTCACGAGGACGCCCGGCTGCAAGTATTGCTGCCCGATCATCCGTCATTCGACATGGCCGTGAACATCTTCACCTACGACCCCGGTGCGACGCTGCCGTTCGTCGAGACGCACATCATGGAACACGGCCTGCTGATGCTTTCGGGCCGCGGCATCTACCGTCTCGGGGCTGACCGTCATCGCGTGACCGCCGGTGACATCATCTGGATGGCAAGCTACTGCCCGCAATGGTTCCTCGCGCAGGGCAAAACCCATTCGAGCTACATCTACTACAAAGACGTGAACCGCGCGCCACTGTGAAATCAAAGCTCCAAATTCCAAACACCAACCTCCGGAGAAGCACCAAAAAACAACCTCCAAAACCGCCGCGCAGTTGTTGGATGTTTGGAACTTGAAACTGCTCTGGAGCTTGGATGTTGGGGCTTTGGATCACCCGACAAACAAATCAGTCTTCTTCAACCGTGTCGCATCAATCAGACCTTGATCGGTCAATTTGAGCGAAGGGATCGGAGAGAGGCTCAAGAAGGACAGCGCCATGAACGGGGCGGCCAGATCGCAACCCATTGCGTGCGCCGCAGCATTCAGGTCATCAATCAGCTTCATCGCCTTGGCAAGCGGTTGATCGGTCACCAGTCCGGCGATCGGCAGCGGCAGCTCCGCCTTCACCTTGCCGTCCACCACCGCGACCTGGCCACCCTGCAATTTCTCCAGTTCCTGGATCACGCGCAAAATGTCCGCGTCATTCGTGCCGGCGACAACCACATTGTGCGCATCATGCGCCACGGTCGAGCCAATCGCCCCACGCTTGAGTTTGAAACCGCGCACGAACCCCACGCCGACATTGCCGGTGGCGCGATGGCGCTCGACCACGACCATTTTTAAAATATCGCGAGACGGGTCGGCAACGATTTCGCCGTTCTCAATCTTCGGCGACGCAATCAGTTCCTTGGTGACGATCTGGTCAGGAATGATCCCAATGACCCGGATCTTTTTTGAACCGGACGGTTTCACGACAAAATCCTTTGGCGAATAGCGCAGGTTCATCGTGCTGCGCGGCAGGCTGATTTTGGCGGGCGATTTGCCGAGAAATTTCCCGTTGTCCGCGACCAGCACTCCTTTCTTGTAAGTTTGGCGTACGCGGAAGTTTTTCAAATCATCGAACACGATGAAGTCTGCCCAGTAACGCGGCGCAATGGCTCCGAGATTGTGCAAACGATAATGACGGGCAGTGTTGATTGTCGCGATCTGCAACGCGGTGATCGGTGGCACGCCGCCCTGAATGGCCTTGCGCACGGCGTGGTCGATGTGGCCTTCGTTCACCAGGTCGCCTGCAAGTTTGTCGTCGGTCGCGAAGGAACAGTTCTGCGAATTGTGCGCGTTGATGAGCGGCAGCAGATGCTCCAGATTCCGTTCCGTGCTGCCTTCGCGCAGGAGGATATGCATGCCGAGGCGCAGTTTCTCGCGGGCTTCCCCGACTTCCACGGATTCATGGTCGGAACGGACCCCGGCGAGCGCGTAGGCGTTGAGATTTTTGCCGCGCAAACCGGGCGCATGGCCGTCAATCGCCTTGCCTTTCCCCGCGTCAATTTTTGCCAGCTCGTTCCTGTCGCCGAGATAAACGCCCGGGAAATTCATCAGCTCCGCCACGCCCGCGATCCGCTCATCGTGGATCATCAATTTCAAATCGTCGGCCGTCAGTTTTGCACCTGCGGTTTCCAGATGCGTGGCGGGAACACAACTCGGCAGCATGATGAAAAAATCCACGGCGAGATTCTTGGTGGATTCCAGGACATAGCGGATGCCGTCGAGACCGAGGACATTCGCGTATTCGTGCGGGTCAATGACGACCGCACCAGTGCCATGTGGCACGACGGCCCGCGCGAATTCCGGCGCCGTCAGCATCGAACTCTCAACGTGGAAATGCCCATCAATCAGGCTCGGCGAGAGGTAGGCGCCCCTGAGATCAATCACCCGCTTCGCCTTGTAATCACCGAAGCCGATGACGCGGCCGTCCTCGACGGCGACATCGGTCTTGTGGATTTCACCGCTGAAGACATTGACGACGCGGGCGTTTTTGAAAAGCAGTTCGGCGCGTTGTTCGCCGCGGGCCACGGAAAGTTTCTGTTGAATGTTGCGCATAAATCCTCGTCCTCTTTTTCCGACTCTAGCCCATCTTGCTCCGCACGAAAACAAAATACAGCACCAGCACGATGGCCAGAATATAAGTCAGCCAACCCACCTCGCGTCCGCGTCCGCTGAACAATTTGATGAGCGGATAGCTGATGAAGCCGAGCGCCAAGCCGTCCGCGATGGAATAGGAGAGCGGAAGGCCGATGAGCGTGAGGAAGGCCGGGACGGATTCGGTGTGATCGCGCCAGTCAATCTTCGCCACGTTCTGCATCATCATCGCCCCGACGATCACCAGCGCCGGTGCCGTGATCGGCGGATAACTCCCGACCATCGCAATCAGCGGACTGAAAAACAGAGCGAGCAAAAACAGTGCAGCGACGACCAGTCCCGTCAATCCCGTGCGCCCGCCCTGCTCCACGCCCGACGCGCTCTCGATGAAACTCGTCACGGTGCTGGTGCCGAGCGCCGCGCCCGCCACCGTGCCAACAGCGTCCGAGACCATCGCCTGTTTGGCGCGGGGCAGCTTGTTGTCGCGCATGAACCCGGCCTGCTCACTCACGCCAATCAGCGTGCCAATGGCGTCGAAGGTGAGCATGAACAGAAACACGAAGATAAACGGCAGCATTTTTGGCGAGAGCGCATGGACCACGTCCATTTGCATTAATGTTGGCGCCAGCGATGGCGGTGCGGAGATAATGCCTTTGGCGAATGCGAACTGTTTCATCAGCATTGAATCCGTGACGAGCGCTGAAGCGGAATGCACCAAAGCCAGCTTCAGCACGATAGCCAGTCCAGTGGCCGCAATGATGCCCCAGAGAATCGAGCCGCGAACTTTGCGGGCATGCAACACGGCCGTGGTCAGCAGCCCGGTGAAGAACACCATCAAATCGGGCGACGCAAAATGAGCATTCAATTTCACCGCCGATCCGGGGTCCTTGACGATGAGTCCCGTGTTCTGCAAGCCGATGAAGGCGATGAACAGCCCGATACCGGCCGCGATCGCACACTTCATGCTTGGTGAAATGGCGTTGAAGATCATTTCGCGCAGGCCGATCAGCGATAGAATCAGGAACAATACACCGGAGAGGAAAACGCAACCGAGCGCCACCTGCCAGCCATTCGCAAAGCCGGCCGCCGTCGCTGCAGGAATCACGGTGAACACGAAGAAGAAATTTTCCCCCATGCCTGGCGCCTGCGCGATGGGATACCGCGCCAGCAACGCCATCAGCGCCGTGGCCAGTGCCGCTGCGAGACAGGTTGCCGCCATCACCGCACCGAAGTCCATGCCGGTCTTCATCCCGAACATCGCGCCCGAGAGCACCGCCGGTTGCACGACGATGATGTAAGCCATTGTCAGAAACGTCGTGACGCCCGCGAGCAATTCGGTGCGGGCCGTGGTCTGGTTTTCCGAGAGCTTGAAGATGCGTTCGAGCATGGCCTTCTTGTTCGGAGAATTGTAAATACCCGGCGCAGAATTCAAAGCCGCAAATTCCAAATGACGAATGGAACTTCGCCGCTCCATTCGTCATTTGTCATTCGTCATTGGGAACGCTACGCTTTGCTCGTGACCGATTCCATCTTCCAATCGCTTGCCGCCGCGGCTGCGGCGAACGAACCCGTCGCGCTTGGCATCATCACCGGCGTGAAAGGTTCCAGCCCGCAAAAGCTCGGCGCGAAGGCGCTGTTCTATCCCGACCGGAAAATCAAGGGCACGCTCGGTGGCGGTTGCCTGGAAGCCGAGGCGCAGAGGATGGCTCTGACCGCGCTCAAGACCGGAAAGCCGGGGACCTTTGAACTCGTCCTCGACCACGATTTTGGCTGGGACGACGGATTGATTTGTGGCGGCAAAGTCCTCGGCGTGATTTTGCCAGACGCGCAAAAGCTTGGCGAAAAATTTTGGAACGAACTGGCAAAGCGCGACACGGCAAAAGCGTGGGGAGTAAAGACCGATTTATCAATCGCCTGCCCTGACTCCGTTCTCAACTCTCAACTCTCAACTCTCAACCCATCCGACTGGCTCTATACGGAAACCATCACGCCGCCGTGCGCGTTGTGGATCGCCGGTTCGGGCCACATCGCGCAGGCCGTCGCGCCGCTGGCGTTGCAACTGGATTTCGCCGTCACGATTTTTGATGACCGGCCGGAACTGGCCAATTACGATTTTTTCCCAAAGAAAGTTTCGTTCCGCACCGGCCATTGGAACGATTTGCTCAACGCGCCGTTTCCGAACGTGCCGACGTTCGGCCTGATCGTCACGCGCGGCCATAAACATGATGCGCTGGTTTTGGAGACGTGGATTCATCGCCCGTTTCAATTCCTCGGCATGATCGGCAGTTCACGCAAAGCGCGGACAATCGCCGAACATTTCGTTCAAAAGAAAATCGCCACCGCCGAGGAAGTCGCGCGCGTGGCGTGTCCGGTCGGCATCAAGATCCGCTCGCAAAGCGTGATGGAAATCGCCGTGGACATCATCGCGCAATACATCGACAAGCGCGCGGAACTGGTGAACGAGAAGAGCGTCGGGGCGGCGGGAAAGATGGAATTGCTAGGCTGAAAAGCTCCAACATCCAAGCTCCAGAGAAATTCCAAGGTCCAAACTTCAAACGGTTGCGCTTGCCAGTATCGAGCTTGGAACTTGGTGCTTCTCTGGATGTTGGAGCTTGGAACTTGGTGCTTTCACTTTCTGTATTGCCATCCAGATCGCCTCGCAAGTTGCAGGCGATGCCAGCGGCACCTCGCCTTCGCCCGAACCGAACGCCGCCACGGCATCACGGATCGCCTCGCGCACGGAAATGGCCAGCATCAACGGCGGTTCGCCCACGGCCTTGCTGCCATGAACGACGCTTTTTTGCGCCGCGTTTTGAAGGAGATTCACATTGAACTCACGTGGCGCATCGCCGATAGCTGGGATCTTGTATGTATCCGGCGAATGCGTCAGCAAAACACCCTTGTCATTCCATAGAAGTTCTTCAGCCGTGAGCCAGCCCATGCCTTGAATGAAACCGCCTTCGATCTGGCCGCGATTGACGCCTTCGTTCACCGAATCGCCGACGTCGTGCAAGATGTCCACGCGCAGCACGCGGTGCATGCCCGTGAAGCCGTCCACCTCCACTTCGGTGACCGCCGCGCCGTTGGCAAAATAATGAAACGGCTTGCCGCGTCCCGCCGCGCGATCCCAATGGATCCCCGGCGTGGCGTAATAGCCGGTGGTTGAAAGACTCACCCGCGACAGGTAAGCCTTCTTGACGACGTCGGCGAATGCAATTTTCACCTCGGGCAGGTCGCGATGAAAAACAAATCCATCGGCGAAGACCAACTCCTTTTCCGTGGCAGCCGATGTGAGGAGGCTCTGACCAATTTCGGATTTCGGATTTCGGATTTCGGATTTGAGCCTCGTCACCTCGTCTCCTACCAGTTTCAAAGCAACTGGCGCGAGCCGCGCCCGCAAAATTTCGCACGCGTTTTTCGCCGCCGCACCGTTCAAGTCCGTGCCCGCCGAGGCCGCCGTCGCCGAGGTGTTCGGCACCTTGTCGGTGCTGGTCGGCATGACGCGAATATTTGCCAGCTTCACACCAAGAGTTTGCGCCGCGATCATCGCCACGTTCGTGTGCAACCCCTGCCCCATCTCGGTGCCACCGTGGTTCAACTGCACCGTGCCGTCCTGATAAATTAGCACAAACGCGCCCGCCTGATTGAGGTGGGTGACGGTGAAGCTGATGCCGAATTTCACCGGCGTGATCGCGATGCCGCGCTTGTTGTGCGGATGCGTGGAGTTCCACCCGGCAATTTCGCTACGCCGTGTTTCGAGGGCGGAAGTTTTCTTCAACTTGTGCCAGACGGTCTGGATGCGATTATCTTCGATCTCCTGCCCGTAATGCGTCGTGTTCGTTTCACCGGTGCCGTGATACAGGTTTCGCTCCCGCACCACTTCCGGCGGCAGACCAAGCCGGCGCGCGATGCGATCCAAAATTTCTTCCATGACCAGCATCCCCTGCGGCCCGCCGAAGCCACGAAACGCCGTGTTCGACGACAGATTGGTCTTTGCCACCTGCCCGCGAAATTCCACCGCCGGGATGTAATACGCGTTGTCGAGATGGAACAGCGCGCGGTCGGTCACGGCCTGCGACAAATCCTGGGACCAGCCGCCGTTGGAAGTGAGATGAACCTGCGCCGCGCGCAACAATCCATCTTCATCAAAACCGATTTTGAATTTCGCAAAGAATGGATGCCGATGGCCGGTCAGCGCCATGTCCTGGTCGCGATTGAAGCGCACGCGCACCGGCTGGCCGGTGTGATGCGTCGCCAGCGCGGCGAGCGCGGCGGGCGTGGCGGCCTGGGTTTCCTTGCCGCCGAAGCCGCCGCCCATGCGCGGCATTTGCACCACGACCTTGTTCGCCGGCAGACGCAGGACATGCGAGATGACCTGCTGCACCTCCGACGGATGCTGCGTGGACGAAGCAATGTGAATCGAGCCGTCCTCGCCGCGCTCAGCCCAGGCCGCGTTCGTTTCCAGATAAAAATGTTCTTGCCCGCCCAATTCAAACTCGCCTTCAAGCGACAAAGGAGACTGCTGCAAGGCATCATCGCAATCGCCGCGTCGGATGAAGTTGGGCTCGTTGTGAAAACTTCCTTTGGCGAGCGCATCCCGCAGCGTGAGCATCGGCGCGAGCGGCTCGTATTCCACGACGACCTTCTCGGCCGCCGCGCGGCAGGCTTCCGGCGATTCGCCAACCACGAGCGCCACCAGCTGGCTGTGGAAGAGAACTTCGCTCGTCGCGAGCAACGGCTCGTCATGCTTCATGCCCACGTCGTTCAGGCCGGGGATGTCCTCCGCCAACAACACAGCCTTGATGCCAGGCATCTGCCGGGCGGCGGTTGCATCCCGTTTCAAAATCTTTGCTTTCGCATGCGGCGAGCAGACCGGCCACGTTTCGAGCATCCCGTTCGTGCGGTCATCCACATACATCGCCTCGCCCGTGACGTGCTTGTGCGCGCTTTCGTGCGGTGGCATCCTCGTAGGCGACGACGTGAGGAGTCTCTGATCAATTTCGGATTTCGGATTTCGGATTTCGGATTTAAGACTCGTCACCGCGTCTCCTACGGAATCGGAATAGAACTTCTCCAGCAAGCTCGTGATGAGTCCACTCCGATATTCTGCCGTGCCGCGCACGTCGGAAATCGGCGTGAACTCCGTCCGCAAAACCGGCAGCACGCTTTGAATCGTTTCGTCGCTCCAGACTTTGCCGAGCAACGCTGCTTCCGTCTTCAGCGCGCGCGCTGGCATGGCCGCGACACCGCCGTAGCCCAACCGCACATGCCTCACAATCTGGTCCGGATCCAGATTCACCACGAACGCGCCCGCGACGGTGCTGATATCCATCTCGCGCCGCTTGGAAACTTTGAACCACTCGAACTTGCGCGTAAGCCCCGCAGCGGCGCCGCCGCGCGGGATGATAATGGATTTCAAAACCTCGTTCGGTTGCAGCGCGGTCTTGCGATACGCGACAAAAAACTGGTCCATCGGCACCGTGCGTTCCGTGGTCGCGACGCACCCGTCGCGTTGGTTGTTCGGCGATGGGGCGTCGCCGCTACTGGCCAGCACCACTTTCGCATCCAACGCCAGCAGCACCGGGGCACTGTCGCCGATGGGTGAGGCGGTGACGATATTGCCGCCCATGGTGGCACGGTTGCGGATCTGCCGGGAGCCGAACACGCGCAACATGTCGCCGAGCGCGGGAAATTCTTCACGAAGTTTGTCCTCGATCTCCGTGAGCGTGACCGCCGCCCCGATGTGCCATTCGCCGGGGGTGCGCCGGATTTTTTTCAACTCCGTCACCGCTTCAACGGAAATGAGCGTCGGGAATTTTTTGTATCGCTTGGTGATGTCGAGGCCCAGTTCCGTCGCCCCGGCAATAAGGCGCGCCTCGGGAAATTTCTTCAGCAGGACGAGCAGTTTCCGCAGCGTGGTTGGGCGAAGGAATTTTTCATTGGCAAATTCGTATTCTGCCGCGCCGAGCTTGGCATTGGATTTTTTCAGACGGTCGGTGAACTGATCTTCGTAGCGGCCGACGTCAGTTGGCTCTAACTTGTCCCCAGATTTGATTTGAGCCGACTCACGTCGGCTGCTACGCGAGAAAAACGATTCCATCGCCGCGTCGCGGATCGGGCGGTAGCCGGTGCAGCGGCAAAGGTTGCCGGCGAGTTGCTCATCAAGATCATCGTTCGTGCGAAGGTCATCACGATAGTAACCCTCGAACATCGAGCAGATGAAACCGGGCGTGCAGTAGCCGCATTGCGAGCCGTAGCCCTCGGCCATCGTGCGCTGCACGGGATGCAAGATTGGCGTCCGGGGTCTGGCGTCCGGGGTCTGGGAGTTGGCGATGCCTTCCACGCTCACGACCTCGTGCCCGGCGAGCAGGCAGACAGGCATAAGGCAACTGTTCACCGCGCGATACGACGGCTTGCCGTTTGCGTCGCGCTCGATGATGGCGACGGAGCATGCGCCGCAATCGCCCTCGGCGCAGCCTTCCTTCGAGCCAGTGAGACCACTGTTACGGAGAAATTCCAGCAGCGTCGTGTTCGGCGAAATCGCTTCGACGCGAACCGGCTTGCCGTTCAATGTAAATTCAAAAGCATCGATCATAATCCTGATAAAATATTAACCAAACTATTCATCGCCGCAATTCGGCTTCTGACGTAGCGGCGTCTCGGCAGAGCGCCGCAAATATTGCGGCTTCAAATGGCGGCGATCTGCCGACCCGCCGCTACGCAGCCCATCTCAATCAATCAACTCATATGCCGGCAACGTCAAGAACTCGGCGAAGTCTTTGGCTTTCGACATTTCGCTGAATAGTTTCGCGGCGCGGGCGTAATTTCCAGCGCTGAACCGCGCGCTGCCGACTTCCTTTTCGACGCGGGCCATTTCCTGTGGCAGGATTTCATCGTAAAGCTGCGTCGTGATGTTGCGGCCGTCGGCGAGCGCGGCGTTGTGCGCCAGCCATTGCCAGATTTGCGCGCGGGAAATTTCGGCGGTGGCCGCGTCTTCCATCAGGTTGTAAAGCGGCACGCAGCCGTTGCCGCCAAGCCACGCTTCGAGATATTGCACACCCACGCGGATGTTTCCGCGCAGGCCGTCCTCGGTGATCGTGCCGGTCGGGACGCTCAACAAATCCTTTGCGGACACATTCACGTCGTCGCGCTGCTTGGAGATTTGATTCGGCGTCGGCATGTGTTTGTCGAACGCCTGAAGCGCGACGGGCACGAGGCCGGGATGCGCGACCCAGGTGCCGTCGTGGCCGTCAGAAGCTTCGCGTTCCTTGTCGGCGAGGACGCGGGCGAGCGCGGCTTCGTTCGCCGCCGGATCGCTCTTGATGGGAATCTGCGCCGCCATGCCGCCCATCGCGTGCGCGCCGCGACGATGGCAGACCTTGATGACGTTCAGGCAATACGCACGCATGAACGGCGCGGTCATCGTGACCTGCGCGCGGTCGGGGAAGGTGAAGCCCCGAAAGCTTTCGGGGTTGCGGAATTTTTTAATGAAGCTGAAAATGTAATCCCAGCGCCCGCAATTCAGCCCCGCCGAATGTTCGCGCAGTTCATAAAGAATCTCCTCGGTCTCAAACGTGGCAAGGATCGTCTCGATCAAAACCGTCGCGCGAATCGAGCCCCGCGGAATTTTCAACGCGTCCTGCGCGAAATTGAAAACGTCGTTCCAGAGCCGCGCTTCGAGATGGCTCTCCATCTTCGGCAGATAAAAATACGGCCCGCTGCCGCGCTTCAACAACTCGGCGGCGTTGTGGAAGAAATACAGACCGAAATCGAACAGGCTGCCGGAAACCGGCTGGCCGTCCACGAGCATATGCTTTTCCGGCAAATGCCAGCCGCGCGGACGCACCAGCAGCGTGGCGGTTTTCTCACTGAGCTTGTATTGCTTGCCGTCGGGATTGCTGAACGAAATCGTCCGGCGCACCGCGTCGCGCAGATTGATTTGCCCCTCGATGAGATTCCTCCAAGTCGGCGACGTGGCGTCCTCGAAGTCGGCCATAAACACTTTGGCGCCGGAGTTGAGCGCATTGATGACCATCTTGCGATCCACCGGCCCGGTGATTTCCGTGCGGCGATCCTGCAAATCGGCGGGAATCGAAGCCACGCGCCATGACTTGTCATCGCGGACGGATTTGGTCGCCGCCAGAAAATCCGGCATCGCACCGTTATCAATCTCCTTCTGCCGCTCGATACGACGCGTGAGCAACTTGGCACGCGTCGGTTCAAATTGGCGACAGAGTTTTTCCACAAAGGCGAGCGCTTCGGGCGTCAGGATTCCGGCCATCGGGCCTTCAATTTTTGCTTTTAGTTCCATATTAAATCACTCGTTCATTTTGAGGCCGACAATTTGAGTTTATCCAAGACTTTCTGCAGATCAGCATTTTGACGGATTTCATAAGCCGGCTCGTTGGCGCGGATGTCGGAATCGACATCATAGTGGCAAAGCAAATGCCAAGCATGTTTCATCAGTCTATCATCTGTTGGATCATCAATATCTGGCCAAGCATTCAGCGCCTCGCTTGAAGAGAGGCTTCCAGCTAAAAACTTTGACAACAAATCAATCATCATTTTTTTCCTGCTGGCCGAACTCATAACTGTTGCGATTAAATTCAAAATTGCGGTTCGGAATATTTCATCCCGTGCGCGTCGGCAACGGCTTTGTGGGTGACGTGGCCGTTCATCACGTTGATGCCGCCGATGAGGGCGGGCTGTTTCTGGCACGCCTCGGCGAGGCCGAGGTCGGCGAGCAGTTCAACGTAACGATGTGTCACGTTCGTGAGCGCCTGCGTGGCGGTGCGCGCGTAGGCACCGGGCATGTTCGCGACGCAATAGTGCGTCACACCTTCCTCGACATAGACCGGGTTGTGATGGGTGGTGGCGCGCGACGTCTCGGCGCAGCCGCCCTGGTCAATCGCGATGTCCACCAGCACGCTGCCGGGACGCATGCGGCGGAGCATTTCGCGGCTGATGAGCTTGGGTGCTTTCGCACCCGGCACGAGCACCGCGCCAATGAGCAGGTCAATGTTCGGCATCAGTTCCATCAGATGCGTTTCGTTCGAGTAAAGCGTGTGCGCCGTGTGCAGGGTGATGTCGAGAAATCGCATCCGTTCCAAATCCACTTCCAGGATGGTCACGTCCGCGCCAAGTCCCTGCGCCATCCGCGCGGCATTCACGCCCGAGGCGCCGCCACCGATGACGACAACCTTGCCCGGCAACACGCCCGGCACACCGCCCAGCAACGTGCCGCTGCCGCCGAAATGCTTTGCGAGAAAATAGCCGCCGACCAGAATGCTCATGCGCCCCGCGATCTCGCTCATCGGTTCAAGCAACGGCAGGCGGCGGTTAACCTCGATGGTTTCGTAAGCGATGCCGGTGACGCCGGATTTCACCAGTGCATCCGTGAGCGATTTGCTAGCGGCGAGGTGCAGGTAGGTGAACAGCAGTTGACCTCGCCGCAACAAATCATATTCTGCGGGCAACGGCTCTTTGACTTTCACAATCAGGTCGGCCTGCGCAAACACTTCGGTGTGCGTGGCGACGAGCTTTGCGCCCGCGGCTTCGTATTCGGCATCGGGATAACCCGTGCCCGCGCCTGCGCCGCGCTCGACGACGACCTGATGTCCGCGCTTGACGAGTTGATACGCACCTGACGGCAACATTGCCACACGATACTCCTGCTCCTTGATTTCTTTGGGAACGCCAATGATCATAAAATTGCTTTCGTAAAATTCACCGCGTTTTTCACTATTCCATTTGGTTCCGAAGTTTTGAGATGGTTGTTGACGCTCGCCCTCACCCTAACCCTCTCCCCCGGGGAGAGGGAACAGCGATTGGCCGACACTGATTTTCTGAGAGTCAACCGTTTTGTCGCCACGCCTGATTCATCGAAACGAAAGGCGACCGAAATATGCGAGGCCTCCGCAAAGCAAAGAGACGGCGCAAGTTTCCCCCTCTCCTGGGGGAGAGGGCCGGGGTGAGGGCGGTCGTTCATTTCACAATTCGAATTGGTGTTCATCCGTGTTCATCCGCGGTTAAGATTTTTTCTGAATCCAAACCATCGCCTTCTCCGCCAGCTTGTCGAACGCGGTCACGCAGAGTTCGAGGTGTTCTTCCTTCGTGTCCTCGATCTTGTTGTGACTGATGCCATGCAGGCTCTGAACAAACATCATCACGGTCGGCACGCCAGCGGCTGCGACTTCAGCGGCGTCGTGTAAAGGACCGCTCGGCAGGCGATGCCGCTTGCCGCAGGTCTCGCCAATGGCCTCATCGCACAAGGCGATGAGTTCGTCGTTGAACGGGCTCGGGGCAATTTGCCAGAGACGCTCCCACGAAATTTGCACGTTGCCTTCCTTCGCGAATTTTTCACCGGCGGCTTTGGCTTCGGCCAACATCGTCGCGAGCTTGGCGGCATCGAGATGACGCTGGTCGAGCGTGATGCGGCATTCCTCGACGACGCTGGTGACGATGCCGGGCTTGGTCGTGCAGGAGCCGATGGTGCAAACGCCGTTGCCGCTGCGCTCGGCGATTTTGTAAATCTCCGAACTCATCTTTGCGGCGGCGAGAAAGGCGTCCTTCCGGCGGTTCATCGGCGTGCTGCCGGAGTGCGCGGCCTGGCCGTGAAACGTGATGGCGTGCCGCTCGACGCCAAACGTGCCGAGCACCGCCCCGAGCGGCAGATCCAAATCCAACAGCACCGGGCCTTGCTCGATGTGCAATTCCAGATACGCGGCGGCGTGCTTGAGTTCCTTGCCGCTGTCCTTGACACGCTCAAAATCAATCCCGACATTTTTCAGCGCGTCGGGAAGTCTGAGGCCTTGCTTGTCGATCAAGCCGCGCGCTTCATTCATGTCGAGATTGCCGGAACACGCCGATGAGCCGAAAAGACTTTTGCCAAAGCGCGCGCCTTCTTCGTCGGCCCAATCCACGACCCGCACGGTCACGGGCGGCTTGCCGCTGTATTGCGTGTTTATCCGGCGCAAAATCTCCACGCCCGCCAGCACGTTGAGGCAGCCATCCAGCCAGCCGCCATTCGGCACGGAATCCATGTGACCGCCGATGAGCAGGCACTTTTCCGATTCGCCGCGCAGGGTGAACCAGGTGTTGCCCGCAGCATCATTGTGGATTTCAAGCGGGAGCCCGGCGACTTTTTCAAGCAGCCACGCGCGGGTCTTCACCCACATCGGCGTGAAGGCAACACGTTGAGCGCCGTTCTCGTCACCGGTGAGCGCGCGCAGTTCTTTCAGCTCGGCGACGGTGCGTTTTGGGTTCAGCACTGGGTTCATGTTCCGCTGGTTATTTTCCTTTTGTGCAAAATTATTGTCGCCAATGCGCCCAAAGCGAGTTAAAAATTAAAAACAAGTTACAGGGAACCAACGTATGTCAACATTAGCCACAACGGTAGATGGGCTGAAACTGCCGAATCCTTTCATCATTGGATCCGGCCCGCCCGGAACGAATCTCAACGTCATTTCGCGCGCCTTCAAGGAAGGTTGGGGCGCGGTCATCGCCAAGACCGTGAGCCTCGACGCGTCCAAGGTCATCAACGTCACGCCCCGCTACGGCAAGCTGATGGCAAATGATGGCCAGGAAGTCGTCGGCTGGGAAAACATCGAACTGATCAGCGACCGTCCGTTCAAGCTGTGGGAGGAGGAATTCAAGAAGTGCAAGCAGATGCACCCGGAAGGCGTGCTCATCGCCTCCATCATGGAGGAATACAACCAGGACGCCTGGATTGAACTCGTCCAACGCTGCGAAGCCTCGGGCGTGGATGGCTTTGAACTTAACTTCTCCTGCCCGCACGGCCTGCCCGAACGCAAGATGGGCGCGGCGATGGGCCAGGACCCGGACATCCTCGAGGAAGTTTGCGGCTGGGTGAAATCCGCCACGAACAAGCCCGTCTGGGCAAAGATGACGCCGAACATCACACACATTGAAGATCCGAGCCGTGCGGCGTTGCGCGGCGGTGCGACCGGCATCAGCGCCATCAACACCATCCGCAGCGTCATCGGCGTGAACCTCGACACCCTCCGCCCCGAACCGAGCGTGGAGGGTTATACGACGCCCGGCGGATATTCGTGCAAGGCCGTCAAGCCCATTGCGCTGCGCATGGTGATGGAAATCGCCACGCTGATCCGCAAGGAATTTCCCGGACGCTCGCTCTCCGGCCTCGGCGGCATTGAGAACGGCAACGACGCGGCGCAATTCATCCTGCTCGGCTCGGACACCGTTCAAGTCTGCACCGGCGTGATGAAGTTCGGTTACGAATGTGTGAAACCCATGTGCGACGAACTGCTCGCGTTCATGGAAAAGCACAAGTTCGCGACGCTCGCCGATTTCAAGGGCAAAAGCCTCGATTTTTTCACCACGCACGCCGATCTCGTCAAACGTCAGGCCGACCGCAAGGCCGCGCAAAAGGCCGCGACCGCCACCAAAGTCGTCAAAGCCGACGGCGAATGGAGCGGCGATGAATTCGTGAAACAGTCGGATGCGTTGTCGCGCGGCTAAAATGCATTCTCGTAGCAGCCGACGTTAGGAGGCTCAAATTAAAATTGGCGATTAACCATTGGCTATCGGCAATTAACAGAGCCTCCTCACGTCGGCTGCTACTTATAAAATGATTCTTCATCAAGTCAAAGTCCACCCATCGAAAGTCGCGCTTCCCAAAAGCGAGCAACTTGCCTGGAAAATCGCCGAAGTCGCGTCCGCGAGCATGGCGATTGATCCGCTTGCCGGCGAAATGGTCATCAACCGCATCATTGACAACGCGGCGGTCGCGCTCGCCGCCGTCAATCGCGCTCCCGTAGCCAATGCCCGCACGCAGGCGTTGGCGCATCCACGCACCAGCGGCGCGACCCTCTTCGGTGTTCCCGCAGCACAGCGTTTTGATTGCGAGTGGGCGGCGTGGGCGAACGGCGTGGCCGTGCGCGAACTCGACATGCACGACACGTTTCTCGCGGCGGATTATTCCCATCCCGGCGACAACATCCCGGCGATCCTCGCCGTCGCGCAACAAACCGGGCGCGGCGGTGCGGATCTGCTGCGCGGCCTCTTGGTCGGCTACGAAATCCAGATGGATCTGGTCCGCGCGATCTGTCTGCACGAATACAAGAAGGATCACATCGCGCATCTGTGTCCATCCGCCGCCGCCGGCATCGGCACGATGCTCGGCCTCAACACCGACACGATTTATCAGGCGGTGCAACAGGCGGTGCATGTCGGTTTTTCCACGCGCCAATCGCGCAAGGGCGAGATTTCCAGTTGGAAGGCTTACGCCCCCGCGCACGCCGGCAAGCTCGCGGTCGAGGCCGTGGATCGCGCGATGCGTGGCGAGAAAAGTCCGTCGCCGATTTACGAGGGCGAAGACAGCGTCATCGCGTGGATGCTCGGCGGCCAGGACGCCAGTTACGACGTTCCCCTGCCCGCGGCCGGCGAACCGTGCCGCGCGATTCTCGATTCCTATACGAAGGAACATTCCGCCGAATATCAGGCACAAGCGTGGATTGACCTCGCATTCAAATTGCGCCAGCAGATTCCCGACCTGAAGACGATCCGCGAAATCATCATTCACACGAGCCATCATACGCACTTCGTCATCGGCACGGGCGCGGGTGATCCGCAGAAATCCGACCCGAACGCCAGCCGCGAAACGCTTGACCATAGCATCATGTTCATCTTCGCATCGGCGCTGCACACCGGCTTCTGGCATCATGTCAAAAGCTACGCGCCCGAAGTCGCGAAACATCCCGAGGTCGTCGCGCTCTGGAAAAAAATCACGACACGCGAAGATGCTGAGTGGACGCGCCGCTATCACTCGATTGATCCGAAGGAAAAGGCCTTTGGCGGCCGCGTGGAAATCACTTTCAACGACGGCAAAAAAATCACCGACGAAATCGCCGTGGCCGATGCGCATCCACTCGGCGCGCGTCCGTTTGCTCGCGCCAATTACATCGGGAAATTTCAGGCGCTGACGGAAGACTTGATTTCTCCTGATGAATCAAAACGGTTTTTGAATCTGGTTCAGCGGCTACCGCAGCTCTCCGCAGCTGAAGTTAGCGAGTTAAATGTCGTGTTGCCGCCGAACAAACTGACTTGCGCGACACGCGACCAAAGGGGAATCTTTTAACCCTAATAAACATGAGCATGCTCGGCGGACTATTTGGAAAGAATCAGGGCGCACCAGAGTCAAGGATTCTGGAAGCTGAGACGGCTACCGGACTAAAATTTCCAGCCAGCTATCGAAAATTTATTTCAGAGTCAGATGGAAAGCTTTTCAAGAAACAGTCGGTCGAGATCCTGTCATTGGAGAAATCACTCAAATACTTCCAGAACCTCCGCGAGTTCGGGATTACCCAAACTTGGGGATACTTTCCGATTCTAGACAACAACGATTCAAACCCCTGGTGTGTCTGTTGCAGCGCCCCTCTTGTCGGATACATTGTTCAAGTTAATCACGACGACTCGGCGAAGATAAAGTTCAGAAGCATTGAAAGTTTTTTTGAAAAGATTCGAGTAGATGCCAGCGGTGATGATTTCTGGCTGAATGACTTGGCGCGAGATTTTCAGTCCGACACGCGAACGAGCCAAGATATTGCAATCGCTCAAGAATTAGTCAAGAACGCTTCAAGCTACAAAGACGTCAGTCGAAATGATGCCTGTCGGTTTGCAATGTGGCTTTTTGGCGACGAACAGGTTGATCAAATAGTTCCTTTTCTTGACGACGAGGATTCATTTGTGGCCCGAGATGCTGCTGATCGTCTGAAGGTGATGCAAACTCCAAAAGCAAGGCTGGCGATGGAGAAATCAAAAAGGGATTTCACCGCCTTTGTTGAAAGTTCTTTAAATTTGCTCAAACAGGCTGGCATCCAAGCTGAACTACAAAATCAATCAACAATCTGCCTGAATCCCGGGCACATTCTTCTGAACATGGAAATGTTTTATTCGGAACGAAAATCTCCAGACGCGGAACAAAAGTTAATTGAGTGTTCCAAAAAATTTATCACGGACAAGCAAAACAAATAAAGCCATGCTCCAAGCCACGAAAGCCGCTTCCGACAAGCGCAAGGAATTCCGCGCGGCGCTCAAATCCGGCAAACTCCTGCGCATGCCCGGGGCATTCTCGCCGCTCGTGGCGATGGCGATTCAGCGGCACAGCTTTGACGGTATTTATATTTCAGGCGCGGCACTGTCGGCGGACATGGGCTTGCCGGACATCGGATTGACAACGCTGTCCGAAGTCGCCACGCGCGGCGGTGCGATTGCGCACGCGACGGATTTGCCCGCGCTGATTGATGCGGACACGGGCTTTGGCGAGCCGTTAAACATGGCGCGCACGATCCAAACGCTCGAGGACGCGGGACTGTGCGGCTGCCATCTGGAAGACCAGGTGAATCCCAAACGCTGCGGTCATCTTGACGGCAAGTCGCTCGTCACCACGCAGGCGATGGTGGAGAAGATCCGTGCTGCCGTCGGCACGCGGCGCGATGGCAATTTTCTCATCATGGCACGCACGGATGCGCGGGCTGCCGAAGGTTTGGACGGCGCGATTGCGCGGGCGAAAGCTTACGTGGACGCCGGCGCGGATGCGATTTTCCCGGAAGCGTTGGGGGATGAAGCCGAATTTGAGAAGTTCCGCAAGGCCATCAAGGTTCCGCTGCTCGCGAACATGACCGAGTTTGGCAAAAGCCAATTGCTGACGGCGAAACAACTTTCCGATCTCGGCATCAACATCGTGATTTATCCGGTGACGACGCTGCGGCTGGCGATGAAAGCCATTGAGGATGGGCTGGCGACGATCAAGAGTGACGGCACCCAGGTGTCGGTTGTCGGCAAAATGCAGACGCGCGCGGAGCTTTACGAACTGTTACGTTACGAGGATTACGCGAAGTTCGACAAAGACGTGTTCAATTTCAAATTGTGACGAGTGGTGTAAAATGAAACATCCGAACACCAACCTCCAAGCTAACTTCAAGCACCAGGCTCCAAGACATGCAACGTGCGACTTGGTTTGGATGCTGAGGTTTGGAGCTTCTCTGGATGTTGGAGCATGGAATTTGGAACTTTAAAATTATGAGCGACGAAACAATCATCCATCGCGGCTTGGACGGCGTGGTGGTGGACACGACGCGCATCTCGAAAGTGATGCCGGAGATCAATTCACTGGTTTATGCCGGGTATCCGGTTCAGGAACTGTGCGAGCATTGTCACTTTGAAGAAGTCGCGTGGCTCATGTGGCATGGCGAACTGCCGACGGCGAAGCAGCTCGCCGACTTCATGGCGCTCGGTCGCGGTCAACGCGACATCAGCCAAGACCTCCTGTCCGTGATTCAAAAAACTCCGCGCACGGCGCACCCGATGGATGCGTTACGCACGGCGGTGAGTTTCCTCGGAATGGAAGACGTGGAGTTAAGCAAAGATGACATCAGTACACCGGCGGGACGCCAGCGCTCCCAGGAAGCGAATCTGAAGCGTTCCGTCAGCATGATGGCGAAGATTCCCACGATGATCGCGGCGTTTTACCGGCTGCGGAAAGGCCAGGATTTTATTCCGCCGCGCAGCGACCTCGGTTTCGTGGAGAATTTCTTCCACATGATTTTCGGCAAAGTGCCCGCGCCGGAAGTCATCCATGCGTTTGAAGTGTCGCTGATCCTTTACGCCGAGCATGGCTTCAACGCCTCCACCTTCACGGCGCGCACAGTGGTGTCGAGTTTATCGGACATCTACAGCGGCGTGGTCGCCGGCATCGCGTCGCTCAAAGGACCGTTGCACGGCGGTGCGAACGAGGCGGTGATGCACCTGCTGCTGGAAGTCGGCGAGCCGTCGCGCGCGAAAGAATGGATGCTCACCGCGCTGCGCGAAAAACGCGTGGTGATGGGCTTCGGTCACCGCGTCTATAAGAACGGCGATTCGCGCGTGCCGACCATGAAAAAATACGCGCGCAAGATGGCGGAGTTCACCGGGCAGTCCAAGTGGCTCGACATTGCGGACATCCTGGAATCGACGATGCGCGAGCAGAAGAACATCCACCCGAATCTCGATTTTCCGAGCGGTCCGGCGTATTACATGATGGGTTTCGACATTGACATGTTCACGCCGTTCTTCGTAATGGCACGCATCACCGGCTGGACGGCGCACATCATGGAGCAACTCGCGGACAATCGCCTCATTCGCCCGCTGTCGCAATATAACGGCACAGGTGAGCGACGTGTCATTCCTATTGAGAAACGTTAATTTGATTTTTTATGAGCAAAACACTTGAACCCTGTCCCAATTTTATCGGCGGCGAATGGATTGAATCCACAACCGCGCGCACCCCTGTTTTTAATCCTTCCATCGGCGAAGTGATTTCTGAATGTCCGGCCGGAAACCTCGCAGACGCAAACACCGCCGTCGAAGCTGCGCACGCCGCGTTTCCGGCGTGGATGGAAACGCCGCCCGTCGAGCGCGCGCGGATTCTCGGCAAATTCAAAATGTTGATGGAGGAAAACTTTGAGGACATCGTGCGCAGCAACACGCGCGAGCACGGCAAGACGCTCGTGGAATCGCGCGGCGACGTGAAGCGCGGCATGGAGGTCATCGAGTTCGCGCTCGGCGTGCCGTCGCTGATGATGGGCGAGGTGCTGGAGAACATCGCACGCGGCATTGATTGCGAAGCCATCCGCCAGCCGCTCGGCGTGTGCGTCGGCATCACGCCATTCAATTTTCCCGCAATGGTGCCGCTGTGGATGTATCCCATCGCCATCGCGTGCGGCAACACGTTCGTGCTCAAGCCGAGCGAAAAGGTTCCGCTCACCGCCATCAAGATCGCAAAGTTGCTTGAAAAAGCCGGACTACCGAAAGGTGTGCTGAACATTGTTCACGGCGGACGCGAAGTCGTGGACGCACTGCTCACGCACCCGAAGGTGAAGGCGATTTCGTTCGTCGGCTCGACGCCGATTGCACGCCACATCTACGAGACCGGGACGAAGCACGGCAAGCGTGTGCAGTCGAACGGCGGCGCGAAGAACTACGTCATCATCATGCCCGACGCCGACGTGGAAAACTCCACGCGCGGCGTCATCGAAGCCGCGTTCGGCTGCGCGGGTGAGCGCTGCATGGCGGGCTCCACCGCCGTGGTGGTTGGCGCGGCGGAGAAACTGGTTTTGCCCACGCTCGTTGAGGCGACGAAGCGGATCAGGGTTGGCCCGACCGATCGCGAAGCGCAGCCGGACATGGGCGCCGTCATCTCGCGCCAGCATCGCGACCGCGTGCAGGAGTTGATCGGCATCGGCGAACAGCAAGGCGCGAAGGTGCTCGCGGACGGGCGCGGTTTAAAAGTCAGCGAGGCACCGAACGGGTTTTATGTCGGCGCGACGATTCTTGACCACGTCCAGAGCGGCACCACCGTGGCCAAGGAGGAAATTTTTGGTCCGGTCCTGAACGTGATGCACATGGAAGATCTGGGGGCGGCGATTGAACTGGCAAACAAGTCAATGTATGGCAACGGGGCGTCCATCTTCACGCGTAGCGGCAAGGCCGCGCGCGAGTTCAAGCACAGCGCCAAGGCCGGCATGATCGGCATCAACATCGGCGTGCCCGCCTCGATGGCGTGGTTCCCGTTCAATGGCTGGGATGAATCCTTCTTCGGCGACCTGCACATGCAAGGGCGCGAAGGCGTGCAATTCTTCACGCAGCAAAAAGTCACGACCAGTCGTTGGTTCAGCTACGGCGAGGGCGATATTTGGCATACGGAGAAAAAGTAATTTCAACCACGGATTAACACGGATATGAAATCTAAATCTGTTCTCCTCATCCGTGTGCATCCGTGTTAATCCGTGGTTAAGATTTTATGGCACTCCTCATCAAAAACGGTGAAATCGTCACGGCCAGCGAACGCTACGTCGCGGACATCTATTGCGAAAACGAAACCATCACGCGCATTGACCGCGGCATCACGCCGCCGAAAGGCGTGGAGGTGATTGACGCCAAGGGCAAGTTTGTCTTTCCCGGTTTCATTGATCCGCACGTGCACATTTACCTGCCGTTCATGGGCACAATGGCGAAGGATGACTACTTCACTGGGAGCGAAGCCGCATTGGTTGGCGGCACGACGACGCTCATCGAGATGTGCTGCCCCGCGCGCAAGGACGACACGCTGGAGGGCTTTGAGTTGTGGATGAAGCAGGCCGCCGGCAAATCCGCCTGCGACTTCACGTTTCACATGGGCGTGACGAAGTTTGACGACCAGACCGAGAAGCAGCTTCGCGAGATCGTGAAGCGCGGCATCAGCTCGTTCAAAATCTTCCTCGCTTACAAGGGCGCTTTTGGCATTGATGACACGGAGTTATATCGCACGCTCAAGCTGGCCAAGAAACTGGGCGTCATCGTCACCGCGCATTGCGAAAACGAAACGCTCGTCAGCGAACGCTGCAAGGAATTGATTGCCGACGGCAAAACCGGTCCGGAATTTCACGAGCCCAGCCGCCCCACGCGCGTCGAGGCCGAGGGCGTGCATCATTTGATGACCTTTGCCGAACTCACCGGCGCGGCGACTTATATCGTTCACCTGAGTTGTGCTGATGCCTTGCAAGAGGCCATGCACGCGTCAGCGCGCGGCGTGCGCGTCACCGTTGAGACGCTCATCCAGTATCTCACGCTCGACAAGACCTACGCGGAGAAGCCCAAATTTGAGGGCGCGAAATACGTCATGTCCCCGCCGTTGCGCGACAAATCCAACCAGGAAGTTCTCTGGAACGGTTTGAAAAAGGGATTCATCTCCACCGTCGCCACCGACCATGCGCCATTCGATTTTCGGAAGCAGAAGGAGATGGGCAAAAATGATTTCACCAAGATTCCCAACGGCATTCCATCGCTCGAAGAACGCATCAACCTGCTCTACACCTACGGCGTGAAGGCAGGCAAGATTGACCTGCACACGCTCGTGAACGTCGCCAGCACGCAGGTCGCGAAGACGTTCGATCTGTTTCCGCGCAAAGGCACGATCCGGCCCGGCGCGGACGCCGACCTCGTGGTGTATGACCCGGACTATCGCGGCAAAATTTCCGTGAAGACGCAGCACATGAATCTCGATTACAGCGCGTTTGAAGGCTGGAAAATCGAAGGCCGGCCGAGTGTCGTCACCGTGCGCGGACAAGTGGCGGTGCGCGACGGCAAATTCGTCGGCAAGCACGGTCACGGGAAATTTCTCCAGCGCAAGCCGAGCCATTTTTGAGCCGGTTGACACGCGCAATTAGGTGTGATACTAAAACGATACTGAAATGCCGCGCAAGCTGCGACAATTGATTGCCGAGCTGGAAAAGGCGGGGTTTGTGAACCGGGGCGGTAAAGGCAGTCATCGGAATTTTCAGCATCCCAAAGGGCCGCGCGTCACGTTGAGCGGGAATCCGGGGCAGGACGCGCATCCTTATCAGGAACGCCAGGTGCGGCGGCAGATTGAAGCAAGCCAAAAATGAAACGGAACGGATCCAAAACGAAAGCGGCGCATTACCACAAGATCGTGGAATGGAGCGACGAGGACGACTGCTACGTCGGCAGCGCGCCACCGCTGATTGGTCAATGCTGCCACGGCAAGGACGAGGCCAAGGTCTATGCCGAGCTGTGCCGGATCGTGGCGGAATGGATTGAAATTCTGGAAACCGGCGGCAAGGCATTGCCCGAACCGCTGAATAAAAAGAAATTCAGCGGTAAATTTGTGCTCCGGCTTGAACCGGCGTTGCACCGTCGACTGGCGGCCAAGGCCATTGCCGCCGGCGAAAGCCTCAATACCTATTGCGTGAAAACATTGGTCAAGGTGTGAGCGGGAAATTCCTCCAGCACAAGCCTGGGCATTTTTGAAATAAGCCTGCTTGCCTTGCGCCGGTGTCAAAGTAGATTAGCCCTATGTCTGCCGCCGAGTTGTCAAAAGCCGCGCTGGAGCTTCCCGCCGATGAGCGATTGGAACTGGCTCGTCGCTTGATGGAAAGCGTGGCTGCACCCGCAGCGCTCAAAGACGCCGTGACCGAAGGCGTTCAGCGGATTGAGAGTGTTGCCGCTGGCCACGTCAAGGGACTGACAGAGGAACAATTTCTCGCCCGCTTGCGCAGTATCTACGGCAACAAAACCACCGGCGACAGCCAGAGCCTCATCAGTGAACTGCGCGGCGACCGGTGATGAACGCCTATTTCGGCTCCGCCGTCATCACAAAACTCTATGTTCAGGAGTCGAACAGTGCCGAGGCCGCCCGCCTCGTTTCCGCCGGCACCGCGCCTTACGCGCTGACCCACTGGCAAGAGATCGAAGTCCGCACGGCGCTGCGCCTGAAACTGTTTCGTCGCGAAATCACAGCGGACGAACTCCACGCCTCGCTCTCCGCGTTTGACGAGGACATCGCCACTGGCCGCTGGCAGCGCCCGGACTACTCGCTCGCCGAAATTCACGATCGCGCCGCGCAACTCTCCGCCCGTCACGCCGCCGAAATCGGCTGCCGCACGCTCGACATTTTTCATGTCGCCGCCGCGTTCATCACCGGCACGCCGGAATTTGTCAGCCTCGACGACCGCCAGCGCGAACTTGCCAAACGGGAAGGGTTGAAGGTGAAGCCGTGAAACGATCGAAGTCAAAAAGCTCACGCATAAAACATCCGCCATTCCCAAACTTTCGTTCGATGTGTTTGATAAGAACCAAAGCTTGATTCGCTTTGCCGCGTCAGTTCTAATTTCAACGAAGCGAAGCAAGGAAAATCAGATTTAAACCAAACATGAGCGCCATTCCTTCCGGCCTGGCCGCCAATGCGCCTGATGTCGAGGCCGGCATCGAGCATAGCCGGCTGTTCAATGCCGACCTCGCGCCCGTGCCGCAAGCGCGACGCAAGTGGGGCATGTTGAGCTTCGCCGCGCTGTGGATCTCCATGTCCGCGTGCATCCCGACCTATATGCTCGCGTCGGGACTCATCGGCGGCGGCATGAACTGGTGGCAGGCCATCCTCACGATTTTTCTCGGCAACCTCATCGTGCTGATCCCGATGGTGCTCAACGCGCACGCCGGAACACTCTACGGCATTCCTTTTCCGGTCTATTGCCGCGCGTCGTTCGGAACGAAGGGCGCGAATGTGCCGGCCATTCTCCGCGCGCTCGTCGCGTGCGGCTGGTTTGGAATCCAGACGTGGATCGGCGGCGAGGCGATTTACAAAATCTGCGTGACGATTTTCAATCTACATGCCGCAGTCGCGACGAACTGGCTCGGCATCACGGGCGGACAATTCCTGTGCTTCCTGTTTTTCTGGGGCATCAACATGTGGGTCATTTATCGCGGCATCGAGACGATCCGCTGGCTGCTGAACATCAAGGCTCCCCTGCTCCTCGCGCTTGGCTTGGTGCTGCTGTGGTGGGCGTGGCGCGCGGCGGGCGGCTTCGGGCCGATCCTGTCGCAGCCGTCGGCATTTGACGTGGGCCAGCCGAAGGCCGGCCAGTTCTGGCCTTATTTTTTCCCGGCACTGACGGGCATGATCGGCTTTTGGGCGACGCTCTCGCTGAACATCCCCGACTTCTCGCGCTATGCCAAATCTCAGCGCGACCAGGTCGTTGGCCAGACGCTCGGCCTGCCGCTGACGATGGCTTTATACGCATTCATTGGCGTCGCCGTGACTTCGGCCACGACCATCATCTATGGCGCACCGATCTGGAATCCGGTGGACGTGCTGACGAAATTCACCAATCCCATCGTGCTGGTCGTCGCCATGCTCGCGCTCTGCATCGCCACGCTGGCGACCAACATTGCGGCGAACGTCGTCAGTCCGGCCAATGATTTCGCGCAACTCGCGCCGAAGAAGATCTCGTTCCGCATCGGCGGATTCATCACCGGCATCGTTGGGATCCTGATGATGCCGTGGAAACTCGTAGCCGACCCGAACGGCTACATCTTCACCTGGCTCATCGCCTATAGCGCTTTGCTGGGTCCGATTGGCGGAATTCTGATCGCCGATTATTTTGTCTGCCGAAAATGCAAGCTCCACGTGGCCGCACTCTACCAAACCAATGGCGAATATCGTTTCACCAATGGCATCAGCTGGGTGGCGCTGATCGCGCTGGTGCTTGGGGCGTTGCCGAGTCTGCCCGGGTTTCTCGTCAACGTGAAACTGCTCAATGCCGACAGCGTTCCACCCTTTCTCGCACATCTGTATAATTACGCATGGTTCATCGGTTTCGCCGTGGCATTTGTGGTTTATCTGCTTGGACGCAAGCTTGCCCCGAAGCTGTGAGTTTCAGCGTTGAACAATTCGCGCAAAACCGCCAAGATGGCCGCCCAAATTAAAAGGAACAGAAACGATACGCGTTTTACATTATGAAAAACATCCCGTTACCCCCGACCAGTCATACCCCGATAAAATACTCCGGCCCGTCCGCTGATGAAGTGCTCGCGTTGCGCAAGCAGTTCATGAATCCTGGCATTTTTCTGTATTACAAAAAGCCACTCATGGTCGTCGAGGGTTCCATGCAATATGTCTGGGACGACTCGGGCAAACGTTATCTCGACGGACTCGGCGGCATCGTGACGATCAGCGTGGGACATTGCCATCCGCACGTCATCTCCGCGGGCAACAAGCAAAGCGAGCTTTACCAGCACTCCACGACCATTTACCTGCATCCGAACGTCGCGCAATATGCCGAGAAGCTCGCGTCAAAAATGCCGGGCGACTTGAAGGCGGTTTATTTCGTGAACTCCGGTTCGGAGGCTAACGATCTCGCGCTGCTCATGGCCCGCGCCTACACCCAGAATTACGACATCATCGCGTTGCGCAATGCGTATCACGGCGGCAACGCCTCCGGCATGGGCGTCACGGCGCACAGCACCTGGAAATACAACGTGCCGCATAGCTTCGGCGTGCATCACGCTCTCGCGCCGTATCAATATCGCGGGCCGTTTGGCTACGATGACGCAAACGCGGGCCTGAAATACGCAAACGACGTGAAAGAGGTCATTGATTTTGCCACGCCCGGCAAGGTCGCAGGCTTCATCGCCGAATCCATCCAAGGCGTCGGCGGCTTCGTGGAATTTCCCCAGGGTTATCTCAAGCAGACTTACGAATACGTCCGCGCGGCCGGCGGTGTTTGCATCGCGGACGAAGTGCAAACCGGTTTCGGCAGAACCGGCACGCATTTCTGGGGCTTTGAAACGCAGGACGTGATTCCCGACATCGTGACGATGGCGAAGGGCATCGGCAACGGCTGTCCGCTCGCGGCCGTGGTGACGACGCATAAGATTGCGCAGTCACTCACGGGCAAAATCCATTTCAACACGTTCGGCGGCAATCCCGTCGTGAGTGCGATGGGCAAGGCCGTTCTGGAAGTCATCGAGAAGGACAATCTGCAGGCGAACTCGCTCAAACTCGGCGCTTACATCAAGACCGGACTGAACAAGCTGAAAGAGAAACATAAAATCATCGGTGACGTGCGCGCCAAGGGTTTGATGATCGGCATCGAGATGGTGAAGGATCGTGACACGAAAGCTCCGGCGTCGGCGGAATGCGCGATGGTGTTGGAAAAAGCGCGTGAACTGGGTTTGCTCATCGGCAAGGGCGGCTTGTGGGGACAGACGATCCGGTTCGCACCGCCCATGTGCATCACCCAGGCGGATGCGGATTTCTTGCTGGAAGTTTTGGACGAGTCATTTTCGACGCTGTGAACGGAGCGCGGCGTTCACGCCGCTTCAAGCCTTGAACCGTCAGACAAGTCAGATTGTTTCGGACTGCACTGCAATGGGCGGTGAGGCGGGCTGAAGCCCGCGCTTCATCAGGCTTATTCCGTCGTTCGATTATATAACTTGACGATTTTGCGCGGAATCGTGCGGGGCAAAATCCGGTTCAACAAGATGAAGACTTTGTTCTGCAGCCCGGGAACGGCGGTAATCCTGCCTTTCCGGAAAGCGCGGTGCCCGTAAACCGCGACAGCTTCCGAAGTCATCTTGCCGGTCTTGAGCTGCCGGACTTTTTTTCCGCGGGCAACATTGCCGAAATTGCTTTCGGTAGGGCCAGGACACAGAACGGAGACCTTCAATCCGGTGCCTTGCAGTTCCTCGGCCAGCGCCTCGGTGAACGACAACACGAACGCCTTGGTCGCGTAATAAACCATCATGCCGGGTCCGGGCTGGAATCCGGCGACGGATCCGACGTTGAGAATCCCGCCGCGCTGGCGTTGGATCATGCCGGGCAAAAACAATCCGGTCAGTTCCGTCAGGGCGGTGATGTTGACCTGCAGCATTTCGAGCTGTCGCGACAGGGAGATTTCAGCGAACAGACCGTTGGCGCCGAAGCCGGCGTTATTGACCACGACATCCACGCTGATGTTTGCCGCGCGCAATTCTTCAAAAATCCGCCCGGGAGTTTCCGGCCGGGAAAGATCAGCGGTCAGCACCCGCGCTTCGATCTGGTGGGCCAGGCGCAGTTCCTTCGCTAGCGTCTCCAGCGCTTCGGTGTTGCGGGCGACGAGGATCAATCGGCACTTGTCCGCTGCGAAACATTTCGCCAGTTCCAGGCCGATGCCGGAAGAGGCGCCGGTGATCAAAACCGTTTCTTTCATTCAAAAATGGATCGTTGGATCAGTGGATACATGGATAAATGGATGCCCCATTATCCATCAATCCAAGAATCCATAATTCCGGGTTTCATTTCACTGATTGCCCCAACCGAAACGCGAGGTGATCGGCCAGTAGACAAAGAAGGATTTGCCGATGACGTTTTTGGCCGGGAACGGCCCCCAGGCGCGCGAGTCAAAACTGTTGCAAGTATTGTCACCCATCACCATGTAGGAATCGGAGTCGTTGGTGAACACCGTCTGCGCGTCAGGAAAGAGCGGCGCGATGTTGGGGTACAAACCAAATTTCTCCGCGACGGCGCTGTTGACGTGGCCGGAAAATTCGCTGTCGCGCGGGGGCGTGGCGGGATTGAACCCGTAAACGTTCGCGAAGTGCGGGGTCGAGGCGTCGAGGCGCTGGCCGTTGATGACCAGATGCCGGTCGTCACCGATGGACACGTGATCCCCAGGCATCACCACCATGCGTTTGATGTAAAACTGGTCCTGTTTCATCATCGGGTGATCAATGCCCTTGGTCTCGAACACCAAAATCTCGCCGCGCGTCGGCTTGCGGAAATTATAAGTCAGCCGGTCCACGAACAAATGATCCCCCGCACTGACCTTGATTTTAATGATGTCCTCACCCGGATGATAAACATGTTCCGGGTTGAGATACAGGCCGGCACGTTTATCGAGCGGCTGCTCGCCAAAATCCGGCGGAAACCACATCTTCATTTCGACGCCGCCGATCGAGTAGGATTGCCAGAGGTTGAAGATTAAAAAGCGCTGCAGCTTGCCCAATTGCAGCGTGCCTTCCGCCGCCGCGGTGACATGCAGATAGGAAATCCCTTCAAACCATTCCTTGATGCGCTGCAATCCGGTCGGGATGACGAGTGCATTGCGCAATTTCACCTGCTCGTTCAATTGCGCGATGACCGCTTCACGCGGTTTCCAGGAATCGTAATGGCTGAAATCCGGCTCCGACGTCACCCCGAACAGCGTCGGCTGCATCGAACCGGTCGGAATCTTGAACGGCTGGATAAAAAAAGTGCGGATGGCCATCGCCACCGCGAGCGCAACGAGCAGGACCTCCACGTTCTCCCGCCAGGCGGCGTTCGGATACGGCTTGAGCCATTTGTTGGCGGCAAACTCCAGTTCCTCCATCTTGATCCGGATTTTGCCCGCGTGCTTTTCCTGGAGGGTTTCATCCAGGGCATTGATGGCGGCCATGACGCCGGCCATCGCTGGCGCTGGAAGCAGATCACGCTGGGCGGACAGCATGCGGCGGACATGTTTCCGCATCGCGGCGGCGTCCCGGACGGTGGCGGACATGAACCAGCGTAACATTGTCATAAATATTCCCTCACTCTGACGGGTCTGGATTTGTTTCCGTTCATTTGAATTTGATTTTGTCCGGCAGAAACAAGAGACCCACACCACCAACGACGCTCATCAGGCCAAATGGCCCAAGCTTGACCCAAGGAATCGCTCCAACCGGCCGGCCTTGCTCAACCAAAGCGGATATGGTCAAAAATAATCCCAGCGGCACCATCACAAATCCCAGCGCCCGATACCATTTATTCTTGGTCATAGTTTTGAGTGGGGTTCACGATTTCAGCACCGCAATGAACGCCTCCTGCGGGATGTCCACGTTGCCGATGGATTTCATGCGTTTTTTACCTTCTTTCTGCTTCTCCAGCAGCTTGCGTTTGCGCGACACGTCGCCACCGTAGCATTTCGCCGTCACGTCCTTGCGGAACGCGCTGATGATTTCGGACGCAACAATCTTGCCGCCGATGGCCGCCTGAATTTTCACCTGGAACTGCTGGCGTGGAATGACCTCTTTCAACTTCTCCGCCAGCGTGCGTCCCCTGCCCTCCGCCTTCGAGCGATGCACGATGCAGGAAAAAGCGTCCATCGGTTCGGTGTTCACGAGCATGTCGAGCTTCACCATGTCCGACTCCAATTCGCCGTCGAACTCATAATCCATCGAGCCAAAACCGCGCGTCATGCTTTTGATGCGATCATGGAAATCAATCAGGATTTCGTTCAGCGGCAGCCGGCTTGTCAGCATCACGCGCCGCGCGTCCAAGGTTTCTGTGTGATCGAGCGCGCCGCGCTTTTCCGAGATCAACGCCATCATGTCGCCGATGCATTCGTTCGGGCAGATCACGAAGGCCTTCACCATCGGCTCCTCGATCTTCGCGATGTGGCTGGGGTCGGGCATGAACACCGGATTATCAATCTCCTTCAGCGTGCCGTCATTCATGGTCACACGGTAGATGACACTGGGATACGTTGCGATGATGTCCATGTCGTATTCGCGACGCAACCGTTCCTGCACGATCTCCAGGTGCAGCAGGCCGAGGAATCCGCAGCGGAATCCAAACCCGAGCGCGACCGACGTTTCCGACGAATAGACGAACGCCGAATCGTTCAACTGCAGCTTGGCCATCGCGGATTTCAAATGCTCATAATCCGCCGTGTTGATGGGATAAATCCCGCTGAACACCATCGGGTGAATCTCCTTGAAGCCCGGCAGTTCGCCCGAAGGATGGCGCGCGTCGGTGATGGTGTCGCCCATCTTCACTTCCTGCGCAGTCTTGATGTTCGCCGTGAAATAACCCGTCTCGCCCACTTCCAATTTTTCGCGGACGTAAGGCTTGGGATTGAAGCTGCCGACTTCCTTGACCTCGACGTTTTTGCCGGAGTGCAACAACTTGACCATCATGCCCGGCTTGATCTCGCCGTTGAACACGCGGACGTGCGTCACGACGCCCTTGTAGGTGTCATAATAGGAGTCGAACGCCAAGGCCTGCAAACTCTGTTCGCCCGTGGGTTTGGGCGGCGGCACGCGGGCGATGATGGCCTCAAGAATGTCCTCGATGCCGATGCCCTGTTTGGCACTGCACGGGATCGCCCATTCGGCGGGAATCGCCAGCACGTCCTCCAACTGCTGCTTGGCCTGTGGGACGTTCGCGTGCCCGAGATCAATCTTGTTGATGACGGGAATGATCGTGAGGTTCAGCTTGGAGGCGAGGTGATAATTCGCCACCGTCTGCGCCTCGACACCCTGCGCGGCGTCAATGACCAGCAGCGCCCCTTCGCATGCGCTCAAGCTGCGGGAGACTTCATAGGAGAAATCCACGTGGCCGGGCGTGTCAATCAGGTTCAACTCGTAAGTCTCGCCGTTCCTGGCCTTGTAAAGCATCGTGACCGGATGCGCCTTGATGGTGATGCCGCGTTCGCGCTCCAGATCCATCGCGTCGAGCAACTGATCCGACATGTCGCGCGTGGCGACGGTGCCGGTCATGTGCAGGAGACGGTCCGAGAGCGTGGTCTTCCCGTGGTCAATGTGGGCGATGATGCTGAAATTGCGTATGTGTGCGGCGTCCATTATATCTTAAATCAGAGCGCAGCAGAATACCGGGAAACCGCGTGATGAAAAGGAAATTTGACGGATGTGTTCCAATGAAACGAGAACGGCCAGAGACTGCTCGTTGGCTTTATGCATGAGCTACGCTTTGGCGTCACCCTACCTGAACCGGGCAGGCGTTCAGGGTTTGAGTTTTCCCACCAAAATCAGAATTAAGATGAACAGAGCGAGGGCGAAAACAATCATTGCGATCTTCACCCATAACGGAACCCCTCGCCGCTCGCTTGGCCGGTGCTGATGGCTCTGGCGGCGACGTTTTTGAGGGGACCTGGCTGATTGGGTCAAGGCTTGGGGCGTGGACTTTGATCGGTCATTCACTCCGGCTTGAATCGAAGGTGCCACCTGGTTGATGCCGGGTGAAGCCGGGGTGTTGATCACCGTGATTTGAGACTGGTTAGCAAGGGGCGTCGTTGAGACGGGGGCGGGAAGCATCCCAAAGTTTCGCCCGGGTTTAATCCTGGAATAACCCAATGACAAAATCATGTGCCAGGCAGATTCCTTCCATATCTCCTCCACGAAAGCACGGTGCTTTTCGAGCTGGTCGGCGGACACGGAATCCGCCGAGGCGGTGAGCGACAAGGTCATCATGCAATACTGGGAGCCGGCTTTGCTTTTCCGGTTGAATTGAACAAATGGATTATCGCGGAAAAAACGCGGTTGAATCTGACGACCGCTCGTATGCTGGAGGAGGGGGGACTGAACTTCCATGATATGAACCACCTGATACGGATACGGCAGGGCGAAGGGTGTCCGTCGTTCTTTTTTTTCCGGCATCACCAATGACTGGTTGATCCAGTAACTTGGAATCCGAAACTGACACCGCTGGCCATCCGGCAGCGCATGGATGAATCCGTTAATTTCAAAAGTTTCCGCCAGGAAGAATTGATTGCTGGACTTGTCATCCCGACGCTGGAGCGAACCAATCCGGGTGGCCTGGCCAAACCGGTTGGCGCAATTCTGAAGCCCTTGCTTGGCCATCTCTTCCATCCCCATGGTTTCGAACTGGTGCCTGAAGATTTCCGCCTGCGATCCCTCGGCCCGGATGACCATGGAAACCAAAGACGGGCCGCCGGTGGTGTCCACCAGGATGATTTCATGCAATTCATAGAGGTGAGATTGCTCCGGAATTTGGGGTGGCTCAACCAGGCCGGTCGCATCGGCATCGACCGGCAACCCCAATCCAAAATCGTGAATGACCCGGTTGAATGCGCCCCCGCCCTGCCGTTTCATGGTGGCATCAATCCAGCGCCGCTTGCCTTCCGCTTCAAATTCCACAATGACATGATTAAACACCCCGGGCGTCGGCAGGACATCGCCGACTGATTTTCTCAAGCCGGTGTGAACCAATATCGGACGGGACGTCACTCCGAGTTGTTTCAGGACATTTACCAGGAGAAACGAAAGGTCTTTGCAATCCCCATAACGTCTGCGGGCGACAACTTCCGGCGGCGTGGGAATCTGACCGCCGAATTCCAGGTTAACACTCAGGTAACGGTAGTCGTCCTGAATCAACTCAATCGCCTTTCCAATCCGCGCGGAAAGGCCGGGACCTGCTTTCTCAATCTCGTTGATGAGTTCGTCCAACGGCGTGTCGGACTTTTGTTTCGCCCACATTTGCCAAACCGCTCTGGCCACGGTCTGCCAGTCGGGACAGTCTGAAATTTGAATCCAAGGCGCGGAAACATACCATGCTGGCGTGTTGGGTTCGCGTTTCATTCCGACGTATTTTTCCGCCGTCCATTTCCAGACGGTCCATCCATCCTCGGTGCTTTCCAACGGCTTTAACTCGGCGGCGGAGGACTTCCATTTCACTGCGCGAGCCGGGTTGAAACGCGCCGTGAAGTGGTATTTTCCAATGGAAACCCATTCCGGCAGGTTGAAGAAGGATTCGCAAAATTCCGGCAGAATCTGCAGATCTTCTTTCAGGGTATAAGCCCACTCCAAAATGTCCCCGGGACGCACATCTTCAAGCACCAGCATGAGGGTGAACCATCCTTGAATCACTTGCCGGTCCAGGCCTTCCTCGCGCTGTAAAAAATGTGCTTTCTTTAGATCCAAATGGTCAATCTCGACTCCATTCCGGCGGATCTTCAGGAAATGCAAGGTGTGGGAATGGGTTCGGGGCTCATATTGCAGCCGCCATTGAGATTGATGCTGAACGGCCTCCATCGTCTCTAACCGGAACGCCACATGAACAAATGTTTCCCGTCGTTCGGCGTGGACTTGTCGGTCAAACAAAAGATAAGTCAGGTGATTGTCCGATCCCGATTTAAATTCCGAATCATAGGGGCATTCAGTCACCCATTCCGGAACCGGCCCGGTTTGAATCCGATTTCTGGCTGGCGCAATTGGATCAGAGGTATCAGGGCGAGCTTCGTTAAGCATGGCAATTATTGACCCGAACGGTTGCGGGTATCAACCAAATAAGATTGCGGAACCTGGCCCGCGGGCGATGATGCTGAAATTGCGTAGGTGTGCGGCGTCCATTATGTCTTAAATCAGAGCGCAGCAGGATAACGGAAAACGCGTGATGAAAAGGAAATTTGACAGGACATCGGCTCAACGCCGGGAAACCACGGCCCGAAGCGCTTTGACGCGAATTCCACGAACTAACACAAATTCAAAGGCGCTGATGGGTCACGCCGAAATCGGATGAGGATGGAAGGCGCCTTCTATTTTTGACTTCACGCATGTCCTGCTTTTAAAGAAAGAATCCAGTTATGGGACAGCGGGCGGGCACCGATCCCTCGCAATCGCTTGATCGTCAATACAAGAATACTTGGTGTTGTAAATGCTATGCGTCCGGAAAAATGTCAGGCCATCCTCAATCCCAACTTCCTCGCTGACCTGTTTTCGAAAACACACCATTAACACATCACCAGCAACAAAACAGTCACTGAAATGAAAATCATCCCCGGCAAAACCCTGTCCCTGATCTTGGGAATCGTCTCACTGGCCGCCGCACCGGCGCCCGTTCCGAAGTTGTTTTAAACACCGACACCTTTGATTCGATCGGAGCGGAGTGGACTCCGGACCGCTATCCTTCGGCCATTTTCCAAAGTTCGCCCAACCCGCACTCCGATGTGAATAATTCAAGCGCCAACGCATTGCAAATTGGCGTGGCGGCGGCGGATTACCAGGCCAATCATTTCTATGATTATCAGGGATACCGGAAGGACATCTCCTTGAGCGCCGGCAGCGCGCTTAACTACGTTCAGACCCAGCTCTATCTGGATCCGGCCTGGCAAACGTCCTCGCGCATTCGCACTGGCCTGTGGCTTGGCTCCGCCACCGATCCGACCTGGGTCGCCATTTTCGGATTTTCGAATTTGAACGGGAACAACCCGACCCTCGAATATTTTGACAACAACCTGCCTGGTGGCGGAGATTGGGTTTCCCTGGGCACGACCATTGATTGGGGCACATGGATGACGTTCAACATGACATTCACCAGCGCCGACATTGATTTCTATGCGAATGGTGCGCTGGTCGCCGAAATCAGCAATGGCGGCAATTTGGCGTTCGGCAGTCTTGCGATTGATAACGAAAATGGCTTGACCGGGGATCCCCAGGGCGTGACCTATTCCGCCTATTATGACAACCTCGTTGCGCCGGTTCCTGAACCCAGCACCTGCATCTTGGGCGGCCTCGGGGTTTTCCTGGTGGTGCTCGAACAGCGCAGACGTCGTTCCACCGTCAAAATATCTTAACTGGCGTAAACCAGTCCCTCCTGGCCGGGAGCCTTGGACGACATGAGAACCGGCTCAGTGAGATCGCAGTCGTGAAATGGCAGGGTCGGCGCGCTGCGCCGACCCGACGCCGCACGATATTCTTCCCCGCTTAACCGGCCTCCGCCGCCAGGGTGCCGTCCGCCAGCACCACTTCCCCGCTGGCGAGCCAGCAGCCGAACGCCCACAGAAATGCCCCGCCCCGGAAGATGCCCCATTCACACGCCTGCATAAAATCTTCCGTCACCGACTTCTGTTTCTCCCAATGTCGGCGCATCGCTGCCGCCTCCGCCGCCGGGATGCACCGGCTCGTCGCCATGGTCACCAACGATTGCAGTCGCCAGGCGAGCACGGCCTTGTTTGCTTTCAGATATTTCTCGATGGTCTTAATGCCGCTGCAAGAGTTGGCGATGCGTCCGGCTTGCCCAGTTTGTAATGCACCAGCAGTTTGCCCACCATGCCCACCTGCAGATTCGCCTCCGCCATGCGCCAGAGTTGACCGTCTGCCAGTGGTTGCGGACGAACGCGGCGGGCCGGCTTGGTTTTTTCATGGTCCATCCTGCGCCTTAACCCTGGATTAAACCAGTTGATTCGCCGGCCGCTTTGAAGAAGGGGAAATCAACCGGACTCATTTTGCGCCGCTCACACTTCCGGCTTCGGTTTGACGGAGGTGACTGCCGCCGACACCGACTTGCGTTGTCGCCAGTAAACCACCAGCCGGTAACCGAGCAGGATGGCCAGCACCGTCGCAAATGCCAGCGGCTGGCGCACGTCGGCTTTCACTTGCATGTAATAATGGAGCACGCCCGCGACGGCGGCCACATACGCGAGCCGGTGCAGCGCCCGCCAGCGTTTGCCGCCCAGCCGTTTGATCATGGCGTTGGTCGAGGTCACGGCCAATGGCACCATGACAAGCAGGCCGGTGGCACCGGCCATCAGATATTTGCGTTTGACCATTTCCGACAAGGTGCCGGAGACGCTAAACGACCGGTCGAAGCAGAAGAAAATCAGGAAGTGCAGCGAGGCGTAAAAGAAGGCGTAAAGTCCGAGCGTGCGCCGGGAAAATATGATCCAGTTCCAGCCGGAGAGCTTTCGCAGCGGCGTCACCAGCAACGTCAGCAGCAAAAAGATCAGTGCCAGCAGCCCGGTCGTGAGGATGGCGAAGTTCACCGGGTTGGCACCGAGCTGATGGGGCCATGCGTCCCAGCCGAGCAACACCGCCGGCACGGCACAATTGATCAGCACGAGCAGCCGGGCGAAGCGAAGATCGGATTCTTTCATGCGTCAGAAATTCGCGCGCAGATCCATCCCGGCGTAGAGATGCCCGACTTGTTCTTCGTAACCATTGAACATCAGCGTCGGGCGTCGTCCGGATTCACCGATGCGCTGCTCGGTAGCCTGGCTCCAACGCGGATGATCCACCTGCGGATTCACGTTGGCGTAAAAACCGTATTCATTCGGAGCAGCCTCGTTCCAGGTCGTGCGCGGTTGCGCTGCCACCAGTTTGATTTTCACGATGGATTTAATGCCCTTGAACCCGTATTTCCAAGGAACGACCAGCCGGATGGGCGCGCCATCCTGCGGCGGCAACGCCCGGCCATACAGTCCGCTGGCCAGCAGTGTGAGCGGGTGCATCGCTTCATCCAGTCGCAAGCCTTCCACATATGGCCAGTTGAGCACATCACTTCGTTGGCCGGGCATGCGTTTGGAGTCGAGCAATGTCTCGAAGGCGACAAACTTCGCATCGCTCGCCGGCTCGACCACCGCGAGCAGTTTGGACAGCGAAAAGCCAGCCCAAGGAATGACCATGGACCAGCCCTCGACGCAGCGCATGCGGTAGATGCGCTCCTCTGGCGGACTGATTTTAAGAATTTCGTCGAGGCCG
>Ga0247670_1000010_pt1 | contig 64816 bp, 46 predicted proteins | sample CNK11_metaG_FD_183042 | JGI IMG/M metagenome (GOLD analysis project Ga0247670, IMG submission 183042) | Soil microbial communities from Purdue University Martell Research Forest, Indiana, United States - CNK11 | ecosystem: Environmental > Terrestrial > Soil > Temperate forest > Bulk soil...
CTCCGGCGGGGCAATGAGCTTCAACGTCAAGCGCGCCATGGTCAGCGGCGGCCCTTACACGACCATTGCCACCGGGGTAACTACCACGAATTACAGCGACACCGGCCTGGCTGGGGCGACCTTTTACTATGTTGTGTCTGCCGTGAACTCCGGAGGTGAGAGTGTCAATTCTACCGAAGCCAGCGCGACAACCATTCTCCCCCCGCTGACCATTGGCGGCGGAGGCGGTCAGATCCTCGTCTTTTGGCCGGCATCGGCAGGGACGAATTATGCATTGCAGATGACAACCAATCTGGCGACCGGGCCATGGCTGCCGGTCACTAATCTGGTGCCGCAAGTCGCCTTTACCGTCAGCAACGCCGCGCCGGTCGTTTTCTTCCGACTGCAATGAGGTGCCACCGTATTTGAGACAAAATGAAGCCACTATGAACCGGGCAAACTTACTGCTCACTATCGCTGCATCAATGTTGGTGAATGCCATGAGCAACGCGCAAAATTACACCACGGACTGGGTGGGCAACACCTATGGTGACGATGTCCACCATGTTGGCAATTGTGCCCGTTCCATGTGGGTGGCCACCGACGGGGTTGTTTATACGGCCTCGCAGTGGGATGAAAACGCCGGCGGCATCGGGATTTATAAAAATGGACAGACTCTGGGTTCGATGGGGGGCCACGGTGAGGTGCAGGGATGCTCCATCACGGGGAATGCACTCTGGGTTTTTGCCGCGGAACAAGGAGCCAACGGAGGCAAGGTGGGTCGCTACAACCGCTCAACGCATGTGCGTGAGCTGATGTTTTCGGTCAGTGAACCCACTGGCGATTCCGTGCCCGGCTTGGCGCTTTCGCCAGTCAATGGTTTGATCTATGCCAGCGACAACCCCGGAAACCGGGTCAGGGTGTTCACAACCGGCGGGGTGTGGCAGCGAGATTGGAACATCACAAACCCCGGGGCCATTGCCATGGACAATGCGGGAAATGTGTGGGTGGCCCAAATGACCAACGGCACGATCCTTGAGTTCAGCGCCACCGGTGTGGCGTCCAACACTATTTCAATGGGCGCCGGTCACCGTCCATCGGCCTTGTATGTTAATCCTCAAAACCAGCTTTGGGTGGGGGATCAGGGGCCGGATATGAACATCAAGATTTACACAAACTTGACGGGCACGCCAGGCTTGAGCGGCACTTACGGTGTGACGGGCGGTTACCTCAGCACGGCGGGCGGCGCCACAAAAGGGCAAACCGGCGCCAATCGGTTTACCCGGGTGGTGGGCATTGGCAGCGACAATGCGGGCAATGTGTATGTGTTGAATAATCCTTGGGGCGGAACCTGGGACTTGGGACGAAACGGCGGGACTGATCTCCATTGCTACAACAGTTCGGGGTCGCTGATCTGGAGCCTGCAGTCCCTGAACTTCGAGGGAGTGGCGGTTGCCGATCCGGGGACTGATGGCGCCAATTTATACAGCGGGCAATTCCTGTTCACCGGGGCGGCCGGAGGCGGCTTTGTCGCCAATACCATTGACCCGTTTACTTATCCGAATGATCAGCGGATCAACCTTGCCGACCAGGGGCGGGGCTCCGACTTCGCCATGCTGGCCACGGTGGGTTCCCACCGGATACTCATGGCCTGCGGCCAAAATCCGGATATCTTTTATAGTTATTCCTTCAATGCCACCAACGGTTATATTGCCACACCCGGAGCCGTCTGGGGAACCGGCCATGAGCGGAATGGGTTCTGTCTCGATTCGGCAGGCAATGTCTGGGAAGGCCGGGATAAGACGGGTGCCATTTGGTTCAGTCAGTTGACCGGTTTCAATGCGAACGGCGTTCCCGTCTACACCCCCGCCACTCCGACCCCAACGCCAGCCTCGATCGGACAGTTGAACCGCATTCTCTATTTGCCAGCCAGTGATACCATGATCCTGGCGGGAGGAAGCACGGACTGGACTTCCATCGGAAGCAGGGTTGAGGTGTATCGGGGATGGCGCGCGGGAAATACCAACGCCCCCAACACGGTCATCACCTTGAATACAAATCTCAATCCAAAGTCACTGGCAGCGGCAGGCAACCACCTGTTTGTCGCGTATGTGCATACCGTGCCAAACATCGACGCCTTTAATCTGACCACGGCTGCCTTGGACATCAGCATGACCAACGCCAATCCTGCCGTTGTCTATGTGGGAAACGATGTTGATTCCATCTATGGCCTGAATGCCTATCAGAAATCGAATGGTCAATACATGATCACCAAGGACAACTACAACGGCAGTTCGGTTGTGATTCATACCTTCACACCCGCAGGAATGCCAGTAATCACCGGCCTGAGTCCGTCCAGTCCGGTGACCGGGTCGAGTGGCCCTCAAACCTTGACCCTTCTCGGGTTCAACTTCCAGCCGGGGTGCACGGTCACGTTGACCAACGTGGACACGAGCAGTCCGTCCGTCACCTTCGTCGACAGCTCGAATCTGATGATGCAGGTCAATTTGACGGTTGTGCCACATAATTGGAGCGCGCAGGTGATCAACCCCGGCAGCATCGTCTCGGCACCGGTTCAGTTTACGGTGTCGGCACCACCCCAACCCAAGATTGGCAGCATCAGCGTGGCCACGGGCAAGGTGGTGCTAACTGGAACGAACGGAACGGCAGGGTTGATGTATGGCGTGCTAACCACGACGAACCTGGCGTTGCCGCTGGTGAACTGGACGCCCGTGGCGACCAACGCGTTTGGAGCCGGCGGTTCGTTCAATTGGACCAATGCCCTGGACCCGGCCAAGCCGCAAGCGTTCTATATCATCAAACCATGATCGGGTGTTTTTAAATACTTACGCCCGCTCATCAAGGAGTCATCAATTGATCAGTCAATTCTTTCCATGATGTTTTGCTGCCTTTAATTGATTCCACTAAATCAATTACCGGTTTTCCACTCAATAATTTTTCAATAGACGAAACGATCTTTGGTCCAATATCCCCGTGCGTTTTATTTTTATAATGAATTCCAAGCGCCGGATAGCTCCCATGATATGTAACTCGAATAACTTCAATCTCTATGTTTTGGCTTTGGATTTCTGGATCCGCGTTTAATTCATTAATTAGCCAGTGAAAAATTGCCACAGCAAATTCAAAATGCTTTGGATCCCCAAATAAGCCTACTAATTGACTCGGTTCAATAACTTGATAGTTTTTTTTCATAAACATTAATGCATTGTTATGATTAAAACTCCTCGCCGTTGTAAATACGAGAATTCTCTTGCAGTAAAATATCCATTTGCTTGCCCCTGGATAAATCCATCAACCACAGGAGGAAGTGTTGCTGGATCTGTTGCAATTCCAAAACTATCTCCGCGCGCAATTCTTGCGTCAAGCCAAGCTTGATTTTCTTCCCACAGCACAGGCTTATCTCCTATGCGGGGAATTCGACCTGATTTAACCCATGTATCAATTGCTGGGTTGTCAGCAAATCTTTCCAAATCCTTCATTCTGCCTATTACCGTGCATCTTCTCGCGTTCGCAGCAACACCAGGCACTAAAGCTAAATCCGCACCGTCAGACGGAATTGCCATCGCCGCCAGTAGTGCCAAGTCTATCATCGCCCCATAATCAGGCTGAGTATCAGGAATATAACTCCCCATCGAATATTCGTCTGAACCACCATAACTTATTCCGCCATTATCATCAGATGGCGTGTAACTACCCGAGTAAGAGTCTGATGGAGCAAAAATGTTGTTCGGACTAAACGGATCATTCGGTGAAGTAGTGGGTTGAGAGTCAGGAAATGCAGATGGAAAAAGTGCAAATCCTAGCGGATCAATCCAATTCACAGGATTGTTTCCAGCGTAGCCGTAAAGATTAATCCCACCACACTCCTCAATCGGGTCTCTGTTCATCCACCGTTGCAAATTCGGTTCATAATAGCGGTAGCCGTAATAATACAGCCCTGAACGTTGATCTAGTTCCTTGCTGGAAAACCGATAGGTGTTCGCGTCCGCCAGTATCCCGCGTTTGTTAATCAGGTTCCCAAAACTGTCGTAAAGATATTTCGCAACGACCGTGCCGCTTGAATTCACCATCGCCGTGATGTTGCCATTGCCGTCAGCGTGGTAATAGGAATTGCCGTTCGTGTCCGTCCGGGCGAGAAGTCCACCAATGCCACCGGCACCACCCATTGAGCCTGAAAGATCAACGCCCCGCGTATAACTCACCAGCGGATTGTTGCTGCCATCCCGTTCCTGCTCCACCGCCATCCCGTCATAGACGTAATGCACTTCATTCGTCTGTGCCCAACTGCCACCTGACCAGACAAATTCCTTCCTGACCCGCCGCCGCCCGAATCCGTCATACGCAAACTCCGCCTTCCAACCATTCGTCACGATGATGCGCGTCAATCGATTCGCACAGTCGTAATCGAAAAGGGGTCGAAAAGGAAAAGGGGTCGGTTCTTAGGGAAAAGAAAAGGGGAAAAGAAAAGGGGTCGGTTCTTAGAAAAGGGGGCGAAAAGGAAAAGGGGTCGGTTCTTAGAAAAGGGGTCGGTTCTAAAAGGGGTCGGTTCTTAGTATTGGCAACTCTAGAAAGGGAAAGGGGTCGGTTCTAAAAGGGGTCGGTTCTTAGTATTGGCAACTCTAGAAAGGGAAAGGGGTCGGTTCTTAGTATTGGCAACTCTTTCATTTTGCAGCTGGATCGTCCCAATACAGCAGATGCGCCAAATGCGTCTTCGTTCCCATGCGCAACCGCGTCGCAATCCATGCCAAGGTCATCGTGGTCTCCCGACGCAGGCGCCTGGCGATTTCCAGCTTCACCGGGTCGCCTTTACGCTTCTGCTCCAGGGTCTGTTCGGTCCACCGCTGCCGCTTCAATTCCCCGGCCGTCAACCGTTCCGCTTTGGCTTGAGCGCTTTCCTGTCGCTCTGCCCCATAATGCTCGGCTCCCAGCCGGCTGCCGACTGCCTCAAGCAATTCCTGGCGGAAGGTTTCGGCCCCGAAACACCAGCCGCGCCGGACGCGCTTCCATTCTTCGGGCTGGGCTTCCCAACGCCGCAATTCCATCCGCTGCTCAAACTGCTTCCGGCCCGCACGACTGTCCTTGGGGATGCCCAGTTCTCCGAACACACGATCCGTTCGCAACCAAGGCGCCCGCTGTTTGGGACTTTTCAGATATTCCCCGTAACTGCTCCAGCGATAATCCCGCAACCGGCCTTCCTTGCCAAGCAGTTTTGCCCGCGCCGGATTCAGATGCACGTAATCACATACCGTCCGCAAATACCCGCTGCCGCTGCCGTCCACCAGCAAGCTCTTGTAACGCCCGCTGAACAGGTGGCCGAAGAGCTTGTGCTTGCGATTGAATCGCGACGTGTAAGTGCCCAAAAACCATTTCATGCCCGCCACGAGATTCGCCGTGGGCGTCTCGAGGACCAGATGAAAATGATTGCTCATCAGGCAATACGCATGGACCTGCCAATCGGTCTTGGCGCAAGCCTGGCCCAGTGCCTCCAGAAAGAGCACCCGATCCGAATCGTCCCGGAAAATGGCTTCCCGCCGATCGCCGCGATTCATGACATGGTAAATCGCGCCGTCATATTCCACTCTCAGTTTGCGGGCCACGCCCCAACCCTCCCCCAGCGGCACAGACTTGTCAATACTCAGAACCGACCCCTCTGCGACCTGTCAATACTCAGAACCGACCCCTCTGCGACCCCTCTGCCTTGTTCAATCTGGCGGAAACCGTGTTCGCTGCGGATTGAAAAAAAGGCATGCACAAGCATTCCGAATCACTTCCCTGCCTGTCCTTTTCGCAGAAACAATCCAAAAATGACTAACCCGTGTTCCATTTTGGCTATGTAAACCTAAAATCCGCAGTAGGGATGAACCACGAAATACACGAAACACACGAAAGCAAAGGATAGAATGCCTGTTTTGTCTCCATTCCAACATTCACCTTCCGGGTGAAATAGGGAGGTTCGGCAAGGCCTTGTCGCTTTGGTGTGGTTTCAACTGCTGTTTCCAGGGTAAAAGCAAATGTCTCGTTTTGCCTCCGGTTTGATTGAAGGTGGCCAAAGTCGGGTGCCATCGTTCCGAAGGTTGAGCCTTTGCGGCTTCGGCGCAGCCGACTCCACAATGAGTGCAGAGTTTTAAAATGAATGTGATAAACCGTTGTCAGGCGCAAAAAATCGGGGGCATGCTTTTGGCCGCCTCGTTCATGGCCTCCGTTTGTCCGGCGGGGCTCCTGCCGGTTGATGAAGTCCTCCCCTTGATTGGAACCGGTGGACATGGTCATACCTATCCGGGCGCCACTGTGCCTTTTGGCTTCGTGCAGCTGAGCCCGGACACTCATACCCCGACCGAGCCGTGGACGGTTGAAGGTTGGGACGCCTGTTCCGGTTATCATTATCCCGATTCTTGGATCCTTGGATTCAGCCACACCCATCTCTCCGGCACCGGTTGCCCAGACTTGGGGGACTTGCTCATCCTTCCGTTTACGGGACAACTCAGCACATCCAGCACGTATGAACCTCTGGCGGCCGGGCGGTTTCGTTCCAAGTTCTCCCACGTCCATGAAAAAGCTGAACCGGGGTATTATCGTGTTCTGCTCGAAAGTTATGATGTCCTCGCGGAATTGACCGCCACGGCGCACGCCGGGATGCACCGATACACATTCCCGGCATCGGACCAGGGCCACATTCTTTTAGACCTGGTGCATGGACTGGGCAGCAAGTCCATTGAATCATCACTGAAAATTGAAGGCGGGACGCTGCTGACGGGGTATCGCCGGAGCGCGGGCTGGGCCAATGGCAAGACGGTTTATTTTGCCATCGAATGTTCGCAGCCGTTCAAAACCGCCCGCCTCGAACTGAACGGAAAACCCCTGCCGGCGGACCAGACGGAAGCCAGGGGCAATGAAGTGCGCGGGTGCCTGGATTACGAAACCAGCGCAGGAGAGCAGATTGTTTTGCGGGTCGGCCTTTCGCCAACCAGCGTCGCGGCGGCGAAAATGAATCTGCGAACTGAAATCCCCCATTGGAATTTTGATGACGTTAAGGCCGCCGCCCGGAACGCCTGGAACGAAAGCCTCTCGCGGATTCGCATCGAATCACCGAATCCGAACCTCCGCCAGACTTTTTACTCAGCGCTGTATCATACCATGACCGCGCCGACATTATACAACGATGCAGATGGTTCCCATCCCGGTCCCGATGGAAAGATTCATCCCGGGAACGGTTTCCAATACTACTCCACCTTCTCCATGTGGGATATTTTTCGAGCCGAGGCGCCTTTGATGACTCTGGTGCAACCTGAACGGGTTGACGATTTTGTCCAGAGCATGCTCGCCTTTTATCAGGAATCGCCCATGCGCGCGCTGCCCATGTGGCCCCTGGCCAGCCAGGAAACCAGCTGCATGATCGGTTACCATGCGGTGCCAATTATTTTGGACGCTTACGAAAAGGGGTTTCACGGCTTCGATGCCGGACTGGCCTATCAAGCCATGCGGGACACGGCCATGAGCGGTCGCAATCGGCAGGATGAATATCAACGACTGGGCTATGTGCCCTATGTGGCTGGCAAGACCGAAGCCACTTCGCGAACCTTGGAATTCTCGTATGACGACTGGTGTATTGCCCGAATGGCCAAGGCACTGGGGAAAACCGGGGATGCCCGGTTGTTCACAAAACGATCCCAGTCTTACCAAAACCTGTGGGATGCGAAGACACAATTGTTCCGTTCCAAAAATGCCGACGGAGCTTTTCGTGAACCGTTTGATCCCAAAGAAGTCGCCTCGGACAACACTCTTGCGGCCGGGGATTTTACCGAGGCCAATGCGTGGCAATACACTTTTTCCGTCATGCATGATGTGCCGGGCCTGATCAAGCTCTACGGAGGAAATCAGGCATTCATCGACAAACTGGACCAGCTTTTCAACCAGGATTCCGACATGTCGCATTGGAGAATCGACGTGTCTGGCCTGATTGGTCAATACGCCCAAGGCAACGAACCGTGTCACCACGTTGCCTATCTCTATGCCCTGGCCGGCGCTCAATACAAAACGGCACAACGCGTCCACCAGATCCTGCTTACGCAGTATGACAACACTCCCGAAGGTCTGTGTGGGAATGATGACTGCGGACAGATTTCAGCCTGGTATGTTTTCAGTGCCATCGGACTTTATCTGGTAAATCCCGCCAACGGAGTTTATGTGATTGGAAGCCCTTTGGTCGAAAAGGCAACCCTCCAGCTTGATCCGAAATATTACCCAGGGGGCACTTTCACCATCATCGCGCGCAATGCATCCAACCAGAACATCTACGTCAAATCAGCCCGACTCAACGGCAAACCATTGGAACACCCGTGGATCACGCATCAGGAGATCGTGGCCGGCGGAACTTTAGAATTGGAAATGGACATTCTCCCGAACAAAGCCTGGGGGGCCAGCTTTTAACCTGGTTCTGCGGGTATGTTTGGTTAAGCGAAGCGCACTTTTTTATGAAGCTAATTACGATGATTGGGATGGCGTTGGTTTCAGTTGCCTTGACCGGCCAGGCTAAAACCGGGACGTTTGGCATTGAATCCCTGGATCTGCGATATGTTGATCAGGGCTGGGGTTATCCGCAGGTGAATAAGTCTCTGGACGGGCACGCGATAACGATTGCCGGACAGAAATTTGAACATGGACTTGGCACTCATGCTGCCAGCACCTTCCGGATTGACCTGGGTGGAGCGGCAGAACGTTTCACTGCCATGGTGGGAGTTGATGACGATGTCAAACATAGGGGAGGAAGCGTCATCTTCAGGGTGGTCGGGGATGGCAAGGTGCTTTGGGAGAGCGGTGTGATGCGGGCCGGCACCCCCGCCAAAGCGGTGAATGTGGAATTACGGGGCGTCAAGCAGATGGTATTGAACGTGGGTGATGCTGATGATGGCACCAGCTGGGATCATGCGGACTGGGCCGAGGCGGAAATCAGCATGGCGGCAGGGCAACCCAAATCATTCGGTCCGCCACAGGAATCCGCTGTGATATTGACGCCAAAGCCTCTACCCGAACCTCGCATCAACGGCGCACGCGTCCTCGGAGTCCGCCCAGGATCGCCATTCCTCTTCACCGTTCCCGCGAGTGGAGATCGTCCCATGACCTTCACTGCCGATCCTCTGCCGGCTGGGTTGAAACTTGACCCGCAGACCGGTCAGATGACCGGCACGATCGGGAACAAAGGCGTCTATGTTGTCACCCTCAAAGCGAAAAACGCGCTGGGAGAGGCGGAGCGATCGTTGAAAATTGTGTGCGGGGATACCATTGCGTTGACCCCGCCGTTGGGCTGGAATAGTTGGAACTGCTTTGGGCGTGATGTAACCGCGGCCGATGTTCGCGCCGCGGCCGACGCCATGGTTGCGAGTGGCCTGATTGAACACGGCTGGACCTACATCAATATTGACGATTGCTGGCAGGGCGGACGCGACACCAACGGAAATATCCTGTCCAGCGACAAGTTCCCGGACATGAAAGCGTTGACGGATTACGTCCACGGCAAGGGCCTGAAAATCGGCATCTACTCTTCTCCCGGCCCACAGACCTGCGCCCATTATGAGGGCAGCTACCGCCACGAGGAACAGGACGCCCGCCGTTACGCTGAATGGGGGTTTGATTATTTAAAATATGACTGGTGTAGCTACGACCAGATAGCGCCCAGCCCCGATCACGATCAGCTGATGAAGCCGTATCAAGTGATGAGTGCGGCCTTGAATAGTGTGCCGCGGGACGTTGTCTTCAGTCTTTGCCAATACGGGATGGGGAATGTTTGGGAATGGGGTGCGCAAGCTGGCGGGAACTGTTGGCGCACCGGTGGAGACATCACCGACACATGGTCCAGCATGTCCGTCAATGGCTTTCGCCAGGCCGGGCTTGAGAAATTTGCCGGACCAGGGCATTGGAATGACCCGGACATGTTGGTGGTGGGTTACGTTGGCTGGAGTGCCAAGGTGCGCCCAACCCGCCTCCTGCCCAACGAGCAATACACCCATATCAGCCTTTGGTGTTTACTCGGTTCGCCATTGCTCATTGGATGCGACATGACAAAATTGGACGCATTCACCCTGTCTTTGCTGACTAACGAGGAGGTTCTCGCACTTGATCAAGATCCACTTGGCCGTCAAGCCGCCCGTGTCGCCAAAGCGGGGCAGACGGAAGTCTGGTCCAAGGACTTGGAGGATGGGTCAAAAGCCGTTGGCTTGTTCAATCTCGGCGAAGAGGAAGCCCCGGCGACCGTAAAATGGCCTGCTCTTGGCCTTGCCGGTCCGCAAACGGTGCGCAATCTCTGGAGACAGAAAGACTTGGGAACATTCAATGGCGAGTTTCAGGCTTCGGTGCCACGTCATGGCGTGGTTTTAATCAGGTTGATCCCAAGATGACAGGATGAAACATGGCGTCGAACACGCCCGATTTTGTTTCATTGGTCCCAAGGCTTGCCAGGTTCGGTAAAGGAGAAGGTCATTGAGTCTGCCTCAAAACGCCTGGCTTTGAGCACATGCAAATCACCAAAAAGCACATTGACCTGGCGGCCATGTCCGACTGGCACCAGCCCAAATAGAGTGTCGGCAGTATAGTTGTCGGGGTCTGCGTCTTGGGTTGGAAATGGAAAATTGCAGTCTCCGGAAAGGATATATTGAGCGGGCAGGAGAATGTGACGCAGCGGCAACGAAGCGGGTTGTGCGCCGGCCTCTTCAAAAGCGGCGCGCGCCCCCATGAAGTAGCTGAAGTGGGACTGATAATAAAACTCGCTATAGGAAGGGCAGGTCAAGATTTGTGGCCCGGACTTCTGGGGAAACAGGACTTTGGTCCAAGCCACCTCATTTGTGCTGTCCCACGGCACTGCTGCATGAGCCGCTGGTAAAAGTTCATTATTATCAGCGCCGTAAACCGTCATCGCCAAACCGAGTTGTCTAAGCTGTGATAAACACTGGCTGGTTCTGGCAGAGGTTTTTGCGCCAGCGAAAACCGCCAATAGCAGGGAGGTCAATACCACTATAATCGCCACAACGACCAGCATTTCTACAAGTGTAAACGCCCCTCTCCCAACATGGCGCTGCACCATACAGGATGGGGGTTTAACATTGGCCGATGTTGATCTCAAATCATTATGAATGGTAGTATGCCGAAAAAAATATGCCATCAATCGATTTTGTCAATGTCATCCGACAAATGGGTGCCAGCGGCTGGCGCTGAACAGCCAGGATGGCGTCACCCCGGCAAAAGTTTTTTATTTTTAAGGTTTTCGAATGAAAATACCACCACAACTCCATCACCTTCAAAAAAAACTAACCCGCCTCTCATTTTGGCTATAATAGATTGAAACAGCGAATTAACACACATGAAATTGACCCGTTATCTGTCTGATCAATCCAAATTGAATCTAACGCACCAGATTAAGAGCCAGGGGTCGAAGTGGATGTTTTAAGCTCAAACAAAATGTAAATTGCTTTAAATTCGCAACTTTCGTAATTATGCAACCAACTCCACTCATCGTCCGCAAAAAGGCTGCTTTCACCCTCATTGAACTCCTGGTGGTTATTGCGATCATCGCGATTCTCGCGGCAATGCTCCTGCCAGCATTGTCGGCGGCCAAGAAAAAGGCGGTGGCGATAAATGACATCAATAATTGCAAGCAGACCATGTTGGCAATGACCATGTATTGCGCGGACAATAATGATTACATGCCGCAGCCAGGTTGGGGGGTGGTTCAAGACAACTGGGTGGCCAGCGGTGATCTTACCCCGTATAATCATCCACATACCACCAGTGGTTTTCAGGGTGATTACACCAACCAATTATGTTTTTTTAATGGCACCGCCCCAGCCACCAGACCGGGCCAGCTTTATCAATATCTCAAAACTGAAAAAGTGTTGCAGTGTCCGGCGGACGTGGTTGATGCCAATTATATTAAACGTTATGAAATACTCACCAGCTATGTCTGGAATGGTGCCGTGGTTGGTTATCCAGCGGCAAATTCAACAGCCTATGTCGAGCCCTTTAAATTATTAAGATTTAAACCAACCAGTATTTTGGAATGGGAGAATGACGAAACAGACACGTCTGTGGGCACATGGAATGATTTTTCAAACTATCCGTATCAACCGATTTCCAAGCGGCATGGAAAATCAGCCCAAGTTGGAAGAGTGGATGGCAGCGCCGCCCGTATTCCGATGATGGAGATCAATGCCATGGTGGCTGACACCGGCGCGAATGATATCTGGTGTAATCCGGGCACTGCGAACGGTCACTAATGGGGCTGGCCGGCCTTGCAAAACATCGCCGAACACTGACCTGTCCGGTGTTGAACCACCACTGACGAACAATGCACTTGGCCGAAAAGTCGTTATTTCCAGTATAAGTCGCCATGGCGACTGCCACGATACTGTGATGATGGCGTGTTTTTGATCAACTTTGAACACGCATTTAATCATTGGCGTCAGGAGGTCGAGCCGCCAGGTGCGGGCGTGCCGGCCAACATCCGCCCTTGCCGCAGCGGTGCAGGTCGTGAGGCGCACTGTTTACATTCACCCAATTCAATGAATGTTGATACACGAACCGGTAATATTCATTTGAATGAAGACATAATGAATCGTAGAAAAATGCTCGGAATAATAGGGGCGGCCTTGGCGGCCGGAAGCGCAGGCTTGGTTCAGTCAGCTTCTCCAAAAACAGATCCGGGATCTGGATTGCGGATATTTGATGTGAAGGAATATGGGGCCATTGGCAATGGCAACGTGCTGGATACGGCGTCCATCAATCGGGCGATTGATGACTGCCATGCGCGAGGGGGAGGAGTTGCTTATGTTCCGCCTGGAATTTATTTGTCCGGCACAGTTATTCTGAAGAGCAACGTGACGCTTTATCTGGAGGCTGGTGCCACGCTGTTGGGAAGCAAGAACATCAGGGATTATGCGTTGCAGGCGGGGACTTCGCTGTTGGGGGACGCGAACCAGAAGCACCTTGTTTTTGCGCGAGACGCCGAGAACATCGGTCTGGCCGGCCCCGGACGGATTGACGGCCAGGGTTCATCCTTTTGGGTGCCCAGCGGACGCGTGGTGCCGCCGCCAGCGGAGAGTTGGCAGGATGTGGCTACCTATGACTGGAAACCGCTCGACCGTCCCTCGCCACTTCTGGAATTCTACAATTGCAAAAACCTTCGCATCGAGGGGGTGCAGATTGAAAACGCCGCCGGATGGACTCTCCGGCCGGTTCATTGCGACAACGTGTTCATCCGGGGCATCACCATCCGGAATCCCGTAATCGGACCTAACACCGATGGCATTGATCCCACTGGCTGTCACAATGTGTTCATTTCCGATTGCTTGATCGCCACCGGTGATGATGCGATTTGCCTCAAGAGCGAAAGCCCATATGGCGGCGATGTGCGCGTGTCAAAAAACATTACCATCTCCAACTGTGTGCTGACGGGCTGCTGCAACGGCCTGAAATTTGGCACGGCGACGTTCGGCGGCTTTGAAAATGTGGTGTTCACCAACTCGGTCATTTTCAACGAGGATGTTGATTTGAAGGAGCGCATCATTGCGGGCATCGCTTTGGAAATGGTGGACGGCGGTTCATTGGAAGGCGTGGTGATTTCCAACATTCGGATGCAACGGGTGCGGACGCCGGTTTTTATCCGTCGCGGCAATCGGACTCCGCGTTCCGATGGCACGCCGGGCACGTTGCGTGGCATCATGATTGAGAATATTCACGCAACCGGATCCATTCTCACCAGTTCGATCACGGGCCTTCCCGGTTTTGACGTGGAGGACGTGACCTTATCGAACATCAGAATTGATAGTGAGGAGCGTGGCAAAGCCGGGTGGGTTGAACGGGATATTCCTGAATTATCATCGTCCTATCCTGAGGCCCGCATGTTTGGACGGTTGCCAGCTTATGGTTTCTACTGCCGCCATGTGAAGGGTCTTCGACTGAAGCAGGTTGAACTCAAGTCGTCCGCCGGTGAAATGCGGCCGGCGCTCCTCTGCGACGACGTGAAGGATATTGAGGTTGATGGCTTGCGAAGCTCATCCATCGAGGGATCTCAACCGGTCATAAAATTAATTCAGACCCGACAAGCGTTGTTTCAAGGCTGTTCGGCCCCGGCAGATACCAAGACGTTTCTTGAGGTGGCGGGCGATAAATCCGAACATATTGTCTTGCTGAACAATGAGCTTAGCCGGGCGGATAAAATAACGCAGGCAAAACCGGAGGTGCCAAAGGACGCTGTAATTCTTTCTGGGAATGTGACCGCCACACGGTCTCCGAGTCGCACAAATTCAAGCAAGGCATAGATTGAGTTGCTTCGCCCAAGCCTGTGTCGAAACCCCGGTGCCACCGGGAGAACCTCCCGTGCGCCTGCCCGGTCAAGCCGCGCCCGCGCGCCGCGCAGAACAACTCGCGCACGGCGTCGAGCTGCATCCCACCATCCTGCCCGCGCTCATTCCGTGGGCGGAAGCATTGAAGGTAAAGCTGCCGGTTAGTCTTTGAAAAATTCGGCGGCGATATGGGTTGCCACCGTAACGGAACGCCGGGAACCGTCTCGGCAAGTTGAAACCAATGCTGTTTCAGGCCGAGACGGCGCTCGGCGCTCCAAACCATACCGTCACGAAAAATTCGTGTTCATTCGCGTTCATTCGTGGTTAAACTTTCCGCGCCCTTATGGAATACGAAGCTGTCATCGGTCTGGAAACTCACGTCCAGCTCAAAACTAAATCGAAGATGTGGTGCGGTTGCGCCAACACGTTCGGCTCCGAGCCGAACACCAACGTCTGCCCGGTCTGCCTGGGTATGCCCGGCGTGCTGCCCGTGCCGAACGACGAGGCGCTGCGCCTGACGGTGCTGACGGGTTATCTCCTGAACTGTGAAATCCCGCGCTTCGCCAAGTTCGACCGCAAAAGTTATTTCTATCCCGACGCGCCCAAGAATTACCAGCTCACCCAATACGACAAGCCCAGCACGGCAAACGGTTTCGTGGATTTTGAATTCACCGGCGCCGGTTCCACGAACGGCATGGGCCGCGTGCGCATCACCCGGGCGCACCTCGAAGAAGACGTGGGCAAGAATTCCCATCTCGAGCGGTTCAGCGGCGTGGACTTCAACCGCGCCGGCGTGCCGCTCATGGAAATCGTTTCCGAGCCGGACATCACCAGCTCCGACATGGCCTACGAATATCTCAACGCGCTCTTGGATATCTTGAAATATGGCGGCGTGAGCGATTGCGACATGGAAAAAGGCATGGTGCGCTGCGACGTGAACATTAGCGTGCGCCCTGTCGGCACCAAGGAACTCGGCGCGAAGATCGAGATCAAGAACATGAACAGCTTTTCCGGCGTGCGTCGCGCGCTGGACTACGAAATCCCGCGCCAGATTGCGGCGGTGAAGCGCGGTGAAAAGCTCATCCAATCCACCCGCCGCTGGGACGACGAGGCGGGCATCACGGATGAGATGCGCACGAAAGAACACGCGCACGACTACCGCTATTTTCCCGATCCCGACCTGATGCCGCTCGCGCCGACGGATGCGTGGCTGGCCGAAGTGAAGTCGCGTGTGGTGGAATTGCCGCTGGCGCGCAAACAGCGTTTCATGCGCGAGTATCAACTGCCCGCGCCGGACGCGGAATCGTTTGTGAACGACGTGCCGCTGGGAAATTATTTTGAAAATCTCGCGAAGCAGTCCAAGAATCCCAAAGCCGTCGCCAATTGGGTAATCAACAATCTGCGGGCGAAACTGACGGAGGCAAATATGGTAGGGACGCATTCCACCGCGTCCGAAAATTTTGATGGGGACGCGGTGGAACGCGTCCCTGCTATCACGCTCGCCAATCTTAAATTCAAGCCCGAAGCGTTGCTGGAACTCGTTGCCCTCGTCGAAGCCAAAACCATCAGCAGCGCCGCGGCGCAGCAGGTGTTCGTTGAAATGTTCGACACCGGCAAGGCGCCCGCCGTGATCGTGCAGGAAAAAGGCCTGGCCCAGGTCAGCGACACCGGCGCGATTGAAAAATTCTGCGACGAAGCCATCGCCGCGAATCCCGCGCCCGTGGCCGACTACAAGGCCGGCAAAGTCGCCGCACTCAATTCGCTCAAGGGACAGGTGATGAAACTTTCCAAAGGCAAAGCCAATCCCGCGCTCGTCGGCGAGATTCTGGAGCGGAAGCTAAAAGGCTGAGGCCTCATGGCCTGAATTGCCAAGTTCAGTGCCGCTGCCGGAAACATCCGGTGAAAACAACAATTGCCTTTAAAAATTTCCCAACCGTCCCGCCTACCCGACGAGACGGCTCTGCCGCACATGGTCAATCCTCATGGAGCCGATCCGGAAAAGATGCTTACAGGGCCTGCCCGATAATAGAGAATAAGCGCGTAGGTATGCTTCTTCGCGCTAACCGTCACTTCAAATGAACCGGTTGGAATAGACGCACTAAAAGGGAACCCTTGGAACGTCAACGTATCGGGCACGATGACATATTTGCCCGGCGTCAGGGATACCGTAAATGCGCCATTTGCATCAGTGTTGAAGTGGCCGACCTCGTGGCCTGAGTGCGCGGCCAAAACCGTAAACGAGGTGGCAACTGGCAGCATCACATCGCCGACGCCGATGCTGAGCCACTCTCCCGGCTCTACTTCAATGGGTGTGGGTGTGCCGTAGGAAATGTAAAGCGCGGCCCGCCCTTGGATGCCGGTGTTGGGTGGTGCAGCCAGTAATGCCGGTGCGGTCGTTGCGAGCAGGACAGCCGCCAGCCCGAGTCTCAGTGTTTGAATGATCTTCTTTTTCATGGTGTTTTTTTTGTTTTTTTTGTGGATTGAGCGCCGCGAAAGTCATCAATAAAATCATGGATTTGTTGCCGGTGTAAAAAACTGCATCGTGCCTGTCTGGCCGTTTGGGAATATGGAATTAATGTTCACGATCCAGCCGCTAAAACCTGCCACCACATAAGGCGAGGTGGAAGGGTCGGAAAGGTCGGAAAGCGGAATCGTCAACACCGCCGGATTGTTTCCGAGGATAAAAGTTCCGCTCGTCGCATTTTGGTTTGCATCCAGCACGGTCAACGTCACCGAACTGCCGGCCGGCGCAATGGTCGAATCCATGGCCACGATCAGATTGTCGCCGGAGACGAAGGCCGGGATCGCCGGGTCGGGGACCGTGGTTCCCGGTGAGGCCGCTGGTGCCGTTGATTCAATTTGCGGTTGGACCAGCGGCGGAACCTGCGTGCCGGCAGCGGTGTTATCCGCCGTCTGCCGGCCGGACCCAACTTGGGACTGAATCTGCGGCTGGCTGAAAACAGTCTGGCTGCCCGGAAGCAAATCTATGAAGTCAACCCCGCCGAAGGTGACAGGTATTGGCGGAAAATTACCGCCAGTTTGCGTGGCGGATGTTGAACCGGCCGGCAGCCAGCCAAGCTCGCGCGCCAGCGCGGTCAAGACGGCCCGCTGCAAGCCTGGTGAGAGCGGCGCCGTGCTGCCCTTGCCGCTGGTCGTTGAAGCGGAAGACAGATGATAAAATTTAATCCGGTTTGATTCGCCCAGGAGCGCGTGCTGTTGGGCCAGTGAACGGGATAGTTGTGTCGTTACCGTTTCCAATCGCGCAATTTTTCCCCGCAATTCCATGATCTCCCGGGCGCGAGCCTGCAACAGCTCAACGGCAGCATTCGTGGCGCTGGCAACCAGGGAAGGTGCGGCAACCGGCTTTGGCGGCGGTTCGGCGGAAGTGGCGACAGCGATTTCGCCGGGCGGGATTTTTAATTTCGCCGCTGCCGGGACGTCATGCCGGTTCAACAAAAAGGCGTAGAACACCCAGCCCATTAAACACGCCACGGCCACCGCCCAGCCGCTACGCAGCCAGCCAAACCCAAAGGCCCGGAAAGCCAGCTTTGGCCGGGTTTCCCTCACCACGGCCTTTTCGATGCGCTGCCAGACTTCCGGCGGCGGGCGACGGCGGGGTGAGGCTGTCGCCACAGCCACCATGCCCGTTTCCAGTTCGTCGACGAGCGCCTGCAATTCGACAGAAGCGGCCATGCGCGATTCAAACTCGCGTCGTTCGGCGGCGCTGAATTCGCCCAAGACATAACGCAGCGCCTCGTTTTCGTTGGATGAAACGTCAGCCATGATAATCCTTCAAAATTTTGCGCAAGGCCAGCAGGCCGCGCCGGATGCGGGCCTTGACCGTGCCGAGCGGTTCGCCGACCGCAGTCGCGATTTCCTCGTGCGTCCAGCCACGAAAAAACGCCAGTTGCAACGCGTGGCCCTGTTCTTCCGGCAAATGGTTCAAGGCTGAAGCGCAGGCGTCGGCAAGATCATCGCGCTCCATTGGGCGAAAACCGTTCACTTCCAACTCAAGCGCTACCAGTTCCCGTTCATACGCGGCGTGGCCGAGGTTGCGGCGTGAACGGGCGCGCAGCCGGTCCACCGCCCGCCCGCGCGCGATCATGATGATCCACGCCACCGGAGATGACCGTGCGGGATCGAACTGTCCCGCCCGCCGCCAGATTTGAATAAAAGCATCCTGCATGACTTCCTGCGCTTCCATTTCGTGAACCAGCATCCGGACCAGCAGCGAATAAATCAGCCCGCTCCGGCGGCGATACAGCGCTGCGAACGCGTGCTGGTCGCCCCCGGCAATGAGCGCCAGCAGACGGGCATCTTCACAGGCTTCCAAGTCAAGCGGTTCCCTGCGCTCGTTGAATTGCATTATTTGGTTTTCAGCCGGTTCCACGCAAAACTTGTCCTTTGCTAGTGAGTATATCCGTCACGGGGGCGACTTTGGATGCAAAAAAATTTCTGCGAATCAAAATCACTGTCAATCGCAAACGGGAAGATCAATTTTCAAAGCCGGCCAGGTCGCCGCGTTAAATTCGCTCAAGGCTGGCGATGCGTAGCGGCGTCTCGGCAGAGCGCCGCAAACTTTAAAACGAAGAGTGCGGCTTTCTGCCGAAAGCCGCTACGAACAATTTACGGCAATAATCTGACGCGATAAAAAACGGCGTTGGTCGCCGGCGCGTTGGTGATGGTTGCGACAAGGTTGGTTGTCACCAGATCACCCGTGAGATCATTCCAATTTGTATCCCCGAGCGAATTGTTGAACTGAACGCGATAGGTGCGGTTCGGAATCGTCGGCCAGGTCAGCTTGAATTGGCCGTTGTTCACCGCGCCGATGCTCAAGCTGGGCGGCGCCAGCACCGCAGTCATCTTGCGGATCATCCCGTCGCTTTTGCTCAAAACGTAGATCTCGTTGTCGTCGCCAAGCGCGAAGCGGATGTCCGCGCGGCCTCCGCCGTAAGGCACCCCATCGGGGTCATTGCCGCCCGTGTTGGCGGCACTGCCGGGGAGCGCGGCCGCCGTGCCGCCGCGCTGGTGATATTCCTCGGATACGATGTCAAACATCCGGCGCTGCACGGGATAGTTGGTCGGATCGTAGGGGCTGTCGAAGACGACCTGGATTTCATGGATCGCGGCCGTGTTGGTGCGGACGCCGTCGTCGGTGGCAATCATTTCTGCCAAGTCGGCATAAAAAATCCGGCCATTGGGAATGTCGCCAAAAATATATTTGCCGTAAAGCTGCGGCATCAGTTTGCCGCGATAAACAAATCCGCTGGAGATCGCGTCCCCATCGCGATGGCTGTAATTGGCGACGGGATAATTCGGCGTGACCTGCGCGACCAGGCCGGTGACGGTGAGCAGGTCCGGAGCGGGAAAATTGGAACTGACCTGGCTGCCGGTCTTGCCATTGTTGGAAGTGCCGGTCACGAACAACTGCTCCGTGCCTTCGCGCTCGGCGTAACCGTAGTTCACCCCTTTGTGGATGATGTTCACTTCTTCCCACGAATGCAGCCCGATGTCGTCCTCGATGATTTTGTTTGAAAGAACGTCCCAGCTGATGCGATGGCAATTGCGGAAGCCATAGGCAAAAATTTCCTTCCGCGCGCCGGTGAGATTCGTGAACACGCCGTTGTTGGTGACGAACGGATTCGGGTCGATGCCGGTCGTCGGAATGCGGTAGCATCCGTTGCTGCTCAAGTCATCGCCGGGACGCAGATTCAGGTCCGGTGTGATGCGAAGGATTTTCCCCTGCAACGCATCGAGGCGTTGAGGAATCGTGTGCGTGCCGACCGCTTCACCCGCGCCGCCGTCGCCGTTGGCGATGTAGAGATTCCGATAGTCGGCATCGCCGGGATGCGCGAGCGGATTGAACAGCAGATCGCCCATCGGATGGATGTTGCTGCTGAAACCAACACGCATGATCTCCCGCGCCGTGCCCTCAAACGTCGTGTTGGCGATGTTCGTATCCGTCCATTCAACGAGGACAGCGATGCGCGAGACCGAGCCGACCGGCGGATTGATGGCGCCCGAGGTCGTGTAGCCGTTTGTATTGAAGCCGGGCAAGGAGCCATTCGTCGGGCCAAGCGTCGGACTAGTGGTCGTCTCCATGTGGACGGTGTAAAAAATCCCGTTCGTCGCGTAGCCGGGATCAAATTGAAACGTGTTCATGCCACCCGCAAAGCCGGGGTCGTTGTCAAAGCGCGGGAAGACCTCCTCGAAATTGATGTATTTCGTCCAGCCGTTCGTGGAAAACGGATTCGATTTGTCCACGATGTAGAGATTCCGGTTCTGGTCGCAGATGAAGTAGCGCGAGCCGAAGCCAGGCGCGTTCGTGGGCTCGGCGCGCAGGAAATTGATGCGTGCCAGCTGATCGGAAAAAATGATCGGATTGGTCGGCGAATAGGCCACGCCCGTCAGTGTGCGGCTCGACAACGGTGCGCGCGCATAATTTTCCAGCAAGACTGCGGTGCCGTCCTTCGCCACCTGCGGACCGGCGGGGTATTGCGCGAGAGCCGGGCGTGCAAAGAGCGCAAACACACAGCAAAAAATTTGGATAATTCGCCAAAAGAACATGGGGTCGTGGGTCCAACAATGCTTCAGCCCGGCTTCTGGCGCAAGTTTTTGGCATGAATTTTCTTCCCTGCGCACGCCGATGTTTTACCTTCTTGCGCGAAATGTTTTCTTCGCAAATCAAATCAGTTCATTTTACGGGCATCGGCGGCACGGCCATGGCGAGCGCGGCGGCGGCGATGCAGGACAAAGGCTTTCAAGTCACCGGCTCCGACCAGAATGTCTATGAGCCGATGGCGTCGTTCCTCGCGTCAAAAAAAATCACCGTGATGAACGGCTACGACGAACGGAATCTCGCGCAGCAGCCCGATCTCGTCGTCATCGGCAACGCCATTTCCCGCGGCAATCCCGAGGCCGAATATGTCCTCGACCACAAGCTGCGCCACACGTCCCTGCCGGCGCTGTTGGCGGAGTTCTTCATCCGGGGCAAACGCTCACTCGTCGTCAGCGGCACGCATGGCAAGACCACGACGACCTCGCTGCTGACGTGGGTCTTCGAGCACAACGGTTTCAATCCGAGCTATCTCATCGGCGGCATCCCGAACAATTTTTCGCAGGGCGCGCGGTTCACGGACAGCGAATGGTTCATCATCGAGGGCGATGAATACGACACCGCGTTCTTTGACAAGCGCAGCAAGTTCATCCATTACCAGCCGGAAGTCGCCATCATCAACAACCTCGAATACGACCACGCGGACATCTTTGAAAATCTGGCCGCGATCAAAAAAACCTTCTCGCACTTCATCCGGCTCGTGCCGCGCAACGGCCTGCTGCTCGGCAACGGCGATGACGCGAATCTCACGCCGCTGTTAGACGTCACGCACTGCCCGGTGAAGCGCTTCGGCCTCGGCGCGGACAATGCGGTGCAGGGTTTCAACCTGACCTTCGGCCCGACGGCGACGACGTTTGAGATCCCGAGTTTTAAATTTCATCTGGAGCTGGGCGGGGAATTCAACGTGCGCAACGCGCTTGCGGTCATCGGCGCGGCGAAACATTGCGGTCTCTCGAACAAACAAATCCAGTCCGCGTTCGCCACATTCAAGGGCATCAAGCGGCGCATGGAGGTCAAGGGCATCGCTGGCGGCGTGACAGTCATTGACGATTTCGGGCATCATCCGACGGCCATCCGCGAGACGATGCGGGCGTTGCGGGTCCGTTACGCGAAGGAAAAAATCTGGGCGATCTTCGAGCCGCGCACGAACACCACGCGGCGGAATTATTTTCAGAACGAACTCGCCGAGTCCTTCGTGGATGCGGATGGCGTGATCGTCTCGCAGGTGGCGCGCCTGGAACTGCTCGCGCCGGAAGAACGCCTCAATCCGGAAAAACTGATGCTGGACATCGGCGCGACCGGCAAGCCGACGGCGTATCTGCCGGATGCGGATTCAATCGTCGCGCACCTGGCACAAAAGGTCCAGGGCGGCGACGTGGTGGTGGTGTTCAGCAACGGCGGGTTTGGCGGGATTCACGGGAAATTGCTGGAACGATTCAAGCGCCGGTAAGCCGAAGTTGCGTAGCGGCAGGCATCCTGCCTGCTGTGGAACCGTGGCGTCCCGCCCGGCGGATAAAGCTTACAATTGCATTGCAGGCCGGGAGATTTCCGGTGCGCTTGGAAAAAAGGCAATCCTTCCGGGCGGCAAGATGCCGCCCTCTAAGCCGGAACGATGCAGTCAAACCACGGATGGACACGGATAAACACGGATGAAGACCGGAGCAAAGACCACTTCAGCGAACTTGGTAGAAGGCACCGATCGGTGAACGCATTTTCGATTCAGAAAGCCGTTTCCAATCCGTGTTTATCCGTGTCCATCCGTGGTTAAAACTTTTTTCCACCGAATCGTTCCGGCTAAGGCAGGCAGGATGCCCGCCGCTACCCTGGCGAACGTCCACATCCGCTCCATTTCAATCCACCGTTCCGCTTCAATGTTCGACGAGGCGATAGTAGCGCGCGTTGTAATTCGACTGGCCGCTGTCCTGGAGCTGCAACATTCCGTTTGTGAGGCTTAACGCCGTTGGCAGGGTGACCCAGTCCACGAGGTTGGTGCTGGCCTGCGCTTCGAAGTTCGCCAGGTCGGAAGGCGAGAGCAGGCCGCCGTTGGCATCCGTCGAGGTCAACTGGAACGTGCCGTCGGGCAACAGCTTCGCTGAACCGAGCAATTGTGGAACGAGCACATTCAAAATTGCATTGCTGCTGATGGTGCTGCCGCCGGGCGGCTGTTTGGCCTCGGTGACCGTCACGGAGTAGGTTCCGACTTGCGCACGGCCGACGTTGTTCAAGGTTAACACGGAGCTGCTGCCGATGCCGTTGATGAGATTGCCATTGATCCGCCATTGGTAGGTCAATCCATACTCCGGCCGGCCAACGGCCGTGACGCGGAACGTGACATTGGTTCCCATGTTCACGGTCTGGCTGACCGGTTGCAGTGTGATCATCGGCGGGTCTGGAAGGAACGTAAACTGATCCAGCCACGCAGCATCCTGGCCGACATCGAAGGAGGAATCTTTCGAGTAACGCCATTGCAAAACATTCGTGCCGGACGCGACGGGGATGCTGACCTGCTGCCAGTCCACTTCGCCGGAGATACCCGCCTGCACGGTCCCGTTCACGCGGAATTCCAGCGTGTCAAAAAATTGTTCAGAGGAAACTTTCCACCAGAACGTGTAGCGGCCGGGCCAGTTCGTGCCGACGGTCGTCTGCAAAATGGTTTCCTGCAACGTGCCGATGCCGCCGCTGCGCACGGCATCCACGCCGTCGTGCGTGACGTTCGTTTCACCAAACCATGGTGCCGCGCCGGTGGTGGTCCAGTTCCGGTTGGTCGCGTCGAGTGCCTCGCCGAGCGAATAGAACGCGGTGATCTTGGCGGGCTTGCTGATGGCGATGCCGTAACTATTGCTGGCAATGAGCTGGTAAGTGCCGGGCGGAACGGGAATCGGCGCGCCGGTGACCAGTCTGCCACCCAGAGATAATGTGTCATTAGTTGCGCTGGGCATGTTGGTGCCATTCAACTGCCATTGATAGCGCATCGGTTGAACGCCGGCACACTTGGCGGCGAGAATGACATTCGTCACGGCATTCACCGGAATCGCCCGATTCCACGGTTGGACAGTGAAGGCCGGCGCACGCGTGCCGAAGAGCGCGAGGTCATGGTCGCCGCCATCGGCAATAGCGATGACGTTGGCGAGATCCGCCGGCGCGGTGATCGTGGTCTGTCCGTTATACGCGCCCAGGGTCACCACTGTGCCATCGTTGCGCAGCAGCGTGCTGTGATTCGCCGCCGCTGCGATAGCCACGATGTTCGTCAGGTTGGGGGCAATGGTGGTCTGCCCGTAAGTGTTGTTGCCCCAGCCAACGACGGTCCCGTTCGCGCGCAGCGCCAGAAAATGCTGAACCCCGCAGGCGATGGCCACGATGTTGGTCACATTGAATGGAGGCTGCCCGCCAATGAAACCCCAGGTGACCACGGAACCGTCCGCACGCAGCGCCATGCTGGTCTGCGCACTGGCGGCGATGGCAACGACGTTGGTCGCCGCAGCATTGGTCGTCTGCAAATACGTGTTTTGTCCCCAGCCGGTGATGGTGCCATCCGCTTTCAGCGCGAGGTCGTGATAATCGCCGCAGGCGATGGCGGTGACGCTGTTCAATCCGGCCGGCACATTGGTTTCACCATAAACATTGTAGCCGGCGGTAAACACGGTGCCGTCGGATTTCAACGCCAGGCTATCCTGATAACCGGCAGCGATGGCGGTGACGATGGAGTTGCTCAAGGCCGTAAAATTGGTTTCGCCAAAACCTTGAGTCGCCAGCGTCCAGCTGGAAATTTTCCCGTCCGACTTGAGGACCAGATAATGACCGAGCGAAGAACCCGTTCCGGCATTCCCCACCGCAATGGCGGTGGCGTTGGTCACATTGAGGCTGCCGGGCGGATCGGCGGCAAGCGTGCCCCACGCCTTCGCGAACAGCACGCGCACGGCCACCGGCGCGCTGGTCAGTCCCGCGAACTGGTTGCTGACGGCAACAAAATAATTCCCCGTGTGGAGCACCAGCGCCGGATCCATCGTTAGCGTGCCGTTCGTCGCACCACCAACAGCGGTATAATTATTGTTTGTCCGCGAGAAAAACCATTGGTAACGCAGCGGGCCATTGCCGAGAACCGTGGGGCTGCCGACGGTGAACTTGCCACCTTGATATACATTGGTCGCTGAAGCCGTCGTCTGACTCAAGATGGTTAGCGTGTTGTTGCTGACGACGGTCAACGGAGCGGCCAGACTCAAGGCGGTGCTGATGCTGTTGCTGACGAACAACTGGTAACTGCCGGCGTAGGCGAACTGGAGATTCGAGATGACCAAACTGGTGCTCGTGGCTCCGGGAATGTTTGTGCCATTCAGCAGCCATTGATAGCTCAACGGTTGCGCACCGACGGCGTCGCCATGCAACGTCACATCGCGCCCGATGAAAGTCGTGAGGCCGACGGGCGGGTGCAAGATGACCGGGCTGCCGTCGGTGACCAAAGCGAGGCCGTGGAACGGCGCGGCGGCTCCGGCGATGGAAGTCAGATTGGTCAAGGCGGCGGGCGGATTCGTTTGACCAAATCCATTGTCACCAAAGGCCACAACTTTTCCGTTGGATCGGATGGCCAGGCCAAAATTTTCTCCGGAATTGTTGCCGGCGGAAATGGCGACGATATTCGTCAAGCTCGTTGGAAGATTGGTGATCGTGCCGCTGCCCCAGGCGATCACCTTACCATCGGCACGCAATGCCATCGCGTAGGTATAGCCGGCGGCAACTGCGATCACATTGGTCGCGGAACTGGGGACGTTGGTCACCGCGCTGATGCCGGACACGAAAACCTTGCCGTCACTCCGCAATGCCACCGCGTTGTTGTATCCGCACGCAATCGCCGTGATCTGGTTCAGTGCGGACGGAAAATCTGGGAACGGTATGATGCCCCAGTTGGTGAGCGTCCCTTCCGCGCGCAAGGCGTAGCCAAAACCCACCGAAGACCCCCTTCCGGCTGCGACCGCCACAATGTTACTCAAGGCTGGTGCAGAAATTCCGTTCCAGCCGACCACGCTGCCGTCAGAACGCAATGCGAAATTTCCAGCGTTGCCAGCTGTGGCCAACGCAACGACGTTACTGGCACTGGTGGGAATGTTCGTGGCGGATCCGCTACCCCACGCGGCGACGGTGCCATCCGTGCGCACGGCAAAGCTCGCGCCAACATTTCCACCGATGGCGAAATTTCCTGCGACAGCCATGACATTGCTTAATCCCGGCGGTGGTAAACATTCGTTGTTCAGGTTTCTGCCCCAGGCGGCGACGGGGCCGAAGGTCAGTTGTACACCCGCGCTGACGGTTCCACCGACCGAGTTGCTTGCGACGAGCTGATAGAACCCAAGGTGGTTGGTATTGATTGCACTGATGGTGTAGTTCGCGCTGGTCGCGCCGGGAATATTCGTGCCGTTCAACTGCCATTGATAATAACTGGGTGCGGGATTGCCCGTAGCCGCCGCGCTGAAGGTCGTTGGCAAGCCGGGCGGCACGGAACGACCAATCGGCTGCGTCGAAATCGTGGGCGGCACCAGCACATTCAGCACGGCGGCGGCGCTGCTGGCGGAACCCAAAAAATTGGTGGCAGCCAGTGTGTAACTTCCCGCATCCGCCGTGGTGATGTTGGAAACGGTCAAACTTGCCGTCGTCGAACCGCTGATCCGGCCGTCATCCACCAGCGGGGCGCCGTTGAAAAACCATTGAAAACTCATCGGCAGCGCGCCAGTGAGCGTGGCACCGAAGCTGGCGTTACTGGTGACCACCACGGATTGATCCGCGGGCTGCACGACAAACGCCGGCGGCGTCAGATGGTTCAGATGGAAGACCAGGTTGCCCGTGTGCGCACCGTAACCGCCGGCGAGAATGGAATACGTTGTCCCGGCGGTCGTCGGGAGGGTGACCTGGGAGGTCACGCCGCCGGTGTCGTCGTTGCACGTCACTTCCGTCAGCGCATCGCACGCGCCGGTGTAAATGGCCAGGCCGGTGTCGAAGTCGCTGCCAAACGTATCCACGATGAGCACGCCGTTCACCGGCGCGGTGAATTGATACCAGACGCCATTGCCAAAACCGTCCACGCAACCGGGCAGCGGGTCGCCAAACGAGGTGGCCTTGGCCGTGGACTGCGTGTTCGTGTAAATGAAACCGGTGGCGACCACGGCCCCGCTGCACAGATCATTGGAAATGCTGTCAATCACCTTGAGCGTCGAGTTGGTGCTGGCCGCGAAGCCGTAGGCATTCGTAACGAGGCAGCTGAACTTGCTGCCGGAATCGGAGAGCTGCGCGTTGTTCAGCGTGTAGCTGAAATTCGTCGCGCCGGGAATCAATGCGCCGTCACGGCTCCAGAAATAACTCAACGGGTCGCTGCCACTCACGTTCACAATGAACGTCGCCGGATGGCCCAGCAGCACGACCTGGCTGGGTGTCTGGGAAAGAATGGTGGGCGGCACCGCCGGCACCACGACGGTCAGGACGGCGTTGGAACTCGGCGCCGTGCCATACAGATTCGTCACCAGCACGGAGTAGTTGCCGGCCTGACTGACCTGGATGTTGGTCAGCGTCAGCGTGGCATTGGTCGCTCCGCTGATGTTGGTCCCGTTGAAATTCCACTGATAGGACAAAGGCTGGGCACCCGTGGCAGCCACGCTGAAACCTGTTCCGCCCCCGGCCAACACGGTCTGGTTGGTGGGCTGCGTCAGAATGACGGGCGCCAGGTTGATCACACATTTGCCCAGACTGCCGGCGCCATAGATGGCCTGGATTTCGCCGGCGGACAGGGCGCGGTTATACAAACTGATCTCGTCAATATCACCGAGGAACGGAAAATTATTTGCGCCATCGTTGAGGTTCCCGATGCCGACGCCGGGAGATTGACCGGCCTGCAGGCTGCCAAATGGCCGGATGGTGGTGTTGGTCTGCACGGCCAGCACGCCGTTGGTGTAAATGCTCAAGGTTCCAGAACTGCCGTCCAGGGTGGCGGCCAGATGCGTCCAGGCAAAGTAATTCATCGGCGCTTCCACAAACACGCTGTTGCCGCCTGCATCACAGATGGCGAAAATCGTGTTGCTCGATTGCATCGAAACGGAATAGGGATCCAGACCGGGACGTTGATCGCCCCGCCAGAAAATCATGTAGCCGTCGCCGCGCGGCCGGATCCAGCCTTCAATCGTCAGGGAGTTGGTCAAGGCGTAGGCCGGCTGGTCCGCGATCTGGATGCCGGAGTAAGTGCCGTAGGCTAAATTTTCCGGATCAAACGCATACGCCCGGTCAACCACGCCGTTGGAAAACGCGACGTTTTGATTCACGCCGTTGTTTGCGGCAATGCTGTCGAGCGTGCTGCCATCGCCTTTCCACCAACCCACCAGACCGGCCGGCGGCACCGTGCAACCGGGCTGGGCGGTCGTTGGCGTCACGGAAACATCGTCCAGCGTGAGGCCGCAAAACGTCGGCGAGGTGGCCTGGAAACGGATGCGCGTGTTGGTGCTCGTGGCGGTCACGACCTGCTCGTAATAAATCCAGCCCATGTTCGTTTTGGAATGCCCGGTGATGTCAAAACTCAAATTGGCCAGCAACATCCCGTTCCAATAAGCGTTGGCGGTTTTCAATGTCGGCGACTCGCATTCCGGATTGCCCGCGTAAGCAAAACGGACTTTGTAATTTTGTCCGGGCACCGTGGGAACGTCCTGGTAGATGGTGCCGATCTCATCGAAGATGCCGTTCATGTCGAGCGACTGCGTGCCTTCGGCCGCCTGCCAGTAAGTGCCGTTGATCTCCACCGTGCCGCTTTCCACCACCCAACCCGGCATGGCAACTTCCGTGGAAAAAACCTGGTAAGGATAGATGCCCGGCGGATTTTCAAAGCCGCCATTGACCAGCAACGAGGCGGGCGGCGGCGGCGTGTTGGTGCCAAACGGTGCCACGTTTTGATAAATCTGGACGGTGTTGTCGTAATAGTTGCCGAAAACGATGTCCGGACGGCCGTCTCCTTCGAGGTCGCCGACGGCGATGCCCCAGGCGTTCCAGCCCGTCCCGAAATCCACGCGCGGCGCGAATGAATTTGCCGTAAACGTTCCGGGCGTGCTGGTGTTTTGGAAAATCGCCATGTAGCTGTTGAGTTCGCCGACGACGGCGAGGTCGGGCTTGCCGTCGCCGTTGAAGTCCGCGACGGATACGCTGTGCATCCAGCCGGGTGTGCCAAAATCCACCCGCGGCGCAAATGAATTGGTCGTCAACAATCCACCGCCGCTGAGGTTCCGGAAAACATTGACGGAATCGCCCGTGCCCGAGCCGGTCACCAGGTCGAGTTTGCCGTCGCCGTCCAGATCCACGGCGATGATGGTCGAGGTGTTGCCGCCACCGCCGGATATTTCAAAGTATGGCGCAAACGAGTTCGACGCGATGACGCCGGGGGTGGCGAGGTTTTGATAGACGGCAACCGTGCCGCTGTCCGAATTGGCCACCGCCAAATCAGGTTTGCCGTCGCCGTCCAAATCCGCGACGACCGCTTCGTAGGGTCCGCCCGGAGCAGCGAGACTTACCGCCGGTGCGAAGGAATTTGTATTCAACGCTCCCGTTGTGCCGACATTCTTGTAAATCGAAATGGTTTTCGCACCGTAGTTCAAAGCCACGATGTCCACACGGCCGTCGCCGTCCAAATCCGTTGCGGTGGCGAAGCGCGTGTCATAGCTCGTGCTCAAAGTGAACGGCGCTTCAAATGAGTTCGTTGTGAGGTTACCGGGCGCGGCGATGTTGTGGAAAATGGAAATGTGGTCGCTGTTCGCGTCGCACACGATCAAATCCAGTTTGCCGTCGCCGTCCAAATCAACAGCATGAAGGCGGTAAGAACTGCCGACGACCCCGTTGGTCGACGGATTCAAATCGAGGCGCGGTACGAACGAGGCCGGGCCGAGCAGCGCGCCGTTGGTGCTGATGTTCCGGTAAATGGAAATGAAATTGTTGTAACCGTTGACGAATGCGATGTCCGGTTTGCCGTCGCCGTCGAGGTCCGCGATGACCATGGATTGTGGGCCGTTGGTGCCGGGCAGATTAAAGCTGGGCGCAAAGCTACTGGTGGTGATGTTCGAGCCGTTGCCGGTGAACGTGGGGTCAAACGGCTGGCCCGAACTGGCGGTCAGCCCGCCCACCGTGACCGTGATTGGCGCAAACGTCGCTCCGGCGGGAACCGTCACCCAAAGATTCGTCTGACTAGCCGATGACACGATTGCCTGCACCGCCCCGAAGTAAACGATGTTGGAAGCGGCAGAAGCACTGAAGTTGGTTCCGGAAAGGGTGATGGTGGTTCCCGGAGTGCCAATGTTTGGAACGAGTCTGGTGATGACTGGGGAGTTGATGGTGGGTGGAGTGACCACGAGCGGTGTCTGGTTTCGATAAATCGAAATGGTGCCATCATAGAAGTTGCCGAATGCGATGTCCGGCCGGCCATCGCCGTCCAGATCCCCAATGGCGACGCCCACGGGATTAAAGCCGGCGGTGTAGTCCACTCGGGCCGCCAGCGACGCGGTCGTGAAGCTTCCCGGCGTGCTGATGTTCTTGAAGATCGAGAACACGCTGGGACCCTGGGATGCCAGCGCAATATCCAGCTTGCCGTCGCCGTCCAGATCGGCCAGCGCAAGGGTGTTTACCCAGCCTGCTGCAAAATCCACCCGGGCTGCAAACGAACTCGTGGTAATACTTCCAGCCGTGGCCGTGTTCCGATACACGGAAATCGCCTGGGAACCTGAGATTGAGCCAGCGCCCGTCACCAGATCCAGTTTGCCGTCGCCGTCCATGTCGCCGATCGCGATTGAGCCAACTGTTGACAAGGCCGGGAAGTCCACTTTGGCAGCAAACGAGTTGGTCGTGATGTTGCTTCCCGCGCCGGTGTTTCGGAGCACGGAAATTGTGTTGTCGTTGTAATTGGCCACCGCCAGATCCGGTTTGTCGTCCCCATCCAAATCCCCGATGGCCACGCCAAGCGGACCACTGCCTGCGATAAAATTAACTCTGGCGGAAAAGGCGATTTTTCCGATGGTGCTCGCATTCTGGAAAACCGAAATCGTATTGTCGCCATTGTTCGCCGCCACAATCTCCGGCCGACCGTCGCCATTCAAATCCCGCACCGCCAGGCCGCGCATGACATTCCCGCCTGAAAAATCCTGGCGGGCGGCAAAGGAGTTGGTCGTAAGACTCCCCGGCGAACTGATGTTTCTTAAGATGGAAATGACATTACTGTCCGCATTTTCCGCAATAATGTCGAGCCGGCCATCGCCATCTAAATCCGCGGCACCGATCACATACGGGCTGGTTCCGCTGCTCGGCAGCAACGGCACATCAACCCGCGCCGCAAAGGACCCCGCCGTCAGTGAACCGGTCGTGCTGATGTTTCGATAGAGGGAAACCGTGCCGATGGAAGCATTGGCGATGATTAAATCCGACTTGCCGTCCCCATCCAAATCCGCAAACACAACCTGGGACGTTCCCGCTCCGGCGTCCAGATCCAAGCGTGCCGCCAGCGAAGCGTTGGTTATCTGGCCGTTGCCGGGGAAGGTGGGCATAAACGGCTGGCCAGCATAGGCGGTCAAGCCATTCACCGTCACCGTGATTGGCACAAAGGTCGCGCCGACTGGAACCGTCACCAACAAACTGGTCGGGTTTGCCGATGAAACCGCTGCCCGCACCGCACCAAAATAAACAACGTTGGAAGCAGCGGTCGCGCTGAAGTTGGTGCCGGAAAGGGTGATGTTCGCGCCGACGATCCCTGAATTCGGACTGAGGTTGCTGATGATGGGAACGGGTTGCGAATACACGGGCACGGCCACCAGCGCTGCCAGCATGGTGAATCCCATGGAGAGATATTTCCCGGGTGAAAATACAAAGTTCCTTGTCATGATCTTTTCCTTCTAAAACCACCCGTCCCGCCAAAGTGGAATCACGTGTGGCTGGGAGTTACTGCGGGCTGTTGCATTCACCTTACCTGAAAGGCCCTATCTGGCAATCAAATAAACTGATGATTGGGGCTGGCTATTTGATTTTTTGGCGCTTGCCACACTTTTTCTGGCACATGAATTGCGAGCTTTCAGGGTATGGCAAAAAAAGTAAACGCATTGAGATTGGCGCAGATTTCCCACGGGCACGCGGAAGTCACGAACCGCCTGCCCACGCCGCTCTCCCCCGCGCTTTATCTGACACAGTTGCGATTGCCCAGGTGGAACATCATGCCCATCAAAAGAAAGCTGCCAATTGCCATAGGTGATGAAACCAAAGCGGAGATGGAATATCCGGTGAAGATCACCCTTCTTGGCTAAAGTCAGGACACCGCGTGTCCCGAATCGGTCCAGTAAAATTTGGCCTGCGCTTAACCCGCCAAAATCAACCTCCGGGCGCCATCGGGAATCCGGTTTCAACCGCATCAATCACGTAGCGCCGCTCCCAGACCCATTTTACACCTCTTACGGGCTTTCCGAACCGCCGGGGAGCAGTTATGTTTCGCGCCAGATTTATGCCGCAACCGAAAATTGCCAGCCCCGCCATGCCCGCCGAACTGGGCTACACTTTTCCCGCGGAATGGGAAAAACACGCGGCAACGTGGCTTGGCTGGCCGCACAACGCCAGCGACTGGCCCGGCAAGTTCGAGGTCATCCCATGGGTGTATGGCGAGATGGTCCGGAAAATTTCCGCCGGAGAAAATGTCCGGCTCATCGTCCGGCACAAGATGGATGAGAATGTTGCCCGCCGCGTTTTCAAACACGTCGGTGTGGACTTGCGGAAGATCCAATTCGTCATGCACCCGACGAACCGCGGCTGGACGCGCGACACCGGCCCGATCTTTGTCAAACGCAAGCTCCCCAAAACCCGGACCCAAGACGCCAGAACCGAGACCGCCATCGCCCATTTTCATTTCAACGGCTGGGCCAAATACGACAACTGGCGCAAGGACACGAAAGTTCCCGAGACCGCCGCGCGCCTGCTCGGCAAAGAACTTTTCCACGCCACGCACAACGGCAGGCCGTTCGTGATCGAAGGCGGCGGCATTGAATTGAACGGATGCGGCACGCTGATCTCCACCGAGGAATGTTATCTCGACCCGAAAATCCAGGTGCGCAACCCCGGGCTCGGCAAAAGGGAAATCGAAACGACGCTGAAAAATTATCTCGGCGTCACGAATATTCTCTGGCTCGCCAAAGGCCCGAAAGGCGACGATACGCATGGCCATATTGATGACATTTGCCGTTTCGTGAACGCCCGGACGCTCGTGCTCGTGCGCGAAAAAAATCCCAAGGACGAGAATTACCGGCCGCTCGCGGAAAACTGGGATCGCATCAAAGATTTCCGGCTCGAAGACGGCAAAAAGCCCGACGTCCTGGAGCTGCCCATGCCGTCGCCCCTGTATTTTGACGGCGTGCGGCTGCCGGCGAGCTACGCGAATTTTTACATCTGCAACGCCGCCGTCATCGTCCCAACCTTCAACGACCCGAACGACCGCGTGGCGCTCGGCATCCTGGGCGAGTTGTTCAAAGACCGGCCGGTCGTCGGCATCCACGCCGTGGATCTGGTCTGGGGCTTCGGCTCGCTGCACTGCCTCACGCAACAGCAACCGGCGTGAATTTTAAACAACAAAGAAACAAAGCAACGAAGTCCGGATTCGGCTTTGCTCCTTCGTTGCTTTGTCGTTCAACTTAAGCGCAACCTTCCGCCTGTGCCGCCGCAAGAAATTGCCGCAGCACCTGCAGGCGCGGTTCGGCCAGCGCTCGTGAAGTTGAAAGTTTTAATTGTCCCGGCAAAGTGTCCGCATTTTTCTGCAAGACCTTCAGCGCATCGGGAAAAGTTTTAAAACGCGTGTCGCGACCGATTTTACAGACCGTTCGCAATACGGTCACGGCACCCAACTGCTCCAGGATGTCCGCGTCCCGCAGGATGACGCCCTCGATGGTCGTGGGAGTATCCTGCGGCTGATGCGTGCGGATGGCTTCGACCACGGCGGGAATTTTTTCGGCAGGAAAACCGAAGCATGTGAGAATCTCCGGCGTCCGTTTCATCGAATAAGCCACGCAATCCCACTTCGCCAGCGCCTCGGGATCCTCGGGCCGATGGCCGACGAACACGCCAAGATCATGCAGCCAGACGGCGGCGAACACCACGTCGTCATCATAGCTCTGGCCCGCACCGATGGCGCGGGTCAATTCATAGAGCCTCGGCTGGTGACTGAACTTATCCACCGGCCTGGCCTGCTGGCGGATGTAAGCAATGAGGGCGGGGCGAAAATCTGGTGGTTTCACGCGCCGAGTTTGCGGGACAGTGCCGGAAAATCCAGCAGAACGTTGTTCATGGCCATTTGGAAAAATTCTCGACATTAGGCTGTATGCAGCCTACATTCGGCCTATGAAAATTGCCAGCCGTCCTCGTTTGCGAAAATCAAAGGTGGATCTGCAGTCGCAACTGTTCACCTTGAGCAACGCCAAAACGTATTTAGGCCGCTTGATAGAAAAGGCGGGGCAAGGCGAGACGGTTTATATCGTCAAGGGGCACCGCCGGTTTGTTTTGCAGGCCGTTCCCGAGTTCGAGCCGATTCCGGTGCGTCCGTCCGGATTTTTTGCCAGCGCTTACAGCCAGGCGGAGATTCAGGAAGACAATCGCCTCGCCAAAGCCTCGGTGGTCCGCGCGCCGAAAGACCTCGAATAAAAAAGGAACGCCGTGAAGCAGTGGGACATTTTCATGTTTCCGTTCAGCAAGGAAAAGCGGCATCCCGCCGTCATCATTTCCAATGACGAAACCTGCCAGAATCCCGACATTGAAGAAGTCAACGCGCTGCTTTGCACCTCAGCCAGAGTGAATCGCGGCGCGAAATCCACCGAGGAAGTTTTGGACGAGGCCAACGGGCTGGATTGGAAGACCATGGTGCGCTGCGATAAGATTCATCTGCTGCCCAAGGCGCGCTTCGACGACAGAAAAGGCCATGTCACCGAGGAACGACGCTATCTGATTGCCCGGAAAATGGTGGAAGTGTTGCGGCTGCCGATCCATCGTCGATAGTGGTTTGAAAATCCCAAAGGGATTTCGTCATCCAGCCCAAGGTTGGCGCGGCAGCGCCTACCTTGGGTTCACGTTCGGAAATGGAAACAACCTCAACGAGGTTGTGGCCGATTTTATGTGCGCCGTGCGGAAACGGAATGGCCGCAACCGCGTTGCGGTTGGAAATTTTTGTCGGACGCTGACCTAGGGTAGCTCGTCCCTCGCAACCGCTGGGCTTTGGGACGGAATCCCGTTGGGATTCGGATGGGCCTCGCACCGTTTGCGCCGGGACGCCGCAGACGGGATGATTTTTTCTGGACAAAATTTTTGGCGGGCGCAAAGTCAAAAAAAGAAATTCATGCCACATCACAGCAAAGCTTCCAATGGTTCCCAAAAATGCTGCGACAATCTTCTTAATTCGCTACGCATTCTAATTCCAGATGTGGCTCGTTTCCAATCACAGGAAACGTGCGCCCTTTACGTTCCTGGAAAGAATCGTTTTGCACACATCTATCACCGGGGGAAAGCAGCCGTTATTCGAGTTTATTTTCGTGGCGACATTCCGCAGCCAATTTCAGATCTAGATGGTTCGATTGTCGTCCATCGTAGAGAGAAAACTGAAAAAGGCTGGGATAAAGAATTCCCATTTTTTGCTTCGATTTCGACTGATAAATCCATTTCTGCCCTTGCAAAGCTAATTGCTGTTGTCGCTTACCCACTGTCTGAAAAAAAGCGGAAAGGTTCCTCGGCAGGCGAATTGGCGGACAGCACTCTTGTAGCAGACATTAAAACCATCATATCGGACAAGACAGCAGATCCAACAACTGTGCAAGCGCTCGTCTACGCTCGCGTTGGACAAGGTAAATTTGGACTGGCAGTTCGTGAACTCTGGAATAACCGCTGTTCGGTTACTGGCTCATCTACAAAAGTTGCTCTTGAAGCATCACATATCAAATCGTGGGCAGATTCAAGCGATGCTCAACGGCTCGATCCAAACAACGGCCTACTTCTGACAGCCAACCTGCACAAATTATTCGATGCCCGTTTAATTTCATTCGACGATTCTGGAAAGATGCTTGTTTCGTCAAAACTTTCCCAATCGGAACAAGAAATTTTAGGCGTCATTGGGAAAAAACTTTCCAAGAAACCATCTATTGAAACCGCTAATTATCTGTCACATCACAGAACTAAATTTTTGAAATAGACGATTGCATCACCGCCTCGACGCAGCGGCCGCAAATGGTCGGATGCTCCGCGTTCTGGCCTATGTCCGTTTCCCAATGCCAGCAACGCTCGCATTTCTGGCCTTCGGCGCGCACCACCTCGACTTCCGCCACGCCATTGCCGATCAATTCCACTTCGAGTTGGGAAACGTTCGCCAGTTCGCGAAGATATTCGAGATGCGTCTTTGCGTCCACGAGCAATGGGTCGGTGCCGCGCAGGATGGCCCGGGCTTCAAGCGATTTGCCGATGGTCTTGGCCTGGCGCGCCTTTTCCAGTTCCGGCAGCAGTTTCTCGCGCAACGTGAATAGTCCCGTCCACGCGCCGGCTTCGGCTGCGGAACGGACCAATGGCTTCGGCTGCCAGTTCGCCTCATGCACCGAGCCGGTCGGTTTGCCGGGCACAAATTCCCACGCTTCGTCCGCCGTGAAGGCGAGGATGGGCGCGAGCATCTGGCACAGGCCGGTCACCAGCCGGTGCAGCGCGGTCTGCGTGGAGCGGCGGCGCGGCGAATTCGCGGCGTCGGTGTAAAGCCGGTCTTTGATGACGTCGTGATAGACTGACGAGAGTTCCACAGCAATGAACTGGCTCAACTTTTGATAAACGACGTGGAATTCGTATTGGTCGTAGGCGGCAAGCACCTCGGCTTCGAGCTTCGCGAATTCGCCCAGAATCCAGCGGTCCAGGCCGGTCAATTCGTCGTCGGGCACGGAATGTTTCGCCGGATCAAAATCGTAAAGATTCGAGAGCTGATACCGCAGAGAATTGCGGATGCCGCGATAGGTCTCGCCCACCTTGTTGATGCGTTCCTCGCTCACGACGATGTCGCTGCGGTAATCCTGCGACGCGACCCACAGCCGCACGACGTCCGCGCCGTATTTTTTTACGTAGGCTTCGGCGGTTTGCGGTTTTTCGTAAGCGCCCTGCTTGCTCTTGGAAATCTTTTCGCGGTCGGCGTCCACCATGAAACCGTGGGTCAATACGGTCTTGAACGGTGCCGCGCCGTTGCCCGCCAGCGAGAGCAGCAGCGAAGATTGAAACCAGCCGCGATGTTGGTCGCTGCCTTCGAAATAGACATCGGCCTGCCAATCTTCGGTAGGGACGCGTTCCACCGCGTCCCCATCTTTTTTGATTGAGGTTTGGGACGCGGTGGAACGCGTCATGTGATTCAACTCGGCGCGGCGCATCAACACGGCGCGCGAGGAACTGCCGGAATCAATCCACACGTCGAGCGTGTCGTTGGATTTGGCAACGGCTTCGGCACCGCTCCAATTCGCCGGCTTTACGAGCGACCAGAGTTCCCCGGCGGATTTCTCAAACCAGATGTTGGACCCGTGCTTCTCGATGAGGTCAGCGGCGTTCCGAACGATTTGGGCGTCCAGTATCGGCTCGCCCTTCGCATCATAAAACGCGGGAATCGGCACGCCCCAGGTGCGCTGGCGGCTGATGCACCAGTCGGGCCGCGATTGCACCGCACCTTTGATGCGGTTGACGCCCCAGTCGGGAATCCATTTCACGCGGTCAATTTCGGTGAGGGCTTCTTGCCGGAATGTAGCAGCCGAGGTAACGAGGCTCTGATCCATTTCGGATTTCGGATTTCGGATTTCGGAATTGGTAGTGAGCCTCCTTACGTCGGCTGCTACATGATCTATTTTGATGAACCATTGATCCATCGCGCGGAAGATGATGGGCGTCTTGCTGCGCCAGCAATGCGGATAGCTGTGATGATAATTCTCCTGATGCAGCAGCGCGTGGCGGACGCGAAGTTCGTGCAAGACCGCTTCGTTGGCGTCGCTTTTGCCATGCTTTTCCAGAATGGATTTGCCGACCATTTCCGCGGGCATCTGCTGCTCGACGGGCAATTCATTTGAGTAGGCAAATTTTCCGTCATCATCCACGGGCGAGTAAATCGGCAGTCCGTTTTGACGACCGAGATTGTAGTCGTCCAGACCGTGGCCGGGCGCGATGTGAACGAAGCCCGTGCCGGTGTCGCTGGTGACAAAATCGGCGGCGAAGGCTTTGCCGGTGCGATTACAGAACGGATGCTGATACTCGATCGTTGCAAGCTGCTCGACTGGGAATGGCGTCTCGGAGTAGCTGGTCCAGCCGCATTTCTCGGCTACGATCGGCAGCAATCCGCGAAAGACGATGAAATTTTCTTCGCCGACTTTGGCAGTGATATATTGCAGCTTTTCATTGTAAGCGACGGCGAGATTCGCGGGCAACGTCCATGGCGTCGTCGTCCAAATCACGATAAACGTCCTCGGCTGGCCGACGACGGGGAACTTCACGAACACGCTCTGGCTGACGTGATCTTGATATTCAACCTCGGCTTCCGCCAGCGCGGTGCGGCAGGGAATGCTCCAATACACCGGCTTCTTCCCGCGATAAACAAAGCCTTTGGCAACAATGTCCGCAAAGAGGCGCAGTTCGTCAGCCTCGTATTCCTTGTTCAGCGTCAGGTAGGGGTTTTCCCAATCGCCGAGAACGCCGAGGCGTTTGAATTGCGTGCGCTGGAGATCAATGTATTTGCGGGCGTAGATTTCGCAGGCTTTGCGGATCGTGGCGGCATCAGCGGAGGTGTCGCCCGCTTTGCGCATATCCTGGCTGACTTTGAATTCAATCGGCAGGCCGTGACAATCCCAGCCGGGAATGTAGGGTGCGTCCAAACCCCGCAGGGTTTTGTATTTGATGATGATGTCCTTGAGAATCTTGTTCAACGCGGTGCCGATGTGGACGTCACCGTTGGCGAACGGCGGCCCGTCATGGAGCACGAACCTGGGTGCATCGGCGCGGGCAGCCTGAATCCTGGCGTAAAGATCAGCCTGCTGCCATTTTTCCAGGCGCTGCGGCTCGCGCGTGACGAGGTCGGCCCGCATGGCAAAGTCGGTGCGCGGGAGATTGAGTGTGTCTTTGTATTCCATTGCAATTTTGGAGAGCAGACGGTAACAGCCGGAAAAATAGGTGTCAACGAAGGCACACGGGTGTTATTGCCTCAATTGACTCAAAACATGGGACTATAAAGAAAAAAAACCGGGCCAAGCGGTCAGAAGGTGACCGAGAGGCCCGGGGAATTTAGAATGAGTAAAACGTGGGATCACGGAGAACTCCAATCTGCGCCTTTACCGGAGCGCAAACCGAAAATGTAAAATCAAAGATCATGGTGCAACGCTCGACTACCAAGTCCACTTACTTCGCGCTGCAACTGTGATCATTAAATCATGGATGCTTATTATTGTCAAACATGTTTTACAGATATAAGAGTTACTGTTCATAAACACCCTGGCTGATAAGCAACCCGGGCAGGGCGGTTGACCATTCATTCGGCCAAGGCAACCGGCTTTGCCGGTTCATCCGGCGGCGAATCCCGGGGAAAAATCCTGTTTACAGAAAAGCTTCGAGTGCTAGCATCGTCCTCAAGTCCGCAAGGCACGTTATGAAAAAAATTGAAGCCATCATCAAACCGTTCAAGCTGGAAGAGGTGAAATCGGCATTGGCAGAATTGGGAATCCAAGGGTTGACCGTGTCCGAGGTCAAAGGTTTCGGCCGCCAGAAAGGGCACACGGAGATTTATCGCGGCAGCGAATACGCCGTGGATTTTTTGCCGAAGATCAAAATTGAACTGGTGGTGGCGGACGCACAGGTGACGGCCGTGGTGGAGGGGATTGTGAAAGGGGCCAAGACGGGAAAGATCGGCGACGGAAAAATTTTTGTGAGTTCGGTGGAGAGCGTGCTTCGCATTCGCACGGGCGAAACGGGTGAACAGGCGGTTTGACTTGGGAACGGCGCGTGGTGGATGAAAACCAAGAGGAACATTGATTTTATTGGCCGGGAGACGCTTGTGAATAACTTGCGAACAAAAGTTAATATGTTGTCCTCGAAACTGTCGGCCCGTTTTCATAAAACATCCAAGCCAACAACATCTGACCCGGGGCGTTTCATCGTTTGGAGTAAGTCAGTGGCGGCTCGGCCCTTTTGATGTATTTTAAGTAATTGCCTTTTAATTACTTGCGGTTTCAAGGAGGTGGATTTTGTGGCAGGCAGATTTGGATTGATGTCCGGAAGCGCCGGACACACAGTCCTTGGCGGGCGGGTCAGTCGGCAAAACCGCCGCCAAAATATGAATTTAGAGCTAGGTGAATAAAACGCTTGGATAACAAGCCAGTTGACGTAATGGAAATGCAACATTCGGCAGAAAAAATTTGGAGTTCAGCGCAGGAACATCTTCGTTCCAAGTTGACTGCCGACACCTACAACATGTGGTTCGCGTCCCTGCGCGCCAGTGCGGTGGACAACAGCCACGTGACGCTGGAGGCCACGAATGAATTTTGCGAGGTCTGGCTCAAGGACAATTATTTGAGCCTGTTGCAGGATGCGATTGCGATCGCCGCCGGAAAACAGTTGGAAATCAAATTCAAACCCGCGCCCGGGACGGTGCCGATGACCGCGGCTCCTGCCCCGGCACCGCCGAAAGCTAAAACCACTGCGGCCGCCCAGGATCGCGCGGCTGCCAATGGCGAACCGCATTTCAATCCCAAGAACACCTTTGAGTCGTTCGTGGTCGGCAACAACAATAACTTTGCGTTCGCGGCCGCCAAAGCCGTCGCGGAAGCCCCGGGAAAATCCTATAATCCGCTGTTTCTTTATGGCGGCGTCGGTTTGGGCAAGACGCACTTGCTGCATGCCATCGGCCAGCACGTGGCCGCCAGCAAGAAAGGCGCGCGGGTTGCCTACCTTTCGTCCGAGAAATTCACCAACGAATACATTGACGGCATCCAAAACAACCAGCTCGCCAAATTCCGCAAGAAATACCGGCAGACCGATGTGCTGTTGATTGACGACATCCAGTTTCTGGCCGGCAAGGAACGGATTCAGGAGGAGTTTTTCCATACGTTCAACGCCTTGCACGAAGCGCATAAGCAAATCGTGCTGACTTGTGACCGGCCGGCCAGCGAAATTCAAGGGCTGGAACATCGTCTCGTCTCGCGTTTCGAATGGGGCTTGGTCACGGATCTGCAGCCGCCGGACGTGGAAATGCGCCAGGCCATTCTCAATAAAAAGGCGCAAGCCATGGGCGTCACGCTGCCGGATGACGTGATGAATTTTCTGGCCAACCGCATCCGCACCAACGTCCGCCGCCTCGAGGGCGCGCTCATCCGCGTGGCCTCCTATGTTTCGCTGACCGGCAAGAAATTGACCATTGAAGTCGTCGAAGGCTTGCTGCGCGAAATTCTGCACGAAGAAGGCCGCTACTCCATCAGCGTGGAAGTGATTCAGAAGAAAGTTGCCGAGCATTTTGACATCCGTCTGGCCGACATGACCAGCAAGCGCCGGCCGGAGAACATCGCTTTCCCGCGGCAGATCGCCATGTATCTCACGCGCCAGATGACTGAAAGCTCGCTCAACACCATCGGCGAAGCCTACGGCGGTCGCGATCACGGCACGGTGTTGCACGCCTGCCGCCTCGTCAAAGACCGCATGGAAGTGGACGCCAACGTCCGCCAGGTCGTCCACTATCTCGAAAAGCAGTTGATGCGTTAAACGGCTGGATGGCTTTTTGCCATTGGCTGCGGCACAATGCGCTTTGATCAGCATGAGCCGCCGACATCTTCTTTTTTTGCTAGGAGCTGCCCTTGTTATCCTTGGCTCCATCCGGGGCGGATGGTTCCTTCCAGCAATCTGGCTTGGGTTTAATTTCCTCATTCTTGGTTTTGCTCACGCACGTGGCTGGCACAAGATTTTTGGCAAGCAGGCAGATGGAACCATTTCACTCCTAGGATGGCTCTTCTTTCTCCCGCTGCTGATTTACACTTTGATTGTCTGGCACCTCATTCGCCTGTTCAGCCGTGAACCGGCGCAAAATAGTGTCACGGAAAAACTGGTTGTTGGCAGACGATTGCTCAAAGCCGAAATCAACGGGGAGTTCGACAACATAGTTGATCTCACGGCGGAATTTCCCGAACCAAAAGTTATTCGATATTCGCCAGCATATCGCGATTTCCCAATTCTCGACGGCGCTGCGCCCGCACCAGAAGCGTTGCACAGGGCTGTCGCGAGCCTGAAGCCAGGCCGGGTCTTTGTTCATTGCGCACAAGGCCACGGGCGAACAGGTCTTTTTGCATTGCCGGTGCTGCTTCATTTAGGCGTCGCACACGATGTCGAAGCTGGCCTGCAAATGTTGTCGTTGGCCCGGCCGGGCATCCGTTTAAGCAAGGAACAGCACCGTTGCATTCAAATTTATGCGGCACAGTTTGCCCAAGGCATTGCCGACAATCCCGACATCGTTGCAAAATAGGTTTCCTCTTTCGTCACAGTTTGTGCATTTTTGTGGCCAACAATGCCGGTCATCGAAGTCATCAATCTCACCAAGGCCTTTCGCACTTACAAAAAGCAGCCGGGCTTTGCGGGCGCTGTCAAAGGCTTGTTTCGCCGGCAATACGAGCAGACCGTTGCCGTCAACGAAGTCGGCTTCAAGATTGAACCCGGCGAACTCGTCGGCTTTCTCGGCCCGAACGGCGCGGGCAAGACCACCACGCTCAAAATGCTCGCCGGTTTGCTTTATCCCACGAGCGGCACAGCCAAAGTTCTCGGCTACACACCGTGGGAACGCGCCGATGGTTATCGCCGCCAGTTCGCGTTGTTGCTCGGCCAGAAAAACCAGCTTTGGTGGGATTTGCCCGCGCGCGAATCACTGGAGTTGAACGCAAAGATTTACGGCATTCCCAAAGACCGTTTTGAGCGCACCGTGGCCGAAATGAGTGAAATGCTCACCGTTCGCGACAAACTCAACGTGAGCGTCCGCGAACTTTCCCTCGGCGAACGCATGAAGATGGAGCTCATCGCGTCGCTGCTGCACGAACCCAAGGTGCTTTTCCTGGATGAGCCGACCATCGGCCTGGATGTGACTTCGCAGAAGACCGTCCGCGATTTCATCCGCCGCCACAACGCCGAACGCAGAACCACGATTTTGCTGACCAGTCATTACATGGCCGATATCCAGGCGTTGTGCGAGCGTGTCATCATCATTGACCACGGCAAGATTTTCTTCGACGGCAAGTTGAGCGAGATCGTGGACCGCTTCGCCGATTTCAAATTCGTCACCATTCAGTGCGAGAAGGCGAACGAATATCCGGCGGAAAAACTGGCTCCTTACGGTGAAGTCGTCGAAAAAACTCCCGACGCCATCACACTCAAAGTCAAGCGCGACCGCGTCATCCCGACGTGCAAGGCGCTGTTGGATGAACTGCCCGTCAGCGACATTGACATCCAGGAAGTGCCGATCGAGGACGTGATCCGCCAGATTTTTGCGCGTTGAGGAGCGCGGCCGGCTCGTCCGCGTTGGGGTTCAGGCTTTAACCTGTCCCGACTGGCGAGTTGGAGCCTGAACTCCAACAAACTCGCGGGCGAGCCGCCCGCGCTCCGAGTCAATCGCAGGAAACCGTCCGGCTGGATGCCCATTCACGGGTTGCCTCCACTTTTTCCTTCATCACAACGGACAGCGGACGCGTTTGCCGGATTTCCGCCAGCAGATCGTCTTGCGCCATATCGTGGCCTTGGGCACGGGCCGTGTAAGTGGCGGACACGATCGCCTGTTCGATTTCCGAGCCGGAAAATCCGTCGGTGGCTTGAACCAACGAATCCAAATCGAACCCGGCGGAATCAAAGGAACGCTTGCGGAAATGGATGTTCAGGATGTCGCGCCGGTTTTGCGTTGTCGGCAAATCCACGAAAAAAATCTCGTCGAACCGGCCTTTGCGAACCAGTTCTGGCGGCAGGCGCATGATGTCGTTGGCCGTGGCGACCACGAACACGGGCTTTTTGCGTTCGGACATCCACGTCAAAAAAGTGCCCAGCATCCGGCGCGACAAACCATCGTCATCGTCCTGCACCGCCACGCCCTTTTCGATTTCGTCCAGCCACAGGACGCAGGGCGACATCACTTCGGCGGTCTCGAACGCCTTGCGCAGGTTGCGTTCCGTCTCGCCGTAATACTTGTTGTAGAGCACGCCGAAATCCAGCCGCAGCAAGGGCACGCCGAAAATCCCGGCGGTCGCCTTGGCCACGAGGCTTTTGCCGCAACCTTGCACACCCAGAAGGAGCAACCCGCGGGGCGGATCAAGATGAACTTCGTCATCGTCAACCAGGAAAAAATCTTTACGGACATTCAGCCAGTTGCGCAACCGCTGCATCCCGCCGATTTCCGAAAATTTCGCGGTCTCATATTCAAAGGACAGGACGCTGTCGCGTTCGAGGAGTTCATATTTCGCCCGCATCACCTCGGGCATTTCGGATTCGGAAATCACGCCATCGTCCTGGATGGCTTTGTAGGCCAGCCGCCGCGCGTCGGTCGCCGTCAGCCCGACCAGATTGCGCACGAGCAGATCCACCGCCTTGTTCGTGGTTTGCACGTCGCGGCGGCCATGCTCCGCGCCCCATTCGCCCGCCACGTCATAAACAATGGCGCGCAGTTCGCCGTGGGTCGGCAACGGCAGCCGGAAGCGGGCGGTGAACGGCTGGAGTTCCTCGGGAATTTTGAGTGCGAAGCCGACCAGCACCACCGTCGAATAATGCTTCGGATACGTCAACGCGATGTCCTTGAGATAGCGCACATGCACCGCGTCCTGCAGATACGGATGGAAATCCAGCAGCACGAACAGGCAGTTGTTCGCCGAGGTTTTGATGTAATTCAACACCTCCTGCGATTTCGTCACCGATTGTGACGGCTGGTCATTCGGGTCGAATGCCTGCAAGCCTTCCGTGATCGTCCAGCGGAAGGCCTTGAGCTGAAATTTTTGAGCGATCTGGCGCACCATCCGGACAATCTGCGGCTCCTCGTTGCTTTCCATCGCGATGAGCGGTGTGCGTGAGCGGATGATCACCTCCAAATCGCGGAGGGGGCTTTCCGTGATCATCGTGCGCGCCGAGGCCAGGTTTGCAGACGGCAAATTCAAGGTGTGTAAGCCTCGCGCAAAAGCGACCACGTTCAAGGAAAAAATCTGGAATTGCCGGATAAAAATGATCAAACTTCCGCATGGATACATTTCTTCAAGCAGCCATCGAGGAGGCAAAAAAAGGCCTGTCGGCAGGCGGCATCCCCATCGGCTCGGTGCTGGTGCTGGACGGAAAAATCATCGGCCGCGGCCACAACCAGCGCGTGCAGCACGGCAGCGTGATTCATCACGCGGAGATGAACTGTCTCGAAAATGCCGGAAGGCTCAAGGCCTCGGTCTATCAGCGCTGCATCCTTTACTCGACGCTTTCGCCCTGCCCGATGTGCAGCGGCGCGGCGCTGCTCTACAAGATTCCGCACATCATCGTCGGCGAAAACAAAACCTTTCAGGGCCCGGAGGCCTATGTCCGTTCGCAGGGTGTGAAGGTGGAAATTCTCCAAGACCCGGCGTGCATCAAACTGATGGAAGATTTCATTGCCGCGCGCCCGGAACTGTGGAACGAAGACATCGGCGTGTGAAGATTCCCAGGTAGTGGCACGGGCGTCCCGCCCGTGAGTTTCTGGTTGGGCGACATCTTGCTTGGCCTGAAACACACGGGCGGGACGCCCGTGCCACTACTCGCGTGTGAATTAACCGGGAAATTATAATAGGAGAATCCGGCTGAATCCGTCAGACTGCGCTCAATATTATGCGTGCTGAAACTGTTGCCAAACTTATCGGGGTCGCCATCCTCATCTTCGTCATCGTCATCGCTCTGTCCACTAGCAGCTATGTCGTGCAACCGGGCGAACGCGGCATCGAGGTCACACTCGGCAAGGTGTCACCCGTATTCAAGCCGGAAGGCTTCGGCTTCAAGACGCCGTTCATCACCACCATCGTGCCGGTGACCATTCGCCAGCAGACCAAGGAGGTCACCGCCGCCTGTTATTCCTCCGACCTGCAGCAGGTGAAGATGGAATTGCGCGTGCTGTATCGCATCCCGGAAGCTTCCGTCGTGCAGATTTATCAGGGCTACGCCGGTGATCCGTTCGACAGCTTGATCGCGCCGCGCGTGCAGGAAGCCTTGAAAGAAGTGACCGCCATGGAAAGCGCCGAGCAGATCGTCAAGAATCGTGAAGTGATAAAAGGCAAGGCGCTCGTCGCGGCCCAGAAAAAAATCGGCGCCATGCTGCTCGTGGAAGATGTGGTCATCCAGAACATTGACCTCTCGCCCGAGCTCGAAACCGCCATCGAGGCCAAGATGGTCCAGGAACAGGAGGCCGCGAAGGCGAAATTTACCCAGCAGAAAGCACAGATCGAAGCCGACACCGTGGTCATCAAGGCCAAGGGCGACGCGGAATCCATCCGCATCCGCGGCGAAGCGCTCAAGCAGACGCCCGCGTTCATTGATCTGCAGATCGTGGAAAAATGGGACGGCAAAGCACCACTGTATGTCGGTGGGGCCAGCGGTGGCGGCGTGAACATGCTGTTGCCGGCGGTGGATCTGAAGAAATAACTCGCGGCCTCCGTGCCGCGAAAGCCCAATCCATGAACCCGCGCTGGATCGCCTTTTTAAAACTCGTCGCCCTGCTGATTGTGGTGACGGTCTTGATATTGCTTTTCCCGCCCGCGCATGAATTCGTGGCCATGGCCGCGCGCGATTTGCGCTATTTCTGGTGGTTGATCCTGCTGCTGGCGCTGGCCGTGTGGTTGATTTGGGGTTTGGGACGAAAGAAAAAATAAGCACCAAGCACCAACATCCAAACTCCAGAGAAACCTCAAATTCCAAATTCCAAAAACGCAAATTTGATATTGGAAGCTTGGAATTTCTCCGGATATTGGAGCTTGAAGTTGGGAGCTTCGCGCTCGCGCGTTACGCCGCCTCCGCGTCCTGCTTCCGGCGCACGATCGGCTGGATTTCGCCGCGCACGACCTGCCGCGTGATTTTGACATGGATGATGTCGCTGTAGTCCGGCGCGTCGAACATCACGTCGAGCATCAGCTTCTCAATCAGCCCGCGCAAGGCCCGCGCGCCCGTGCCCTTTTTCAACGCCTGCGCCGCCAGCTCGCGTTGCGCGTCCGGCGTGAATTCCAGCTCCACGCCTTCCATCGCCATGAGTTTGGCGAACTGTTTGGTGAGCGCGTTCTTCGGTTCCGCAAGAACGGAAATCATCTGATCCTCGGTCAATTCCGCGAGCGTCGTGACAATCGGCAGGCGCCCGACGAATTCGGGAATAAACCCGGCTTGCAACAAATCCTCCGGTTCGATGTGCTGCAAAATCTCATCGCGCAGGCCGTGTGCCGCCTTGTGCGTTTCGTGATGCATGGCGCTGAATCCCATCGCGTGCCGGCCCAGCCGCCGTTGGATGACTTTCTCCAGACCGACAAACGCCCCGCCGCAGATGAACAAAATGTCCGTCGTGTCCACGCGGATGTATTCCTGCTGCGGATGTTTGCGTCCGCCCTGCGGCGGCACGTTGCAAATCGTTCCCTCGAGAATCTTCAGCAACGCCTGCTGCACGCCCTCCCCGCTCACATCGCGCGTGATGGATGCGCTTTCCGAACGCCGCGCGATCTTGTCAATCTCGTCAATGTAAACAATGCCGCGCTGCGCCCGCTTCACGTCGTAATCCGCATTTTGGAGCAGGCGCAAAACGATGTTCTCCACGTCTTCGCCCACATAACCGGCCTCGGTCAGCGTCGTCGCGTCGGCAATGGCGAAGGGCACGTCGAGAATTTTTGCGAGCGTCCGCGCGAGCAGGGTTTTGCCCGAACCGGTCGGGCCGATCATCAAAATGTTGCTCTTCTCGATTTCAACCCCGGCATGCGGATCAACCGGCGCCGACTTCGCGGTTTCATTGGAATCCTTTGCCGGCTCCGGCCGGATGCGCTTGTAGTGATTATGAACCGCAACTGCCAGGGTCTTCTTCGCCTGGTCCTGCCCGATGCAATACAGGTCGAGTTGGCGCTTGATTTCCGCCGGTCGCGGCACGGTGAACTTCGGTTGCTTTTTCTCGGCTTTGATCAGCAGTTCACGATCAAGGACGTTTTTGCAAAGGATGATGCAGTTGTCGCAGATGTAAACGCCCGGCCCCGAGATGAGCTTGCGGACTTCCGCGTGCGACTTGCCGCAGAAACTGCACATCGTCAGGTTGGTCGGGCGGGCCATAGGGATTAAACAATCACCGAAGTTTTCTCCACACCGGGAATTTCTTTGCGCGATTGCACCACGTGATCCACGAGGCCGTAGTTTTTCGCTTCCTCGGCCGTCATGAAATTATCGCGGTCGCAATCCTTCTCCACCTGTTCCACCGGCTTGCCCGTGTGCTTCGAAAGGATTGCGTTCAGCGTCTGCTTGAGCTTGAGCATGTGTTTCACGCGGATTTCCACGTCGCTCGCCTGGCCTTCCGCGCCGCCGAGCACCTGATGGATCATGACGTTCGCGTTCGGCAGCGCGTAACGCTTGCCCTTCGCGCCCGCCGCCAGCAGCACCGCCCCCATGCTCGCCGCCTGCCCGACGCAGTAGGTGTTCACGTCGCAGGTCATGTATTGGATCGTGTCATAAATCGCCAGCCCCGCCGTGACGCTGCCGCCGGGCGAATTGATGTAAAGATGAATGTCCTTCTTGGGATCGGACATCTGGAGAAACAGCAGCTGCGCGATGATGATGTTCGCCACCGTGTCATCCACCGGCGTGCCGAGAAAAAGAATGCGATCCACGAGCAGGCGGGAATAAATATCCCAGCTCCGCTCACCGCGGCCCGTCTGTTCTACCACAATCGGAACGTAATAATTTTGCATCCGGAATAACTACTCCATTTTCGCCGCAAGTAAAGTCGTGAAGTTCCAACCATAGATGCACACGGATGCACACGGATAAAAATTAAACGCAGAGGCGCAGAGAACGCGGAGAAACGCAGAATAAAAAACTCCGCGACTCTTTGCGGCCTCTGCGCTCTGCGTTTTGCCCCATCCGTGTTCATCCGTGCCGATCCGTGGTTAAAAAGGTTTTCCAGATCAACACAAACGCGCTGGCGAAATCCTGCGGCTTTTCATTCACCCACGTCGTCACCGCATCCGGTGCGAACCACGCGCCCGTCTCGATCTCGTCCGGATGCAGCACGAACGGCCCTTCACTTTCGCAGCGGTAAATCCAGCAGAATTCCCAACCCGTTTCCTTGCGCGCATCAATCTTGAACAGCCGCTGCGGCGCCTGTGTCAGATGCAAACCGATCTCTTCGCGCACCTCGCGCACCGCGCACGCATCGTAATCCTCCCCCGTGTCCAGATGGCCGGAGGACGACGAATCCCACTTGCCTTTGGCCGTGTCCTTGAGCATGGAACGCTTCTGGAGAAAAACTTCGCCGCGCGCATTGAACACCAGCACATGCACCGCGCGATGCCACAGTCCGCGCGCATGAACCTCCTTGCGCGGCGCCTGCCCGATCACCTCGTCTCGTTCGTTGACCACATCAAAAATTTCTTCGCTCATATTTTTGCAACAAAGAAACAAAGTAACGAAGCCAAGCCAAGCCTGAGCTTTGTAGTCAGCGTCTTAATTCGACCGGAGCGCGGCTGTGTCGCGGAGACCAGCCGCAGCCGCTTCGCAACGAGTGGCTTGTGAGAATGATTCAACACGACCCTGCATTCGGACGTGCTGCGGCTGGTCTGCGACACGGCCACGCTCCCCAGATGCCGAATCAAGCCACCGCTCCTTTGTTCCTTCGTTACTTGGTTGTTTATTTTTATTCTGTCGGAAAATGTTCCCGCACTTTCTCGCGCAAAAGCTCGATCAAACTTGTGTCCATAAATTCGTAATCGTCGGAAATGAAAAGGCAGACGCACCGTTTCGCCGCCAGTTCTTCCGGATATTTTTGCCGCAACCGTTCCTTGTGCCGCTTCTCCATCACCACAATCACATCGGCCCAGCCTAGCTGTCCGGCGGTCACTTTGATGCGCGCACTTTCTTCGGTTCCCGCCGAGCGGACATCCCATGCTGGCTCGCTCTTGAAAACCGTTTCTGCCGTCAGACTACGCCGCTTGTTGCGACTGCAAACAAACAGGATTTTTAAACGTGAGGGTTTCAAGCGGCAAGCAACTTGGTCAAACCAACGAACTGTTCCAAACTCAATTTCTCCGCGCGCTCCATTGGCGAGATTTTTAGTTCCGCAAACGCGGCCGCCAGTTTGTCCGCCGCCCAATCCTGTTTCAACAGTTTCAGCATCATCTTGCGCCGTTGCGAGAAACCGCGCTTGACGATTTTCACAAAAACGGGACGGAGATTTTCCGGCAGCAACGGCGTCGCGCGGCGCACCAGGCACACGCACGCGGAGTCCACATCGGGCGACGGGAAAAAGCATTCCGGCGGAATCTTGAAGCTGCCGCGCGGCTCGAAATCAATCTGCACCAGCAGCGTCAGGATGCCGTAATCGTCATCGTCCGCCTGTGCCATCAAGCGTTTGGCGACTTCCAACTGCAAGGTGACGACCATCATCTTTGGCGCGCGCGGACCGGCGGCGAGTTCCACCAAGATCGGCGAGGCGACGGAATACGGCAGATTCGCGACGAGCTTCCAATCGCTCCAGTCGCGCTGCTCGCGCTTGATGTAACCGAGCGCGTCGTCGTGGATCAAAAATAAATTGTCCGGGGAGTTAGTGTCGTCGCCAGATTTGTCCTCCCTCACCCCGTTTTCTGGTGGAGTGCGCCCGTCCCCGGGCGCTGCAGCGGCTTTTACCAAACCTGCATTCGTATTTGCGAAGTCGTTGCTGCCTGGCACGTCGCTGCGCCCGGGGACGGGCGCACTCCGGTTCAAAGGTTCATCTGCCCCGTGCAGGGACGAATCCGGAAGTGTTGAATTTACGAGCGTATCCAAAGTGTTCTCCCTCTCCCCGGGGGAGAGGGCCGGCTCGTCGCGCCGTAGTTCGTCGGAGGCGGAGGTGAGGGCGGGCATCCCTTCTTTTGTCTCCAAACCAAACCGTTCGCACAAAAACTCCACAAGCCGTGCATCCATCTCGATCGCCAGCACCTCGCCCGCTTTCTCGATGAGCAATTCCGTCAATGGCCCCAGCCCCGGCCCAATTTCTAAAACTTTATCCGTCGGCGTCAATTCCGCCGCGTCCACGATGCGGCGGAGCTGGTTGCCGTCGTGCAAAAAGTTCTGGCCGAGCGAGCGCGTCAATTGAATGTCGCGTTTCGCCAGCAATGACCGCATTTCAGTGAGAGTCATGGGGAAAATTTAACCACGAATGGACACGAATGGACACGGATATAAAAACCAAACGCAGAGGCGCAGAGAACGCGGAGAAACGCAGAATAAAAATCTCCGCGACTCTTTGCGGCCTCTGCGCCTCTGCGTTTGCCCCATCCGTGTTTATCTGTGTCCATCCGTGGTTAAAACTTTTTTGAGCGCGCCGACGGCTTTCGTCAGTTGCGCCTTGGTGATGGTCAGCGGCGGGGTGAAGCTGATGACGTTGCCGTATTCTCCTTCGGGGAGAAAAACATAGCCACGATGCAACAGCGTTTTGATCGCGGCCAACGCCGCGACGGTCGCGGGTTTGCCATTGGGCAAAGTTAATTCAATCCCGACCATCAAGCCGAGGCCACGGATAGTTGATAGTTGATAGTTAATAGTTGATAGGAGTTCCAAAAGATGCGCGCCGAGCGCCGCGCTGCGTTCACAAAGTTTGAGCCGGCGGATTTCAGAGATTTGTGCCAGCGCCATGGCACAGCCGACCGGATGGCCAAGGAACGTGCTGGTGTGAATTGCCTCGCCAGTCGAGGCAGGCCAGGCGGCATCCATCAAGTCGGCGCGGCCCACGCAGGCGGACAGCGGAAAGCCGCCGGTGAGCGCCTTGCCCAGACAGATCACATCGGGAATCACGCCGGAGTGTTCGCAGGCGAACCATTTTCCAGTGCGGCCAAAGCCGGTGTAGATCTCGTCGAGGATCAACAACGCGCCGTGTTCGTCGCACAGTTTGCGGAGCAGCGGGAGAAATTCTTCGGGCGGAAGGTTGATGCCGCCGCGCGCTTGAATTGGCTCGACGAGAATCGCGCCGATTTTATGGCGTCGAAAAATCTGGCGAATCCATTTCTCGATTTGCGAAAGATGCTCAGCTTCGGTTGGAAATTTCACGAAGTGCCCAAACTCGCGCAATTGCGAGCGAAACGGACTGCGAAAATGTTCGCGGTGCGTGGCGTTGAGCGCGCCGTAGCCGAGTCCGTGATACGCGCCCTCAAACGCGATGACACCCCGCTTGCCGGTGGCAAGCATTGCCGTCTTGAGCGCAGACTCGACGGCTTCGAAACCGGAGTTGGAGAAAATGACCTTGCCGGTGATCACGGGGTTTGGCGTCTGGGATCTGGGGTCTGGGGATTTGAGGTCTGGGGGGTTGCTCCAGCGCTCAAAAGTGATGCGGCTCAACTCACGCGCGAGTTGCGCTTTGAGCGCGTGCGGATGCACGTCGCCCATCGCGTGCAGGAGTCTGGCCATCTGCTTTTGTCCTGCTTTGACAACGTTTGGATTCGCGTGGCCGGCGGCGGCGACACCGAACGCGGCGGTCAGGTCCAGATACTTTTTCCCTTCCGCGTCCCAGACGTGAACGCCTTTGGCGCGTTCCCAGACAATCGGCCAGGAGCCGTCCGGCTCGGTGAACAGCACGTTGCGCGATTCGTAGTCGCGCAACAGTTGGATGGTTTGGCGGGTGGTCATTACTTGCCGGGGAAAAACGCAGAGGCGCGGAGAACGCAGAGGTTCGCCGGGAAAAATTCCAAAATAAACCCTGCGCTTCTCTGCGTCCTCCGCGCCTCTGCGTTGAATGCGTTTGGTTTCATCTCAAACGCCTCGCTGTTCCGGCGGCCAGATGATTTTGTGTTGCTGGATTTGAAAGCGGACGGGCAGCGCGTCGGCAATGATCCGCTCGGCCAGATTGCGTCGCGTAATGGGCGTCATGCCGGCGGGGACCTGTTTCAACACCTTGCTTTGCTGCTCCGGCGTGAGCGGATGCACCCAGGAAAAAAGCAGCGGACAGATGCCGTCCAGCTTGTGCGCGACAATCTGTTGTTTGGCCCACTCATAATCTTCCATGGTGCCGATGACGAATTTGATTTCGTCGGTGGCTTTCAGGTGGGCGATGTTCTCGAAACGGTTGCGGGCGACCTCGCCGCTGGCGGGGCATTTCAAATCCATGATGCGCCGGACGCGCGGATCAATTTGCGAAATATCATGCGCACCACTGGTCTCAATCAAAACCGTGAAGCCGGCGTCGCAGAGCGATTTCATCAGGGGCAGGGAATTCTTCTGGAGCAAGGGTTCGCCGCCGGTCAGCTCGACCAAAGGAAGTTGAGAGTTGCGAGTTGAGGGTTGAGAGTTTGAAAACGGTGCGGCCTGCCGTTTCACTTCAGCCAGAATTTCCGCGAGCGTTTTCTTTTTGCCCTCGGTAAAAGCATAGGCGGTGTCGCAGTAGGAGCAGCGGAGGTCGCAGGCGGTGAGCCGGATGAAAATGCACGGCAGCCCGGCAAAGGTGCTTTCGCCTTGCAGGCTCAGATAGATTTCGTTAATGACGAGCGTTTCAGACACATGGACAGTGTAACGGGTCGGAGCGAAAAGGAAATGTCCCTGATTTGATTTGCGGCGGTTAACGGCTATCTTCCGGCCATGCAGATTTATGACCACCCCACCTTTCGGATGGCCAGCCGGCAGTTCGATCTCGTGGCGGATCACCTGCAAATCCCAGTGGCCGAGCGCGACCGTCTCAAATACCCCAAACGGTCGCTGACCGTCGCGGTACCGATCCGGCGCGATGACGGTTCGACGCAAGTGTTCGCCGGCTATCGGGTGCAGCATCATCTCACGCTCGGCCCGACGAAGGGCGGTCTGCGTTTTCACCCCGACGTAACGCTGGGTGAAGTCGCGGCCCTGGCGATGTGGATGAGTTGGAAATGCGCATTGACCGGATTGCCTTACGGCGGGGCCAAGGGCGGCATCACGTGCGATCCGGGCGCGATGTCCAGAGGCGAACTGGAGCGTCTGACGCGGCGATACACACAGGAAATGATTTCGTTCATCGGGCCGCAGGTGGATGTGATGGCGCCCGATGTGGGCACGAATGAACAGACGATGGCGTGGATGATGGACACGTATTCCACACATGCGGGACACAGCGTGCCCAGCATTGTCACGGGCAAGCCGATCGGGCTTGGCGGATCGGTCGGCCGGCGTGAAGCCACCGGGCGCGGGGTCGGCTATCTGGTCAACCGGGCCACGGACACGCTGGGTTTGGACATGAACAAGGCCACGGCCGTGGTGCAGGGCTTTGGCAACGTCGGTTCGGTGACGGCCTTTTCGTTGGCGCGTTACGGCGCAAAAATCATCGCCGTGAGCGACGTTACCGGCGGCATCCACAATCCGAAGGGCATCGATTTGTGGAAACTGGAAAAGCATCTTGCCGAAAAGAAACTGATCACCGGTTTTCCCGATGCGGAACGGATCACCAACGAGGAATTGCTTTTGCTGCCTTGTGACATCCTGGTGCCGGCGGCGATGGAACGCCAGATCACCGGAGCCAATGCCGGAAAAATCCAATGCCGCATTCTCGCCGAAGCGGCGAACGGTCCGACCACGCCGGAAGCGGACGTGATCCTTGACCAGCGCCCGGAGATTTTCATCATTCCGGACATCCTGTGCAATGCCGGTGGCGTGGTGGTGAGCTACTTCGAATGGGTGCAGGATCTGCAGAGTTTTTTCTGGAGCGAAACCGAGGTGGTGGACAAACTGTTCCGCATCTTGGAAACCGCATGGACGCAAATTTTGAATTTGAGCCGGAAAGAGAAAATCTCCATGCGCCTGGCGGCATTGAGCGTCGGGGTCAAGCGCGTGCAGGAGGCCAAACACATGCGCGGATTGTTTCCTTAAGATATGAGCGACGGGAATAAAACCGGCCGACATTAACCAGCTGTTCATGAAAAATTCGAGTTGCACCCGGATCGCCAATGTTTGCGTGATATTGGCGGTCTTTTTGTCCTTTGGCAGGATTGGCCGCGCATCCAATCTGGACACCATCGGCGTGACCGTGTTGCGCGCGGTCACAACCAATCTGGATGGAACCGGCATCCACGTCGGCCAACCGGAGGCCTACAACGGCGATAATGGCAGCCCGAACAGTTGGGAGGTCAATCCCACCAACGTCGCCCAACCTGCCGCGCTTTTCACTTACATTTCCGATCTGGGCACCAGCACCAGCTTTCCCAATTCCGTTGGCGACTGGTCATCCCACGCGGATGCCGTGGGCAACAATTTTTACGGCCTCCCCAACGGCGTGGCGACCAACGTGGCCCATGTGAACAACTACGACGCGAATTATTACGTGGAACTTGGCTTCTCGGTTTTGGGCCCGAATACGAACTGGGTCTGTTCGCTGTCCGGGGCGAACAGCAGCGATGAAATCGTCAATCAAAGTTTTATTTTCGGCTTGGTTCCCAGCCAGATTTCCGTGCCGGCGCAGCAGGCGATTGACTCGGCTTATGACAACTACGCGGCGACAAATCACACGCTTTTCATCTCGGGCGCGGGGAATTACGGACCTGCCAGCGGCAGCGTGTGTCCGCCTTCGACATGTTACAACGGCATCAGCGTCGGCGCCTATGGATCGTCCGTTTCGAGCGTTGGACCGACGGAGGACAACGGCCGCTGCAAGCCCGACATCACCTCGCCGGGCCTGGCGGGTCTGACAAGTTTTTCCACACCCTATGTTTCTGGCGCGGCGGCGGTGCTGAAGCAGGCCGGATTGCGCGGCGACGGCGGGAGCGGGAGCAGCACAAATGCCGCCGCCGACATCCGCATGGTGAAGGCATTGCTGCTAAACGGCGCGGTGAAGCCGGCCGACTGGACCAATGCCAATTCCACGCCGCTGGATGCACGTTACGGCGCGGGCGTGCTGAATATTTTCAATTCCTACAAACAACTCGCCGGGGGCAGGCAGGGCTGCATTGTTTCCAACCTTGTCACCATTGGCGCGGCGCATTTGCCCACCGGCGCGGCGGGCACGGTGAGCGCCTTGAGCGGTTGGGATTTTGCCACGAACACCAGCAGCACCAGCAATGACCGGGTGCACCATTATTACTTCAATGTGACCAACAACGTGAGCGCCGTAAAGTTCACCGCCACCGCCACGCTGGTCTGGAACCGGCAACCGGGTAAAACCGCCATAAACAACCTGGATCTGTTTCTCTACGACTGCGCCAACAGCAATCTCGTCATGTGCAGCACGAGTCTGGTGGACAATGTCGAACATATCTACATTCCGAAACTCGCGCAGGGCCGATACGATTTGCAGGTCTGGAAGGCGGGCGGCACGGGCATCGTCAGTGCGGCAGAACCTTACGCGCTGGCTTTTGAATTTTTCTCGGACACCGTGAGCCTCAGCCAATCCGGGACGAACACCGTAATCGCTTGGCCGGTTTATCCAGCCAGCTTCCTGGTTGAAAGCGCGACCAATTTAGTTTCGCCGGTCTGGATCACGAACAATCTGCCGGTGGCCACCATCACGAACGGCAACAATCGCATTTTGCTGCCGGCGACGAATGCAAACCAGTTCTTCCGGCTGCGCCGCCCGGATTTTTGAAACCGAGCGAGTCGAGTGCGAAATGCCTGCCGATCCGGTAGCTGTTGGCGATGGCCGCCGTGATGAAATTTTTCCCGAGCTCCACCGCGTGCGGCAAATCATGACCCAGTGCCAGTGCCGCGCAGATCGCCGCTGAATACGTGCAACCGGTGCCGTGCGTGGAAACGCCTTTGACGAATGGCGCCGACAGGAGCAACTCGGTTTCGCCGTCGTAGAAAACGTCAATCGCCTCGCGGGAGTTTTTCAGGTGTCCGCCTTTCAGCAGGACCGCGCAGCCATAGCGCGCATGGATGGTGCGCGCCGCGTCGCGCATTTTTTCGGGCGAATTCATTTTTGATCCGGACAGGATTTCCGCCTCGTCGAGGTTCGGCGTGACGAGGCCGGCGAGCGGCAGCAACTTTTCCTGCAGGACTTTTTCCGCCGCCGGCTGCAGGAGCCGGGCGCCGCTGGTGGAAACCATCACCGGGTCGACGACCAAGTGCTTGCGCACGGCCACCTTGCCAAAAAATCCCGCGACGACCTTGATGTTTTCAACCGAAAACAACATTCCGGTTTTCACCGCCGCCGGATCCAGTTCTTCAAACACGGCTTCAATTTGCTGCCGCAGCATTCTGGGGGAACACGGTTCCACGCCCAGGACACGTCTGGGATTTTGCGCAGTCAGGCAGGCGATGGCGCTGGTGCCGTGGACTCCGAGCGCCGCGAACGTTTTCAAATCGGCCTGGATGCCGGCACCGCCGCCGCTGTCGGAACCGGCGATGGTGAGGGCGACAGCAAGTTTTCGGAACGATTTCATGGGAACGTTGCGGAGTCGGGAAAATCTATTTTGCAATGGTGGCGTGTTGCTGCAACCAGCGGAGATCTTGATTGCCGCCGCCAGAAATGAACCGGATATGGTCGCCATCGCCTCCGGTTACATTGAGCCAGTTGGGATCCGGTGACGGGCCGGTGACAGTGGTGGTGTGGGCCAAATCCCAAGTCTGCGCATTTGACCACCGATGCGATTCAACATGGCCATCGGCGAAAGCCACGTTGCCCGCACGATTATGTTCCACGGACGGCCGATGGAAAAAAATAAACGAACCCGTGACAACCTCAAACGCCGGAAAGCAGACGCTGACGGGAGAGGTATCAATGAACGTGAACAGTTCAGTAGAATTATGGGCGGCCACATCGGAACTTTTGCGGAAAACCACATAGGCCGGGTCATTGTTGTTAAGCAATCCAAATTCCCAGTTCATATACGCATTCAACGCATACGTTCGGATGCGGGGTTGAAAGCCGCCGCCAATGTCACGCAAGCTCCGATCAGCCGGGCAGCGGTAAATGGCGGAGGTCTTTAAGTATTCGGCAAAAAGGGCAAATTGCGGATCGGTTAAAAAACCGAGGTTGCCAAAGGCCGAAGTATTATTATGGTCATCGCCGGCAACCCAGCTTTTTTTTGCCGGATCGGTGCCATAACCATTGGAGACCAGATGCTCGGCGTTGTCACCCGAATAAAGGAATCCGGTCAGCGCCAGTTGCTTCAGATTGTTCAAACATTGGATCCGCTGGGCCTGGGCTTTGGCACGGGAAAGCACCGGCAGCAGCAGCGCAGCCAATATGGCAATGATGGCGACGACAACCAGCAGTTCAATCAGAGTGAAGGCTGCGGGTTGCCGGAGTGATCCTGGAGCCGGAACATTCAACGACGGCAGACTATCATTGAACACGATTCCGACAAGCCAAGAAGCATCTTTGAACCCCAACCCGTCAGATTCATAGCAAGCGCATGGGCGAAGACAAAGTCGCGGAGCTTCTCGTGGAACCGGCGTGCGCTTGGACTTGAAAGATGAAAATCCGTTCAAGACGCGGGCTAACGCAAACGGCACCCGGACGATTGAGGGTTTAAGCATAGTGCGGCCCGCGGGTCTTACGCATGAGAATTTCGACCTGACCCTGCACCAGAAAATCCGGCAACTCGCCGACACGCTGGTAGCCGAGCAGTTTGTAGAATGTTTTCGCGCGATGGTTGAACGAGGAAACGCAGAGAAACACGTTCGGGCTTTGGCGCAGAATCCGTTCCTCCGCGAAGCCCATCAGCCGCGCCCCCCAACCCGCGTCCGCGCCAGTCAGGATGCACGGCTACGGTCTGGATGCAGCCATTCAGCGGACCGGCGAGGTGCAAAATCAGCACACCGACGAATTGATTGCCAAAAGTCGCGACATGGGCTTCGCGCGACGAGTCCATCAGGCTTTTAAAAATCCGCTCGTGCGTGAGTCCGAGTCTGAGCCACGGTTCGGACACCGCCATGAAATCAGCGCAAAAGCGTGCTTCCGCCGCACCTGCCAGGGACCGGATGACAACATCGTTCATTCATTTGCAAAGATGAAGATTGTGGCCCGCGGAAACAACTTTGAACTTTGAACGCGGCCATTTGAATTTATATTGGGCGCATGGACAAAAACAAAGTCGCGGAAATTCTCGTGGAGATCGGCACGCTCTTGGAATTGAAAGGCGAAAACCCATTCAAGACGCGCGCCTACACGAACGGCGCGCGGACGATTGAAGGATTAAACGAGTCATTGGCCACGCTGGTCGCAGAAAAACGGCTGGGCGAAATCAAAGGCATCGGCGAGGCGCTCGAACAAAAAATCACCGAACTCGTCGAGACGGGCAAATTGAAATACTACGACGATTTGAAAGCGTCGATTCCGCCGGGATTGATCGAGATGCTGGAGATTTCCGGTCTTGGCCCGAAGAAGATCCAGGCCATGAACAAACAGCTGGGTATTGATTCGATCGAAAAACTGGAGGCGGCCTGCAAGGCGGGCAAGGTGGCAGAGCTGGATGGGTTTGGTGAGAAGACGCAGGCGAACATTTTGGAGGGCATCGAGCGGAAGCGGACTTACGCCAGCAAACATCTGCTGGCGGATGCCCTGCGGGCAGCCGAACCATTACTGGAAGATTTGCGCGAGCATCCCGACGTGATCCGCTGCAGCACGGCGGGGAGTTTGCGGCGGTTCAAGGAGGTTTGCGGCGACATTGATCTGCTGGCGTCATCGAAGAAACCCATTGATGTCATTGAGTATTTTTCGTCCCTCTCCGGCATCATCAAGGTCATCGCCAAAGGGGAAACCAAGGCGAGCGTGATCCTGGACGGCGGCATCCAGTGCGACCTGCGCGTGGTGAGCGACAAGGAATTTCCGTTCGCGCTGGCGTATTTTACCGGGAGCAAGGAACACAACATCGTGATGCGGCAACGGGCGATCCAGCGCGGTTTGCGACTGAATGAATATGGCCTGTTCAAATCCAAAGAAGAGACACGCGATGCGAAACTGCTCGTGCCGTGCCAGGATGAGACGGAGATTTTTCAGAAGCTGGACCTGATTTTCGTGCCGCCGGAATTGCGCGAGGACCACGGCGAATTTTCGGCGGCGGAGCAAAATGACCTGCCGAAGCTGATTGAATGGACGGATTTGAAAGGCGCGTTGCACAACCATTCCAATTGGAGCGACGGACACAACACGCTGGAGGAAATCGCGGCTTACATGGAGGAATTGGGCCTTGAATACTGGGCGATCACGGATCACTCGAAAGCCTCGTATCAGGCCAACGGGCTGGATGCGCAACGATTACGCGAGCAGATTCTGGAGATTGGACAGTTGAACAAAAAAATCGCGGGGCGCGGCAGCAACTTCAGATTGTTGACGGGCAGTGAGGTGGACATTTTGAAGGATCGCCTGGATTTCGATGATGATTTGCTGGCGGAACTGGACGTGGTCGTGGCCAGCCTCCATGTCCCCTCCAGCAGTGAGGCGGAGAACACCAAACGCATTATTCGCGCGGTGGAAAATCCATTCGTCCACATGATCGGGCACCTGACCGGGCGGTTGCTGTTGGAACGTGAGCCGTATCCAGTGAACGTTCCGGCGGTGATCGATGCCTGCGCGGCAACGGGAACGTGGATTGAGTTGAATTGCAATCCGTATCGGTTTGATTTGGACTGGCGGCACTGGCCTTACGCAAAAAGCAAAGGCGTGCAGTGTGTCATCAACCCTGACTCGCACCGTAATGAACACGCGGGATTTCTTCGGTTGGGGGTGGGAATGGCGCGGAAAGGCTGGCTGCAAAAGTCGGACGTGATCAACACCCTTCCCCTAAAACTGCTCCAAAAAGAACTGGGACGCCGGCGTGCCAACTCTAAGCTCTAGAACAAAAGCTGGTCAATGATAGTGGTTTTCGGCTGGTTAATTGTGGAAAATTGTTTTGACGGGGTACTTGTCCGGCTGCTAGTTTTGCGTAACGTCAAAAGCTCTTAACATTTTTTGAATGAAAAGGGGTTCAGACAGTCGATATAACGTCCAAACTTGATATGAAGAAATTGTTTCTCTCTGTGGGGCTTGTGGCCGCCGGAACGGCGGGTCTTCAAGCGGCATACGCGCCCGACCAAGGTTCAATGGACGCCACCAGAATGTGGAGCCTCTCCGGCTCGCTTCGCGGCTTTTACGACAACAACTACACCACCGGCAACAAGCAAAGCGGCAGCGGCGGCTTTGAGGTCAGCCCGCAAGTCAGCATCAACGTGCCGATGCAGCAGACGGAGTTTGGAATGCGGTTCACTTACGGGCTTTACTATTATCAGGCTCGTGAAAACGAGAACCAAGATTCGATCGACCAGACGTTTCAGACCGATTTGTGGCTGGATCACGCGTTCTCGGAGCGCTGGCAAGTGCGTGTAAACGATTCATTTATTTACGCCCAAAATCCCCAGTTGAACACCGGGGGAGCCGTTTCCAATCCCTTCCGCACGTCGCAGAGCTATATCGCCAACAATGGCGCGGTCACACTGCACACAGATTGGACGAGGGAGTTCAGCACTTCGATTTACTACCAAAGCGCATTTTACCAGTATGAAGACAACAACGGTGATCAGTTCGACCCCAGTCTCGCGGGCGAACTCAACCGATTGGGCAATACGGCCGGGATTGATTTCCAGTGGCATCAAAGTCCGACGACCATGTTTTTCGTCGGCGGCAATTTCAACCAGGTGAATTATACCGGAGACCAGGGGATTGGGGTTGATCCAGTCACCGGCAAAGTCTACGTTAGCGATTCGCGCAACAGCCGTTCCGAGGCTGTCTATGTCGGCACTACGCATAATTTCACCCCGAATCTGACTTTCACCGGGAGGTTTGGCGCCCAGTATACTGACTATTATAACGATTCGACACAGAACCCGGCGTGGAATCCGTATGGCAATTTGTCCCTGACCTATACCTACCAACCCGGTTGTTTTGCTGAAATCGGTTTTAATCAATCCATGAACTCGACCGATGAGGTTTCGGTGAATTCCAATAACGGCAGCATCACCGTGTCGCAAGAAAGTTCGGTGATTTACGGATCCATCAACCACCAAATCACCCCCAAGTTGAGGGGATCACTCATTGGGCAGGTTCAATTTTCATCTTTCAATGGCGGGACTTACGACGGCGACGTGGACGATTTTTACAGTGCCGGCGTGAATTTTACCTACGCGTTCAACCGGCATTTCTCGGTCGATATCGGGGATAACTTTGACCAGTTAAATTCTCAAGTGCCCGGGCGTGGTTACAACCGGAACGAAGTCTATGCCGGGGTGACGGCCACTTATTAATGACGAAATCTCACCGGACATTTTGAACGTCCCTATGGGAGCCAGGTCTGAGCACAAGGCTCCCATTATTTTTTACGACTATGGATTCCCCCCAAAACCAGCCGCCGCCGGAAGCCAGACTGCATTTTCTGGACTACTGGCGCATCATCCGCATCCGCAAGGCGATCATCATCACGGTGTTTTTGATCACGGCGATCATCGCGACGGCGGTGACTTTCGTGCTGCCGGTTTCTTATTCGAGCACCGCTCAAATCAATATTGAGGCCGACGAGGCAACGGACGTTACCAAGATGAGCGGCGGCGGCGGCGCGGAACCCGGCTACAACCCTTATTTTCTACAAACCCAGCTCGAAATCCTCAAAGGTCCGGCGGTGCTAAACCGGGTGGTGGAGGCTCTGCAATTGAATACCGTCTGGGGTAAAAAATATGGAGTGGATTCCTTCAAGACTTCTGAAACGGTGGAGTTTTTGAAAAACCAGATGACGCTGGATCCGGTCCGGAATACCACCCTGGTCGGAATCACGGTTTACAGTGGGGATAAAACTGAAGCCGCCGCCCTGGCCAATGCCATCGCCAAGGCGTATCACGATTACCGGGTGGAACGGCACAATCAAAAAACCGTGGGTGGCATCAAGGTTTTGCAGGATGAATATAAAGCTCAAAGTGAAGAGATCAAAGCGATCCGGGCCAACGTGGACAAGCTGCGCAAGGATCTCGCCATCGTTGATACCGACCCGCAATCATTTCTCCCGACCCCCACACTGAACCAGGAACAACTGCGCCATTATCACGAAATGATGATGGAAGGCCAGACCCGTTATAATCAGATCAATGAGACATTGACGCAGCTCAAGGCCTTGGATCCGGCCAAATTGAGAGATGTTCTGCCGACGCTCAATCCGGATGGCACGCTGTCCGGCCTCTTGGACAAATTGCACGAATCTGAGCAGTCCTTTGTCACCATGACCAATGACTATTCCCTGGATCATCCCAACGTCATCCGCGTCCAATCCATGATCAACCAGGTGAACAAGCAGGTTGACGACCGGATTGCCGGCATCATGATCGGGATCGAAAACAAATTGAACACGGAGAAAGCTGCGCTCGACACGCTCATCCAGGAAGTGGACCTTTCAACAAAAAAGGATCAGGACGAAGCGGAGCGGGGCCAGCCCTACTGGGAAGAAAAGCGCAAACTGGCGAACTTGGAGGATTATCACAGGCTCCTGGCGATCAAGGTTGAAACTGAAAAAATTGACCTGGCCATTCCGAGAACTACCGTCGTGGAACAGACAGCACAAGCTGAACCCGGCAAAGCCCCGGTGCGGCCGAACAAAACGCTGAACATCACTCTGGGTCTGATTTTCGGCCTCATTGTCGGCGTCGGTCTTGCCTTCTTCATTGAGTATCTCGATACCAGCGTCAAGACCATTGACGACGTGGAGCGGGCCTTCCAGGCACCCGTGCTTGGCGTCATCCCGCAGAATGTCGGCTATCTGATCGATGAAGGTCCGGAAAGCCGTTACGCCGAGGCTTACCGGGTCCTGCGCACCAACATCCTGTTTGCGCGCAAAGATGAAAAACTCACCACCATCGTGGTCGTCAGCGCCGGTGCGGGCGAAGGCAAATCCACCACGACGTTGAACCTGGCCACAGTATTTGCGCAAGCCGGCCAGCGCGTGTTGGTGGTGGATTCGGATCTGCGCCGCCCGACGTTGCACAAACTGTTGCATGTCACCAACGACATTGGCCTCACGAATTACCTCCTCAAACAGAATACGCTGGCCGAGGTCATCCAGACCACCGGTGCGGCCACGCTGAACTTCATGGCCAGCGGCAAGCTCCCCAGCAGCTCGATGAGCATTTTGAATTCGGCGGCGATGAAGGACATGGTCGCCGATCTGAAACATCGTTACGACTTCATCTTCTTTGATTCACCGCCCATCCTGGGCGTGAGCGACGCCTCGGTTCTGGCCAGCGAAATGGACATGGTGGTTCAAGTGATCCAATACCGCCGTTATCCGCAGCCGATGAACCTCCGCGCCAAGCAGGTGATTGAAAAAGTCGGCGGCACCTTCCTCGGCATCGTGCTGAACAACATCAACATGTCGCAGGACGAAAGCTATTATTACTACAGCGGCTACTACCACGATTATTATTCCGGCAACGCCGAGGATCAAGAGGCTGCCGCGCCTAAAGACTCCGGGGATACGGATCAAGCTGGAATCAAACAAAAATATTGATTCCACCCCGGATTTTAACACGATTAGTTCTCATGAAATTATTTGTCCACCGACCATTTATTTTTTGCCTGTTTTTGGCCGGTTTAATGTTAAGCGGCTGTTCAACCGAGCAGCAAATGATGGCGCAGCCTGACGTTAGCAAGCAATCGCCGGCCCCGGTTCCACGCTTTCACGTCGGGGAAACGGTCAGCGTCCTTTTTTCCGGCACCCCGGATCCAATC
>Ga0247670_1000011_pt1 | contig 64095 bp, 94 predicted proteins | sample CNK11_metaG_FD_183042 | JGI IMG/M metagenome (GOLD analysis project Ga0247670, IMG submission 183042) | Soil microbial communities from Purdue University Martell Research Forest, Indiana, United States - CNK11 | ecosystem: Environmental > Terrestrial > Soil > Temperate forest > Bulk soil...
GAGAGTGACTGTGCTGCGAGAGTTCATGTGGTGTAACCTCCAATACGCCAATTATGATTATATTAGATTCTACTGTCAAGCACCATTTCGGTACTAGGACTAAAATAGTTAGAGCGAGTGTGGATATCTCACAATGAGACACTCTCGCCCTGGCCCCAGCGACCATGCTACTCTAGATATTGGATACCAACGATGGCAGCGACCTCTCAGGCACATCTATGGGCGAATCCGCTCCCAGTAGTCCGCATACGCGGTACTATAACCTGGGTATGCCCAAAGTGTCGCACAGTCCACCAGACCAAATGGAACGATGAGTCATGGGAATTGCACTGCGGCAAGTGCGAGCGGACATTCGCACACGGATCGCGCATCCTTACGATGCCACGCGGCACTCGCCGCGCGCCGTTCGACATCACTTGTGCCGAGCTCGCAGCGTATAAGTCCGGCGGCCGCGTCAATACCTTTACTGATTGTCCGGATGATATCGCTGATTGTCATTATCCTAACCCTTTCGACTTGAATACTGATAAGTAATCACGCTAGAGCGCGCCTAACGTGCGCCAGCTCGCAGCGCCCCAGAGTGTACCAACCAGTAATAGTATTATAATTGGTATAATATCCAATCATTTTCACAAGGGGTACCCCACCCCACCCTGAAACCGCGAACCAGTCGTGCGCTTTTCTGTAAAAAATTTCCAAATTAAGGCTTGACGCAAATCAGCGAATTGAAGTATCGTTCCCTCGATAAGCGTATGAGCGACAATCCGGCGATGGATAAAATTTACTCTCTCTACGATAAGCACGAATCGTGGAAGCTGGTGGCCGAGGAGCTGGAAATCAGCCAATCCTACCTAAGTGACATCACGGGCGGTCGCCGGGAGATTAGCGCGAAACTCGCCCGCAAGCTGGGATATCGGCGGAAACTGGAATATGTGGAGGTCCGTGATGAGTCTTAATCCTAGTTTTCAGGATTACGGGTGGCGCGAGTGCTCGAACTGCCACAAGGAATATAACGCCCGCAAGATCGACCCGCGCACGATTTGCTATAACTGCGAGCGCGCTTTGAAGGGAATCGCGGATAGTCCGCTCAAAACAGGCAAAGAGATTCAGGGATGGCCTGATGGGGCAGAGCTTTGAGCCTCCTCAAGTCCCTCTTCAACGCCTACTACGCCGTTTCCTATGGGAACGAGGAACCCGACACACTCAGGGTCTCAATCCCCCTTCACCTGAAAATGGTGGAACAGGACTGGTATCTCAACTTCCAGCATCCCGATGGGCGAATTACCCAATTTATGAACGCTTCCGTGAAGCCCGACCCGAAGTTAGAGGATGATGAATTCGTGTTCGAGAACTCCCATCATCTCGAAGGGACGCCCTACGCGGAGCGTTTCAATATTCGAGCAACGGTGGAGTGGTAATGGCCGGCCGCCGCGCAGTCAAGGACCCTAAGACAGGTGAGATGAAATTGGTCCCCCTAAAGGGAAAGCCCTACACCGACAAGGTCTTCCGCCGCCTCGAAGCCTCCGTGCCACGTGCGGAGCTTGAGCGGGCCATGGACGCCGCCCCGGATGAACGAGCGCAGCAACTTCTCATGCGGCTCATGGATCCCGCCTTCAGGAAGCACTCTCTGCCCAAATTGGCGAAGGACGTCGGCCTCACCTACCCTCAAGTCCTGCACTATATCCAGCGCTATCGGCTCGACGAGGGGTTGCTCAAGATGAGCGCCCACGTCCCTCAGGTGCTCGAGGACGTCGCCATCGACTCGAAGTCCAAGGAGGTGACCTGCTCCAATTGCGAGGGGACGAAGGTCATCGCGGTCACCGAGATAGTCGAGGACCCAGACACAAAGAAGAAGGTGGTGTTGCAGAAGCTCGACGACGAGGGCCGGGGGATGTGGAAGAAGTGTCTTGTGTGCGATGGCGTCGGCACGATTAGGCAGGTCGGGGACGCTGATTCTCGCAAGCTCCTCTTCGAGACGATGAAACTGACTGGGAACCGCGGGCCGCTCGTCGCTATTCAGAATAACAACGGCGGCGCTCCGACGATGGAGGACTCCATGGCTAGCGTGCGTGACGTTCTCGACGTGAAAGTGGAGCCCGTGAAATGACCCACCCACTTGAGCCAAGGCACTCGACGCTCCAAAAGGTAATCATCGTCGTCGGCTTTATCTTGCTCGGGTTCGTCGTCTGGGAGGTCTATGGGATGTGGAACAACGGGGTGAGACCGTGAGCGTCCACGTATTCCCAACAGGTAATGACCGAAGCTGGACACGCCAATACTACCGTGCGATTAATCGGTTGTTTCGGTGGATGGAATATCCCGGCGGTGACTCAGGCTATCCAAGATGCGCTTCTCTACGGAACAGGATATTGGAGCGTGCGTCATGATTGAGTTCATCGCGTGGTTCATCGTCCTCGTGGCGCTGCTGAGGATGCTCGAGGGCTGGGCACGTGCTGTGTTCGTCGCGCTCTATGTGCTCGGCTCCATCGTGGTGTTCCTCGAATGAGCCTCATCGAAATCAACAGTGACGTGAAGCTCCTTGTCCGTGAGCTGAAACGAATCGCCCACGCTCTCGAACTCCACCTAGAGTACGCTTACGGCCACCGCGTCGCTCCCGTCGAGTCGAAGGAATTGAAGGGCGAGCCGCCCGGCGTCACCTACAGCGACGATGAGACCACGATGAAGCGCGAATTGGACGAGGCGCGGAAGCGCATAGAGATTGACGACAGTGAGGATGCGGAGATTGTGCCATGAGACCGGACAACATGGATTTATTTGTGGATGAGGAAGTGAAAGACGTTCGTTGCCCAGAATGTGGAGAAATAAGCCCTACTGAAGAGTGGACTGATAGTGTAGTGGGATGTGAACTCTGCGGAGAACATTCTGCTATACGCTGTCCCAAGTGCGGTGAAGATTTTGAGCATGTGTGGGGAAGTAGCAGATTCGCGGACCAAAAATAAATGTACTCGACGCGACTCATCGAACGCTCGCAATCGAAGGTCGAAGCGGCCACTAAGCTGACGCTTAGGCGCTACGACATCCCCGAGGTGATGCAGCGCAAGGCCGACCTCCAGCGACTCGTCAAGGAAGACGGCCAGCTCGCGCGCGACCTCAACGCAGAGGAGAGAGCGTTCATTCGCAACGAGCAGCTCCTGTCGATGATCGACTTCCGCTACTGGCTCACGCGCTACGCTCACCTGCTGGTAGACCAAGGGGGCCTCGAGACGTTCTCGTCGCCATGGGAATCTCAAGAGATTCTCCTCCGGTTCATCGCCCGCCTCGAAGACGAGATGGTCGATATGGCTTCGCGTGGGGAGAGCGTCGATGGAATCCTCATCTTTCTACACAAGGCCCGGCAGCTCGGCGCCACTGCGCTCGGCCGCGCCATCAGCGTTCACGCGATGACCGCTCGCGAACACACTAGGGCGATGGCCGCCTCGATCGACGACGATAAGGTACTGGAGCTTTATGACCGAGACAAACTCATCATCGACAACCTGCCATTTTATCTCCGCCCTTCCATTGGATTCGATGAGAAAGCTCAGCACATCTTTTTCGATAAGCTGGGAAGCCGTGTCATCTATCAGCTTGGAACTCAAAAGAGCGGACTCGGGCAAGGTCGCCAGTTCGACGTTACGCATCTCACTGAATGTGCTTCATGGCCCTACCCTGGAATCATTGAACATGACTGGATGCCCACAATACCGCAATCCCTCCGGGCGTTTGCGCTTCTGGAATCGACTGCTCAAGGCCGTGGGAACTGGTGGCACCAACAGGTCAAGAAGCTCTCCGAGCACAGGCTCCGCAGATGGCACCTAGTCTTCATTCCGTGGTACGCCGAGCTGAAGAAGTATCGGGCGACTCCGCCCACTGACTGGAAGCCCAGTGATGAGGCGATGCTCCACGCCCAACGGGTGAATGAGACCTCGCGTAAGTACGTCGGGCGAGACGTGATGCTCACTAAGGAACAGTTGTATTGGTGGCAATCCACGCGTGATGAATACTACCTATCGAATAACCTCGCGGTGTTCTACACCAATTACTGCGCCACCATCGAAGAGTCGTTCCAGCACCGCCAGAAGTCGGCCTTCGGATTCGAGTGCCTTGAGCACTACCGTCAGCGAGTCGTAGAAGCGCAGGGATATAAAATCGACGTAGAGAGGGTAGCCTAGATGCCATTCAATCCCGACGACTACAACATGAAGGTGCTGTTAGGGCTGCCGTTCGCCGGGCGCTACGTCCCGCCGATGTGGGCCGTCACGCTCTCTGCCCTGTGCTGGCCCATGAATATCAAGCACGCGCTCTATCCGGTGCAGGGGAAGCCTCGCGAGCAGGCACGTGAGGAGATAATTGAGAAGGCCATCGAGCTGAAGTCTAAGTACGTGATGATGCTCGACGACGACGTGGTGCCACCAGCGGACGCTCCGATGCTCATGGTCCGCGAACTGGAGATGCACGACGAATTTGACGTGATCGGCGGCATTGTTACGGCGAAGGGAGTGAACGCTGACCCGATGCTCTTCAAAGGTTCCAGCGGCGGACCTTACTGGAAATGGAAGGTGGGAGAGATATTCGAGGTCGATGAGATAGCGACCGCTTGCATCGTGATTCGGACGAGCGTGTTCTCGACGCTTCCGAAGCCGTGGTTCCGCGACCTCAACACCTTGGAGGAAGAGAAGGAAGCCGGTGTCTATGCCGAGCCCAAGGACGTGAACGAGATCCTCCACAAGGGCGAGATGACTGACGATATCTTCTTCTGCAAGAAGGCCAAGGCGGCAGGGCATCGTATCCTCGCGCACGGTGGAATCCTCTGCCGCCACTACGACCAGCAGGGGAATGCGTTCACGCTCACCGAGGACAGCTACCCCTTCTGGCCCCCGGTCCCCCATATCATGGACATTCGCGACGCCCTCAAGATTGACGGGTGGATGTCTCCCTTAGAACTGGCATGGCTCGCCCAGTGGGCCAAGGTGAGTTCGAACATCGTCGAGATTGGCTCCTTCCAAGGGCGCTCGACGAAGGCGCTGGTGCAGAACACGAAGGGCCGCGTTACTGCCGTTGATACTTGGGGTGGCGACGCAGACACTCGGCGTGCAATGGAAATCGCCGGGCAGCGTATCTTGAGCGTGATGCCTACTGATTATCTGTTCGAGGAGTTCATGCGGAATCTTGGGGAGCACACGAATCTGACGGTGTTGCGGGGTACATCACTAAACGCCGCTCAGTCGCTCAATGGCGACAAATTCGACATGATATTTATAGACGCTGGGCATGACTATGAAGATATTAAGGCTGATATTGAAGCATGGCTCCCGCACTTAGCCAAAGGTGGAGTTATTTGTGGGCACGACTACGAACAGAAGGGCACGGACGGCTCTAACGATGTGTTCCCTGGTGTAAAGAGGGCAGTCAACGAACTTCTTCCCAAGGCGAAGCTCGCAGTCGATTCCATCTGGATGTGGCGCGAAGGCGAATGACAACCGAGCCCAAATCGTGGAGAGTTGGAAACAGGACCGTCACGCCCTACTCAGCGGACGACGAAGACGAACGGGGAATCCTGTTCGTGTGGGAGGAACCTCGCAATGACTCCACTTACGTCGTGTCTGTTGACCCTACAGTTGGACGTGCCGGTTGGTCCAGAGAGTTCCGAACCGAGGCCGACCTCGACACAGATAATGCGTGTATCGAGGTGTTTCGTGCTGGACGAGACGGACGTCAAGACGTGCAGGTGGCTGAATTCGCTGCCCCGGTTGACGCTATCGACATCGCCCCAATTGCTGCGACTATTGGACTACTGTACGGGGGAAGCCATGAGGACGGTCAGGCTCTACTCATTGGAGAGGTTACGGGGCCTGGAGCGGTCACGCTCCGCGAACTCGTAGACCGCTACGCCTACACGAATCTGTGGCAGTGGACGCAGTGGGGCTCCGCCGCCGTCCGCCGCACTCAACAGTATTGGTGGTACTCGTCACGCTCCGCCAATAAGGATTTGTGGATGCGCGGACTCCATCACATCCAGAAGTACGGCGTCGTGCTTAAGTCGAAGTGGCTCGTCGAGGAGATGGCCGACTGCGTCTCGGACCTCTGGACCCTAATCGGTGAAGCGCGCTACGGCCGCCACGATGATAGGGTGATGTCCACCCTGTTCAATCTGTGGGCGATGCACGACTGGTCCACGCGAGAGAACCTAGAGCCCTTGGAGCGTCCGAGCGAGCAGAACGCGCCGCGGTGGGAAGCCTCTGACATAAGCTACGACCAGATGGTAGCGTCGTGGGATGAGCGGGTGGCGGCGCTCGGAGATGACTGACTCCGCTCAGACGCGCCAAGTCATCGTCCTCTTCAGCTACGAATACGTCAATCTCACCGCCGTCCACACTCACCTTCAATCGCTCGCGCCGGCTCAATTCCACATCGCATCCAAGAACGGACTGGGACGCACAATCCTCCAGCTCAATGAGTATCCCGCGGCGCCAATCAAATGGACTCCCACCTATAACTCATCGCATCTTGACACTCACTTCGACTCCGCGCTCCTCTTCTGGGACGGCTCTGACCCCATCCTCCGCCCCTCGGTAGAGTTCTTCGACAAGCACCACATCCCCTATGTGATTGTCGGCCCCGAAGCGAAAGTCATTGCACCCTCGCGGTTCTATGCTACATTCCAGAATGGAGACACGAAGATGTCCTCTCATCCTCCAGCACAAATCGTTGACCCGCCGAAGCCGCCCGACGCCTATGGGCAGTCTCAGCGCGAATCGCGCACTCGCGTCATCCTCATGCTCCCCGACTCGCTATTCCATCAGTACGAGGAACAAGCGAAATCCATCAACGTGAGCGTCGAGAAAGTGTTGAGCGACCGACTGCGAACGTGTGTCGAGCACACCTCAGGCCGAGGGCTCTACTTTGACTCCGCCACTCGTGCTGACCTCGAACGCATCACTGGAGGCCATCTCATCCCGAATGCTCAGATTGCAATCGAGAAGATCAAGACTGTCGTCAACCTCAAGGTCGGCGATATCACCATCGAACTCACAGAGCGGGTGCTCGCTCGCTGCGCCTCTCGCGCGAAGTCCGAACGGAAGACTCTCGAGGATTACGTGAAGAAGGAAGTCATTCTCGGCCTTGAACGTGTAACTGGCTTGAGGCCGTGGTAAAGGAGCCTCTATGAAATCCAAATCTCCAATCCCCACTCCCATTGACGAGACGACCCGCCCCGAAACCGACCTCGAGCACTCCCAGCGCTATCTCAACGACATTGACCGCGCCACATGGCGGGGCAATCACGCTCCATCCAAAGGTGCTCGTGGCATTGTCCACAAAGTTTCCGTAGCTGAGAACGTCCCTCATATCTACAAGCCCGGCTCGTAATCGGAGCCCATCTCCAATCCCAAAGAGGTAACCCAGATGGCTAAATTCGGCGGTAAAGAGAAGCCAGAGTTCAAGTCAAAGTTCGGCAAATCAGGCGGCGAAATCGGCAAGTCCAAGCCCTTCGGCAAGGCGGAGAAGGGCGAGAAGAAGTCCGCCTCCGGCCGCAAGAAGTATTAAGGGAGCCAGAGATGCCCAAGTATCTTGACCTCGAGTGTCCCTGTGGCGCTCAGGTCGATGACCTCTTCGTGATGAAAGTCCCCGAGCGCATAGTCCACCTTGAGTGCGGACGGGAGATGGAGCAGGTCTTCCGCCTCCGCCCTACGATTCCCGCGCTTGAGAAGAATCTCGCCGTGGTGTTCCGCGACAAGCAGGGCCGGATTCGCTACCCCGGCCGCAATGACGCGCCGACTCCGCCGGGCTGCGAGCGCCTTGTGATTGCGCCCCGCGAGATGGACCGATTCTGCCGCGAGAACAACGTCCTGCACGAGGACTCGAATTTCAACCGTGGTGGCCGGGGCTACGATGGTGGAGGGACCGACCCGCGCCTGCCGAGTGAAGAGAAGCGCTACGAACGGTTCCGCGAATCGACGAGAGGGATAATCTAGGATGGCGATGACGCTCAAGATACTTCACGACACCATCGATTCGGCTGGATGGGTTTCTATCGGCCTTCGCTCCGATGGCAAGACATTCTACGGTCGCGGAGGCTCCCGTGAAGAATCTCGGCGAGTACTTCGTCGTGCGGCGCGATTGGGGCGAGTCGTAAAGACCAAGAGCCGATATGGCCGCCTTTGGAATGAGCGTTAAATGGCCGAGCCCCAAGCCCCCGCAGGAAGCCTCAATGATAGTGAGCAAGAGCATCTCGACGCCGTTCTAGGCTGGGCCAATGACGCGCTCGCCGAGGGCGAATCCTTCCTCAAGTCCCAAGTCGGCTACTCGCAAATCTCGACGTGCATCGACTACATCATGGGCGACTACTCCCGCGATATGGTCCCCGGCTCGTTCTCGAAGCTCATCGACAATCGCTTCGGCAAGATCGCCCTCGACTTCGCCGGCGCGATGACCGACATCAAACCGTTCTGGAACTACACCACGCAGAACAAGCGCTACGAGCAACAGGCGGTGCTCGGGAACAAGCTCACTAAGCACTGGTGGACCTCGCGCCTCATCGACCTCAAGTTCTGCGACTGCATCAAGTACGCCGAGGTCGCGGGCTCCGGCTACGCTCACCTCTTCTACAACGAGTTCACGGGGGACAATGACTGTTCGCCTGAGGACCCGCGTGATTGCCTCCCTATTCGCCCGCCGAACAACATCTCCATCCAAGATGCAATGGGCCTCATCGTCCGTCGTGAGCGTCCGCTCAATTACCTGCGCGCCAAATACCCTCGCCAGTGGGACCGCGGCCTAATCAAAGCTGACCGCGACATGTCGGCGGCGATGATGGAAAAGGTCACGCGCGCCCAATCCACGATGCAGCGCATGGGCTTCTCGAGCTTCATGCGGAATCTGTGGGCATCGCTCGGCGGCAAGCCCGCGGCGCACATGACCATTCCCTCCGCCGATGTGTTCACGCTGCACGTTCACGACCTCCGCCGGAACGAGAGCGCTTCGCGCGTGTGGGTGGGGGAGGGGACGCCCGAGAAGCACCCGAACTGGTCCTACTGGGTAGACCCTGGTGACCGCATCTATCCTCGCGGTCGCACCATCACCTTCACTCGCACTTGTGTCCTCCGCGACGGGCCGAATATCTACTGGCACGGCCTCTTCCCTATCGTGAAGATTCCCTTGGACCCATGGCCGTGGACGTGGCTGGGTAAACCGCCGCTCATGGACATCCTCACGCTCCAAGACGAACTCCATCGCCTGCTCCGCGGCGTCTCGGACCACAACCAAAAGGTCTTCCGCCCCGACCTCATCGCCGACAAGAACGCCATCTCTCGCGCTGCGATGGCGGCGATCGACACGCGCAAAGCTGGATTGAAGCTCCGCACCAATCCCGTCGCAGGGAAGAACGCTGAGCTTCAGTACGCTCAGCCTCTGGATCCCTCCGTCCAACTGGCTATCCAAGACCTCCGCGACGAGATGGACAAGATTAGCGGCGTCCGCGATATGCAGCAATTCATGAATCTCGGCCAGATCCCTTCGACCGAGACCGTGGAGAAGATTCTCGAGGCGATGTCACCTGCTATCAGGATGCGCTCACGAGTCCTAGAGGCGTCGCTGCGCGAGTTTGCGATGATGTCTCTCTCGAACGTCTTCCAGTTCTACACTCTCGAAGACCGACTCGCTGTGCTCGGCGACGAAGGGATGACCTTCGAGGACGCTGACAATGACGCGGGCACGATGATTCCCGCCTACATGTCCCAAGAGCATCAGAAGGAAGGGAAGAACGTCGAGCGCCATATCCGGGCGAAGTGGTTCCTCAAACAATTCACGTATGACGTGGCGCCGGGCTCGTTGCTGAGCGCGTCCGAGGTGACGGACAAGCTCCTTTACATCCAGCTTATGAGAGCTGGACTCATGGATATCTGGACATTGTTCGAGAAGCTCGGCATCCCGAACGCGGGCAAAGCTCCCGATGGTGCCATCACCATCACCGACCGCCTAATCGCTCAGAACAATATGGGACTGACGCCGCAAGTGAGCGCCACCGGCCGCAAAGCCTCTGGCGAAACGATGCCCAAGATGGGCGGAGCCGGGAAGATCACGGAGTCCAAGTGAGCGACCCCACCCGCATCGACGCTGGCAAGCACGACCTCCGCATCGAAATCGTCATCAACCCTCTCACCAAGACCGTCTCCATCACCGAGAACGTCCACGACCCAATCCTCTTCGCTTACCTGCTCGGCCAAGCCCTCCAGACATATTCACAGCGCCAGATGACCCGCAAGGCTGCGCTCGCGACGCTCCCAACAAACGGCGGCTCATCGTGAACGTCGTGAACGCGGTTGATTTCCCAACTGATTCAGACCAATCTATCGATGTTAGTGGGAGGACTCCACCATGCTGTATGAAGCCCAGGTAACAATCGCATCCACCGGGACCGCCGTCCAACTCTCCACGACGCGCGCTGCCGCGACATGGGTTCAGGTCCAATCTGTCTCGACCAACAACGCCGCGGGGATGACGCTCGGCGGCTCCGATGTCACGGTCGCCTCTGGGCTGAAGCCTGGTGTCATCATGGCTCCGGGCGGCACGCAATTCCTCCCAGACGTGGGCACGCCCGGAGCCTATAGTCTCTCGACTATCTACGTGAACGGTACGACCGGCGACAAGGTCAACGTCCTCTACTTCCGAAGGTGACATTATATGCGGCTACGATTCTTAATCACGGCTCTCATAGCGACAATCTGCACACTTCCTGCGAGGGCGCAATACACGCCTCCGGGTGGAGGCACAAGCGGTGGGGGCACCGGCTCTCCAGTCACTACCGGCTTAATCGGCCAGTATCAAATGCTGGCAACGGAGAATCCCTGCGCCCTCGCAGACACTTCTGGCAGCGGCAACAACGCCACGGGCTGCGTAAGCACATCGCCAACCATAATCCCGGTTACGGGCGGCATCTCCTGTGCTGGAACTGGGGCCGTGGGGTTGCCCGCCGCTCTAAACGGAGCCAAGACTTTCCAGATTTTCATGTCCGCGAATGTCGGCGCAACCAATAATCTTAGCCTTGCCACTTTTCTTGCCAGCGTAAAAGACCAGGTAATCATCGGCGGGAATGGTGCGCTCGCAAACTCCGCTTTCTGGCGGCTTTTTCAGTCCACCGTAACGGATACATGGGGACAGGAAACTCAGGGAGGCGCAAGGTTCCGCAGCGGGAACGGCGTCGGATCGGCGTATCTGTCCGGCCCCACCAGCCCCTTCAGCGGCACAAACTCCGCCGCTTTCGTGATGAACGCCCCGGACATTTTCTATGTAGGGGCAAGCGTTCTAACCAACATCCAGACAGGAAGCTCTATCGGCGTGCAGACCGTTGGGAATTTCCAGCTCTGCGGCATAACCGCCAAATTCCTGACGGCCAACGTCTACTACCTGCTGGTTTATAACCGCGCATTGACGGCTGCCGAAGTTGCCCAGAACGCGCAGTTCATGCAGAACGCGATGGCGGCGCGGGGAGTATTCGTCAGCAGTGGCGGGACGGACAACATCGACCAATTTGTTCCAGCCGGGGATTCCATCACTTCCGCCGTCAACTGGCCCTCCGACAACCTCGTAGGAAATTTTGCCGTAAGCGATCAGGGAGTTAGCGGAACGGGCATCCTGTCGGAAGGCGCTATTGGGAATCTCAGCGTTGACCCATATTTCAGGAAGAACGCTGCTCGAAATATCACCAGTTCAGGATGGGGCGCGAACGACACAACGAACGGAGCCACGCTTGAGGCGCAACTAGCGGCAGGGTTTTGCAGGCAGCGCCGTGCGGCTGGTTGGAAATGCGGCGTCGGCACGATGATTTCGCATACCGGCTCGGAAGCCTTCAAGGATGCCTACAACGCAATCCTTCGGCAACAGGTGCCGACGAACTTCGACTTCATCGTAGATCACGCGGCCAATGTCAATTTCGGTGCAGATGGCGCTTGCTCCAACGCCACCTATTTCAACGTCGATTGCATCCACCCTACGGCCTTTGCCGAGAAATACATCTACGGCGCGAACTATATCCACGCCTACAACCGCGCTGGCGGAAACCCCAATGGCCCCGGCATCTACAAAGGGACTGGGACAACGCTACCCTTCCGCGTGAATTTGCAGAATTGCATTAGCGCCAGTGGCGGCGGCACTTCCGTTTCCTGCACGTTTGGCTTCCCGGTTACGGCGGGAAACTTCATCTTTGCCGAAGCTGTCTGCGCCGTTTCTTCCGGCACAACCATCACTCTGCCCTTCACTGACACGCGCACAAGCACCTGGAACACGGTAACGGCAGCCACCGCGCAGCACGCCGGGGATTCGCAGACCGTAGCCCAGTACGCCATGAACATCACGGGAGGGGCGGAAACCATCACCGCAAACTTCAACCAGTCTTGCCCGAATCCCTATCTCAGAGCACAGGAATATGCGGGAGTTCTGACCGCAGCGGCGCTCGACGTGACTTCTGTTGGCGCGGTTGGCAGCAGCACTGCTCCGGCATCCGCAGCCGTCACCACAACTGGCTCCAATGAATTGATGATTTCCTACATTGGGGGCTATGGCGGACCGGGCCAAATCACGGCAGGAAATTCCTCTGCCCCTGTTACTCCCCTTGCCGATACACATGCCTACCTGCAAGACCGCATCGCGCCAACGGCAGGTTCTTATACCGGCTCCGCGACATTCTCCATCAGTGATAGCTGGACGATGGCGACGGCGGCATTCAAGAGCGTGGCGGGCACGACCAACATTCCGATTCAGGATGCCGACTGCGTATATACCGCCTGTTATTGCGACCCATCGGGCGGCAACGTCAACCTGCTTCTGCCGGATGCGAGCTGGGATACGGTGTCCACCCTCACGATTAAAAACATTCAGACGGCGGGCGCGAATACCTGCACGGTGTCGGCAATCACTCCGCCATCCACGGGCGTAGCGCAACAGATTGACGGCGCGGCTTCGGTGACGATTGCGAACAAGGCCACGCTGCGATTGAAACCGATTCTGACGTTTACTGGTGTAGCGGGCACGAACCTCAGCCCGGTAGTGAACTGGATTGCATTGGGAAATAACTGATGAACGGGCTTGCACTCGCTCTGAAAGTGAGGTTATCTCTAAATCATGGCCAACGACCCGCTATGGATGGAACATGCTGCGGCGAAGATGAAGCGGAAGGGCACCGTGGGCTCTTTTGGTAAAGCCACCTCGAAGAACATATCGAAAGGGCTTGCCAAGGGCGGCAAGCAGGCGAAAAAGGCCCAGTTCGCCAAAGCCGCCAAATCGGTCGCATCGAAATGAGTGACCGGGCGATTCTCGAGCGCGTCGGCCACGAACTTAAATCGAATCCGCCGAAGCAACTCGCTCGAACAGCGCGCAAATTCGGAGCCTCCGATGCCGCGAAGCAGCGGACGGCCATCCTACTCAGCAAAGCTCGTAAGGCCGGGGCCTCCATCCCCCGAAGGAGCAAATAATGGCAGGTCACGACCACGCAAAGGAACTCGTAGGCGGCAGCCCGGCGAACTCGATCGCCACGAAGCACGGCGACTCCGTCCGCAAGCTCACCCACACGAAACATCCGGGCGGGAACAAAAAGGGTGATGGGAAAGGCTATAAACACGGTCCTTCCGGGAAGAAGATGTAGCTCGGCGAGGCGAGACCCTAGATGCCCTCAATGGAGACCGACAAGACGCGCCCTTCGCGGCTCGATTCACCGCCGCCTCTACCACCGTCTCTATCGGACAAGAAGGCGCCGGACTTGGCGACGCTCTCTGGGAATCCGCAGGGCACCCCGCCAACGGGCCAGCTCATGCAGGTCGTCTTGGAGCACGCCCAGCTCGCGGAGCAGATTCTCACGTCGCTCGGGCACATGCTCCCCTCATTCGTCCCCGTCGCGGCTCAACTGATAGCAAGTATGAGACTTGGGGTAATCTCATCCCTGAAGCAGAGTCAGGGCAATCCCCAGCAATCTTTGGCTTCGGGCGCAGGTCCGGCACAGCCCCCGCAACCTCCGCAGGGTGCGCCGCCTCAAGCGGCCGCTCCGCCGGCGGGACCAGGCGGCGTGCCAGCTCCCCCAAGCCAAGCACCACCGATGCCAGGAGGTGGCCCTCAGTGAAGCACGTTCAATCACTGCGGAGCCTCTGGCGGCAGAAAGGTGACAAATGAGCACGTTGCAGGAATATCTCAATGAACTGGCTAAGACGGCGGGCCTCGATGACGAGTCGAAGGCGAGCCTGACTAAGGTTCTTGGGAACGCTAAGTTCGCAGAAGAGTTGGAGAAGGGCGTGAAGCGGCAGTCGGACTACTCTCGCAACATGGACGAGTTGAAGGCCGAGAAGCTCAAGGTCGATACTCAGATTGGCCAGTGGCGCGAGTGGTACAAGACAGCCGCCGAAACCGACGCGGCACGTGAGACCGAGTTGCAGGAACTACGAGCGAAGGCTGGCATTACAGTTACGCCAACCGTAACTCCCACTTCCGGCTACACGAAGAAGGAACTCGAAGACCTTCTCGCTCGCGAACGCGGCCAACTCATTGCAGTAACGAAAGACATGGGGCGAATTGCTTCTCGTCACGCTGCTGACTTCCATGAAGCCCTCGACGTCGATGCGGTCGAAAAGATTGCAATCGAAAAGGGGCTCACGGTGGTCAAGGCTTACGAGGAGTATGTTGCCCCCCGTGTGAAGGAAATCAATGACAAAGCGCTCGAGGAGAAAATCAAGCTGGCTCGCGAAGAAGGCGTTCGCGAAGGCATGACCAAGCGCGATGTCCCCGACGAAGGCTCCAAGTCCTACCACCCGATTTTCGGGCAGCCGAAGCAGGTCGAGGCGACGAAGGGCATGACCGACGCCCAGCGCTCCGCCAACTTCGCCGAGGCATGGACAAAGGAAGCCCTCGCGTCGAAGCATCAGTAATCGCACGTGAAGTAGAGGCGGAAGCGCCACGAATGCGCTCAACCGCAACGATGGTATGAAATGGCAGAACTGGATCAACTTAACGTTGCGACAGAGCGCTACATTCAGGACACTCCCGCTCTCGTCGATAACGTCTTCCAGGCTGACCCCTTGCTGGCCTATCTGAAGCTGAACGTCCGCGACGATTTCGATGGCGGCACGCTCATTCAGGAAGGCTTCTTCTTTGATGGACTCATCGGTGGCCCGTACGCCAAGGGTCAGGAGTTCGACATCTCAGAAAAGCAGGTGGAACAGGCCTATCAGCTCAACATGAAGTTCTTCGAGATGAACGTCACGATGTCGCTCGAAGACATCAAGGTCCTGAACAAGGGGCCTCGGGCGGCGTTCAAGCTCATCGACAGCCGCATGACCAACGCTTACATGACGCTTGGTGCCCAGATGTCCATCCTCCAGTACATCAACGGCACCACGGCGGGCTACACCTCCAACTTTAACGGCTTCGCCGAAGCGCTGAACGACAACACCACGGTCTCGTGGGACAACGCCACCTACGCAACCTACGGTGGAATCACCCGCGGCGGCCAAGTCGGCACCGCGCTCAACTCCGCCCCCGTGAACATCAACGGGACAATCGAGTACAACCAGCTCGAAGAGAACTACGGCACTGCCTCGTTCGGGAACATCGAACCCAATCTGGGCGTGACGACCGTTCTCGGGTATTCCTACGTGAAGGAGAAGTTCCAGACCCAGCAGCGCTTCAACGACACGCAGGATCCGGCGATCGGCTTCAACGGGCTAAAGTTCAACTCGGCGACGATCATCAAGTCCCGCTACGCTCCGGGGACGGATATCACCACGACCTCGCCCCAGAGCCAGTCGAACCGCATCGCCGTCCAAGCCTTGAAGACGATGTCTCAGGGCGCCGTCACTGCCTACCCAACTCTCGCCCAGTCCGGCGAGACGTTCTGGTGGATTAACGCCCGCAAGCCATTCCTTCGGTTCTACGTCTCGGACGACCCGATGTTCGGCTTCGGCTTCACAGGCTTCAAGCCCGCTCAGGGCAACACGAAGGTCTCTGGGCAGGTTCTCGCGTCGTGCCAAATCTCAGTTCCTGGCCCGCGCTACCACAAGCAGATGTACGGGATCACATCCTAAGGAGGGAGATGAACCATGCCACAGACAATCACTGACCAGACTGTATATCTCTCCACGGGTGACCCAGAAACATACGGAATCACCACTGCGATCACCACGCCCTACAAGCCGGGCGAGCTTGGGAAGAAGTTCGTCGCCTCAACCGGGAAGCGCTACCAGCTCGTTCAGCTCGACTCTTCGAGTTCGACGACGGCAGCGAACCAGCTCGTGTTCTGGGCGCAGCGTACTCTCTACACTGTGACGGCGGCGACGGGCGACACCCGCAACGCAGCCGGCATCAACGGTGTCGCGGGTCGCGCGCCGGGAATCGTCGCTGCTTCCAATTACTTCGCCATGCAAATCGGCGGGGCCGCCGTACTCACATACGCCGGAACCACGACAGCGGGCGCGGTAGGCGGCGCGGTCATCGCGCGCTCCGGCTCCACAGTCGGCGCTGCGGACGCAACCACTTTGGGTACGGCTCCTGTGTCGAAAGTCATCGGCTGGGTCACTACGGCCGCGACTACCACTCAGGTCACCTGCTCAATGATTCTCGACGACGGTGAGGTGCTCTAATGGCCGCCGTCACAGTCACCAAGCGCTACGACAACGTCATGGGCTCCCGCCGTTCCGTGGGAGCCATCATCGCGGGCACGGGCTCGGGCGACACTTGGAACACGGGGCTCAAATCCATCTCCTCGTGGTCCATGGACGCCGGGAGCGCCAACCCGCCGACCGCCATCACTGCCTCGGGCGGAACACTCACAATCACCGCCGGCGGCTCCTACACGGGAGCCTCGGTCATTGTCTGGGGCTACTGAAAAGGGAGCGAGCGTGAATGGCACAGGAAACTTACGCCGAGCTTTGGCGGGCGCTTCAGTTGCACTCGCCAGTGCTTCCAACCACGCTCGCTCAGCAGTTCATTCGCTCTAGGTTCCGCGACATCCGCCGCAAGCGCCTCTGGTCATGGCGCATCGGCCAGAACCAGTTCATCACCCCTACGGTCTATTCGACCGGGCTCGCTACAGCGACGCTCAACTCCCCTGTCATCACCGGGTCTGGAACAGGCTGGACCAGCGCGCTCGTCGGGCGGCAATTCCGCTTCGGCGCGGTCGCCCCAATCTACACCATCATCGAGGTTGACTCGGCCACGCAGCTCCAGATTGACCTCCCGTTCGGCGGGGTCGTCCCCGGCTCGCCTACGGGCTATCAAATCTTCCTCGCTTACCTGACGCCGCCCGCCGACTTCCAAGACTTCATCTCACTGAAGGACACGTTCAACAATTACCGACTGTGGCTCCACTTGAGCCAAGAGGAGCTGGATACGTATGACGCTCAACGCGCGTGGAGTGGAACTGCGTATGGGGTCGCTGACTACCGATACTCAACATCGCCTACGGCCGGAAGTGTGGGCGCTGCGGTCCAAGTTGTTGGCACCGTGGGTGACGCCGCCCCCGTCCTCTTCGGCACCTTCTCTGGTCGCACCAACGCCGTTTACTCCATCAATATCACCACTGGAGGCCCCGTAGGCACCGCTCAATTCACCTGGGCGCTCAATGGCTCCGCCCCAAACGGTCCCTTCGCCACTGCTCAATCGCCCTTCCTGATGTCCAATGGCGTCACGGTCCAGTTCCCCTCCAACATTGGCAACTACGTCCTCAACGACGTCTTCGTCTCGCCCTGCACGCCGGGCTTCACCGCTCAGATCCCGATGTATGAGCTGTGGCCCTACTGCATGTCCCAGCGCGTCTACCCCTTCATCTACGACAAGCGGTTTCCCGACCTCGACGACCCGAACGGCCTAGTCCCGCCGTTCATTGACGCCGACGTTCTCGTCAAAGGCGCTCTCGCCGACGTCTGCCGCTGGCGTGGCTCCCAGACCACTCCCAATCCGATGTACGGACTGGACACCGCCATGTCATTCGAGAAAGAATTCCAGATGAAGGTCGCCGAGATGGAGCGCGAGGACGACGAAGTGTATATGGTAGATTGCCGATATCAGCTAAGTACCTTTCAAGGGCTAGGTATGGCTCCTATGCCCTTCGCAATGGGCGCTGATTGGGCGCAGTCTCATGCGGTCTCAGCATAGCTAAAGGAGAACTCAGATGTCCGAACACAAACCTAATTCCAACTTGGTCAAAACTCCCGTCGAGGAAATCTGCGGGAACCCGAGCGAGCGTAAGCCGTCGCTCTCGTCCGACGAGACCATCTACGGCCTCAAAGGCCCCGAAGGCCTCAGCGCGAACGGCGGGATTGAGTTCGCCCTTACCTACGACGACATCAATCCTTCGACCAAGAGTGACAAGCCCTCGGATGATGCGACGTTCGTCGGCCGCGGCGGCAAGTCGGAGGTCTAGCCTTCGATGGAGAAGCGATTCGGCTACTCCCAAATCCAGTCCACTGGTGCGCGCGTCGCCTCGGCGACGATAACCGTGTACCTGACAGGGACGCTCACGCTCGCTCCAATCTTCTCGGATAACCTCGCGACGCCTCAATCGAATCCCTTCACCTCGGACGCGAACGGCCTGTGGCTGTTCTACGCGGCGAACGGGCGCTATGATGTCCAGATGAGCGGCGGTTCCCCGACCATTTCGCCCGCTTACACACTTTCGGATTACCTAGACCTCGACCTGAACTCAGCGGTCAGTGCGCTTCTGATCGGCGCGTCGCTATCGCTCAACTCCCTGTTTACGACCATCCCGTCAGGCTTCACCCAAGAGCAGACTATTGCGCTCTCGGGCGCTCTCACCTCAGGCGTCGCCTCGGTCTCACCTGTAGGCGACCCAGGATTCGGTCTAATTTGGAGCGCATGGGTCAGCGCCCCGAACACGGTGAGCGTCCGCCTCGCGAACGTCACGCCCAATCCCATCACGCCGAATGCCGTGGCGTGGAACGTGACGGTGGTTCAGTAAATGTCCGTGCGCACCCAATACACGCTCGCTCAAGTTCAGGCGATGGTCTTCGCGCGCTTCGAGAACTCGCCGTTCTGGACTCCCACCGAGATACAGGGCTATATCAACGAGGCCCTGCGGTGCTGGTCGTGCCTCACTGGATATTGGAAGCAGCGCATCGTCATGCAAACTCTGCCCACGCTCCCTTACTATAGTCTCGCGGGCTTTCTCACCGCTGGAATGCGCGTTGAGTTCAACTCCACTCCGCTCGCTCCGGGCTCCATCACCAATTGGGATAAGGGCTATCCAAAGTGGGAAGGGCGGCCCTCTACTCCGCAAGAGTGGGCTCCCGTGGGCATCAGCCTCATCGCGCTCCGGCCGGCCGATGCCGTAGGCTACAACTCTCTCGTCATCGACGGTCTCTCCGCGGCGCCGCAGCTCGTCGCCCTAGACGACACAATCGACATCGGCGCAGAGGAACTGAACACTCTCGTCAATTATTGCCAGTATCTCGGAGCGTTTAAGGAGGGGGGAGCGGAGTTCGACGCCGCAATCCCGCTCTACCAATCCTTCCTCAAGGCCGCAGCGGTGAAGAATGAGAAGCTCCTCTCGTCCAGCCTATTCAGGAAGGCGATGGGAATGGACATTGACCCGCCCATTCTGCGGCCGCGGCGTACCAAGAGCGACCTCCAACCAGTAGGAGAGCGATGATGAGACGGACGATTCTTCTATTGCTGATGCTCGGGTGGGCTGCTGGCGCGAGAGCCCAGAACGATTTCACGACCACGCCGAATCTTGGACTAAAGAAGCCAAAAATAGGTTCTACGAACGGTGGAATCTACATCAACCAGGATTTCGATACTCTCGACGCGGCGATCGGCGTCTTCCACGGCGGGTTCGTCTCCGTTCCGTTCAGCGCCACTCCCGTATTCGACCTGACCAAAGGGAACACGTTCGCCATCACGCTGAGTGGGAACGTCACTTCGTCCACGGTGAATCAGCCCGGAATCAAATCCGGCCAGATCCTCTATCTGATTGCTTGTCAGAACGCCACGGGCGGATTCACCTTTGCGTTCCCTTCCAACTTCCAATCTCCCTCGCCTGTGACAGTCTCGCCGAACGCCAACGTCTGTTCCGCTTCGACGTGGGTGTGGGACGGTCTTGTCGGCAAGTGGATTAACGTCAATTCCAATGGCGCAGGAGCAGGTGTAGGCGCTCCCTTGCCGTTCTCGACGGTAGCGTTCAGCGCGACTCCGTCATTCTCTGGGACTCTCAACGCTGCTTATGGAATCACGCTCACCGGAAACGTCACGTCGTCGAGCGTGAGCGGGACACCCGTGAACGGCGTCGTGATGAAGCTCCATATCTGCCAAGGCGCAGGTTCGCCATGGACGTTCGCCTTCCCTGCGAACTTTCTCAACACGACCGCGATTCAGACGACGGGCTGCACGGATGAGACATTCAGCTTCGATGGGACGAACTGGAGCCAACTAACTCAACCCGCAGGTGGAGGTGGTGGCGGTGGGAATTGTTCCTCATCTGGCGGTCAGGGAAATATCCAAGCCGCTGGGACCGCAGGAGCTTGCCAACCTACAAATCTCAATGAATCCAGTGGCGTACTGACGAACAGCGACGACAACATAAATCGCGGGCCAAATCCGAGCGTGGACATGCGGAAGTTCGGCGTCCGAGCAGTAGCGCCCACCGCTACTCCTGCACCAACGGCAACAATTTCATCCGGCACCAACTCAGCGGTAGTTTCCGCCAACACGGGCCTGCAAGTTGGGGATGGATTTTCCATCGTAGGCGCTGGCGCTTCGCAATCGATGACCACGCCGGTTGCGCCAACGGTTACGCCTGTCTGCGCTGCTGGACCGCTTGGCACGGGATTCGTAGTTGCTGCTGGTGCTGGTGCGACAACGCGCTCTTATCAAATTGCGATGCGCGACGTAGGGCAGGGACTTACCGCTGCTTCTTCTGCTGGAACCACGACAACAGGAAACGCAACGCCCGGAGCACATAGTCAGGCCATCACCAGCATTGCTTCCGGTGTAGCCAATACCTTTACGGCTACAATCGCCAGTTCAGCAGAACTAGCTCCAGGTTGCGAAATTACCATCAATGGCACCACGGATGATGCGGAGTTCGGCGGGGTAAAAGTCGTCGCCAGTGTTCCTGATGGGACGCATATCACATACGTAAGCGGAGTCAACGCCGCCGTTGGCATCTCTACGACTACCGCGACAGGCGGAAACGTCCGCTACTTCTTGGGCGACCATCTCGCGCTGCCGACTCCCGGCGCTGGCGGACTCCAATACGAAATCTATCTCGGCGGAACGAAAGTTGGAGAATCGCTCATCGCAAGTCTTGGCTACACCGACACCACCTACAATACTTGGGACTATTGGGGAGCAACCATCTCCGGCGGGTATCCGGTTAGCTGGTGGGCACCGACAACGCCTCCCGCATCGCCCGTTAACGATACGCTTGTCACCACGATTACGAACATCGCGGGAACGACACTCACGCTGGCAAACAACGCTTCCACGAGCGTAACGACAGCGCAAGCCAGATTCGACAACGCTCCCAATATCGCTGCTTGTGTTTCGGCCACAAACGCCAGTGCTGTCACAGGCGCAGGCGGAACCTGCCGCTTCCCAGTGGTGGTAGAGAACAACTCCACGCAAGTCTACTGCTACGAGATCAGCACGTTCCTGGACCTTACCGGCGTGAACGCCATCATCCAAGATGGGTCAGTCTGTCTGCGGGACACCCTGAAATTCAACGGCAACTGGTACGGAACGGACCTATCCGCAAAACGCATGATTAATGCCAGCAACGGTCTACGCCCTCATATTCCCATCTTCGTGTTCACTGCCAACCCCGGAATCTGGATAACCAACGGCAGTGCTGGATTAAATAAAGTGGACGTAGATGTATTCGGAAATGGCGTCGTTGGTGTGTTCAACACTAGTTCTCATGCCGCCCAGATATTTGAGGATGACAATTTTTTCTCTGCCTCCCCCGACGACTATATGAATGTGCTCTTTTACGATTACCAGTCGAGTGGGGCGGGAGCATTCGGCTACAAGATTCGGAACTCAAGTTTTGTTGCCAACAGCGTGCTTAACGGCGGACAAGCCCAGGTCGGGCAAACCACAACACCCGTATTCATCAGCAAATTCAACACGTTAATGAACTTCGACTACATTTCAGGAACCACGCGGGGAATTTATATCGTTCCGCACATTTCGGGTCTATCGGGACGTTTCATTGGCGGAGAAGAGTGGCAGGGCAACATCACACCTCTTATCTCCTTCCAACCGTACTACGCAGGCAACACCGCTGGCTTTTTCTCCATCATGGATTTGTATAACGATACCGGGCCAGCGCCGATGGTGGCATACATCGCCGCTCCAGCCGCTTCGCTCGGCGCAACGATTCAAATCAATGGCTCCGATCTCCCATCAAGCAACGCGCCGTTAGTCTCCGGCTCTCCCTTCGCTTCACTCATCCTGCAAAACATCAGCGCAACGAACGCCCTGCAACTCGGGCAGAACATGAACACCACGTCCATCGGGCAGACGAATGGCTCCTTGCCCGGAATCAGGACGGCGAGCTTGGCGACAGCCGCCGTCAACTACACCGGCAATCACACGCTCACAAAGGCTGAAGGCGCGGTCAACGCTCAAGGCACGCTGACCTTTACGATTGACACCACACTTGGCGACGGGCAGATGTGGGATGTCTACAGCGAAACAGGAACTACGACGCTGACGGTAAGCGCAGGAACGCTCCACGGCAACGCGGCCACGGGAAACATCACGATCCCCAACAACTCCGGGATGCACGTATTCCTGAAGGGTGGGAACGCTTACGCCTATGGGCTGGGTGGAGGCGGTGGTGGAGGAGGCTGCACACCGGGCGGCACAACTGGAGCCACACTCTACAACGGAGGCGGTGGGACGTGTGCGGGCGTGAACTCGCCCATTGTGAACGGAAATTATAACGTCCACTATCGTGTGACAGGGAGTGTCGCAGTTAACCCTGCGATTGATAATCCCGGTGTCCCAATAAACGCTCAAACGGGCACGACTTATACCATCGGAACCGCCAACACCGACTTTGACCGTGGCTATCTCATCACGGCGAACAACGCGGGCGCACAGACCTATACGTTCGTGAATCCCTCAACGACGGGATATGGATTCAATCACTTTTTCGTCATCAAGAATATCGGCACGGGAACGGTCACGGCGACAGCGAGCGGATTCACCATCAATGGAGCGACCACGCTTCTAATCGCTCCAAGCTGGACCGTATTCTTCTGGTCGGATGGGATAAATTACTTCGCCTCGCGCCTGCCCGACTTCACAGCATTCCCGAACTGCATAGGTGGCGGCAACGCGCTGCAATTCACCACGGCTACGGGCGTCTTTAGCTGCGGCTCGTCCTCAGCGGGCGTATCGAGTATTACTGGGGATGGAATCATCTTCAACAACTCGCTTTCCACGGGTGCCGTGACGCTGACGCTCGTGAGCGGTGGGGCGAATAAAGTTCTAGCCAATTGCACGGGAGCGCCGGCAGCGCCAACCTATTGCAACATCACGGACGCGATGCTCACAGCAGCCAGCCACGCCGCTCTCTACAACGCCTCAAATGTGTGGACAGGATTGCAGGACTTCTCTGGGGCCACAGTGAAAGTTCCAACCGGCGCGGGATTCACGACCAGTGCAACGTCGATGGATGGCTACGACTCAACCGCCAAGATTCGACATATCTTCACGAACAACGCCGATGCGTTGGCGATGGTGACTACGGCTACCTGCACCACGACAACGAACATTGCTCACGCCACGGCAGTAGCGGGAATTTATTCATGTGGGGCGATGGTCACGGCAGACATTCCCGTCCAGTACACCAAGAGTACTTGCACGGAAGTATGGGGCGGCTCCGGCTCGTCGTTCGCTCTGACGGCAGGCGACGATGCCATCTCGAACAACACCTGCTACAACGACTCCGGTGTGACGCGGACGATTACCGCCGTAAAATGCCTGAGCGACAACGGTGCGAATACGACGACAGTCAATCCGACATTCGGAGCGAGCGGCACAGGCACAACTATCCTCTCTGGCGCTCTGACTTGCGGAAACAGCAACGCGATGAGTTCCAGCGGAACAGTCTCGAACGCAAGCTGGACAACTGGCACAGGTATCAACCCGGTAATGGGTGGGACGCTCACGGGAACGCACATTGCGATGATTGTGGAGTACACGTTCTGATGCAACTCAAAGCCATTCTCTGCTGCCTAATATTCTTTCTCGGCTCCTTGCAAGAAGTTGTCACAGCGAGACGCCGAGTGGTTGGTGCGCCTCCGCCGACTCCCGCGCTAGTCCAGGCGTTCACTCCCGTATTCAGGAACGGCGGCGGCAGCCCACAGACCTTCGTCTTTGGCAGCAACCCAACGGCTACCGACACGATTGCGGTGATGATTGTCTGGTCGAATACCGCAACCATCTCTTCGTTCGTCAATGCCAGCAGCACAGCCTACGTTAATCAGGCGTGGGCATCCGGTTCAACGACATGCAATTTCTCCGGTATGTTCGCCCAGTTCTACTACCTCAAGAATCTAGCAGGGGGAGCAAATGACAAGACTCTCACCGTCACGTTCAGCAGCTCTCCAGCGTTCGTTTGGTTCATGGCCGAAGAAGTCAGTAACGTCTCGACCACGGCTCCTATAGATAAAGTAGATTGCGGCACTCAGGCAGTTACGACAGCGCCTTCCAGTCCAACGCTCACGCCAACCAATAATAATTCCTTCCTGCTCTCGATGGTCGCGGACGTGAACGCGAACGGGCGCACCTACACCGCTGGTACAACCCCGGCCTACACCCGCGACGGAAGCTCAGGAAGCGTTTCGCAGAATGAGGAACATTTCGTGCAGACAACGGCTGCGGCGATCACCGGAAACTGGACGACAAGCGCGGCGGTGAATAGCGTTACATCCCTGGTGGTGCTGCATTGAAACGGCTACTTCTATTGCTGCTCTTTCCCGCCGTTCTTTTCGCGCAGGGATACTCGCTCCAAACTTTTTCCCAGTTCCCTAGTGGACACACCCTTGTTTCATGTAACGGCGGAAGCGGAGATTGCCTGACACTGTTCAATTCTTGGTTCGGCACGGGAACGAACAACGGCAGTGGCAACCAGGTCATCACGAACTCTTCGGGTGCGCTGACGATCCAAAGTGCAACTGCCTGTGCTGACGGCGACCCTCCGGGCCATAGCGGGAATTACCTGAATTACAGCACCTCTCTTGGCGGCGGTAACGCCAGCCAGAACATCTTTCTTCGTGCTCCCACGAGTGGAGCATCGTCCGCATGGGGCGGTTCATTCTGGTTCTGTACCACAATTCCAGCGACTCCCTATAGCTTCGGGACGACCTTCGACTTCTTCCAACTGATTACGGGAGTCCAGTCACGGTTAGGAAACTATGATGCTAACGGCACAAATGCTTCCGTGGCTATTGAGGGCGGAAGCGGCGGCCAGCATGTCAACTTCACGCCAAACACGCATATCAAGATTGTGTGGCAGTACGTTCCAAGCGCGGCCTGCGGCGACATAACGAAGTTCTCCGACTGCATCGTAATCCAGGCTTACACCACTTCGGGAACTTTGCTTGGAACGGCGTATTCAACTGGAGCCGCTGGCGCTCCTCTCTATCTTAACTTCGGAAATGGAAACTCCATCGCGCTTTGCACCACCAACTGTGGACCGGGTGTAGGACAGAACGCCGGGATGCCACCGGGAGCATTCACCGAATACTCTGACATCCAGATTTACAATGTGGGCTACTCTACTTCACAGTTTGCGGCCCTTGGTGCTGCGCCGCTTCCTTCTGATGGGATTGTAACTCCCGGTCGTGCGACTGACTGGACCAAAGCTGGATTCAATATCCCCTCTGCCTCATGGACCCAGTGTGGTCCTACGATCGCGGCCTACACGGGAACAGCGACAACTATCACAACCGCACTCGCTGCTTGCGGAGCGAATCAGTACGTCCAGCTTGGCTCCGGCACGTTCGTTCTCAGTACGGGAATCTTATATCCCAGCTCTCACAATAAACTCGTCCTGCGAGGCAACGGAGCGAACAGTACATTCCTCACATTCACAGGCTCGCCAGGAGTAGCTTGCGGCTCTGCTGGGCCATCACTCGTCTGCCAGAAGGGTGGAACGCCTAACGGCTCTGCTGGCGGACAGACGACAACGTGGACCAGCGGATTCCCCCAAGGCTCGACGGTAATTGGCGTAGGAAGTTCTACAGGGATTACCACGTCTTCGGCGCTCCTGCTCAACGTTGCTGACACAGGCTATTCAGGCGACCCGGCGACGGGCTGCGCTATCGACAACGGCCAGTGGTTCAACACGGGCGACCAGTTCGCAACAACCGGATGCAACAACCCCAACGGTGTCTCCCAAGACGGGCCGAATGGATTCAACACAGGCCGTCAGCAGGCACAACTTGTCTACGTCACGAATGTCTCCGGCACGAATCTCACCATCTCTCCGCCCATCGTTCCGACGAATATCCCTGTTTCCAACACACCGGATGTCTATGCCTTCACTCCCGCCGTGCAGCTCGGGCTTGAGAATCTTTCGATTGATGGAACGGGAGTGACGACTGGCGTGGGCGTTGCTGCGATGGGCTGCTATCAGTGCTGGACTTCCGGTGTAGCCATCAAGAACATGCAGCAGTACGGATTCAACGGCTTCTACCTGCTCAACTACGAGTTTGTGAGCAACTACGTCTATCACATCGCTGGAAATGCGAATCCCTACGGCGTGCGGCGGTTCGTGGTTTCCTCGTCTCGGTTCCACAACAACATCATCCAGCAGGCACTGACTCCTCTGAGTTTCGATGGCGCGGCGAATGGGAACGTAGAGGCTTACAATACCTGCCTACAAGCCACACCGACCTCGAATCTCTTCCAAGAGTGTTTCAACGAACACGGCCCCGCCGACCACAATCTCTTCGAAGGCAACTACGGCAACGCCATCGCAGCGGCGGATGGTATCCATAATTCTTCATTCGCTCCAACGCTATTCAGGAACTTCATCACGGCGACCGTCTCTGCTCCGCCTACATTAGCATCATCACCCACACAGATGTCGGTGCTGCACTCTTACGGCTCCCGTGGAGCGAACGACATCGCCAACGTCTTTGGAACTCCGGCCTTTGCCACAAATACATATCAGTTCACTAGCACATGCTCCCCAGCTAACAATCACACCTACGCCTATCAGATCGGTGTGAGCTGTCAGGGCAACGTCGGCTCGATGCCGAACGATACGCTCTCGGGGACCTCGCTTGTTCGCTACGGGAACTGGGACGTAGTGACGGCAGCTATCCGCTGGTGCGGCAACGCGAGAAACACGCTCTTTACGAACGCTGGGAATTGCAACTCTGTTTCAGAAGCGGCGGCTTCGTTCTCCACTTACCCCGGATTTGTTCCGGTAGTGGGGGACACAACCGCTGGACAACCGCCACTCCCAGCGTCTTTCTATCTGACCTCGAAACCATCATGGTTTGGCTCACTACCTTGGCCCTCTATCGGTCCAGATATTACGGGCGGAAACATCGTCTACTGCACGGGCACATGGAACACAACTAGCCAGATGGCGGGCGTGCCCGTCACTTCGGGAACTCAATGTCCAGTGAGCGGCACGACTACTGTGGGCTGGGCAGGACACGTCAACGCCATCCCCTCACTCAACTGCTATCTGTCACTCGGCGGGAAGGCGGATGGAAGCGGAGCAGCGATTCCCTTCGATGCAGGTGGCTGTTACGCCGGAGCAGTCCCCGCGCCACTCGTCTCATTCTCGCCCATCAATCTAAATGTTGGGCAGGCTCCGGTGGGACTAACAAGTAATCCCAGTTCAACCGTCACGCTCACAAACGTCGGCACCGCGAATCTAGTCGTCGGCAGCATCAGTATGTTGGTGAACTCTATTTTCTCGCTCACCAACAACACTTGTGGAGCTTCCGCGACGGTCACACTGGCATCGCCCGGAGCAGGATTTACGCTGACGCCCGGCCAGTTCTGCACCTTCCAGGTCATATTTCAGCCGGTTGGCGCTCCACAGAACTGGGGCGGACAAGTATCCTTCGCGGATAATACATCTGCTGGCAGCGATATATTCTCGGTGTTTGGCACATCTACAGGCCCACCAGCTACTTCTCCTGTCAATTTTGCTGGCATCATGTCTGACCGCACACTTTGCCCCGTGGTCCCAGCTACAACCCAACTTTGCTACTCTCTCCAGTGCGCGTGCATGTGGATTTCCATGAATGGCGGCTCTTATATTCCGATGGGCGTAAGCTCAGTGAACGGACTATCGGGTAAGGTTGTTCTGCCGATTCCGACGAAGGCCGTGAGCACGACGACGACGGTGATTCAATAATGGGCTGGGGCCAAGGGCGATTCGGTTGGGGCACCTACAATAGCGATGCTCCACAGTTCGACGTGACCGACCAGACCATCCTCTCGTCCGTCCAACTCTCTCTGCTCGAACCTGACACGCAAGGTGCCTCATATCAGTCTAAAATCTGGACCTCCGCCCAGGTAATCCAATATCTGAATGACCGTCAGCGGAGATTCCTGAGCGAGAGCGGCGTCTCGGTCATGGTGGCCTATCAAGCGGGCCAATCGAACCAGTTCCGCTACTCTATCCCGCAGAACGTCATCGACCTTCGCCGTGTGGCATGGGCCAACGAAACGGACCCGATGGCCTATACAGAGCTTCCGCGCGCGACTGGCTGGGAACTAGACCACGGTGTCACAGGATGGCCCACGAAGACCGCCACACGTCCCGAGGTTTACATGGAGGATTATCTCCCGTCGCTTACGATCGCGGTGAACCCAACGCCCACGGACGCCGGAGAGATGGAGATCATCGCCAATGCCCAAGGAACTCAAGTGGACGGCTCGGGAATGTTCCTATCGGTCCCGGATGACTACACTCCTTATTTGGCTTGGGGTGTTCGTGCGGATATGCTTGTGGGCGAGTATGAAGGGAATGACCCGAAACGCGCCGCGCACGCCGAATCCAGATTCCAAGAGGGCATAGAGCTGGCGCGGATCCTGACAGGGGAGATATAGAGTGGGCGTAGAAGTCCAGCACGATGGCCCAGCCAAGTTCGCACTCGCGGGCTTGGACCTGAACGTCCCGGTGGACCTCGTTCCCGTCGCCAAGTATTCCCGCGCAACGAACGTCGTCAGCAAGATTGAGGGCCAGCTCCAGACGCGCAATGGCACAGCGCTCATCACGGCGCTCCCGTCGCCCTTCGTTGGCCTAACGTATCCGATAACGTCCGCGGTCAGGAATCTGACGCTTCCGCCTCAGTGGACAGCTCCCTTCGTTCCATTTTTTGCAGGGACCGTGATTCAGGTGACAGGATGCTCCAATCCCTCCTACAACGGCATCTTCACGGTCAATCAAATCGTGTTTTCAGGGACTACATTCACTACCAGTAACGGTTCAATCCCGGCGAGCAGCAGTTCCACAGGAGGGTTGATTACCGTCCTGTCCGGGCCGACAGGACCAGTCAACACTCTATTCTTACTCACCCAGTACGTTCCGGGAGTGGTAAGTGAGCGTCTCGCGGCGAACGCGGACGGGAATATCTACACCGCCCCCTTACCTGGAGGGAACGTATTCACCCAGCTTCTCGGCGGCCCAACGTTCGATGGTTCGCCGCTCTCAATCGTCCAGTTCCGGTTCGATTCCGACCCAGCAGTGTGGGCCATCATCGCGAACGCGAACGGGATGATGAAGCGCCGCGCTGGCTACTATCAAGTGCTGGGCGTAGCGCCTCCAACACTTCAAGCCGTGGCGACGGCTGGCGGTGCTGGGCTACTCAATTCAAGCACTGGGACGCCTTATGACTGGCGCTACACTTATCTGAATCCGGTCACGCAGAGCGAGTCCAACCCGTCGCCTATCATGGTCACACCCACGGTGACCCGGCCGACAGCGTTCACGAATCCTGCGGTTGTGGGCGATGGAGCGTTCACGAATCCTGGAAATGCGATTGACGGAAGCGCGACGACGTTCGCTACGGGCGTGGCGACGACCAGCACTATTGGAGCAACGGTCACGACGGATTGCTTGTGGCGCGCTGCTGCCGCCAACGCCATTGGAATCCTCCAGACCTTGACGCTCAATCTGAATCGCTCGTTCACTCTAGTTCAGAGCGGGTTCGGTCAAGGAACCTATCAATCTTTCTACTCGCTCGACGGCGGCGTTACATTCACGGGGATTGACGGCGGCGCAGGAACGTTCCCTCAGGGGACTGTGAGCGTCAGTCTTCCTCCCGGAACCGATTTCACGCAGATTGTAGTCAAGACTGTCATCACGGCGCACGTTCGCATTACGGGCGCGGGCTCCGCCACGTCCACAGGGAAGGTGTTCGACATCAATCTCAGCGCGGTCGGCGTGAACGGCACCGTTCTCACGCTCGCGCTAACCAATCAGTCTGCGAATGTGTGCATCACGCCGCCCACGGACCCACAAGAGACCTCGGCGCGGCTCTACCGCCGCGGTGGCACCCTACCGAATAATTGGTTCTTCGTCGGCGAGTTCTCTATCGCATCGCTCGTTCAGGGCTCCTGTGGCGCCGGAACATTGCTCATCAACGACAACGTTCCCGACTCGGTAGCTCAAGTAGGGAACATTCTCCAGATTGATAACTTCCAGCCCATTCAGAGCGTCCAAGCGGTCAATTTCCCCTTGCCCGTCATATTCGTCTCCTCAGGCACAGGGCGTCTCCTTGGGTGCGGCGACCCGGCGCGCCCCGACGCCGTCTACTTCTCGAACGCAGGGAACGCCGACCTGTGGGGCGCTGAAGCGTGGGTCGTCGTCGCTAATCCCGGCGAGCAGTGCATGAACGGACTCGACTACAATCTTCGCACCTTCGTCTTCTCGCGCGAGCGGATGTACATAATGCTCCCGAATATCGTCGCCGGGGTGACGTTCACGCCCGCCGAGACGGCGTGCCGCCGCGGTCTCAAGGGGCGCTGGGCGTTCACCGCGGGCGAGCAGGGAATCTACTTCGTCTCAAAGGATGGGATCTATAGGACTCAGGGCGGCCCCGAGTCGAGCATCATCGACGACTCTATCCGCCCTCTCTTCCCCGTGAACGACGCCGAAGCCGGAACACCGACGAATGGCTACGACGCCATCGACATGGACGACGAAGATGGGCTGAGGATGGCCTATCACAACGGCGAAGTGTGGTTCTTCTATACCGGGCTGACGACCGGGCTGCGCCAGATTCTCATCTACGACGAGCGCCGCTCCCGCTGGCGTCCTGCTACCTACACCAACCAGATGAACATGAATTACTCAGAGCCCAACACGGACTCGTCGCTCATCTTCGGTGGAACGGACGGCGACGTCTATCAAGTCTCCGGCTCGACGGATGAAGGGAACGCGCCCATCCCGGTTGAAATCACAACAGGAGCGTTCGACCAAGGCCGCCCGCTCAACCTGAAGGAATATCTGACGGTCAATTTCGACGTGGATCCTGGTGGGGCGTCTAATGGAAGCCCTATCGTTGTCATCCCGCGCATCAACGGCGAGACTGCCTCGGAGTTCGCGCTCCAGATCACCGGCTCCGGCCGCCAGCGCGTCACGCTTCCACTCAATCAAGCCGGAGTTGAAGTTTACGCCTACAATATGGAGTTCGATATTCTGTGGCAGGGCTCGGCCACGGTCAACCCAATCTTCTACCAGTATGAGATTCTCTACCGCCACGAGCCCACCGAGACGACTCACTGGGAACTCCCCCAGTCCAGCATGGGGATGGAGGGATGGTTCCACATCCGCGATATGTACATTGTGCTCCGGTCGAGCGCGCCCGTGACGCTCACCGTGACACCCGGAGTAGCTGGCGCGGTACCGCTGACGTTCACGCTTCCAAGTACGAATGGGGCGAAAGACACCCTCTACGTCCAGTTGCCGATGAACAAGGCCAACAGTTATGCGTTCGCGCTCGACTCAACCGCTCCCTTCAGAGTCTACGCGGAGGATTGCGAAGTGCGTGTGAAGCAGTGGCTCACTAATCTTGGCTACAAGAACGTCCCGATTCTGTCGCGTGAGCAGGTTGGCCGGCCGTTCGGCGTGGTGAACGTCTGATGGCTCGCAAGGACAATCCCGGTCAGAACTATCCGCCGCGGCAGACTCCTGGCGGTCCCACAGGCGCATCGAGCGGTTCCTCGTCGCCCTCAGCCACCACGCTTCAGCAGGAATCGGATGGCTCGTTCGTTCAAGCCTCCACGGTGACACTGTGGCGTCCCGCGCCGTTCAAGGACCCGGAACTCGACCTCGCCATGAAGAGTGCCTACGACAATATCTCAGGCCTCCAAGCCTCCGCCGTGCAATCCGTGGGCGCGCTCCAAGGTTCGCGGATGTCTACCGGAGCGCTCTCGGTTAAGGGGAGTGTGAAAGGGGTTGCTACCGGACTTAGTACGTTGTCCAATGTGGTAGCGAGCATTGACAGCGGCTCAAGCCCGACGAATATGACCGTGAGCGCCACGCCTAGCCCGAATAGCCCCGGAACTTTCGACATTTATGTGTTTGCTCCAACCAGTACCTCGAACAATACACCAATCTTAGCGTCCGCCAGCATGCTCGTCCGCTGGCACGCATGGGGGACATGACATGGCCGAACCACTCTCAAGATTACAACCACCTGATGCCGGAGTCTCTGAGGAGCGCGTTCGGCCATCTCCTGTCGCCGGAGCAGTAGGAGGCGAGAAACTCGAATGGGTCCTCACGGACTTTGACGCTGCGCGGATGCCCGGTCTGGAGATATTTCTGCCGGGGATGTGGAAGCGGATGCACGACGACGGCACCTTCGGGATGTTCTTCCACGAGGGGCCGGAGATGAGCTTCGTGCAGTTCGGCGCGATTCTCGCGTCGCCTGCCGATAAGGTTCAGCTCATCATTGGTCACGACGCGAACGGCGATGCGAAGGAACACGCCGGGATGGTCATTCTGAATCACGTCTTTGTGAACGACCAAGTGAAGCGCGCGGTCGGGAACTTTATGTTCTTCCGCGAGTATTGGCACCGCCATGACTCGATGGAGCTTGGACGAGCGGTGATGGACCATTGGTTCCTCACGATGGGATTTGACGTGATTGCAGGACTGACGCCTCGAGCGAACCGCGCCGCCATTCAGTTCATCAAGCGCCTCGGGTTCCAAGTCGTCGGCGACGTGCCCAACTTCACAGTGTATGAGGGGAAGCCCAGCGCGAGCGTCACGAGCTTTATGACCCGTGAAATGTGGACTAAGAAGCGCGAGGAGAAGTAATGGGCAAGGGGCCTCATGTCCCTCAAAGCGCTGTCGATAGTCAGGTCAACCTCCAGAACACCGAAGCGGGGTTGCTGAAGCAATACTCAAGCATCGCACTCCCGAATCTAGGAACCGCGGCGAACTATTGGCAGGATTTGCTGAAGGGCGGTCCTGCGGCTCAAGCTGCTACGGCTCCCTACGCTCAGACCATCGCCGCTCAGACCGCCGCTGCTCAGAAGCAGATTCAGAACACACTGCCGATGGGCGGCGAGAAGAATCTCGCTCAGGCTCAGGCTAAGACGCAGGAAGGCGCGTCGATCGCCAATCTCTATCAGGGCCTAGGCCCCACGGCCGCATCGCAGCTCCAAGCTCTCGCGCTCGGCTCGGCTGGAGCTGGGACGGGCTCAGGGAGCGTGAGCGCTGGTGCTGGCGCTTCCAATGAGAATCTCGCAGCCTCGCAAGCGGCGGCGAAGGGGCAGATGTGGGGCGGAATCGGCTCTGGGGTCGGAACTCTCGCGGGCGGAGCAATGGGCTCCAAGGGCACCGGAACAGGAGCGCTCGGTAATAAGGGCGCTGGCGGCGGAGGAAAATGAGCACGTCGGGTGGCGGTTTCGCAGCTTCGGGTCTACTCCAAGGATTCGCGCAATCCTATACCCAAGCTCGCATCCGCGCCACCGAGATGGAGGTGGCGCAGCGACACGGCCTAGCCTCCACATTGATGCAGCTCTACCCGAACGCCCGACCCGAGGCTCAGCAGGATATCGCCCAGCGGCTCTTGAGCATCTACTCGACGCCGCCGGGCAAGAAGCTCGACAAGAAGATTGGGGATATCAGCTCGCTCGGGGCGAGCGCGGCGCAGGCCAATAACCTCGGCGCGTCTCCGGCAGGTCAGCAGGCCGCCCAGGGCGCAACGAACGCCCAGACCTCCTCGGCACAGGGTCAGATTAGCGCTGCCCCGCCTCCAGGAGCCGCCACAGCCGCTCCGCCGCCCTCGACACCCGGAATCCCTCCGCCACCCGATATCGCTGCTGGTGGTGCAGCGGGGCCTCAAGGCGTCCCGTTACAGGGACAGACCATCCCTGCGCCTCCGCGCTACAGCCCCCTCTTGTCGCCAGAGGAGCGCAACCAGCAGAACGCCGCGGCGACGGAGGCAGTGGAGCGCGCCAAGATCAGCGGTGAGACGAAGGCGCGTCAGGAAGCGTTCAAGCTCTGGCGCGACGCCAATCCGAATGCCCCGCTCCAAGAGTTCCTCGTGCAGAGCGGTCGTGGCTTGCCCATCGGGACGTTCATTCCCCACACGCTGAGCAAGAATATCTCGGGCTCCGATATTCTCCAGTCGAATCCCGATATCGTGACGACGGGCGGCGAGAAGGTTGACCCGAAGCAATTCTACGACCTAACATCGATCGGCGGACAGTCCTACGCCGTCCCTGCCGGCCTGGGCGCTCAAGTCGCTCTCTCAGGTCTGAACGCCACTCCCTTCAAGTCCTACATGAACGAGGGGCTGAAGCAGGGCATTCCGCGCGCGGACCTCATCAACGACTGGAACAGCCGCCAAGCCGTCCAGCACGGCTACAAAATGGTCCCTCAGCCTGATGGCTCCATCCAGATGGTCCCCGTGACGACCGTGAGCGAGAACAAGCGCGGCCAGATCCCATCGCCTCCGGGAACGCCCGCCAAGGCGGGCGCAGGTGGTGGGGCAGCACCGGGCGTGGGCGGCCCCGGCCGCGTCGTAGGTGGCAAGCTACCTCCTGATGTCGCCAAGTCCCAAGCCACCTATCTAAGCTCGATTGAGCGCTACAACGTGATGAGCAGCGCGCTGCCGAAGGCTCTGGGCGGCGACCAACAGGCCATGATTAACCTGCTCTACAATCACATCGGGATGACCGTTGGCTTGCAGAAGGGCGCGCGCATTACCCAAGACATCATCAACGAAGCGCAGCACTCAGCGCCATGGATGGCTACGATTCTCGCGCGCGTAGGTGTGGGGAATGAGTTCACGATGACGCCTGATGTGCTCCGCGGCGTCGTCATCCCGCCGGAGTCCATGCACAACATGATTGGGCTGGCAGAGGACAGGGTAACCGAGGATTACAATAACTTCCTCCAGACTAAGCAGGCTTATTCAGGCGGCGGTGTCCCTACACCCGAGGACGTGCGCGCAGGAGGCGCGGCGCGGCAGAGTGGCATCCCGACGCCGCCGAAGACTCCATCGAAGGCGAAGCCGAACGCTCCCGCTGCTGCCGCGCCGGCCGCCGCACCGGCGGACGCTCACAATCCGCTAGGAATCTAGGATGCCTCCAGACACCGCCACCCAATCCCCAACTCCTCCAGCGCAGACGCCTCCGCCGCTCTCTACTATCCCTCCGCCCAATCCTGAGGCGGGACAGCACACCATCCAATCGCTCGCCGGGCGCTTCCGCGCCAAGTTCCCCACTGGCACGACGGGCGACGGCATCCCCTACGCGAAGCTCTCTGACGACGAGATGGTCCGCCGGGTCATCCAGAAGCAACCTGTCTATCAGACTTGGCTCAATCAAGATTCGCTCCAGCAGCTCGCGTCGAAGGGTGCTCCCTCGTTCGGCAGCACCGTGAAGGACATTCTCGGTGGCGCTCCGAGCCCCGGCGATATCTACCGCGGCGCGAAGAACTTCTTCAGCGAGGATCCGATCACGCGAGTCTCTCGCGGCGTGGACGAGGCAATCTCTGACACACAGACCGCTCAGGAGCGGGCAGCGGCGTCGCCGCACACTTCGCTCCCGTTGCGCGCACTCGCCAGCATCCCGGTCGTGGGACCGCCTGCGATGGGCGCGGTCGAGAATATCAATGAGGGGCTTCAAGGGCCAACGCCACTCGCTAATCCATCCAATCCCGCTTACAAGGGGATGGGCGAGCTGGGACATCTCAGTGGTCAGGGAGCGCTCGTGCTCGGAGGCGAGAAGATTGCTCCTGAAGTCTCCAAGAACCTGAAGCCTGCGGTGAATCAGGCCGCGAGCAAAGTCCGTAACGCGATTGCCCCGCCGCCTGACGTTGCCTCAGGGATGGCCTACGAGAACGCGGTCGCTCCGGGCGGACTCGGCGCCGCAGAGCAGGAATCCCTGCGTAGCGATTGGCTTCGCGCACGCAAGTATATCGGCGCTCAGACCGAGAAGATGCCCGTTCCCAAGGGTGAAGGGGCAGTGATGCGCGCCGCTACCACCACGCGTAAGGCGGCGAATGAACTGTGGCAGTCCCATGTTGAACCTGTGATTGACAAGTTCGCCGACGCTGGCGACTCGACGAGCGACATCGCTCAGAAGATTCGCGAGACTCCATCTGAGATTGACGTCGCCACCCGTCCAGCTATTCAGAAGAAGATTGACCGTCTCGCGAACGTTTTCGACCGCGACATGACCGTCAAGGAGATGAACGCGAAGGTCACCGAACTGAACGCTGACCCTGCCGTAAATAAATACTATGAGATGAATGGCTCCGCGCGCGCCCAAGCTCTCAACGCCGACCCCACCCTCCATGGCAAAGTCGTCGCCCTGGATGAGCTGCGCGAGAAGATGTTCGACACCATCTCGAACAATTGGACCGATGAGGGCGGTGCGATGTTCCGCGAGGCCCGCAAGGATTACGGCTCGCTCCGCAACGTGGAGCAGAACTTCCGCGAGGCCAAGGTCCCGACGCCGAAGCCTCTCTCGACGCGAATCGCCAACACCGCCCGCGTCTCCATCTCACCCCACGCCGCGACCGAGTATCTACGCAATCCTGTGAGTACGTTGCTCGATTTGAATAATCCGAACCGGCTCGCGGCGAAGGCGGTCAACAAAGCGGGTCAGGTTGGTGAGGGAATTCCCGCGCCGCCAAATCTCCCCCAGTATGGGACGCCTATTGGACCGACCGCGCCTCAGTACAGCACGCCGGCAGGACCCGTACCTCCACCGCCTCAATTCCCCTACGCTCCCGCAGCGCCTATTCCCGCGCCGCCGTCACAGCCGGGATTCTCGCCCGTTCAGCCTCCCACACCAGGCACGACGGGCTGGAGCAATGTCGAGGCCCCGGTCAAGCAGGGCGCGGAGCAGCGCAATCTCTGGGGACGTCCAGTTGCGACGGGCTCGACTGAAACCGTTCCGGGCGGGATGATTGTCTCGGCGCCCCCAGCAGGCCTCGTGAAGCAGGAGTTCGGGAAGATCGGTCTCTCTGACCTTGTGACGCCGCGCCAGTCAACGACGCTCGAGACCCTGATGCGCGGCCCCCGATGGAAGGACATGGACCGCGCGGAGCGTGTCGCTGCCGTGAACGATATCTTGGGCCGAGGAGCGAGCGCATCAGGCGGAGTCATTCAGATGGAGACCGACTCCATGGGCATCCGCTGGGCCAAGTCGGGGCAGTACCGAGTCTCGATTCCAAAGAGCGTCCCCGACGCGGATATCGAATCCTACGCGCGGCCGAAGCTCGAGGAGCAAGCACGAATCCACAAGGGAATCAAATAGAGGAGGAACAAACAATGAACGTCCAACAGATAGCTGATTACCTGAAGCTGCACTGGATTACAGTCATGGCGCTGGGAGCGGCGGTGTGGAACTACGCTTCACCCACCGTGACTGCCTACGTCGCCTCTCATCCTCATGCGTCGTTCTGGTATGGGCTCGCAGGTGTCGTAGTGGCGTTCTACATGAAATCTCCGCTGCCACCTGCTGCGCCAAAGCCGTGAAAGACTTCGTTGAGCGCCACTGGGGAGATTTCATCGCCCTATATCTGCTGCACATTGGCGTGCTGATTGTGTGGCTGGCGCACAGCGACGCGGATATCGCTCATACAGGAGAAGCTCTAATTGCTACAGGGCTCGTTTCGCTCCGGTTCAAGGGCCGAGATGTACCATCGAAAGACGTTGCACCTCAAGGGAGTTAGCCACATAATTAACGCCAATGGACCCCACGGCCCAGCAGGTAGGAATCGGTGGCACCCTTTTTCTAGCAGCTTTGGGAATACTCCTGAAGTTCAAACCGTGGGAGCGCAAGAATGGCAATGGGAATGGTCACGGGGTGGACAAGCTGACGGAGAAGCGCCTGACGGACTTAGAGATTGGGTTGAAGGAAGCGAAGGTGAAGCAGCACGACGTAATCATGCCGGCGCTCAGATGGCACGACCAACAGATCGTGGACTTAGGCGGAGAGCGAAGCGAGAGCCTGAAAAGGTAGGGGGCTATGTGGAGACAGCAGCATGGGGAGCGGTAATCACAGCCTTTATCGGACTCATCGCTTTGATGTTCCGGTTGACGGTGAGTTCTTTCCGGCGAGAGATACACGAACTCAGGAAGCACATAGACCAGGAGAATCTTGAGGCCGACAGGAAATACTTCAAATTTTACAAAGAGTTCATACAGCTTCGCATTAAGTTGGCGAAGCATATGGGAATCAACGGAGACTAGGAGGCAACATGGGCGGCGGTCATCGACCTGGAACAGCATTCAAAGTATTGTGCTCAAGCAATGTTCAAAAGGTGGTGCGGTTCATCTCTGAGGAGGTGACGATTTCGGCTTCTTTCGACAAGCAGGAAGATGCCGACTACTTCCAGAGCAAGATCGGAGTTGAAGGTGTGGTTTCTTTCAGTTTCCCTGCTGGCGGCGATATGGCTGGCGAGGCGAGCACCGAACCGCAGTCCGGCGATTAATATCTGGTTCGAGGTTCAATTCATCGGCAACGCCGCAATCGAGGCGTGCCAGTGGATTCTCGGCTGGCAGCATCCCATCTACACGTTCATCTACATGGGATTCACGGCCCTTTTCCTCATAGCCTCCGCGATTGTGGTGTGGGAAGCATGGAACATGCCGCAATACTCGTAGAAGGGCTATCACTGGCACTGCTCGGCTCACTGGCACTGCTCAAGCGAAGAAAAGGGATTGTAGCCACGCTCGGACTCTTGTGGATTGGACTGGCCCTGTTCGACTTCTCGCTTTTACTATTCCCTAAGTGGGAGACGTGGCGGGACATGGGTTCCTACTGGATATTCATCACCGCGATGCTGTGGATTAGAGTAAAATCTCGACATGGAACTCCTGCTAAGACGCTCTCTGCCGATAGCACCTAATGCGCTACCCGGAGAGTTATTCCTCGACGGTGTTCATGCCGCATGGACACTTGAACGAATAAGCGTCGCTATTCCCACCGGACGTTATCAAATTACCCTCTATCCGTCTCCTCATTTTGGGCGTGTTATGCCCTTACTAAACGGAGTTCCTAATCGGTCTATGATTGAAATTCATTGGGGCAATGCGCCTGAAGCATCAGATGGATGTTTGCTTGTCGGTGAACTTCAAGATCCCGCCACAGGAGATATCCTCAACACCCGGAAAAAGTTTGATGAATTATTTCCCGCTATAGAAGGTGCCATAGAGAACGAAGGTTGCTGGATAACAATCACTTGATAACAATCTACCTCATCACAAATCTGAAAAATGGAAAGTACTACGTCGGCAAAACGAAGCAATCGCTCACTCAGCGGTTTAAGGAGCACGTTAAGGTAGCTTATAAGTTAAACAGAGATTACCGTCGGCACTTACAGTTCGCGATTCGATACCACGGGGCGGCAGCATTCGTGATTGAACCTTTGGTTTTAACGGAATCCCAAGAAGAAGCTAATCGACAGGAAATTTTATGGATACTAATCCTAAATTCTACCAATCAGTTAATTGGCTATAATCTTTCATCTGGAGGAGACGGTTTTAATGACGCCACGGGTCAGATACGGAAGAAAATTAGCAGGACATTGACAGGTAGAAAGATATCTCCAGAAACAATTCACAAACGTTCTGCATCGCAGCGGGGCAAGAAGAGAGGCCCATATTCTTCAGAGCGCAGAGCTGCTATGAGTATCGCTAAACGCATAAAGAGATTTCATGGCCCAGAGCTACCCCCTGAAATGATTCGTGACAGAATGCGAAAAAGAATGAGTGATGCAGCCAAGGAAAGATGGACGGCCGGACGTGGTACTGAAGGTTCTCTTGCAGCACTGGTAGTAGGCAGAACTCCCGAGAACGCAGCTAACGCTCGAAAAACTTTAGAAGCTATTCCGCGAGAACAACGAATTGAGATGCTTCGACGAGCATCTAATATTCGATGGGAACGTCATCGACAGCGCCTACTTGACGCCGCTACCCCTTTATGATAGCGTAGACATACCTCTAGTCTAACGCGATTCACCTCCGCCCCCGGCGATGCCTCCACATCTCGGGGGCTTCCGCTTTTCTAGGACAGTTGATCCAGCCCGAAGTCCGTCACCTGCGGCGGCGGAGCTGCGAGCACCGGCACGTTGAACGTGTGGCTGATGGGCGAACCTGCTCCGTTCACGCCCGACACGGTGACGTTGAACGATGCCGCGGTGTCGCCGGCCGCGACGGAAGCCGTAAACTGAAGATTGCTCCCTACGGCACCGAGCGATACGAGTGGGTCATCTGTCACGACGGTAGGCCCCGAGCTGAGCGGCACACCGTTCGGCGGGACGAGACTGATCTGGAAGGTTCCTGTGGAACCTGCCTGAACTCCTGCGATTGCCATAATGAAATCTCCTTTTCGTTGAAATAGCTGAAAGTCGGTTACTGCGAAAGCCCGCTCAAGTATATCCAAGACCTTGTGAAGCAGGCGAAGAATATCCTTGTCGTCGTGGCCGAACACGCTACACCGCGCTCAAGTCTTCGATAAGTCCGTTCAGGTCGAGGCCGCTGGGCGAGACGCCAGAGACCTTAATCCAATCGGGGGTTACGATGGCGTAGGCTTCCGTAACCCATTGCTGCCAGAACTCCCATACTGTTCGATAGACCTTGCCCCAGGAATCAAGAGCGGAGCCGATGGATCCGTAGCCCTCCCAGTTCACGCAATGGCCTTCGTTCGTGGGCTTGTCATTCGGCAGGAACTTGAAGGTCGGGTCTATGCCCTGATTCAGCTCGTCCACCATCGACTGCGGAACGGTGAATCCCGTATAGATTCCGCCGAAGATGTCGATGACGGCCTTCACCATTTCGATGTTCTGAACGTCAACACTGGCCGCGCCAAGAATAATCCCCTTGGCCTTGTACCAGTTGATTACGTCGAGGCAAACTGCCCCATTGTCCGTTGCTTCCGTCCCATCGTATCCCGTGATGGCGGAGTAGTCGGAAATCGCTTCTGCATCCGTGACGATAAGTGGGCTTCCCGCTCGCGCTACGGAGCGTTGGGTCATTCGCAGGTGGTACATCGCGGCCACCGTGCAAAGGCCGATTCTATCATTGCCTAGCATCCCTAGAACGATGTCGCGCTCCCATGCCCGTACCGGGCGATATTTGACCAGCCTCATGTTCATGTGGTTGGACATCGAAGCCATCTTGAGGCTGCGAACGGCGGGGAGTTTGCCGAACTTCATTATTTCACCCGAAGCGTTTGGCCGTTGTCAGCCATAATCGCATTGAACTTTTTGATGAAGTCGTTTTTGTTCTTGGCCGGAGCAACCGAGCCGATTGCCGCTTTCATGGCCGCAGGAACGGGCGCAGGCTGGAGCTTGTTGCGGATGCTGTTCAGCGTGGAGATGAGCAACGTCAAGCCGAGCTTTGCCGCTGAGAGGACGGCGGCGGGGATGCTGACAGGGAGCGCAGCGAGAGCTTGAGTGAGTCCACCTGAGAGCGCGTCGAGCGTGGCGATTACTTTGTCGAGGCGGGTTACTTGCGGGTCGGTGGAGTGCTGGTAGAGGTTTATGGCGTTCTGCACAGCGGCCCACAGGTTGTCCACCGTGGTAGCGATGGCCGTGAACGGTCCATCCACGATAGCCGCGATGCCGTCGAACGCCGCCAGCCCCACCGGAACCCAGGTGGTGAGGTTGTCGAGTGCGCTGCATCCTTCGAGTGATACTGAAGCGCCAGCCAAAGCCAGCCCTAATCCCCCATAGACCAAATGGCCGTTAAATTGTCTGCGAGATAGATTCATAGAAGCTCCTTATTTAGATTTGTACTACTTTGAACGTGCCCTTACCACCAGAAACTTTTACGCCCGTACAGCGCCCCCAACCTCCACAGCAGCATCGCCCAGCCGGTCAAGGTTCTCACTTTGCCCTCCGCCCTTTCAGCAAACCATCGTAAATCATCAGCCGATGTTCCCAATCCTTTAGCGGAACCGCGTTGATTTTCCAGTAGCACATCTGATTGAACGCCTCTTTGTGCGAGAGAGTAGTAAGAACGACATCCCACTTTCGCTTTCCGCGCCTCCGGTGCTCACAGCAAAATAGCTTGAAATCACGCTTCATTGCGGCACCTCAGGCTGTGGCTTGGCGGTATCGCCAGAAATGTGAATCGCTTCGCCTGTTGAGCAAGTGCAGGTCAATGTACCATTTTCATCCGGGTGACACTCGCAGTCTCGTGGAGGCTGTGGCTTGCAGGTGGCTTCCCCTGTCTCGGTGTTGTATGCCGAGCAAAGGGGGATAAAGGGGCCGCTAGATGAAGGATTCTCACATTGGCCTGTTACGCCATCGAACATCAGGCTAGGGCACACTTTCTCGACTATCGCCTCAAATTCTTGGTATGTGCTCAGCGGCATATAGACGCAGGGTTCACCATTGCAATGGGGAATCTTTGACTCAGGCGCTGGCTGTGGCTTGGAAGCGGCGACGGGCGGCTCACACTGATACGGTTTGGCTGCACGGCTTGGTGAAAGTGATGCCATACAACCGTCCTTCCATCCGCGCATATAGGCGGTTTCGATAGCCTCTCTAGCGTCGTCCTTTGTCGCTGGCGCGCTTCCCTTGCTGGGCTTCGGGGCGGGGGCGGACGGCGAGTCAATGCATTTCCAATCCGGTGGACCGCTTAGATACTGGCCCACTTTTTTGCATCGCTCGATGGCTTGGAAGGCGCGCTCCTCGGTGCAGCCAATCGAAAGCCTCTTGTTAGAGGCGTCTACAACAGGGCAGTTGAAAAAGAACGTCCACCCATCTGGCGCGGTGATGCTGATGTCGTTGTCATCAAACGCGAATAGTTGGCTCGTCGTGTAGCCAGCGCGGGCCGCTGGCGGCTTCGCTGCGTCGATCTTGGCTTGCTCGGCGCGGCCACGCGAGTTGCCAATTTCTAAGCCCACTGAATAGCCATAAAACACGGAGCCGGTAACCAGCAGAATTAGCGGGAATAGCGCCCACCAGGGAAAACCTTGAAACTTCGTTCTCTCGTTCATTCGGACTTCCTTTCCGGCTGGCTGGCACGCGCCTTGACATGCCTTGCCATACCGCTCACCGTAAACCAGAACTTCGCTTGCGCCAAAGCAGAAATAGCGCCTTCGTAATCCTCGGTGACAAATTTGGCCAGCGCAATATCCTGCCAGAATCGAATGTTCCGCGTTGCCTTGAAGCCCCACCACAGGCGCACGGGCAGCCATGCCTTAGATAAATCCACGCTTTTCATTCCCGGCCAAATCTCAGGATTCTCAGATTCGATGCTCACTTTTCCCCTCCACCGTCCCGCACGGGGCCGCGCTCGGTCATGCCGCACTTCCCGCTGGAACTCCGCTATTGCCAACAAATCCATGCCAGCCACAAACGTCGTCCTGCTCTTGGATGGACGGCGAGAGCGACAAATCATCTAATCCGCTTCCGCTCGCATTCCAGCGGACAGTCTGACCGTCTTTGTTTTTGCCTAAGTGCTGTGGCACAGGACTGCCGGCAAAGTAGACCTGCACTCGATGCGTTCCTACTGGACCGCCGTTCTTTGCGAATGCTTTCGGGCAGAGGAAGTGAATACCATGAGCCTCAGCAAAGGAATCTACGCGCTGGAAATAATCCACAGGAATCGCAACGCCTCGTGCAGCCATTTCTTCTTTGCTCTCCATGCGGTAGGCAATGAATTGCCCATCAAGTTCTCTAAGTGTTGGCATCCCGTTTTTCCTTCGCTGCGCCGCTGACTGGGGAGTCGGCCAGCGCACGGATGGCCTTCGCTACTTGGTCACGGTTCCACGACCAATTCATATCCACCGGCGGTCCAATTTCAACGCACTGCGCCGCCTTCTCGAACGCCGCACGCTCGGCCCGTGCGACAAATGGTGCAAGTTCATTTTTCATATACTCCGTGACGCAACCGCAACCCGGTTCGTGACAACCACCCGCATACCACTTTTCCCAACCTACTTCTAGCGCCAGCTCTAGCGGAGTAAGATTCGGCTTTCGCGGCTCCGCTTGGAGCACTGGCCGCTCGGCTGGCTTCTCGGCCAGGGCGGCATTCACGCCAGCTTGGAGCAAGCGCCCCATGTTCGCTTTATTCCAATGCGTAAATCCGCCATTCACAAGGCGCTGGTATTCTTTAACAAACTCTTCGGCAATCGTAATCGCCGAATCCAGTGAAAGCTCGCTCATCGTTCGCTCACCCTTTCCGCGCCGCTCCTCGTTCCAAAAGATTGACTATCCGAATCAGGGCCATCACAACCACTTTCCTGTATGGCCCCGTTGCCGCGCCATCGCCCAATATCTTTTCTGCTTGGAGATATTCCTGATACGCCCTGCTCACCCGCTGTTTGTCAGTCATCTCTCACCTTCCTTTCCGCGTCCTCGCCAGCAAAGTAACGGTTACGCGCACCTTGTCGCCTTCACGAGCAACCGGATGCATCTTCCAGCCCAAATATACAAATCTAGTTCCCGACTCAGTTTGGCAAATGAAGGATTCGTGAGTCTCCCGCACCTGCTTCTTCCTCCCGCGCTGCCCCGCTTTGATTGGAGGGGTCATGGGCGAACTCCCAGGATCGCGGCCAGCCGGTCAGCTTCCCATTCCTTACGAAGCAACCCGAATTCATCCACTAGCGCCCACAACTTCTCTTCCCGCTCCTTCGCTGCTGCTATGTGCGGAGCCAGCGCGTCGGCTCGAATCATCACTGCTGCGCGAGCTATTTCGCTTTCAAATTCAAGGGCTTCACGCTTCCACTGTCCGCGCAACGCTTCAAGCCCGCCCGCCGCTCGTTCGCCGGTGCTCATTTACTGGCCTCCAGTTCCACGATTCGCTTGCACTCCCGCATCTCCTCTTCGTCCGCAAAAGCCTTCCTGCGCTCAAGCCACTCGGCGCAAATGTGATCTGGATTCGTGGCGTTATGCCACCACTTCGCCTCTTCCAGCCGCACGGCCCTGAACTCTGCGGCAAGCTGCGATCTGAATAATTCCTGCCATTCGCCGGGCATTTCGTTTATCGCGGCGAACCTTCGGGTAAATTCCCGCGCCCTCGCTAAGTCCACGTCCGGTTTGTCAGGCATGGGGCACCGCCTTTCGCCGCACGTAATCGCTCAGTCCCGACCAGCGCATCACGCCACGCCGCCGACATTCGCTAATCAACTTTTCCTCGCCGACAGACTTCACGATTTCGTCGAAGATCGTATCCTCGCCGTGTAGGGCCACCACTGCGAGAGCGCACGCAACCCCTGCCATGAACCCAATGTCAATCTCACTTGGCTTTGCCATCGCTCTCCTCGCTCCCGGCTAGGGCTGCGGGCCACGCGATCACGCCAACTTCCAGCCTTCAAACTTGCGTTCTTTCGCCAATTCCTTCGATGGTTCCGGCAAGCCCTGAATCGTAATTTCCACTTGCAGGTAATCGTCAAATTCCTTTCGCTCGCCCACTGGCCCGCTAGGGCAGCCGCAATAAGCTCTATTGAGACAGCAGGGCGTGTCCGGGCTTCCGGTATTGCGAGAGCCACTCAGCGTTGCGCCTCGATGTTGGTACATCCCTGGTGCCCAGCACTTCCGGCCAATGCACAGAGCATCAGAAAAGGAATAGCGAGTCTTTTCGCCCTTGCGTTTGAATGTCGCGCTCATTGGGATGCCTCCGCGCCCCGCCCAATTTGTTCCGCTATAAAGGCTTCTACATTCTTCTCTTGAAAGACTGTAGGCAATGCCCATCCACTAGGTGATTCTGCTGGTATGCCGTAGCTATCCAGCCACGCCCGATACTCTCCTAACATGTCATGGAATCTCCGCTGTAGGCCCGTGCGCTCAAATAGGTAATCATTCAGCGCAAGACAGTCCTCCAAGCAGATTTCGCAACGGTCAACCTTGCAGTACGGATGCCGCTGAATTGGTAGTTTTGTTTGCTCGCTCACGTTCTGTTCTCCTCTCCCCCGCCCGAAAACATTCCTACTTAGCGCAAACCGGATTTGTAGCCGAGATCGTTTCGGCCCTACCGCCATCTGCAACTTCCTCAAGTTCAGGTGGCTCAACCGAGCGAACCCAGTCCACTAGCTGCTCAAGCGTCCATTTGGACCAAGGTTCGCGCCTAATACATGCTTCATATCCAGAACCCTGCATTACGTGGGCATCGAACAGGTGCATAACTACAGACGACACTGGCCTGACCGTTCTCTCGGAAGGGCACTCGCAGGGAGAGGGCAGAAACATTTCTGTCGCCCATTCCCAATGTTTGCGAATCGCCTCAGCGGATTCCTTTGCGACTATTTTTCCATCAACGGCCATCAATGCCATTCCCATTGCACAGCCTTCGATATGAGCGCCAATCGGCTTTAGTACCGAACTCCCCAAATTAATTGCCTCACTAAGTCTCATCGTCTTTCTCCTTTTCGACTGAACCTTGCTAGAAAATCTGCACCCCGGGCCGCCTACGTGCCTGAGCCGCCCGAAAATTCTTTTTGCGACCAGCTCAGCGTGGGCAGCATCATGGCTACCGCCCATCGGCAACCGCCTTTTGCTTGCGGTCAAAAGACTGGATTGCTGCCACTGCCAGGGCCGCAACGCGAACCAACTGATAGCGGCAGTCGTCACGGTTCTGTCCGCGAATCGAACGGTCGTTGTGGGCTTTGATATAGCTCCACCAATCAAATTGTGAATGCGCGTCATCGTGCGCAGAACCACCCCATTCCGCATCTTGAGCTTCACGCTCAGCGCGGATTTCCTCACAGATTGCACGGAAGACAATACGCTGCCCAGATGCCCATTCATCGTATGACTTCTGGTCAAACGGCTGATCGTCACGGGGATTGTTTTCAGGCCCAGTCATTACTTTTCCTCCAATGATTCCATCACATGCGCTGCAAGTGGTTCCGCGCCACTGCTCATCATAATCAGCCGCGCATGAGTTGCACTTAACTCTCATGGCTGCCTCCGCATCGCTAATGGGCAGAATTGTCTTGAGCCATCGCACGGAATCCCAGTATCTTGATGCCATTTCCTATGCCACCAATCGGCCTCTTCATCTTCGACTAGTTCGAGTAGACTTGCGAGGCGATTCACGGAAGCATCATCTACTTCAGCAGAAGATTCCTCGAAAACTATATGGCCTAAAGCCCTATCAACATTTCTAAGTCTCATTCTCTTCCATCTCCTCAAAGAATGCGCGTGTCCGGGCGATACAGTTGTCACACATTCCACAGTCCATACAATCATCAAAATCGGCCGATTTTTCTTCGTCGAGGTCAAGCATGTCCTGATAGTCGAACAGGTCAAATCCACAAAGCGTCTCGCCGCCGTTGTGGCACAGGTCGTCAATACAAAGCCTTCCTTGCTTCGCTGATTCGCAGAGGTCGTGTCTCATTTCAGCATCTCCGCCATTTCCAACAGCCTCTCGGCGTATTGAGCAACACAGTTTGCCAGTTCGGGCGGGATGGTCGCCGCGTAATTCGCGCAGTTTGCTCGCCCGCCGGCCAATCTCTCGGCTTCTTGCTGGTAACGGTTGCGCCACTCTTTAACGCTCACCCCCGCCGGCCGCTTCTCCATATACGCACCCGGAGCTCCACGGAAGCGATTGCCCTTCTTGATTCCAAGATGGAGTAAGGGTGGTACGGCATTTCCCCACAGGTAAAAAGGTCCGCATCGGTTTATTGCCTTGCCGACAAACTTTTCAGCCGCTCGGACATTCTCCATCACATAAGGCAGGCCGCTACTCGCGCACAAATGGCGTGTGTGATTGAACAGCGCGGCGCCCAACGCAGGATATGGCGGATTAGGGTGGAAATGCTTCATGCCGTGAAGGGAGAATTGCTCACAGGGCGAAGAAGCGACAATAAAATCTATATCCCATGCGTGACCGGAGAGCGAGCATACTTTTCCGTTGCAAACGCCAAAATCTAGGACATTGGCATTCACGAACGTGCAACCATGCGGAATCTCAGGAGGCTCTACCAAGTCCACGCCCACGCACTCCCAGCCCCGCGCAGCGAAAGCGCGTGACCAGCCCCAGCGTCCGCAGAATAAATCAAGCAATCTCACCGCCCCTCACTTTCCTGACGCGATAGCCACCCAAGCTGCCCGCCGCTCGGTGGTCGCAAAAACTCTTACAGCCCTGAACCCTGCTACAAGAATCCAAATGGGCGGTCCCCTAATCGTCTCCTGCCGCCCGCTCACTCATCTCATCCATCAACCTCGCGATCGTCGCGCTGTCGTTCCGCTCCGGCTTCCGCGCTGTGAGCTTCTGCGCCGTCCACCACACTCGGAGCCTCCGCGTGAACAGTTCGGGGTAGTACTGCTCCAGCAGCTTGCACGCCTCCACCAATAAGCTCCGCAAGTTCATAAGGTCGTTCCTCGCGCACTTGCGTCGAGAACTCGATTTCCGATAGGACCGTGTTGAGGATTTCCTCGACGAGGTCCTCGACTGGCGCATGACGCCCTTGGCCCCTTTGCGCTTCATAGTGCCGCAGCGACTCCCGGATTCTCTCGCACTGCGCGCTGCTCAATCGTATCTTGGACATTGACACTCACCTCTTCCCTTCCATTCGGATTCTCCGCCGACTTCGCGGCATTGTTCTGACCCACCGACGCCTGCACCGCGCACCACAGCCCACCGAACGTCGCCGAGGGCGCTTCCATCAGCGGCTTGATTGTGTGAAGGCACTCCTCGACGAGCGCGTCAGGGCAGACGAACTTCCACGCATCATGGACGTTGTTGACCAGCCCGTAGCGCTCATCCAGTCCGCAGCGCTCCATCTCACGCGCTTCCTCGCGCATCATCCCGAACGCATTCGACGCCGGCAGGTAGGCGATGGCCTGCTCGGCTTGCTCGCCGTTCCGTAGCTGGCCGTTCGGGCCGAAGTTGAAGACGTCCCAGAACCAGCGGATCGCCCCGAACGAATTCACTAGGTAAGTGTCGTAGTGCGCTTTGTATTGGATCTGCTTGCGCCACTTCACGGTCTTGGGGAACGAGGCTTCCAGTAATTGAATCATCTGCCCTGCTTCAGCCTCGGAGGCGAAACTTTCCATATACGTGTTATAGAGAGTTCGCTTCTGCATTCCAAAACCCCATCCGAGAATCGTACGTTTTGCTTTCCCGTCGCGTACAGCACGGTGAGTTTTCTTAACTCCCGCAAGAAACTCACGCAGTTCTTCATCCCGCATTTCGAGCAGTTTATGTGCCGGAGCCAGCTTGAGGAATTGGCTGGCAAGGAAACTGTGAACGTCCAACCGCACCACGCGCATGTAGTCGCCATCTCCCGCGAGATGTGCAAGCGTGAGCGCGTGGAACGACTTGTGGTCGAACGAGACGATTTTATAGCCATTGGGTGCCTCTATGATGCGCTGGAACTTATCCGCTAGGCCCGTCGTGCGGCCTTCCTTCTCGTGCTCGGGGGCGTTCTGGACATTGGGGTCGCGCGAGCTGAGCTGAAGCGTCGCCGGGGCGAACGTAAATGTGGTATGCACCCGGCCGTCGCGCTCACTCGGTGCCCACCCATCGACGAACGTCGATTTCATCAGCCGCACCTCGCGGTGCCAGATCACCTTGCGATAGAGCGGGTCATGTGTCTTCTTCGCGAGGCGCTCCAACTCCTTCGCCTCCGAGGTCTCGCGGCCCTTCTTGATGTTCATGGGGACCGGGTGGCCCTTATGAACCATATACCTAATTAGTTGCTTGGATGACGTGCGGAAGTCGAGGACCTTGACCCAGCGGACTGCCCCGCTAAAGTTCCGCTGCCTCCACACGGCATGAATCGTCTCAGGCTCGCCGTCTTCGTCCTTCCCCTTATTCACGAACGTATCCATACCATCAAACACATTCGCTGGGATGCTGCTACCTTTATGTTCAGGGCCACGCTTATATCCTTGTGGAGGATTCAGACGGCGGATTTCCTCAGGCACCAATCGCTGCATATCCGCATCTACTTCTGCGGCGACAATGTCCAGCTCCGCGCCGAAGGCACGCCGGCGCTCGTCATTGATGGGAATGCCGCGCTCGCTCATCCGGTCTAGGATGGGTCGTACTTGGTAGACGAGCCTCTCGTAGCCGTCCCAGAGTCCGCGCTTGCGGAGCTGCTCGGGTAGAGCGCCCAGAATGCGATGAGGAGCATCCACGTCAGCGCAGCCGTAGAGGGCCAGATCGACTCCGTATAGATGCTTCCAGGGCGAATCCATTCCGTAAAAGCTCGCCACGAACTGTAGATTGGCAGGCAGATCAGGCTGCATGTGATGCCACATCTCATACAAGTCGTGAGGCGGCGGGCCGCCGAACTGGAAACCATTCGCTCTCAGCCTCGCATCGTCGAAAAGGTGATTGTAGAATCCGGCCTTGCGATGCTCCAGCGCCATGATGCGCCGAGCGATATCCATGAACTCAGGCGTCGCTGGAAATACGATTCCCTCGCCCACTCCGAGTGAGAACTGGATTTGCTGGATGTCATAGCTTCGCTCCTCATCCCTCTCATCTTCGCTCATCTCGGCCGAGTTCGGTGTCTCGATATCGTAGGTGAGCCATCGGCCCTGCTCAGCGCAGCAGCGCTGCTCGAAGGCGAGAGCGTCGTCGAGCGAAGGGTGGGTCTGGTAGGTCGTGGCGATTGGAGTCGTCGCGCCGCTCTTAGCAATCTGCACGGCTCGCATCAGGTCATGCACCAGGACACCGAAGTAGGTAGGCTTCCCTTGGCGCAGGAACGAAGGGTGGAATGTCGAGACAACGGGAATCCCTTCGGCTTCCTTGAGCGCACATGGAATGGCGTAGCCGCGGATGAACGAGACGCCCTCTTTCGTCCCGCTGAATCCGGTCAGCTCGCGCGCCGCGGTGCCACCGAGCGCCAATATCGAGCGGGGCTTGAACACTCGGAGCGTCTCCGCCAGATACTGATGACAATTCTGGATGGCGTCGAACTCGTAGCTTGCGCCGACGAGATGGTCATGCGGAGGCTGGCAGCGGACAACGTTCGTGATATGGAACTGGTCGCGCGAGAGACCGCAGCGCTTCAATGCACGTTCGAATAAACTTCCACTTTGCGCGTAGGGCCGGAACGGTAGGCCATCGGTCTTCTCGTTATGCCCGAGCGCTTCACCCACAACTAGGACTCCATTCGTCCCGTGCCCTTCGTTGCGCGAGAATCCCTTGCCGTCGCCGTAGAGCGAGCACGAGGAGCAGGAGTCGGGTTTGAGGAGGATGGGCATTTTAGAGCGGCCATTCACCCTTTAGAATCGATTCAAGCTGAAATTTCGTGAATGCGTTCTTGCGCTCAATCTGAGCCACTTGTTCATCACAGCGACGACGAACTCCCTCAATCTCACGTTTGCGCCGTTCCAGTAATTTCTCCAGATGCTTAACTTTCACTTGCGCTTTCGTCAGCTTGGTTTTCTTCATCGTATTCCTCCACTAATACTTGACGTTCAAATCTCTCATCCAGAACAATTGCCTCGGCGACGGCACCCACTCCTCACCTTCAATCGAGTCAATCATATTGGTCATGAACGTCGCCTCTTTGGAGTCCATCTCGTCCAAGTGACCGCTCAAGTAGTCGATGAGCTTCTGAGCTTCGGCGCGGAGTTCCTCGCGGCTTGAATGCCCAGTCTGATTCCAGAGTGTCATAGCCAGCGCCTGACTTTCTCATCCACATTACACCGCCGCGCGAGCAACTCGGCGTTCCCGATGAGCCTCAATCCTGCCGCCGTCCGCGCTCTCGAGATGGCAACGTAGACCATGGAGGGCTTCCCCACGAACGCGTGGCGTAGGTCCACCTGGATGTTATCGAGGCTCAATCCCTGCGACTTGTGAACGGTCGTGGCATAGGCCAATCGAACGGGCAGGTAGCGCACGGTTCCCCTGACCCAAATCCGCTTCTCGGCGTCCCAGTAGGAGCCATCGGGAAGGCGTGAGTGATTCTTCTTCGCCTCCTGACAATCATCGTCGCTAAACTCCTCAGGTGAGTGCTTCTGGCCGTTCTCGCGCTCTATGGCACGGATGGTCTCGACGGCTCCGGTGCGGACGAGCTTCACGGTGACACTGAGCGGTCCCATCGCCTCGACGTGTCCACAATCTCCGTTGACCCAACGCAGCATCGGCTCCTTGGTGATTGGGTCGCGCGCGGTGTCATTTGCCAGTACCATGATGTAGGCGCCCTCTTTCATCTCCAGCGTATCGGGGATATTCTTGACCCACTCGGAGCGCTGCTTGCCCCACCGCTCCGTTCGGTAGCGCATCGCCGCAGACTTGAGCTTGATGAAGTGGATGTTGTTGTACCGAGCAACTTCATCGTTCGTTCCCACGATTGTCGTTCCATCGAACGCCGGATTCGCTGCTCGATCGAACTGCACGCCAGCTTCGCCAAGGAGTGGCCCACCCCCGCGCCCATCCCCGCAGCGAATGCGATTAATAGCATCGATGAAAGTGGCATCCGATTGCCTCCAAATCTTCGTGAGCTTGGTCGTAGCGGCGTCGAACTTAGGCCAGCACTCAGCTTCGAAGCACCAGGACTGATTGATTGGCGGGAGCTGGCAAAGGTCGCCCACCAGTGTGATGCCTAGAGGCTCCTTGACGTCGGCGTAGCCATTCGCTTCCTTCGCCGCCAGATAGATGAAGTCGAGCATCTCGCGGCCGCCGAGCATCGACATCTCGTCAATCACAAGGCGGTGAGTACGGAGCGCAACCCGGTGCAATATCCGTTGGAGCTTCCCGCTCGCATAGTCGTCTTCGATTGACTCCGGTTGGAGCCCAAGCGCGGAGTGTAGCGTGACGGCGCCGAGATTCACCGCCGCTATGCCAGTCGTCGCCGTAAGGAGCCCATATGTAGGGTCCGCTTCGATAGCTTGCTTGACGCCGAACGTCTTCCCTGTGCCCGCAACGCCCGTGATGAACTCTACCGGCGGCTCCGTTTCGGAGTCGGGCTTATCGACAATTTCGACCTCAGCGTCCGCCAGCTCACTTGAGTTTAGATCCACGCGCTCCATCGCCATCGGCTCGCTCCATCTCCATCACCGTCTTGACCTGAATCTCGCGCCCACTCGGCAGAACGTAGGTCCTCGTCCAGAATCTGTCCCCATTCATCTCACTGCGCCCTTCGCTCACAAGACACGTTCGTAGCGGCAGAATTCGCATGACTGTCTCCGTTGCGAAGCCAGCCCCCGAAGGCTCCAACGGAGGGGAATCCGTAGGGGTCGGAGCCTTCTTGGGTAAGGGACTGGACTTGCTGGGACGCCCCCGTGGCTTACGCGCATTCCCGCTCTCTGAGAACTTGGCTCTTTTGGAGCTGCGCTTGGGCCTTCGTGGGCGTCCCATCTCGTATTACCTCGTTTTAATTCCGGTCACGCAAGGTTGCCTCGTCGCGCCACCTGCTACCACCGATTATGGCCAACTTACGGTGAGCATCCAGATGGACTACCGCTGCCTTAGTCTTGCTGCGCCTTTCGACTAGACCGGAAACTTGTTGTGGTTCAGGCCTCCGGCGGCAGAGGCTTATAGGCCACGATCTCCGCACGCGCATTGAGCAGAGAGCCGCAGTTCGGACACTCCACCTGCGCTCGGTGATGCCCTCCGCCGTTCTGCGGGAATCGCTTCTCGCCGCGGAGCACGATTCCGCCCTTCTTCCCGCGCGACTTGTTCGCGTCGTTCTCGGCCTTACAGTCCTGGCAGTAGGCGGTCCATTGGGTCTGGACCGTGACTTCGGGCTCGCCGGCGAGCTTGTCGGCGAACTTGCGCGTCGTCTCGAGGATGGAAACTCGGCCGCCCACGGGATCCCCAAGAGCCTTGAGTACCCCGGCCATCCTCGACGTCCCCGTGTTCTGCATCACCATGGTGGAGACGTTGTCGAACAGAATGCGGTTCTCGAACTCTCCCGTCGTCACCTTCGCGTTGACATCAGCCATGTAGAAGAGTTTGCCGTCCTTCGCCTTCCCCTGGCTGACGCCGCGCTTCCCGAGGGAGAGCTTCACCCGATAGTCACCGTCCGTTGGGGGCGGTGGGCCTGCAAACGCATCCGCATCACCCTGCACGTCAACCAATTCATCGGCAAGCTGGAGGTCATTTAAGTCCACCTGCTTTGCCTTCTCCTTCAGATCGATATCACTCATTGCTGTCCTCCACTTGCATCTGTCCCGCTCGCCGATGCTCCATTGGTGAGCTTGGATTTCTTCGTATAGACCCGCTTCCCCGCGCCGTTGGACTTAGCCTTCGCGCCGATTCCTCGTTCGGTTACTATTTCCGAAGCGAGAGCGTGCGTGACCCTAACGACGTCCGGTGAAGACTCGCGATAGAACGCCAGAACGCGGTCTATCGGACTTCTTTTGCTTCCCATTCTGATTCTCCTTTTCCTTGAGGCGTGATTCCACAAGACCGTCAATGCGCTCTCGTTCGCGAAGCTCGGTAACCTGCTTGCGAACATTGAACCATTCAAGCTGCGCGGCTTCCTTCGCCTTCGCGCGCTCTTGAACGATGGCCCAGAGGCGCTTCTCTTCGACTTCCAGAGCTTCGATTGAGTTGAATTCCATTGGGCACCCTCCAGTTCTCTTTACTTCGTTCCGCTTATCGTCGCCTTCACTAAGGCGGGGTCCGCCTTCGGCGCTTCTGTGCCACCGACCTTGCTCGCGGCCTCGCGCGCCAAGTCTTGCTGCTTCATCCACTCGCGAACGTCACCCGCTGCTGCCGCTTGAATCTTCTCTACAACCTCAAGATAAGCGTCCAATCCACTCTCAGTCGTAGGCTCAAAATAGCCGCCAGGGAAGACCTTGAGCAGCTCGGGAATCTGTTCTGGTGCTACACGAGGCTTTGCAGGGAACAACATTCCCGTAACTGGGTCTGGATGTCTGATAAACCAGTAGCGAGCTTTCGACTGCTGCATGGTGCGTTGCTTCGCTCCAGCCTTCCGCTGTTCCTCCGTCAATTTATGCGTTGGATCAGGGACATCGACGAAAAAATCCTCCGCATGAATCAAATCTCCGCACCACGCCCCGACCTGCGCTGTCATCGCTTTGCCAACCACTGCTGGACCAATGATGGTTTTCTTGGTGTCCTCTTCTTCACCTCGCGCTTCAAGCGCCGTAATGTAGACATAAGGACATGGAAGCGAGCGGTAGTTACACGCGAAATCGTAGACGGCTCGTTGAGCATCGTTATAATTTCCCGGAGTCGCAAAGCTGTACTTCTCGACTCCTTTGGACTCAAGACCTTTCGCATCTGTGATAGTGACCTCTTCTTGGAACGAGATTGCACCGCGCTCTCCTTTCTGGTCACCCGCGACGACCATCTGCTTGTTCAAGGCGTCACGCATGATGATGTTCGCGGTGCTCGTCAAGCCTTCATGCACCCGGCAGCCGACACGCTTCCATGTCGAGGCATCCGGCGGAGTGAGCACGAGCTTGCGCGTTCCGTTCGATTCGACAATCTTGGGCCAGAACCCTTGACTAAGTTTCCGCATCACTGACCGAGGATTCTCGATCGCGCTAATTCCCCAAGCCTCAATCAGTCCTGCTTCAATATCAGGCTCTAAGGGCTTCCATCCTCCGCCATCACAAGAGGCAAGCTGGGTGATCTTGCCGTACTTCTTGTAAATATATTTGGCGAGGAAGTGGGACTGCGCCGTCTTAAACGATCCTGAACCTCCGTAAACTATGATAATTTCCGCCATATTACAGAACCCTCCAGTTCTTTAGCGTATAGCGAATCGCTGTTTGACTGCATTGGAACATCTCTGCAAGTCCACGCGTAGAATAACGATACCGTGTGCTTCCGTGCTTTTTACGCATTCGATGTAACTTTACAATCTTCGTGCGCTCTTTATTCGTCAAAACAGAGCGCGGAGCTTCTTCTCCATACAGACGTTTTCGTAGGCCAGTAGCCCACGCATGTTTGATATTCTCGCTCGCGCTCACGTACTCTAAATTTCGTGCTATTGGATTCCTCTTGTTCCCGTCTCGATGATGAACTTGTTTTCCTTCAGGACAGGGACCAATAAACGCTAAAGCAACCAAACGGTGAATGCCAACTTTCTGACGGGTATTTTTGAACCGCTGAATACCCTCTCGCGACCCTATTTTTGGAAACCCTTCTCCAAAGGGAAGGCTGACCATGGGATATTTATTTTTCACCGTTCCACCCGTTTCAACACCAATCATCCACGTCCTCCTGACGCGACCAAAATTACTCACTTCGTATTCGTCAAATCCTGGGATTTTTCTCCACTCCTCTTTCTCTCCCAATACGGACTCTTGCACGCCGCGCACCTCAGCGGTTTCTCGTTCGATCTCGGATGCCATTTGTGTCCACACCTCCGACAATGAAATGTTGGTAGCTTCACTGTCTTAGTGTGCACTAAGGTGTTCACTTTGTCAAGCGCCCTCCAGCGCTTACTTTACTTCTGTTGCCTCGACCGGAGCCTCGGGTTCCTGCTTCGCCCCCTCAGGCTTACTCTCTGGTAACTTATCCCATTCGTATCTCTTGCAACGCGGGCACGCAAGCGGCTTGTCAGCGCGTGGCGTCCAGCGGTGCTTGCAGAATCGACATTTGACTCGGTTGCTCATTCTCCACCTATTATAATTATATTTACTGGGAATGTCAAGTTAATTCTCGCCAGCTTCCGCAGCCTGCACCTCATCGTGATTCGTCTCGGTGACTTCGCTCTTGGCCCGGAACGCCGCTGCTTCAGCATGATGGTGCGGCCGGCGAATCTCGTAGAGCCCCGTGCTCAATGGGCTGGTCAGCATGCTCGAATCGCCGAAGCACACCTCTTGGAACTGACACTTCGAGGGCCAATCACATGAGCGGCGATAGCCCGGCGCCAGCGCATTGACGACGGAGCGCATCAGCTCGGGCTGAGCCGCTCGAACGCCCTCTAGCGCTTGATGATCTTGGATGACGCGCGCCTCTTGGTTCTTAGCTTGCTCAATCCAGTCCCGCACATCCCTGTCCTGCCTGAAGTAGGGAAGGGGCATGTTCACTATGGAGTCGAAAGGGTCTCCAAGGTCGCTCTGGACTGTGCCGCTGTTAAGCATATCAATCCACGCTTTGACACCGACATCGTTCCAGATATCAACTCGAGTCCACCCTTTTCCCAGAGTATGACCACGCAGTTTTCCAGAATCGGGCCACACATCTGGTCCCGCCCACTTATAGCGCCACGCATACTCCGCTTCCGTGATGCCTTCTTTGCGCCACGGGTGGATGAGACTCGACTGTGTGACATACCGCCCTCCCTCTTCCCCTTGCGTCCGTTGGCCCTTGATGAGATAGACCATCTGGATGCCCATGATTCTCGCGTCGGGATCCGTAGCGCGAAGGCGACGCTCTATGACTGCGGCTTCGCTGAGCCCCTGCACGTCATGTCGATTGCTCGCCTCTTGGCGATAGTCAAAGTTCGATGCGGTCTTGAACGAGAGGACGTAGAGGTCACTTGAGCCTCTCTCCTGTAGCAGCCCATCGGCGCGCGCCTGGAAATCGATTCGGGCGCCATCCTCACTTAGGCCGGCGCGAGTGAATCCCTCCCATACGTCCTCGCGCTCGACTTCGAGCACACGGTACTGTTCGAGAAGAGCTTGGAGGCCAGTGGGGGCGACGGCGTACGCGCGCACGAGCCCTTCAATGAGCGCTCTCTGCTCGTCGGTGACCCATTGAGCGTCTTCGCCCAGCTCGACGTCGAGGCCGCGCCCAATCAACTCATCCGCGTAGACCCTGAGCGCCGCGATGACGCATTGCTCGACATCGACGTGAGCCCACGCCCCTGGCACGTCGCCCTGATTGAGAATTTGAGTGAGCATCTCGGCAAGGCCGGCGTGAACGGCGGAGCCTGTGACGAGCGGAATTGTGGCCCTGACTCGGCGCAGGCCTGTGCCGCCCCAAGCGTAGCCTAGGTAGCGCGCGGTGGGGCAACGTTGGTATTCAAAGAAACCTCGATCGATCTGAGAATATTACAGGTAGGTTGTCTGGCATGAATGAGCCCTCCAGCTCGAATAATCATAATATCACACCGGAATCGTAAAATCAAGTTGAATTTCGTTCTCGGACGTGCTATGACCTTGGAGTCCACAGGCCAGTGGACCCGTTACCGGCGAGGAACGGAATTGCGGGGCGGGGCGTCTCCTCTAGGGCGCCCCGACTCACGCACCTAGAGGATCTCAATGCCCCAAGATGAAGCCGTACCCCAGACGGCAACGCAATCAGTCGCATGGTCAAACCTCACCTCTCACCTCAACCAGTGGTTCTATAAACCCGACTTCGAGGCACTCCGCATTATCTACTCAGCAGTCGCTTCTCATTGGCTCACGAACAATGAGCCCGTTTGGCCCCTCGTAATCGCCCCGCCATCCTCTGGCAAGACCTCCATCGCTGTAGGCCCCTTATCAGCCCTCGAAAATGCCTTTCTGATCGGTGATGTCACCCCCAAGACCTTTCTCAGCGGCAAGAAAGGAACCCAATCCTCCCTCCTCCACCGTATCGGCTCTGGCTTTATGATAATGAAGGACTTCGGCACATTCCTCCAAAAGCGCGACAACGACAAAAACGAAGTTCTCTCTCAGCTACGCGAAATCTACGATGGTGACTTCGGGCGCCAGGGCGGAGACGGCCAAACTAAGCCTTGGAGCGGGAAGATCACGGTTATTGCCGCTGCAACACTCGCCGTAGATCGCGCTTGGAGCTTCCAGCATGACCTCGGCGAGCGCTTCACGAACATTCGTTGGCTATCGGTCTACAATCGCGACGCCGGCCGCTTCGCCTGCCGCCAGATCTCCAATGGACGTGAAGTGCGCGACGAAACGAAGCGCCTCGTTCGCGCCCTCTTTGACTCCCGCCCCAAGATAATGCCTCCTGAGCTTAGCGACGCCCAACAGGAATACATCATCGACCTCGCGCTATTCGTTGCTCGGATGCGCGCCGCCGTTGTTCGGGACAGTAGCGGCAAACGAGAGATAATCGAGGTCGGCGCCCCTGAAGGCATCACACGCCTCCACAAGACCTTTTCAACCATCGCACGCTTTCACGCCTCTCTGTTCGGCTGCCCCACCTGCGTCGGCGAAGCCGACATGTCGATCCTATCGCGTGTCGCCATCGACGCCGTCCGCCCATCGCGCTGGGACTTCATCCGCTCCATCCCGTTCGATGGTGATATCAACAAGGGAGACCTCCAAAAAGCGACCAATCTCCCCTCTGGCACCGTGAGCTGGATTGGCGACGAATTAAGCGCTTTAGGGCTCATCGAGCACTACAACGAAGCCGAATCGGGATATACACTTAGCACCGTATTGAGGTCGATTTTGGGGGTCACAAACCTGCATAAATATACCCCTCCAAATTTGGAAGCGATACGGTAGAGCCACTCCAATAAGTTCTTTAGATTCATATTACCCGTTCCTATTGGTCTCGCTGCATCTTCACCAGTGTGTCCCTTTATTTATGTTTTTTTCTTGTGCATACCACTGTGAATCTGCTGACAGAAGAGAGTAAGTAAGTGTGGTAATTACGCCACAATTTCTGGTGTAACGGTTTGGACGCCCATAATCGCCTCAGTCCGGGCGTACCGCCTCACACTCGGATCACCCCGCTCAATCCACGTGTAACACTCATCGCCCAGCACGGGTGGACCCCCGCCAATCTTCCTGAATGTCCCCTGAATCACGTCGTTCCATTCCCCAAACGCATAGATCGCGTCCACTACCTCTTTTCCTTGAGGCATTACCATCCCCCCTTCTCACGGCTATAGGCGATCGCCCTCGCACTCTGCCCCGCCATAAACACCATGGGCACCCGCTCCAATCTGTGATGGCCCCTCCGGTGGAGCGCCCACGCGCCCGCGATCGCTCCGACCTCGAAGGCCGCAGTCAGAGCGACATTGCCCGCGCACGATTGAGTCAGGTAGTCTTCATGGCGCCCCCGCGCGAGGAATCGGCACGTCTGGGCCATGTCCGCGCCCGCGAGCCCGAGCATCACGATGGCGCTGGTCCGGTTGGGAGTGTCCCAGAACCTCCCTAGAGTGGCCGGATTCCTGATAGCTAGGGAGGTAGGCGCTACTTTCGGCGCGGGCATCGATGGTAGAGACTCCGCAGGGCTAAGTCCTCCCATATTGGCTGCTAGGGCCAATTCCTGCCCCTTGAGGCGCGGCGCTACGAGCGTGAGCAGAATTATCCACGCGAGCAGAATCAGGATGCACGCTAGGATCCCCTCTCTGAGTGCCTTCCGCTGCCGGCGCAAGCGGTCTGTGGAGCTGATTGGGCTATTTTCCACTTTGAGCCTCCTCTCGACACTTCGCACAGAACCATCTCTTCTCGTACTCAATCACGCGATTGGGACACGGTTCGCGCTGTAGACAGACTCGGAGCTTATTGCACGATTGGCAGCGGTGAGTGTGGATCGAAGCGTGAGCCTCAGCAGCGGGCGCGCGGGCATTTAGGTGGCTCATCGTGTTCCCTCCCACCGAAATATAGCCACGCAACACGACTTAAAAAACCTGTAGCGAACGGTCCAATTCGCCCGCGTGGAGTTCAGCGTCCGACAGAACACACGATGCTTATGCCACTTTGAAACACAATCGTACTTCCAGCGGCTTGCATAATCGAAGTGATAGCCTGAACCATCCCAATCAGGCATCGGCAGAAATAGGATTGCCCGCCCGTGTGTCATTGCCTCCACCTCTCCATCCCCTCGAACTGCGCGTCCAAATAAGCCATCTCCACCCTCGCCATCCTCACCTCGATTATGGAGTCCAGGTCGAGCGAATGGGCGTAGCACGCAATATCGTCCGCATCCACGTCCCGGAACGATTGCTCTAGCTGGACTATGTTGCGGTGAGTGTCGAACTCCCCGCGCGCTATCGTGCCGCACTCATCGGTGCGCGCGCCCTCATTGATCGCGGAGAGTGTTTCGAGTTCGGTCGAGAGGCGGGCGGTCATTTCGTCACCTCCACTGCTCCTCGTGTCTCTTCTTTCGCAATCAGTCGCAGTAAGCAATCCTTGTGAACTTGAATGAAGTTGCGCTGATCGTAACTGCGCCCGCTAGTCCACATATATACCAGCGGCCTCTCGACAGTGCCCGACTTTCTGCACTTATCACAAAGCTCTGATACACCGTGTTTAATTTGTAGATTGAATGCCATGGCGAAGCCGCACCTCCATGCGGTCTACTGAATCACACTCCACTTACTTGTGTTACTGCGTACACTCGCTGCTAGGCCGCCTGCCCCAACTGTCTCAGCATATAGCGCGAGACGGTCGTTTTAAGCTGAGATTGAAACCACGTGTCATCTAGTTTGAAAAATGAATATTCGGGCTTCTCTTCCCACTTTGCGTGGATCGTTTGCTCGAACGCTTTAGAGACAGGGATCGTTTCCATCGCCCTTAGCAGGATCGATGGCACATAATACTTCTCATCCAAGTGTGAGATGAGATGATCCGTATCATGCGTGCATTCGCCTAGAGGCTTCCCTGTCTTAACTTCGCGCATCACGCAATAGAAACAATCTCCCGCACTGGGCTTTGGAACATTCCCACTCGCGAATGCTTTCGCATAGGCTGTAGCGAATCGATTAACCTTGCGTCTTAGCGCGAGTAATTCGCGCACTTTGCCAATGGGCTCCCCGCCCATGACGGTCTCATCTGGATTGATTACCAGCCCATCATCATAGAGACACACGTCCTCGTGTTTCCCATTGTGATAGCGCGTCAAGTACCACTGTCCCTTAACCTGAGAGATTCCCCATCCATCCTCAAGATATTCATTCATGCGCGCCTTAGTCGTAACTGTTCGCCATCCGCCGGAATTTAGCTCAATCCTCCCATCCGCGTACCACGTCATAATGTACGTGTCGTGTAACTTCAAGTGGATCGAATCTCCCGGCACGCCAGAATGGCGAATCAAGTACGTATTGTTCCCAATTCGGCGCGATAGCTTGCACCGTCCATCCAATTGACTGTTAGCCTTATCGTAGTTCATAAGTCATCCTCCAATTGAGATTGCACTCCCCGCTCGCCCGGCACGCGTGCTGTCACTGGGCGAGCTGGCAGGACAATCAGCGATTCACAGTCGCGTCAACAATCTGCCGATGCGCGTACTCAATCGTACTGTCAGCGGTCATATCGGCGCGCTGCCAGCACACGTCCTTTGCGCGTTTGGCATTATGTGACTTGACCAACTCACGCGCGGCGATCTTCGCTGATTCAATCGCCTCAGTCGGCGACAATCCCTTGCGTAATCCCCTCAGATAACTCGCGAGTGAATCCCCACGCACGAACTCATCGAATCCAGCCGCGCCGACAGGGATGCTCATTCCTGTACCGCGCGTCATGTTCGCGCTGTTCTGGTAGTAACGCTGCGATCGCGAATCAATCTCACGCATCGCGGCGAATATCCGCTGACGCGTTTCCTCTGTCAAACTCTCTAGCCAACTCATGTGATTGACCCTCCGTGATGCCGACTCTTCGCGAATCGGCACGCGCAAGGCAATCGCGGCCTACGCCATCACAACACTGTACGCGTCCAGCACTGCATCCAAGTGTGACGCGTAATCCTCAAATGGCCCTTTGGGATATCCGCTCTCAGCACTCGCCTCCAGCGCGTCCAACTGACTCTCGATCTCGACCGCATCATCCCCTTGCAGGTACACACTCGCCTTATCCTTCAGGCGCGTGACAAGCGCATTGCCAAAACGGTCAGTCTGTACCCTGTAGATATATCCAGTTCGCATCATGTGATTACCCTCCACACGTCCCACTCTCGCGAATGGGACGGAGCAAGGCAATCCACTACTTCACAGGTTCGTGTGTGACCTCATACGCGAGCCAATCATTCACGGTCGCAAACCCTGACTCGGTCCAGCGCCGCAGATTATCAACCGACTCATGCCCGAACTCTGGCGAGAGGAAGAACGCGAGTAACTTCGCTGTCTCCGGTCGCACGGCAAACACTTGCGACACGTCTTCAGGGTTAACCCAACGCTCGCCAACGAACGTCAAGTCATTAGACAGTGACGCGACTATTAGGTAATTGCGGATTGGTTGCTCATTACCCAACGCTGGAGCGTAGGCGATTCGGCCAATAACTCGGCCAACATGCGTCCCCCACTCCGTACCCTCAGAGTAGACAACCATATCGCCTGTTCGTGCTGTGACCTTGCTGAATCCGAGGTAAGAAGACTTCTTGCAGATTACTTGCTTGCGGTCAATCGTTGCGTCTGTTCGCATTGGTATGACTCCTTTCGTAGATTGTGTTGCGTGATGCGCCAAACCCGCGTCGGACGCATCGCGCAAGGCAATCGCCCCGCTACGGCAGGACGGTCGCGTGATGCTCGGGCGTGGAGCTGCCCCGCAACTCACGCAAGAATGCCTCACATACTGTCTGTTTGTGCGCCCAGCGAATCAGATACTCGCGTCCAGGTTCAGCGCAAGCGAGCTTAACTAGGTCGCCATCGGTCTCAAGTGGCTTGGTGTAGAAACGTGCGGTATGGCCGTTGTATCCATCGGCGAGAGTGACTGTGCTGCGAGAGTTCATGTGGTGTAACCTCCAATACGCCAATTATGATTATATTAGATTCTACTGTCAAGCACTATTTCGGTACTAGGACTAAAATAGTTAGAGCGAGTGTGGATATCTCACAATGAGACACTCTCGCCCTGGCCCCAGCGACCATGCTACTCTAGATATTGGATACCAACGATGGCAGCGACCTCTCAGG
>Ga0247670_1000012_pt1 | contig 63944 bp, 105 predicted proteins | sample CNK11_metaG_FD_183042 | JGI IMG/M metagenome (GOLD analysis project Ga0247670, IMG submission 183042) | Soil microbial communities from Purdue University Martell Research Forest, Indiana, United States - CNK11 | ecosystem: Environmental > Terrestrial > Soil > Temperate forest > Bulk soil...
ATCACGGGCGGCAGGCCCTATGTACTTTTTACCCACCCCCCCTTTTAAGCTCCATCCTTCGAGGACCCATCGGGAGAGCCCGAGCGCCACAGCTTCCGGAACATGCGCAGCCACTCAGCGGGCGTCTTGCCATCGTGCGCCGCCGCGTACTCAAGCAGCGTAGCTGTGGCCGGACGCCGCGGCAGCCGCTCTGGGTTGGATGGCGGAGATTCGAGCTTTTGCATCTCACGCGCCAAGAACAGAGCGCCAATGGTCGACGCCGCGCAGACCGCCATCATCGAAGGGGAATTATATAGATTACTCCCTTCTAAGGTGATTTTTCCCTTGCCTCTCGTGAGGGAGTCAAGTACAATGGGTATATGGAAAAACGAATCGTAGTGGTCGCGGCGGTAAGCCAAGAGCAACTGGAAAACAACGGATGCGATGTGGATCAGGAATGCGAAACCATCGCGGAAGCTAAGAAGCGCGCCAAGTATTACCTGACCGAAGAGTACATGAACTCCTGCGAATCCACCACGATGCTCGGATACGCTCAGGTGAAAGTGAACGGAGTCGTCGAGTACGATTTCTTCGGAAAGGGGGTCAAGTAAATGCCTTGTCAGGAGTGCAAGCAGGCCCTTGGACACACCGAAGACTGCTCGCGGCAACTTGACCACATGCGGGCGATGCTGCCGGAGGCATCGCGCCTTTGTCAAAATCCCACCGCCCCTTGTGGCCACTGTGGGCACCATAAAGCCGCGCACGGCAACGGGTTGGGTCAGTGCATTGGTCATCTTTGCCGATGCTCTCGGTACGTAAAAGAAACGCCACAGACTAGGCAAATCGCGGCTATGCGACAGGCTATTTCGTCGGCCATCGAGATGCTCGAAGAATGGCCCACCGATGACGAAAGGAATCGTAATATCCGCGTCGGCTCACCAACGCTAGAAGACAAAACCAACATGCTCAAACAGTTGAGAAAGGCCCTAGCCACGTTATGAGCAAGTCCACGATTAGCACCTTCCAACTGTTCGAGTTGTTCCCCGATGAAGAATCCGCGCGCGTGTACCTGGAGGGCCGTCTGTGGCCCAACGGAACCACCTGCCCGACGTGCAAGGCCGGTGACCGCATCACCCCGCGCAAGGCCGGTTACTACCGCTGCAACGCCTGCCAGCTTGACTTCACCGTTCGCACCGGGACGATTTTCGAGCGGTCGCATGTGCCGTTGCACAAGTGGGTCTACTCGATGTATTTGCTCGTTACAGCCCGCAAGGGCATTTCTTCGATGCAACTGGCAAAAGAGATCGGCATCACGCAGAAAAGCGCGTGGTTCGTCTTGGGACGCTTGCGGGAGGCATGTGGCGGGCAGTTCGAGAAACTGCGCGGCATGGTCGAAGTCGATGAGACTTTCGTCGGCGGAAAAGAGCGCAACAAGCACAAGCACAAAAAACTGAACGCGGGCCGGGGCAGTGTCGGCAAGACTGCCGTACTGGGAATGCGCGAACGGGGCGGGCGAACCTTCGCCAAGGTCGTAGACTCTACCGACATCAACACCGTTCAGAACGAGATTCACGGCGCGGTCGAAGCTGGTTCGCAGGTGTTCACCGATGAGTACGGAGCATACAGCGACCTCGGTGGATTGTTCTTTGACCATGAGACGGTAAACCATAGCGCGGGTGAATTCGTTCGTGGCATGGCCCACACCAACGGCATTGAGTCAGTATGGGCAGTCCTGAAGCGTGGCCTTCACGGTGTCTATCACCACGCGAGCGCGAAGCACCTTCACCGCTACGTCGATGAGTTCACCTGGAGACTGAACGAGGGTAACGTCGGACGCCATACCACGCTGAGGCTGGATAGCTTCGTGGACGCGGTAGCGGGCAAACGGCTCACGTACAAGAGGCTCATCCGATGAAGCCGGTACCGGAAGTGCTCGACAAAATGGCCGATGTGATCCTCGCCTATCGGCCAAAGTCCAAGGTGAAAAAGGCGCGGAAACGCAAGAAGTCGAAAAGGGCGCAACGTGTTGAGAACTAAGAGGGTAGGGAGTCATCTATATAATTCCCCATCGAAGCGCCCCACGTGCGATAGCGCTGCGTAACCCGAAGACTGCCAGGCCATCGGGATTGGCATTGTTCGCCTCGTTCTGGCGCTCCCGGTTGTGCACTGAGGCTGAGAATGACCACTGACGTGAGGAGCGCTCTTCGCGGATCATCTTCGATGCGTTAATGATGGGGATTTGGCGGGCTGAGTCATAGAACGTGCGATCTGTACGGTCGTAGCCGGTGTTCTGTGCCAGGAGCTTTTCCTGTGCATCAGCCGCGATAAACCGCTGTAATGGAGTATCGAGGAATTGGAGAACTAAGGGTCCGACCATGACGGCACGGCCATGACGCACGAACCGTCGCGCCCGCTCAACTGAAGTGCGGTTCTGGCCGCCTGGCACAGGATTGACAATGCGAACTTCCTGTTTGGGCATCAGCGATTCCCTAAAGGCTGCTGCTACTTTGCTCAAGAAATCTTCGCAGCAACGTTTCATTAGCTCGGGCTACAACGGAGCGTTGCATGGGCGTGTCAAGGAAGCGAATGACGAAGGGACCGACAAACTCAGCGTGTCCTAGATGCACATATCGCTGTGCCCGATTCACTGAGGTAATGTTTGAGCCGCCCGGCGCGGGATTGAGAATGCGAACTTTCTGTTTCGCCATGAGGATTTTAAGAGACAGATCTGGCGGATGAAGCACGCTGGCACGCAAGCTATCGCTTGCAGAAAAAACATTATTACGGCAGAATGTTTCAAAATGCAAGGAGATGTAATTTGCGGTCAAATTACACTCCCTGTTTCACGCGCAACAGGAGATGGAATTTCTATATGAATTACACCTCTTGTTCCACGTGCAACCGTTCCACGAGTTCCGAAACCGTCAATACGTGGCAATCCTGGACCTTTGCCCTGAGTAGTTTGACCACTTGTTCCGCCGTGGCCCGCGTGTGCAGCAAACGCCCGTCGAACACCAGATATCCACGGTCGATTGATCTTGGCAGCAAGGCCGATGCCGCCCGAATGCGCCTTGCACTCACGCCAGCCCGCCGTAGTTCCCCGAGAGCGATGACACCGAGCGCCTGGTCTCGCGAATAGAGGCTTCGTGTGCCGGTTCCACGGCCTGATGTTTCGATCCTGCCGCGCTTCCGGCGGGCGGGACGCAAAAGCCCGGCGCGGTCCCAGTTCGTCAGTTGATCTTTCGAGATTCCCGATATCATCGCCAGCTCATTGGTTGTGTAAGTTACTTGTTCCGCCGCGCTCGCAGCAGCAGCTCTCTCGCCAGCTTCACTGGCAGCCAACGTATAAACGCCTGTCGTCTCGTTCATTTCTCCACACTCACTTCCACTACTCCATTAGGGAATCTCTCTAACTTGACTTTCTTTCCTCGTTCAGCGAGTTCAGCCATTTGAGTTAGAACTAATTTTTCAATATCTGTCTCCGGACGTAACTGGACTGCCAGAGTACCGTTCAGATGGATTTCTGCTTTCATGTCAGGCTTGGCCTTTTTGTTGTTGGCTGATACTCAACTGGTCGCCGCTCTTGCCGATGGCGCGGTGGTCTTCGGCGTCGGCTCGGTGCTCTCCCGCTGCCAGCAACGGCTTGAACACGCTGGCGATATACCGGGCCAGATCGAAGGGGATACGGGCGATTTCGGCTGAGGCTTGCTTGCGCTTGGGGCTTTTTGAATTGTGCCTAGCTGCCGGGTCTCGACCGTGGCCCCGGCCCAATCCGCCTACGTACCCTTTGCGCCCGTCCGGGTTGTTCCCCGTGCCGCTTTCGGTGTTGTGCGCGATGTTGAACCAGGAGCCGCCGTCGTTCTTGCTGCTGCCCCGGTTCTTGGAATCTGCAATCTTGAACCAGCTACCCTGTCCGTGCTCCGTTCCGTCCGGATTGAACTTCTGGACCCGCCGCGCCGCCCGCAGCGTATTCCCAAACCGCACCCCTCCGCAGACAATCGCCCCGCCTACCGATTCGACATCACCCCACACGTAATAGCTGCCGAAATGCGCCTTGGCTTTCCCTACCCACGGCTGAGCGCCTTTCACGTTCTCGACCACCAGCGGAATGTAGCGGCGCGGCATGTCCCAGCAGGAAGGGCAGGCTCCGGAGTGTTGGCATGTGTCGCAAAGGAATCCGGTCGCGTAGTTGGCTTCCCTCTGGATGCGGAACTGCGCGTTGAACAGTTGCATGCCGAGATAGGGAGGTGGTAGTGCCTTGGCCCGCTTCCACGGCATCGCGCGGTACGAGAACTCCTGACAGGGTGACGAGCCGACGATTATCGCCGCACCTTTGAACTGCGAGCCGTGGAGCGTGAGTACGTCCTGAATGACAAGTTGCCCAGGATACGGCCGCCGCTCGATATCGAAGCCGATCACCTCGTAGCCTTCGGCGAGAAAGCCTTCAGTCCAGCCGCCCAACCCGCAATAGAGATCGATCGCCAGAGGCTTCACCCGGTGATCTCCCCGAGTTTGCGTAACGCTTCTTCCCGCCCATGCCATCGTGTATTCGCTGCGAACCGGCGCGCTTCCTCTCTCCGTACTTCACCGGCCGCGCGCATTTCCGCCGCTGTTTCGGCCAGGCGCTCGCTTTTGCGTTTTCCGCGCTTCGGCAAACCGGTTACAATCTCGAGCCCGCGTTGCTTGAACCAGTCCGGCTCTTCTTCGTCGTCCCACAACACAGCAATCCATGTCTGTCCTATCCGGACTGGCTTGCATAAAATCACGCCGCGTTTGCCGGCGTCCTGCCAGCCCTCTTTGATTCGGACAGTGCGACCGGTTACCCATTCCGTGCGGATCATCTGAGACCTTGCCTTTTTGGTGATTGGCCGGTGCTCAACTGCTCGCCGTTCTTGTCGATGGCGCGGGGATCTCCGGTGTCGGCTCCGTTCTCGCGCGCTGCCGGTGACTTCGGCAAAAGTAGTTCGATGTGATGGAAATATTCTGCCGTTAGCCAGTGAAAGTGGGCGGCGCTATATCGTCGGATCTGGAGCAACCCCAAGGCCCCGTCCGATCGCAATCCTTCTACTTCACCGACGATGACAGCACTGGGAAGCATTTGCGCTACAGGATCGTGAAGAAGGTGCATCCAAGCAATTCCAGATGCGAGAATCAATTTCGAACACTCAAGGCAGGATGGGGCCATGCTTGCGCAAGGCTTCCCACCCTTCGCCTTCACATGTAGCATCCAGGTATTCGTCAGGGTTTCGTGAGCACTCAGAATCGCCCTTTGTTCGGCGTGGACGGCAGTTTTCCCGCAGTTCTGGTTACAGCGTTCCGACCCATCGCACTGGAACGGAAACGGCTGATGATTGAACCCTGAGGAGACCAGCAAGCCATCGTCATTGGAAATCACGCACCCACGCTTACTGCGGCATGGCGATTCCATCGCAGCGCTTACCGCTTTGTCAACCCAGGACTTCAGGACTATCGAATCGCTCATAACCTTCCAACTCCCGCCGCCAAACCCATCACAATTCCGTTGGTAAATTCCTTGTCGCAGGTTTCGCCGCTCGCATGCTGCATTGGAACCCGCGTCTCCCTTCTCACTGGAATCCGATCCGGCAGCGCGCCCCGCAAGCAGCTCAGCAAATAACCCCACGAACAGATTTTCTGGGTTCGTGACTTCGGCTCTCCGCTCGCGTGATACCGTATCGACCAGACCCGATCCATCTCCCGCAGCACTCGCGCAACTCCCCAGCCGGCCGGCTTTGCTTCACTCAGCAGCAACGCCGCTATCGGATCCCCGCCTGGTCCCAATGCCGGCAATCCTTCCCGCTCGCCAAACAATTCCCACAGCTTGTTCTCGACTGCTGTTACTTCCTGCGCTGGCAGCTTGGCCAGCAGGTCGGGACGGCTCCGGGGTTTGGGTTTTTCCATCAAGGAAGGTTTTTTCCGGAGTTCGTCCGTTTCGATTCGATTAAAACTTACTACTGAATCTAAAACCTCGAATTCGACGCGCGCGAGATGTATGTCTTGTCCTACCTGGTCATGTCCTAGCCGTATGGGTTCAGAAAGCGGAATTTCCGCCGATTCCGGCAGCGGGATTTCCGCTTCCTGAACATGGCAAACGGGTTGCTCGATTTCCTGGAAGCGGATTTCTGTGGCATTTGAAAGCGGAATTTCCGCTTGCTCGATTGCAGCCGCGGCTGAGAAAGCGGTTTCTTCGCTTCCTGGAAAGCGGAAGTCTGCGCTTTCAGTCAGCGGAAGTTCGGCTTGTTGCGACGGACATAGGCATCGGTACCATTTGGGCCGGCCCTGTCCTCGATTGGCGCTTTTCATCCAGCCCGCGGCCTCCAGCTCCCCTGCCGAGTTCGTGATCGTCTCGTGGCTCATTTGCAGGTGGCGTGCGATTGCCGGGCGTGTATGGTCCGCCAATTCGCCGCCACGGACGAAAATGAATAACCACAGCAGTTTTGAGGATGGACGCAAGGGCGCTTCCATAATTAGCGCTGCATTTAAGGTAAAAGAGGCTTGCTTCCTGATGCTCGCTGGCATAATGGATCTGGATTTCCTTTCCTTTATCGATGCAATTACCAGACTATTATTTTTTATATTGGCCGGTGCTGAACAGGATCGCTACCGGATGAACCGAGCGCGGTGGATTAGCTGTCCGCTCCGTGCTCGCCCGCTACCGCTTCAACTTAAAAGAGTTCACGATTCCGATTGACGATATTTACTTGCGTGACTTCCCGGAACAGCGGCGCGAAATTTTCTAACCGTCGCCGTCCCATGTCGACGTACTCCGGTTTCAGTTCGATCAGCACGGAATTGCGGCCCCACTTCTCGGCTACCAGTCCGGTCGTGCAGGCCCCAGCGAATGGATCGAGCACCGTGCCGCCCTCTGGACAGCCAGCCAGGATGCACGGCAGTATCAGCGCCGGCGGAAAGGTGGCAAAGTGCGCCTCGGGGAAGGGGAATGTCGGCACGGTCCACACGGATCGCTTATTGCGATCCTCCACGACGTCGACAATGGCCGCAGAATAGCTGCCGTTTTGCTTTGGCCTAAATCGCCCGTTGCCCACTTCATCATGGCGCCCGGGTTCCGCACTCCACGCATTGGGCCACTTTTTCGCCTTCGGATTGACGCCGGATCCGCGGTGGTGCGCCAAGCCGGTTACAGGCTCCAAGATCGCCTGGTAATCGTAGTAATAAGTTTGCGACTTCGATAGTAGGAAGATGTATTCGTGCGCCTTCGTCGGCCGATCTGTCACGCTCTCGGGCATCGGGTTCGGCTTGTGCCAGATAATATCTGAGCGGACCCACCAGCCGTCTTCCTGCAGCGCGATCGCCACACGCGCTGGCATGAGCGCAAGATCCTTGGGCTTCAGCGCTGGATCGTGGTTAAGGGGTTGCCCTTCCGCTGCCAGTCCGCGTTTCGGGTCGCAATCCTTGCCGTTCCGCGCCGCGTGAATCCTGGTCGGCTGGCTTCGATTCGTCCAACCCGATGGAACGCGCGGCCCTGACAGCGTGGTGGGTTTGCGATCTGTGCCAGCGTCCGAGCAGTAAGAATCGCCCATGTTAAGCCAGAGCGTGCCGTCGTTACGCAGGACCCTGCCGACCTCGCGGAAGATTGCCACCAGTCGGCCCAGGTATTCGCCCATGGTCGGCTCAAGGCCCAGTTGCTGGTCGACGCGCTTCGCCCCGCATTTGCGGCAGGTGTCGCGGTAGACCGCCTGGGCCGTGAAAGTTCGATTCACCCGCTGGCCTGTCGCGCCTTGCGTGCCGTGGTTGTAGATGTGATCGCAATCGGGGAGGCCTCCTGTCCAGCTGGCCGTGCCGTAATCCCGCAGTCCCCAGTAAGGCGGGCTGGTTACGCAACAATGCGCCGATTCCGCCGGCAGCGTCCGCAGTACCGTCAATGCATCGCCCTGTAGAATCTGATAACTCACACAAAAAACCACCGCGCCATCGAAAGAAACGGCCAGCATTACACTGGCAGCCAACATAAAAGAAGGCTGATTTACTTACTTCTCTTCCATGAATTAATCAATATCCAACACAAACCAGCCAGACAACCGACAATCAGCACAATAGCTCCCCATTCATAGAAGGAAGGTCTGAAATCGAAACCTCCGGGGAGTGGATCAAGCATGGATTTAAGCTTCCTCAATCGTTGGCTGGTGCTCAACAGCATCGGTATGGGACGAACTGCGCGCGGTAAATTCGGGTGACGCTCCGTTCTCTCCCGCTACCCGTGCTGCTTTATTGAACGCTTCCAGGAGATCGGGAAAATAGACGGCCGTAGACTGGAGGAACTCACGCATCGCCTCCGCCCAGTCGTTCTTCACCTCGTCGTCGCTATCGGCTTTGCCGGCGGCGATCGGAGCGAAAATCCGCCGTGCATAATCGAGAAACGGCTCCCGCGCTTTGGTCTCGGATTCCAGGATCTCGCCGGCTATGGCAATGCGTAGCTCGTCAAATCCCTTGATGCGACCCGCAAAGAACTCACCCGCCACGCCGGCCGCCCGCTCGTCTGCCGTGCGCTCCGGCCATTTGAACTTCACATCCGCGGCCTGCTCGACGAACTCAGCCTCATATTCCGGACCGAGCGCATCCTTCGCCAGCGCCATGTAATTGAGCGCTGCATTCGATTTTGCATACGTCGCCGGATCGATGCCTACGAAGCTTAACCAGGCATGGAGCGCTGACTCGATCTCTTTTGCGAGGTCACCGATGGGATGGCAGGAACCAGGCTTGAAGTTCCCGAGCTCTTCTGCGCGCCTCTGCATCATATGCAGCGCAGTAATCACGTTCGGCTCGTAACGCCGATCATCGAAGCCCGCCCCGGTATCACGCGCTACGAGACTACACACGCGCTCAGCAGCTATCAGCCGCTTCTTTTGGCGCTCTGTCATGACCGGCGTGGGTTTGTCAACTCCATTTGGCCCACTTTGATGCTCTCATTTGGCCCCCCTGATGAACCAACGATCTCTCTGGCGCCGGACGCTTCGCCATCGCAAGATGGGTAAAAGTCTTGCGCCGCGACCAAGTCAATTGCCATGCTGTATCGGTCGCGTCCGTCGACTCGAATTGGACATGGATCTCAAACCGAGGCATGGGAATAATCAGCGTGTACAAATAGCGGGAGCTTGACGGATTTGGAAATGTCTTAAACTCACGCACCCAGGTTACAGGCGGTAGCGGGACAGAACCGGCTGGCGCACTCATCGGTAGCACCCGCAACCGCATGAAGCCAGGTAGCCAGCAGGTGACCAAACCCTAAGACTCGGTTTGTCCACCCACCCTGTCCACCCTTTGTCCACCTTTTGAGCGAATGAACGAGCCAAAACGAGCAGGAACGAGCGGAATCGGGCGTGAAGCCGGGTGAACCAGCGTGAACTGAAACCGGCTATTGAATCAGCCGAATGGCCGTAAGGGGCTGGAGGCGCGGACCGGAGTCGAACCGGTGCATAAAGGTTTTGCAGACCTATGCCTTGTTGGGAGTAAGTGAATAGAGCTTCAGGATTTATCGAATCTTCCGTTACTGGTTTGGCCCCCCGAGGAAGCCTTTTATAGATTGGCTGGGAGCTTTCAGCGGTGGTACCGAGATCGGATAGCGCGGTGGTTTTCATTCGATGTCATCCTCGACGTATCCGATCACTCGATAAACTTCGCGTGCGGCATTATCTTCGTGTCGGTTGTACAGATCCTTATGATATTTCTCCAGCAACCGCTTCAATTTCTTCAATTCCTTCGTGCTGAGATCAGATTTCATAGCCAGACGGTTCGCCCGTTGCCGCACCCGCCGCACCCGCAGTAGCATCCCTCTTGACCGCTACATCGGTATCCAAACTCTTAAAATCGCTCATCGCAAACAACCTCTCTTTACATAACTAACAGCCTGACCCATCAAAGCCCAACTCCAAGCAAGAGGTATCCAGAAGATTGCCGGCACTTACTTTCCTCCCACCACTTTCAATTTCCGCCGCGTCATCGCCGCCGCATACCGCTCCATCGCTTCCTTCTGCGCGCTTTGCTCGGGATGAACGTATCGCATGACCGTTTTCAGCGATCCATGTCCCATGATCGCCGCCAGCGTAAACGGATCGCACTTCTGTTCCGTGGCCTGTCTCGTTCCGAATGTATGTCTCAGGTCATACAAGACGAACGAAACGCCGGCGGCCCGGCAAGCTCTGTCATGGCTTCCTGAGAGCTTCGTAATATGCCGTCCTGGGTATCGTTCGCTCGGAAACAGCCATGGCCCCGGCGAGTCCATCCGCGCCGCCAGAATCTTCACGCATTCCGGCGTCAGATACAAGATGCGCTTCCCTGCCCGGCTCTTGCTGTGGACCTGCAGCGTCGTTCCGTCGAAATGCTCTTTGCGCGAGCCCATCGCGTCTTCCGGCCGGCAGCCTTGCGAGAGCATGAGCTGGGCGACGTCGTACAGATTCCTTCGGCCGGCCCGGTCGACGACGTGAAACGCCGCTTCGAAGTACTTCTGCTCTTCCTCCGCAGTCAGCACATGGATTCTCACGGCATCGGCGTCCGAGGGCATGCTCACATCTCGTACAGGATTCCCTTTCCGCCATCTCCGCTTTTCTGCGTACTGAAAGAACAGTGATAGCGCGTGCAGATCATGCCGCAACGTGACATCCTTGACCACGTTGACTGTGACGCGATGCGTCTTGTAGCCTTCGATTTCCCCGGCGCCGATATCGGGTACGCGAGTCAATCCGAAATATCCGACCAGTGAGGCGAAGCTGGTTTCGATCCGACGCGCCGTGCTCGCTTTCTGCCGGTATTCTACATCCTTGCACCAAGCGATGAACTCGCCGGCGGCCGTCGCGAAGTCGATGCCCATGGCGACCCGGGCGATTCCTTGCGCGAGGCGTTCCTTCGCTTCGGCGCGCTTATCCTTCTCGATTCGTTGCGCGGCCTTTCGATAGGCCTCGGTGGCCGGTAATCCGGTTGAACCCGCATACCGCTGGCCTTTCAGCTTGAAGCGGTAATGCCAGAACTGGCCCCGTTTTCTGAGCGGCATATTTCCTCCTTTCCTGTAGGAACGCTTCGACGTCCTCAGCGAAATACCATACACGGCGTCCCAGTTTCATCGCAACCGGACCACGCCGGGTAGAGCGCCAGTTGGCGAGTGTGGCCTCGGTGACTCCTAGCTGCTGGGCTGCTTCAGCCGGGGTAAAGCGTCGGGCTTCGAGCAGGGATTGGGTCATACGCCCGATTCCTTTGGTTTGGATACATGCTGTGCAGCGTCGGTACTCACGGTTGCGGGTGCGATGAGTTTCATGAGTTTCGTAATCATATCCTGGATGGCTTCGCGGACTGTCCGCCCCCGGCCATCTGGACTGACGCCGGTGCACACGGTCCAAGGCCGGTGAGTGTCGCCTTGGGGGCCGGATCGCAGACAATTTATATCCGCATCGTAGGCCTCAACCCAGTCCAGCAACTCTGCATCGGACATCCAGCTACCGGCTTGCGGCGAGATTTCGCAAGTTTGCACGCCTGCGGGCGGCCCAGCGCCGCCAGAGTCCGCAAGCCGGACTGGAACTTTTGACGCACCCTCGGCAGCATCGGTCTTGCCCGCTGCATCGGTGCGCAATGTATGATCGTTCTTATTCTTCTTACCACCGCATTCGCACTCAGATACTAACCTGTAGCATCTCTGATAGTAATTCATGTCAATTTGCCGAGGGCCGCGATGAGACATGGACATTTCAGAGCTTTCCTTGTAATTTGGTTACACGCGGTTCAGCGGTGGCACTTACTGTCGTGCGTGCCGGAGGTTCCCAATTCCACAGCCCGAGCGCGCCTTTCGCCGGTATCGGCTCCGCGAACATCTCCACGTCTTCAAGCAAGAAGGCGAAGCGCCCCGGCTCGTAATTCCCGAAAGCCTTCTCCTGCTCGGTGAACGGACGAACGAAGCGCGGTACGATTTCAGTTTCGAGACAATTGACCAGCTGGCAGGTGCAGAGGACCGCGCCCAGAGGAAGCGCTTTGACTCTGGCGTCAATGTCATTCAACCATGGTTGAGTGATGCGCGTGCCCAATAATGGCTGATCGATGACGTGTCGCTGAGCGCGTGGCCAGCCCAATGCATCGAGCGTCATTGCCGCATAGCAAACAAGCTTCGCCGACCCAGGAAACACCTTCGCCGCATGGATCGCCAGCGGACCGCGATACTTGGTAGGCCAGCCGCGGGTCTCGATGCGTTTCGCGCCGATCGCTACAAGCGTAGCCCAGGGCTGAGTCAGGGAAAGGGCCTTCATGAGCGGCCTTCCGCTTTATCAATAGCTCTTTTCAAATCATCCCAGTTGATAGCCCATTTTTGTTCGAATGCGCCGAGGGCTTGTTTACACGCTTCCAAAAGTTCTTGGTTAATTAATTGATCCTGAAGAGACGGGATCGGCGTTCCAGGATGCGTCTTGACCAACTTCCAGAGCTTGCCGAAGCAGTCCTCGCACGCGTCTTTTCGGGCATCTGGAATGGATTCGGGATTGCCCAGCGTGACAGGATCGCCCCCATCTTCGGGTATCTTTGCTGCGCAGAAGTCGCAATAAACCACAGTCATACAACCCCCGCGCGCACAGTAGAACCGCTCTTGGCCTCTGCGCTCCCACCCAATCTATAACGATCTATCGGAAACTCTCTTACTCTTAAATCTTCCGGCCACTCTTCCAGACATCCTCCTTTTCTGTCTTTCATGCCTGTTAACCACATCAGATCCGCAGCCGAGCTTCCTATCGGACGCGCGCCTACTTGCTTCATGAATACGGGGACACCAGCGCTTTGACATTCCCGGATCGTATTCCTTGCCCAATCAAGATGGAACGGCCGCGCGCCTGGTCCGGATTCGCCGCCGACCACTACCCAGCGCAAGGAGCTGAAGGCCGGCCCAGGATCGAAGAAACCGAACCGGATCGGACCGAGCGCGGGCTCGTAGCTGCACCATGTAAACCAGCCGGCGCGCGCCAGCTTTTTCATCTGTTCCGAGCGCGCGTCGAAGTTTGCCTGATCTTCGGCGCTGAAGCCGAGCTGCACGTTGGGGAGCGGCAATTGCGGCAATGCTGCCGACAGGTTGGTTTTTGTAAGAATGTGATCCCACATCCACCCGGCGACTTGTTCACCTACCCGCCCAAGATCTGAGAAATATCGCGCCATGCGATCCGCGCGCTTCGTGAGGAACTGAAACGTATGCTGCGGACAGAGCGCCGCGATCGCCAGCAACTTGTCCATCATTTCGTCGGTCACGAAGTCCGCAGCCCAGTCGGTCATCGAACAGACGAATATCTTGCGCGGCTTCTTCCAATGTAACGGCGCCACGAGCACATCCTCGTCGAGAAAGATTTCCACCTTCGCCCGGTTCGGAACGGTGTAGTCGAGTCCGGTCCCCCAGGCTGGCAGCGTGCGCATGTTCCCCGTGCACGCGTAGCAGTTGCAGCAGCCGGAAGAGACGCGCTCACAGTGATAGCCTACTGTGCCGGCGGGAACGACGCGGAAGGGATCGGCTTTCGTTGGAATAACCAAGTCTTCGCGTGTTCGCGCCTTGATCGGATTCCAGGTGTAGCCGGTCCATTCGATGGAGGAGAGTCCCATGATTAAGGTTTGGCCTCCGATGAGCCTGAGCCTGATATGTTGGCTTCATCCTTAACAGCAGCGGTACCAGGATTTGTGCGCGCGGTGGTTTGCTCCATCCGCCTCGCGCAGAGCATCGCCTCCTGGATTTGACCATCGTGCAATTTATTCTTGCCAAGGCGGATACGCTCAGCGACCCATGCCCGGATAGCATGAGGAGCCGCGGCGTCGCGCCCGAGCAGCACAAACGTCATTTCGTCTTCGTGGGCCCGGTTCATGCAACTCGCCGGATTGGATAATTCTTCGCGTTTGATCACGCCACACCTCCCGCGCCATCGGCAGCATCCGTCTCGGATACTGAACGGACGGCCAACGTATCAGGATCGTAGCAATACACCTGGTCGCAGAATTGAATGATTCGTTCTTGCGATAGACGCCGCCCGTCCCACTCGCCAACGTATTCCGGCCCTTCTCCTCGTGAGGGGGAGTGGAAGCTTACCTGGCCTTGCGGTAGATCGACGTACAAGACCCACGATGGCTCATCACCAAATGGTGTGAGAGGATCCGCTTTCCATCCGAATGAAATTCCCAGCGCCGCGCCGTGCTGCTTCAGTATATTGACCAGATTCCCCATCGACCAGGACTTGCGGTCATAGGCCATGCCCCGGTAGCCGCGGCCGCGATAGACTTTTGCTCGCGTGGAGCACTTTTGCGCGCGGAAGAGATTCACCGCGACAAGACCGGCCGGGCCGCGCTTCTCGAGTTCCGCATAGTAGAGCTTGGTCAATGCGCCGTCTGAGCCGAGATAGACTTCCAGAGCTTTCATTTGAAATCCCCCGCTTGCCGTATCTTGTAATCGGAGCGCTTCTCCGGAGCTTTCAATCCTTCATCCAAATCCAGCTCTACTTGCTTCGATCCTTTCTTGCAGTCGCAGTCTTTGACTCCAGTGACTACGTGCGCTGTTTCTTGTTCCGCTGTCGACAGATCCGCCATCAACCGAGATCCTTCTTCTTCCGATTCCACTAATCGAGAACGATTCCACACTTGACCACCATGTTTCTCCTGCCAGCGAAGAGAGCAGATGGTGATATGTCCTGATCCTTCGCACTTGAGACAACGAGTGCGAACTGGGAAGGACGGCGGATCTTGAAGCTTGCGAGCCATAGGTTAATGATTTGCGATAAACCTCGTCACATCCTACTTACTCAGCCTCACGGATTCGATAGCCCTGCGAACGTTCGCCCGTTACACACTGCCCTGCAAAATCGCCGTCGCGCACTTGTCGGCGATCAGCTCCACCGTATCCTGGAAAGCCGCTTCCAGGATCTTCTGCGGGCGTAGCAAGTCGTACCAGAGAGTCAATGCCCCGTCTTTGATCCGGTAGCGTAGGCGGGCCTCCAATCGATACGGCGCACAGCCCTGGAAAGGTGAAAGGCCCAGCGTGAATTTCTCCGGTATCGAAAGCTGTCCCTTTGCTGCTGAGCCCTTGATGTCCTCTTCATAGGTGAATTGCGATTGCCCGTCATTGAGCCGGATACTGGAGGCGAACCGCACGTCTTTCCGCGCTTCGAGCGTTCTTGCCACTTCGAGGACCTGGCCGCCGGGAGGATCTACGATATCCGGGAGATTGTTTTCGATGAATTCGGCGAACTGCTGCTGCGTTTTCCCTTTGCCGCTGTTCTCCGTCCATGTCGTCCATTCCGGTGTCTTGGGACAGCGGTAGAGCGCCACGTGCTCGCAGTAGTGCGCCCCGCCGTCGCCGCCCAGCTCGTGGTAATCGAGAATAGCTTTGAACGCTGTGTTCAGCACATCGGCGAAGATCCGGCTGTTTGCATTCCCGTAATCGACTACATAGCGGGCGAAGCTATCGGCGTCATGCAGCACGACGGCGAGCTTCTTGCGCGCCGGTTTGACGTAATCCGGCTCGTAGTCTTCGATCAGATAGCCTTCCGGCACGATGACCACCTGGCGGCCGTCGCTCAGAGTCTTGACCGCGCCCAGCGCCGCGCCCGCCTTCAGCGCGGCGACAATGCTTTTCTCTTGGGTCATTTTTTCCTGTTCGTCCATTTACTTCACCTCCTTCAAGGGTGGTTTCTCTTGCGGAATTTCGCGCAGATCCAGATTCTGCTGGCGCGGGTCGTTCAGCAGCAATTCGTCGTCGTCAGTCGCGAAGAAGATCGATCCGCCTTTGTCGAGTTCGGGGATTTTGACTTTGATCTCATCCTCGATCAGCACGGTTTCGATCTTGCCTTTGGAATACGGTTTGACTTTGAGGACTAAAGCAATAGCCCCTTGCTTGCCGGTCGAGCGCACGGCTTGTAAGACCTCGGTGAGCTTTTCGTCTAACTCCGGGAGTATGTCACCGGAGCGATGGGAGGCTACTACTTCTAAGAATTTCGCCATGAGTTCAAGTCCTATCCGCGATAAACCTCGTTACTTGCTGTCGACGTGTGATGATGGATTCGATAGCCCTGCCGGTGTTTGCGCGTTTAGAGTCTTCATCAGTTCCGTCACCTTGGAAAGATCATCCGAACAATAGATACGCGAGTCCTCTTGCCAATTCCTGCGACCTTTCACACAAGGATTACCATCAACGCCTTTTTCGATATAGTACGATTGGATCGAATGATCCGCCCTGATCGCCGTAAAACCGGTCACTAACCCTGCAACGACAGCCACAGTGAACACAAGTGTCCACGTATCCTCCCAAGCCCAGTATCGGAGCAAGCTATCGCTCAATGATCACTCCCCGCGCGCTGTTGAGCATCCCTCTCGATCTCTACTTTGTCAGCCAAAACATGATGAGCCTTAGGCCGTGTAGCCAATCCAATTAACAAAACTCATTACAAATGAGAACAGTAATAAGCTACCGAATACCTGAATCGCTACCCAAAGATCCATGGCATAAGCCATCCAACAGAACAGGACAGTCCAGAAAGCGACGATTGCCCATGTCACGATATGCAGACGGCCTGGCCTCATGACCCCTCCCTCCCTCCGCTTCGCCTTGATTCCTGCACATTGATCTTCCGGCCCATGAACAGACAGCCGTTGAGCTTTCCTATCGCTTCCTGGCAGACGTCGTCCGACAATTCCACGAAGGCGAACCCTCGCCGCTGCCCATTTCCGTGGATGGGCATTCGTATTTGCCGCGTTGGCATGAAGCCATGAGAGCGGAACATATCGCGCAGATCGGATTCAGTGGCGTCGAAGGGGAGATTGGAGAGGTAGAGCGTCATCGGAAGGTTCAGAAGTGCTCCTCGGCTAGATACGCAGCTAGTTCAGACGGGGAAAGCTTCTTTTCAGCCGTTGTCCGATCCTGGCTACTCGGGGACGCCGTTTCGGGATGCGCGGTAGGTTTTGCGACCTGTTCATTCTGTACTACTTGGCAATTCCAGAAGTGCCACTTACCGAGCCCCTGACATTCCGGGCAGCGGTCGACACCAAGAGGGACACGCTGGAGACTCATCACCGCCCTCCGTTCAGATACCGTTCCGAAATCTCGCGGCGCATGTCATCCGCAGCACGAAGAACAGAATCGCTCTTGGGCATTACATCGGTGACCAACCTATCGTGAGACTTTTCCCCCTTAAGCCTCTCTTCCAATTCCTGCACTCTTTGTTCTAATTGATTCACTCTTTCGTCTAATGAGTCATGCGGTACGCAGTATTCGTAAGTCGTGAACCGATGATTAGTTGGACACTCCCGCACCCGCCGGATCACGTTCCCTCCCGCTGAAGGATTGGCCACTCGTGTGTCGATGATCTTCGAGCTACGCGCCCGGCAGAAGGGACAGGGAATCAGGCAATGCATCGCGTCATCACCCCTTAACTGTTGTCTGATCCTGGCTACTCGCGTCCACCGTTTTCGATTGCGCCGCGGGATTCTTCCACCACGGCCAGACGGCTACCTTCGCCAGACAGTAGGTCCTCACCTGGTCCTGCTGCCCTAACAAGCGATAGGAAACACCCCGCCAGCGGATAATGTCGTAAGCCGGTTCTTTCCACGTTTCCGGCGCGGGCTCATCCAATACAACTTCGTTCTTCTCATCCCGCAGAATGATACGCATCGGAATTTACCCCTTGATACTGAACCTTTCCAACGCCCGCACATAGCCGCAATTGAACCCGATCCAGACCATCACAAATCCGATCACCAGCGCCTGCCACCCAAAGGCCGTGGCAGCTCCGACCCCCACGACCACGCCGAGCGCCAGATAAGTGCTGGATTTCCACCAGTGCCGGGACGTGGGAACAGGCGCATTTTTCGCGTTTCTCGCCGCTTCCGCCAAGGTCATCGCCGCGACGATCCGCTCCGCATCCCACTCTCTGTTACACCGGGCGATCAGCCGGTCATTCTCGTAGACACTCGTCGGCACTTCCTCCCCGACGCGCCATTCCGCCGTCATCGGATCCGGCCTCCCTCCATTTGCGCCGCCAGTCGGGCGCATCGCACCTTGAGACGCCAGCGCTCCTGGCGCTCTTCGCTGGCGCAGGCTTCCCGGTGGATTTTGGATATCTCTGCTGCTACTGGGAGGGCTATGCAGACGAAGATACCGATGAGCAGGAGCGTATTCATGCTTTTGGATAAACCTCGGTCGTGCTACATTGCGCCGGTTCAGAAGGTTGTGCGCCCTGCGAGTGTTCGCCAAGCGGCGCCTTCAGTTCGCGTATTTTTGCCCCGATGACTTCCGCCAAGTCTGCTGACACGCCGTCGATCGGCTCGTAGTCGAGCATGGCGGCCTGCACAGTGTCCAGCTCGTCGGAGGTCAACTCCAGCATGTAGACAATCGTCACGCTCATGCGCTTCTCCTGACTGCGCAACCGCGAACACCGGCCCGCTCGACGGACCTACGCCAGAGCGGATCCCGCTCCCGGTTGATCGCATGTCTCAGCGCCAGCTCGAACAGCGGCCGGCGGATGCCAAGCTGCTTCTCCACGGCCCGCCCGGTCCGCTCCCGCACGATGAACAGATCGACTACCCGGTCGACGACTTCCTCCGGGCAGAAAGTATCTCTTTGATCTCGCGTTGGCTCTGTTCGTTTCGTCATTGGGTCTTCGGGCATCGGGGATTGTCCTTGAGAATGGGTGACTCAGCTTATTTTGCGTTTGCGTGGTTCGGGAGCCGGTTCTTCGCCGGGTACCGGGATACCGAGTTTTTCTGCCAATGCTCGCGTGCAGAAATCGCGCAGGGTTGTTCGGGCTTTGGTCACTGCCAGGTCGATGGCCAGCTTGAAATCTTCGGAGACCTGGAAGCTGACCCGGATATCGGGCTGCGATGTGTTATTGTCCGATTGAACGGTTGACATCTGATTCACTTGAGATGATGCGCTAAAGCGCTAATGTTGTCAAGAGCTAATGCGCTAAATAGCGCTCAACTGATTGAATGGCTAAGGAAAAAAGTTCCGGACTGCTGGTTCAAAGCTCGATCCGCTTCAAGGCCGATTTGAAGAAGCGCGTAGACTTCGCCGTCCTCGATCGGGGGACATCGCTTCAAGCGGCGATCCATGAAGCCCTGGAGGCATGGCTGCTGGCTATCCCCGCAAATGCAGGTATCGAAACCAGTACGTCTAACGAAAAAGTAGCCGTACTACAAGTAACTTCGAGTTTACAAAAGAGTAATCAGTCCGAAATTGCCGTACAATCTCTGACAGCATTGCATGAGCAACTGGAGCATATTCTCAAACACGGGCCCCCAACGGCCATCGCGGCCATCACCTCTAACCTGGAGGCCTTCAGCCTTCTGACGGATCTCGCCGGCGCGCCACATGGGGAAATTGATCGTCCTGCCACGGAGGAATCTGATATCCAGCAAGGAATGGACAGGAGTCGTGCTCTTGGAGCGCGAGCTGAGGAACTGGCGGAACGAATTGGCATACCTGGAGCGCCAGCTGAAAAAGAAAAAACAAAGCATCCGAGAAAGGCTACTCGCCGGAGCGGAAATTGAGAATCACGGGCGTATCGATTTGGAAACGTGAAGTTTGCTTTTTTTATTCGGGAAGCTTTGGCTGATCGATTTCCCTCGGCCTCAATCGAAACTCGATCCGCGCCAGCCAGTGGATGATGCTTGCCAATCCGAGAAAGGGAAATCCTGACAGGATCCCGGCGATACCGTAGGCCTTCTCGTTGCCGTCTCCGAGAAATAGCAGGATCACTCCTGTAGCAAGCAGCAAGACACCCGCTATCCAGAGCATGATGGTCATTCCCGGCGGATCAACTGCCGCTGGTCGGTCTGCTTTCTCGGTCATAGGAACCAAGTCTATCATCGGTTCCGGTAGTTGTGCACCGTCGCGAAAGCGCTGACTCCGACGCCGGCCACATTCAGAGCTATCGTCAGCCGCCGATGACGCTGGAACCAGGGCGCCCGTTCGACGGTGAACAGCGCCGCAGTCAGGACTGACTTGTAGGCGATCCCTCGCATTCCAAAATTCCCATCTGGAGACCGCATCAGCGGATTGTCTTCGTGCTGTCCATACGAGCTGGCGATGTCCGCGGCCTGGCCGGCGACGAAGGCATAGCGCGATAGCGAAACAATGTCCTGGCCGAAAGCCGGGGCGCACAAAAGGCCCGCACAGAGAAAGAACCTGCAAAGAGATTTCATGTTCTCTGAAGTATCGTCCAGTCCGGCTCAGATAAGGAGTACCGTTTTTATGGGCCAAAAGTACCAGCGGTTTGGATCGCTTTCTAGTTTGGTTGTTTTATTCTGCTAGTAGCCGGTTTGTGCTGTCGATACCGCTGAAATTTTCTCCTAGCGGCGTTTCTTTCGGCTCGAAACACAGGTCGTTTGATCCATCGTCATTTAGCTTATAGGTCACCCGCATGCCAGGCGTTACGGCCATCAGCAACTTCGAACACCTAAAATCGTCGTAATGTTTGCAATCGCTGCAAGGCTGATTGTGAACCTCAAACCGCTTGAACCCGCAGGCCACACACCAAGAACCAAGTTCTCCAGGCCGGCCCTGAGTGATCATGTGATCGCAAACGCTCATTTCGCGCCCTTCCATTTCTTCCGCTTCGCCTCACGCGCCGCTACCGCTTTCTTGGCGATCTCCGAGCGGCGTTCCGGCGTGAGACTTTCGCTTCGGGCCTTGCCGCCGATCTTACCGCCCTTCGCTCCCTGCTTACGGAAATATTCCAGCACCTCCGGGGGAAGTTTCTTCGCCATGCGTTCATCTTAACCCCCTTTGCAAAAAAAAGATAGGCGCTAGGGTTAAATTCTACTTGCTATCTTGAGGGGGTCAAGATATACTTTATTCATGGAAACGCAATCAAAGACAAATCTCAGATTCTTCTACAACGGCATCAAGGCTTCTGACGGCAAGCTGCAAAAGTGCTGGTACTCGGACGGCCAACTGCTGAATTCTCCAACTGGCACGATCACCATTTACGCTCGGGACTATGCCAGCTTTTCGGCCGAGATCCGGGCCGCCTTCAATGTCGAGAACGGCAGCGACATGATGACGGATTACTTCGAGAAGGATCGAATCCGCGTGACGCCAAGCCATCCGCTGCATGCGCTCATAGCCGAAGCGCTCGGCAAATCCAATGCACGCTACGAGCGGAGGTCGAAGTAAATGCCAATCATGAAACTGGAAACCGGCCGGCCCTACGAGCTGGCCCTCAAATACAAATCGGGCAAAGACACCGTGAACAAATTCACCCAGCGCCCGGAGAAGATGTTCACACTGACAAAAGGCGATCTGCTGTACCTGCCGAACGAAGTAGCCGAATCGATCGCGGAGCTTCACTTGGGACCGCAAGAGCCGTTCCTGTTGACCAAGCACGCCAAATCCTGGGACGTCGAGCGCAAATCGAAGCCGATGCCGGCGAAGCCGCAAGCGCCGAAAGCGGAGCTGCTGACCCAATTGGGCCACGTGCTCACCGGAGCGAACGAACTGACGCCCGCGGAGCTGGGGTATGTGCTCAACGGCAGCAGCACGGAGCCGATGCCCGCGCCAGCGGCACCCGCAGTAATAAGCAACGGCCACTCCAGCACGGTCCAAAATCAAAAAAGCGTCAATCGCTTCTACCTGGATCGAGCCGAAAAATTAATCGATGTCTTCGCCGCCGCCTATGACTACGCATTAAAAAATCACAAGGGCACAGTGAGCAAAGAGGACGTGCGCGCGCTCACAACCACCGTCTTCATCCAATGCACCCCGAAACCCTACCAGAACGGAAGGGAGGTCTAACACGATGCTTCCCTGCCTCGATGCCTTCGCCCAGTTCGGCCGCTGCGCCTTTTCCGCCGGCGCGGTCCTGATTCTCTCCGCTTGTCTCATCGCTTTCCGCTCGGCAGGTAGCCGATGATAAAGACCACCGCGCCATCGACAGAAGACGCCCAGGCGGAACAGGATCAGCCAACATATGAAACTGTGACGTGCGAAGACTGCGGAGGTAGCGGCATCGATCCCGGATCTCTCTATGAGCCAGAACCCTGTCCCCCATGTAAGGGCGCCGGAACCCTTCTCGCTCCTGAGGAAGTGGAGAAGATCCGCCGCCGCTGGATGGGACGGGCCAAGACTGCAACGACGACTGAAGACCTCGGCATCTGGTCACCCGAAGAGCGCATCTGGAAGGTGGGCGAATGACCACTCAAATCCCAACCTTGAACGGCTGGCGCGCAATAGCGATCGCCTTGGTCATCGTCTGCCATTCCCTGCCCGATTGCAACCCGGCCTGGCTGGGAAAGCTCGGAGTCGACATCTTTTTCGGCCTCTCCGGATTCCTCATCACCGCATTGCTCCTCGAGGAACACGAGCGCACCGGGAGTATCGATCTGCTCGCCTTCTATCGCCGCCGCGCCTTTCGCATTCTCCCGCCGGCGCTGGTTTTTCTCGCCGTCGTCGGACTCTCCGGACTCTACAAAAGCGGCTGGGAGCTCGCCAGCACCCTGCTCTTCTTCAGAAATTACCTGCCCGTCCAATACGGCACGTACGCGACTGCTCATCTGTGGTCCCTAGCAGTCGAAGAGCATTTTTATCTGCTGTGGCCCGGGTTGCTCGTTCTCGCCGGCGCGCCATTCATGCGGCGCTCAATCGGACATGGCGCGCTGGCGATTGCGCTCTGGCGATTGGCCGCGACTTCCTATCATTGGGCGAGTCTCGCCGGCGTCGGCCCGGGTCAACGGACTGATTTCCAGCTCGACTCCCTGCTCTGGGGCTGCGCGGTCGCATTTCTCTATACCGATAGCGCCACGAAGTCAAAGCTGATCCTGCGCCCCTGGCTCTGGGCGGCCATGGCGGCCGCGGTCCTCACGCCGAATTTCATCGACGGCGCATCTCCGCTGCTTATCGTTGCGTCGGTCGCGACTCCGCTGCTCATCCCGTTCCTGCTCGCCGGCGCGGCCTTGCAGCCGCAATGGATCCTGAGCCGGTTTCTCGAATTGGCCGCCCTGCAATGGATAGGCCGGCTGTCGTACAGTCTCTATCTTTGGCAGGAGATATTCTCGGTGGATGGACTGAAAAGCCAATCGCTCCCGCTGAATCTCGCGTTGACACTCGCCGCGGCTTGCGCCAGCTATTACCTGATCGAACGGCCCATGATCCAGTTGGGACGGGGGAGTTATCAGGTGGCCATCCGGGTCCGGTACCGATTCTGCTGAGAGACTATGAAACCTGCAAGAAATCCTGCCCATTTGAAATTCGTACGTGCGCTGCCATGCTGTATCTGTGGTAGAACCTGGGGTATCGAAGCTGCGCATACCGGGCCGCATGGACTCGGGCAAAAGTCGCCGGATAACTCGGTAATTCCGCTCTGCCGCGTGCACCATCGAGATCCGGAAGTGGGCCTCGATTCGATTGGCCGGGCGGCGTTTGAGGATCTGCATGGTGTGTCTGTAGCCCGATTGGTGCGGATTACTCAGATGCGAGCTGCAGCGTGTAGAGTTCCGATGTGTGAGCCTCGATTGCTGAAGAAAGCTCCTGAGCGAGTTACTATTTCTGGATTGAGAGGGAGCCGGTTGGCGCGGTAAACGTCCGTGGTACACCTCGTTACATTCTGCCGGTGTGAGCTTTAGCGCTTCGATAGCCCGGCAGGCTTCGGCGTCCGCTGCGTGCTCTCCCGCTACCCATTTTGCGCTTGACATCCTACGCATAACGTAGTATGCTATCCATATGATTCGATCTTGCCGGGACAAAGAAACAGAAAGGGTGTTTCATCGCCTCCCGAGCAGAAAGTTTCAGGCCATTCAATGCCGCGCTGAAGTTCGGCTTGGCCAGCTCGACGCCGCGCGAAGTCTCCAGGATCTTGTTATTCCCGGCATGAACCTGGAAAAATTGAAAGGCGATAGAGAGGGCCAGTACAGCATCCGAATCAACATCCAATACCGGATTTGCTTCGCGTGGAGAGACGGGAACTCCTACGAAGTCGAAATAGTCGATTACCATTAGAAGGAGAAAAAGGAAATGAGCAAAACATCCAGACGTCCGCCGATCCATCCGGGCCGATCCTTGAAAATGACTTTGGAGGATGCCAACCTTTCCGCTAACGCCGTGGCTCTTGCCTTGCGAATTCCGGCCAATCGCTTAACCGAGATCATCAACGAAAAGCGCTCCATTTCCGCCGAGACCGCTCTGCGCCTGGCGCGGTTCTTTGGAACCTCCGCTCAGTTCTGGATGAATCTTCAATCGGCGTACGAGCTGCAGGTAGCCGAAGACGAAGCCGCCGAAAAGATAGCACGCGAAGTTGAGCCTCTACGAAAGAGTGCCTGAGATCCGGACATCCGCAGGGCCGACCGAATCCGTGAACCTCAGCGCAACAGCCATGTAACGAGGTTTACCGCTTATCCAACGCACTCTTCGCCGCTGCCTGCACTTTACACGCATGGATTCCATGCTTCACGATACAGCCCTTATTCTTCCAAACAAAACCGACTCCGTGTCCGACGCCGGCGACTCCCCAGAATCCAATAGCTACCAGCGCGCCAATCGCGTAGATATTCATGCCTTAAACCCCGGGAGCTTTCCCATTCGTATATCGAACTGCTTCAACTGGCCCAAGCGCCCCATGCAAAGCGATCAGATCCCCGGTGGCTGGCAAGGGACTGTGAGGCTGCACAGAAGATGACGATACAGCAGCCGGGGGCGCAGGGGAATAGGAAGAGTCACGGCGGTTGAATCCGCTGCCAGCCAGATCGAAATTAGCGAGCACACCATTGGCGAATCTGAACAGCCAGGCGTAGCATGCGCCGAAAAAACTGAAAGCACCCGGGCCCGTCGTTCCAGGCTCAGGCAACGCTCGCACGGCCGCGCTCAGCACGATGGCCCCCACCGCTCCGGAGAAGGGATGAACCAACCAATTCGCGGTATCGATTGTGGCGATGGGGGCCGGCATGTTGAGTCGAAGAATGAAACGTTATGAACAAGTCTAAAATATCAGGATCGAAGTGAGCTTACCATCGGGATTCGACTTGAAGGTGAGGGGAGGTATTCACTTTAGGGGGATGCTCTGGGAGTTTGTGATAAACCTCGTCACCGATGTTTGCGGTTGCTTCCTGCTTTCGATAGCCCAGCGGAAATTTCGCGGCGGTTCCGTGCTCTCCCGCCTCGAAATACGGCAACCAATATCGGACCGCGCGCCCGAATCGGATCTAATATATAAGCACTTCGGTCCATGAGATACGCCTCAGCGTGAAAAAGGCGGGCTGCGCCTCTCATATTGCCGCATGAGTATTCGCGTTCGGCGCGATTCAAGAGGGCGAGCACTGCCCGTATATCGTCGACAGCAAAGATGATCCGCTGCGCTTCAGGATCGGCGCTACTCAAGAAGCCCAACCGTGCCCGCAGATCGTCGGCAGCTAAAGATGAGCTGCTGCGCTTTATGCTCACTCAAATCGTTCATTGCTCTTTCTCCGTAGCCAGTTTGATTGTAGCGGAGAGCACGGAGCCGCGCAATACATCCTCAGGGCTGACCGAATCTCCGCGCGCCGCAGGACAGCATGTGACGAGGTTTACCACTCATTCTTCTATCTCCACCGGAACTTCCGCCCAGCGCTCAAACGCCGCCGCCTCATCGATCAATTGCTGCACCGTAAAGATCCGGCCGCCAGCTTGAAAATGACTTGGACTCAGCGCTACATGGTAAGCCGGGGGAGTGCGGTACTCCCGATCCAGCGCCCGAAGCAGCAACTCGATGCCGAAAGGATCGTAGAGCTTGTGGGGATAGAATGCCGAAGCCTGCCAAAGCTCTTCCAGCATCTGTGAGAACTTGGAGGGAGGCGATCCGCACCAGTCTGCAATGGCGTCGGCTATGCGGGATTCAAGCGACGGCCGAATATCGGCAGCGCCCGCGTCCTGAGGTTTGGTATCCAACATATAAAAGAACCAACTCCTACATTTTCACCACGGAAAGCAGAAACAGAAATAAACCGAGCGCCAGAAGTCCACGATAATACGGTTCTCTTCCAGCGAATCCTGTGATCGCAGCAAATAACTCGCAAAGAATGGCGCAGGCAAGTAGCAAGTCGTGTCCCATTTGGTGTACTCCTTTTTGTTTAACCGCTTACTTCTTTCTGAAATAACTCCGTGATCTTCGCATTTACCTTCGAGCACGGAATGATAAATGGCTTCCTGACGCATTGCACAGTAAGAGTCTTAGCGCTTGACTCGTAATCCCAACGAATATCCGCCGATTGGATGACGATCTCACCCTGATCGTGCTCGATGCGGATATGAGCGGTAGCAAGCTTCGCTTCAATCGCGGCCCATTGTTCCGGGCTCACGTTGGAAAAGATGACTGGATCGCACATAAGTTTAGAAAAGTTCGAGGGCTTCGATATTCTGAAGCCCCCGCATGTGGAAACTTACAAGGATTAGGCCGCTGGAGGAGCCGGAGGAGCCGGTCGGGTCACTTTGGCTGCTGTTGCCGCGGCTACCAGATCATCGAGCGATTGGTTGAACGCGCTAACCGCAGTGGCGTCGTCGGTATCTGCGGTAGTTTTGGCTTGTAGCGCCGCGTCGAATTTGGCTTGCGCCGCGGCTTGGTTCGAATCTGCATTGGTCAGGCCGTTCTGGGCCTTTTCCACTGCGCTGATGGCATCGGTTAAATTCATGTGAAGTGTCGCTCCTTTTTTGGGTGGTGATTTAAAGCAAAAGTTCAGGGTTCGTTCGATCCGGGTGGTTTGTCGCCGGGCTCTAGCGGAACGAATGGCGCGGCATACAGCTTGTCGCGCGCATGTTGGTAATGCATTTCGACCGTCTTTGGTTTGATGCCGAGAGCTTTGCCGATTTGAACGTAAGTGTGATTCGCTCGCACTAAGTCGTAGACTTCTTTCTCGCGTGGCGATAATCTGTCTTTTCCGCGTCGACCGCGTTTTTGAATGACCATGCGGGCTCTTTGTGGTACACCTCGTCACAGACTGATCACTACAGCTTCAAGGCTTTGATAGCCAGGCACCTTTCCGTATCGGCTCCGTGCTCTCCCGCCGCCCGCATTTACAGGGCTGACCGAATCTCCATGCGCCGCAGGACAGAGGTTTACCGCCCCCCCATCACGCCTTTAAAATCTCATCCCAATGGATACCGTCCGCTAACTGCTCGCCATATTGCTCCAACTCCGGGACATTCGCCGCCTGATCCATGGCGATCTTCGATTTCAAATCAATATCGAAGTCAAAGAACCTCACTTGCGGATACTGACGCCGCAGCAATTCCGGCGCTTGGGCTTCCGGCGCTTCGAGCAGCATGCTGATGATCCAGCCCAGCTTGGCAATCAGGTTATGCTCCGGCGCTTGCGAGCCGAGCGGATTCCGGCCCGTGCCGATCGACACGATAGCGCTCGACTGCGGTTGAAAGCCCGCATATTCGAAAGCTTCGACGGCCAGCTCGTACACCGGATTCCCTGCCACACCCACGCCGCCATCGACACAGCAACCGATACCGGGTACATCGTATTCCTGGAAGTACGTCGGGGCCGCCGAAGAAGCGCAACAGGCGTCGATCACACTTACCTTGCCGGTCCGCGAGCTATTAGTAGGGCGATCCTGAGTGAAGTACCACTGATGGCCGTCGACGCCGCGGGCTGTGATCAATAAGAGTGTCGCGAAGGCATTAATGGGCTCATCCGCCGCAGAGCCCAGGCGCTTCGAGAGCACGCGATAGAGATTTTGGATATCGTACTTGTATCCGCGCTCTAACAGGTATCCCGTTGCGACCGGAGCGCTGTGATTGAAAATGTGCGGCGTATCTTCTCGGTACATGGCGGCGATCTGCTCGCACGGGATGCCCGCGGCGATGGCGGCCGCCAGGTCAGAGCCCGTTGACGTACCTGCGACGCCTTTAAAAATATCGCGGCAGAGCTTGCCGGTTTGCTTCTCGAGTCGCAACAGCGGGCGAACAGTCAAAGCGCCGCGCACGCCGCCGCCGGGGACGGATAGAAAGAGGTCTTTCATGTTTGGTAAGATGGAATCAATGCACCTTAGGGAGCCGGAAACGGTTCGACTAAACGTTAGGAGCTTCAACCAAGACAATCGATGAAATGCCCCGGTCGCAAGGCCGGGGTTTTATTTTGTCGCATCCGGTGGACTCGCCAGAGGTATTGCGACGGCGGCTGATGGATCGCTCTTCAGTGTCGCACCGTGCATATGGTTGAACAACTCCAAAAGCTTTTTGACAAACTGCACATCGAGATCGAGCAGTATCCCGCCCATTCTCTGCCCGAGAGGCGTCGTCAGGAATATAATTGTTGCGGTGTAGGGGTCCACTTTTATCATTGCGCCGATTGAAATTTCGAAGCGCGGCCCGCTCTTTTGCGTCCCCGGCCAGAGGGACAAGAGCATTGACCTCATGTGGGCCGCGCTCGAATGCTCTGGTTGCTCTTCCGCGCTCTCCTTTCCTCACCGAGTTGGTAAGATCAAATCGGCAAGCGCCTTTTTCGGCGGTGTAATTGACCAATGAGGAATTACCCATCAGTCAAGCTTTTTGCGATGAACCTCATTACAGACTATTCTGCCGTATGTCTGGATTCGGTCAGCCCGGCAAAAGTCCGGGCCACTCCGTGCTCTCCCGCAACCTAGCGCCGACAGCAACCATCGCAGGCAACGTGTCCACACGATACGCATACGGGTTGCAATTCAATCTCTTCATAGAGCATAGGATCTAAGATTCGACCGTGCCGCTCCGCAGCTCTGACCTCTAGAGCCCAGAGAGCCTGGCGGAAAGCCTCCAGCGCATCGTAATTGCAGACATGACGGATCTGATTGTCCAGATACTTCACACGATCCATACAGACCCGGATGACTTCTTGGAGATTTGTTCCGGGATGGCTACCGACATTCCCTGGATAACCAGCGCCAGTCCGTTTAACGAAGGTCAGAAGCTCTTCCAGGTTTCCATCTAAATGCGTGAGCGCATATGAATGGCCTGGGTCGATAACTCTCATCTGTCGCACCCAAGGCTTTTTGCAGCCAGCACGGAGCCGCGCACACAAGCGCCGCGCCATCGAATCCGTGAAACGTGTCCAAAGAGTTCAGCCAACATCTGACAAAGCCTTTCGCGCTGAAGCTATAGCTTCTATCACTGACTGACTATGCATCTCTTCCCAGATTTTTTCTCTGTACTTTGGATCGGTGCCATAGACAGCACCAACTCGCCCGACGAATCCGGCCAGATCTTGATCCTGTAAGTATTGCGCCCAGGCCGCTATGTAAGGATCGCCCAATGTCAGTAACCGCGCATGATCGATGAAGCAGTCGGCCAAAGTAGCATATTTCTCGAACGCTTCTGGCTTCTTTTCCCAGGTTCCATTGACAAACTCTGCGGAGAGACAATACTGAATCCCCGAGCCATGATGGTCCGGTTTGATCCCGAAGCAATTGTTGCCGGGCATGGAGCTGCCCCAGCCGGATTCGAAGATCGCTTGCGCTAGAGTAAACGCGGCCGGAAGCTTCGTATCGCGCTCGCACGCCACTGCGGCGGCGGCCGCCATGGCCAGGAATTGCTGCTGAGATGCAGTCAACATTTGCCCGGCTCTATTGCACGTAAGCGGATGCAGGAGTCGCCGCTGTAGCTGGAAGAGGTTGAAGCGCCCCGAATGACATCGACCCCACATGAGCGTTGCTCAAGAAAGTGCCAGGCCAACCTGTTCCGGTAGCCGCAGCTCCTCCGCCAGCCGTCCCGTTGAGGCGGAAATCATTACCGGCAGCGTTTACGAACGGGCTAACTGTCAACGCGACGTCGATCACATTGGTATAGGGAGCGAAGGCGTCAATCGGGTTCACCGTGCCGGTGTCGTCCATGCAATGCCGATTTGCAGTTGCGCTGTTTAAAAAGGCGTTGCCATCTAAAGTCGGAAGCGCGGCTTGACCGCAAGTAGCCCCGGAGCGGGGGCCGTTAATTCCATAACGTCCAGCATTGACGATCAGATTGTTTCTGATTGTTCCTTGTAAGATATCCGGAGCGTCAATTCCGTCGCTACCGGTGGCGTAAATCGTGTTGTGCTCAATGTGCGCCGACGTATTTGAAATAGTGATTCCAAAACACGTGACACCACCACCGGCGTTACAACCCGTGAGATTGGTTATTAAATTATCATGAATCCAGCTATCCTGAGTTGTAGCGATACCGTTGCAGGCGTTGTCATGCACCCAATTGTAGGCGACATCCGCTTTCGCCGCCGTATGAATCGACCCGATCCCAGCAGTTGAAGTAGAAGCGCAGGTAGAAGTTCCCCCCGTACATTCATTCGACCAAATGAGTTCACCATTGTTCGATCCGCCGCCAGTGGCGCGGACGCAAAACGAGGTGAAATTGATTACTCGATTATTGTAAACAATATCGTACTGGTTCGAATCAAATCCACTACAATTAGTCACACCATTACAATCGATCGTAAATCCGGAGACAAGCCAACCGCCGGAGCCGCCGCCCGTCGAATCGATAAGAAACAGGCCGGAAGTGGTCGAAGCTTGAATAGTCGTACGCCCGGCGCAGCTTTGCGGCAGCCAGCAATCCCCGCGAGTCGTGTTGTACGACAGCAGCATGTTGTAAGGGATCGTACGGCTCGGCTGGATGTTGTTATTCAACACCAGATTTGCGGTGTAGACCAGCGTGCCGGTATTCTTCACCCAGATTCTATTGCTCGCCGTATTAAACAAAAGCGCCGTTCGCGGATCGTCCAGCGCGCCACCTATATTCATGGTCATGCCCGTCGAAGATGCAATGGAGGCATCAAGAACGATCGTGGTGGCGTTGGTAACCGAGATCACTTGACGGCGCACGGCAGTGATTGAACCGGAACCGCCCGCGAAGTAGACGATGCCGCCGACGAGAGCTGAACTGAAATTGCCCGCAGCGCTGGTGAGAGTAGTTGTGCCATTCGAAACAGCGTCCGTAGTGGATATATTTACCGTAGAACTTTGGCAATTGGTGCAGCCCGCTGCGTTCTTATTGTTGTACGGGGTCATATCCGTGCCCGTGGCCCCTGACCAGAAACCACCGCCATTAGTGGAAGAACCGACCGTTGGACGGACCTCAATAACCAGTTGAGTGTTCAGCGAGGCACAAAGAATTAGAACGTTAAACCAAGCGAGACTAATAATGCCAAATAGTCTGATCAGAAGGTTATTCCGCATATTTTACTCAATTCGCTGCGATTTTCAGAGTCAACGCCACCCATCCGAGAGTAGCCGGACCGGTCAATTTTCCACACACCATCTGGTTTCCGGACAGCGTCTTGCTCCACCCGGTAAGGGTTGCGTCCGAATAGTTCTGAGCGCTCGACAATGCCGGAATCGCAGAAGCCGTAATCGATGAAGTGGAAGCCGTGCCTGTCCAGGAGCCGGCGGCGACGGTAAACACATCCACCGTGGCGCTTCCTGAAACGTCGGAATGCAGATCCACCTGCTGAATCGTTCCGGCCAGATATACCTCCGAGCAGGCCCAGATCGTTCCCGTGAGAGCGGAGCCGCCGATCGTTCCGATGGGAATCGTGATCTGGCGGATGTTCTGATTGGTTGTTCCTCCCAGCGTGGCCAGTGGGCTCCAGTCCGCTGTCGTGGTGACTGCGATGTTGGTATTTGCCAGAAGCGCCACATAGCCTATACCCCCGCTCGTCACCAGATCATTGGGCGAATAGGAAGCAGAGCTGGACCACGCGCCGCGAAAGTTCACCAATGTTGTCGGAAGATTAATCTGCCCCACGCCACCCTGAAGAGACACGGCATCCATGTAGAATCCGATAGACGTGCTCCCGGAGCTTCCAGCGACTTGCATTTTGAGAGTCGTGACGGTAGTAGAGCCTGTCCCAAATAGGGAAATCGGAATGTTGATCTGCTGATAGACTCCTGCAAGCGAGCTGGAGAAACCGAAGGCCCCGTCTTTCAGCACCACCGTGCTGCCTACCTGACCAGATCCGGTAGTCCAGAAGATGTTGAGCACCCGCGCCGCATTCGCCCCATTGCCATTCGGCCACTGACCTTTGGACTGAATGTAGAAATTGAGCGTATTCCAGTTCGTCAGGTTCTCGACGCCGGCCGCGGGCTTGGTGAACGTGACATAGTTGCTGAGAAGGGCATTGGTCGCCTCCAGGTTATGCGTCCCGCGAAACGGATTCGAGGTGTTGAACGCCAGATTAGCCGACGTCGAGCCGGTCCATTCTCCGGAACCCTCATCATATAGGGCACTGATCGTGACACCTTGCGGAGATGAAGAGTTCGCCGGAACGTAGATAAACGTAAGCCCGAGCTGGGTGCTGGGATCGAGCGTAGGCTGCTGCGGAGTCGCCCCCGGCGTACCTGCCAGGACGATGACAGTTTGCGATGTGTCGACGGCAATCACGTCAATCCGGGGATTTGTCGCATCCGCAGTGCCCAATGTTTTCGATATCGTGGCTGAGCTGTAGGTCACTCCGCTGATGGTGTAGGAGCATGCGCCGATGTTGAAGATCAAACCGGAGACGTACTCGACGCCGCACCCGGTTAGCTTTTGGTTGGGCTGATAGCCGGATACAGTTGGCGGACCTGGCAATGCATAATCGACGCCCGGTGTTCCGATGGAAGGAATCCCGGTGCCGGTCGTGTTCTTCATCATGCCTGTTGCGAGGCCGGCGAGTGAAGTGCCATTGATCTTCCCGACGATGGTATTTCCCACCGTCCCGGTGACATCGCCGGCGATCACTGAGGCTGGGGTGGATGAGCCACCCTTTGCCCGCGCATAGTTTCCCGGGGCGAGCCACAGCAGTACCTTCCCTTGGGCGCTGTTCACCGTGCTCCCGGTGACATTGAGTGTGAGTGTCCCATTCAAGGGCGGCGCCGTGATGGTCCACATGGCCGCCGCTGAACTGCTCAAGGCTGCGAGCTGCCCCCCGGCGATATCTACGCCGTTCGCATCGGTGATCGTCACCGCGTAATTGGCTGTTGGCGCGGGACTGCCGGGGATCGTCTCCGCTTGTGTCACGGAGTAGCCTTGCAGGACATTATCTGCACGGATGAGACAGCCCGCCGATGTCGCCGGCACGCCGCCATTGCTGGAGTCTCCTATCCAAGCGTAGGTCACCAGCCAGACCGGACCGGTGCCGAGCAGGGTACAGGTGGCGGTTACACTGCCGGCAGCGAATGAGACAGCTTGACATAGTATCCAGGCAATGAGCCATGGCACTGCTTTCAATTTCTTCACACTTCACTTCTCCTTTTGAACTTCTTGCGATAAACCTCGTTACTTACTGCCTACTGTGGTAAGCAGATTAGGTCAGCCCTGCCGGGGTAGCGGGAGAGTACGGAGCCGCCGCCGAAGTCTGCCGGGCTATCGAAAGCATGAACTGAGACTAACATCGGTAACGAGGTTTACCACTGATTTACATAGCTCCTCTTGCCTTGATCGCATCCAGACACAACTTATCCGCTACGTCTTGATGTCCTGGATTCTGACTCCATAGCGCCGCCATTGCGCCTGCCATGATGACTACACCATTCGACCAGACTAGATAGGGAACTTCTGCTTGCGTCCCATCAGGCCCGGCATCGACGAACGGCTGCGCGTGGATGACTCCTTTTGGGCAGTACTTCTCCAGCAGATGCTGGCAGGTTGCCGCGTCCGGAAAGTAGAAGATATTGATCGGCTGCCGCGCCATACCTCCGGAATTGTCAGGCTCAACGACATATTGTTGAGGTAAGTAAGTCGGTGTCCACGGCGCGTTCTTTTGTGGGGGCATGAATTGAGCCCAGAAGTCTGTCCAGTCCATTGCTGTGTTTTCCTTTTTGATTGGCTACTTGTTTTCCAGCTCTCCGGTATTGCTCTGCGCGCGATGGGAATGCGCTAACTGTCGCCGAAGACAATCGCAACGCCAGCCGGAATTTCCGTGATTTGTATGGACTTCACACCGCCGATACGGCCGGTTACAATTTGCAACGTGGCATATTGCCCGACTTTCCCGGCTTCCAGGAATCCTATGAATGTGGCCATGTCCGATTTGTCGAGTGTTCGATAGTAAGCAACTGTGACGCGGAAACCAGCCGTTGCCGGATTCTGTGTCTTGAGCGATAAATCCATCACTCCCGGCGGGGTGTCGGTAGAAAGCGCTGTTAGATAGAGGAGCGTGTTGAGCGTCTCCGGACAGATCACTGCGGTAACGTCTTGCGCTTGCAGGGCTTCACAAAGCCGCACATCGGCGCGGACCGCGAATGATAACAGAAACAGAGCAATCAAAGCTTTCATGGGGATTCTCCTAGGAATGTAAAAAGACAGCGCTCATGTAGGAATTGGCCGCAATAACCGATCGCGAGCCTGAAGCGACCGCGGACTTCGCCTGCATCTTGGCGACGTTACTGCCAGAATTCGTGTAATACCAGGAGCGGGTAAACAGCCCTTCGAAAGAAAGCGTAGTCGCGCCGGCGGAAGAGATAATAGCAAGTATGATTCCGGTCTGCGCGACACCATTCACAACCAGTTGGGCGCTCATTTGAAACGCGCTTGAATCAAACGAAAGATCGAGCGACGCCTCGATGCGCCAGACTCCGTTCTTATTCAGCGTCACGGAAAGCCCGGAAATATCCGCATACGACGTGGTGCACGTCAAATTGCCTGAGGCCTGCGCCGTCAATTCGGAGTTGACATCGACCGTGGGACCCGCCGGCAGGGCTTGAAAACTCGGATCGACCCCGGCGCCGTTTGACGTCAAAACCTGGCCGGCCGTTCCAGCGCCTGTAGCATGTACCGGAGAGGTTCCTTCGCCAATAACCACTCCGTTAGCCGTGAGCGTGTTGACGCCGGTGCCTCCCTGAGTCACAACGAGCACATCCGCGGCCGTCACGGCCAAAGACCAACCCGTGTTGCCGGTTCCAGCGACCTTGATATATAGATGGCCGTTACCATCCAGATAGAGAGAGCCGCCCACAGCGGAAACAACGCCCTCAGGACTTCCTGAGCCTGCCAAGACGATGCCTGTAGTAGCGAGAAATTGTAACAGATGACTGGCGCTGATCGTAATCGTATCGGTGTTGAGCGGCATCCCCGATACAGTCATCTTGTCTGCGTTCTGGAACTGGATGTTCTTGATGACCGTCCCAAGTCGAAGAACGAACATGTACAGCACTTCGGTCAGGTAGTCATCGGACAAGACACCGTGCACAAGCTCGCTGAAGCCTGAGCCATAGTTCAACCGGGTTTCCCACACTTTTTCATTCGAAGGCCCGGTTGTTTTCACGTGCGTATAGGCGTCATCCCATACGGAAAGATCACAGCGAAACCGCGCAGTTCTCCGGCCGATCGGATCGAAGGCTGTCAAGTCGAAATTCGGATTGTTGACCTGAGAGCCGGAAAACTTGAATACGTCGCTGGTGCAGGCGTAGGTAGCGACCCGCTCATTCATGAACCTGTTGGGTTCAGTGGTGTTGGCGTTCATCGTTTCAAACGCATGCTTGTACCTGTTGTACAGCGGGGACGGCGGCGAACCTCCGTAACCGAAATTATTCACCTGGCAGAAATTGAAATCGTTACCGTTGCCATTGACCAGAAACGCGTCGTAGGTTCCATCCGCATCCTGGCCATCTGCGAAAGCCCGGCAGCCCAAATAATGGGAAAAGGCTCCGTCGATTACCCAACCATGACCCTGATTATCGTCTGCGCGACAGTTGACGAATGTGTTGTCCGAGGATGTGTCGACGTGCCAGCCCACTTGAGCATGGTGCCCCATGCAGTTCGAGATCCAGCAATTGCCTTGACGGATATTGAACGCGGCGATAAATCCGTTTCCATAAGCGCCGCTCACTGCGGGTACCGGGTTGACACCGTCATGCGAACAGCTCGCAGATGCCATACAATGTTCGATCATGAGATCGGTTTGTGCGACATCAATACAACCAACCCAAGAACTGCGCGCACGAACCAGGCAGGATCCGACCACGTGCAGATTGAATAAGTGATTGTCAAAAACGCCGCCATCCAGGTGAACGGCCTGATCTCCGAACCAATTGAAGGTGCAGTCCCGCAGCATGAGGCCGGTCGCTTTGGCTGTATAAATGCCTTTGGAGCCGCTGCGGCGCGTGCCGTTAAAGGATAAGCCGGCGATTGTGCAGGATCTCAAGCCGTCGTTAGATGTATCGGTCCATGAAAAAACCGGCTTGTTTGCACAGCACATCACCAAGCTCGGAGATTGGGTCCCATACACGTGATACGAAAATCCTTCACCGCGGATGCAGAGATTGTGACCCAGGAGTATCGTGTCAGTCGTCAAAAACCGGCCGCGTGGATACTTCAACAGCAATCCCAAGTCTCCTTGAAATCCGGCTACCTGATTGTGCGCGGCCTGGAGCGCGGCAGTGTCATCCGTTCCATACCTTGTCAGAGCACCGGTCACAGTGGTGGAGGCCGCTGTCGTAATGTGTACGTTCGTCGAGCTGACATAGGAGCTGATGGTGGTCAACAAGTCAATCCCCGCCGCGCCAGCGCCCTCGATCCAAATCGTGCTTCCGACGTCGTTAGGTGTAAGCGTTCCGGAGGCCGATGAAAACGAGTGAGATCCCGCCGTGATTGTGCCGTCCGTCAGGATCCTGCCATCTCCACGAGCGCCGAAATCGAATACGCTCGGCACTTCGCCGATCTTTTCGTTGAGCACTCGCGGGATCGAGCCGGGATAGAGGCTGACAGGCATAGGCTATGTGGTTTGCGCGATTTGAACGACTTGCCCACCGCCCGGAGCGCCATACACAAACACCATGCGCATGGCGACATCTCCATCATCCGATTCCTGACCTTCGAAATCGACCAGGTGCGCCGCCAGAAACATCGACTGCCCGCCAAAATTGGAAACCGGAAGTAAGATGCTCAGGGATTGGAAAGGATCTTTGTTATCTAGCAGAGTCGAATCCATCGCATAAGGCCAGCCCGCTTCGACAATCACCCAAACTGAATCGGCCGCCAGATGAACAGGAGCGTCGAGTATGTGCGTGGTTCCGGTGTTCGCCAGAATGTTCGCTTTTGCGCCCCGCGATGTTCCTCGGATCACCCGCAGGATCATGCCCTGCTCGAGATTCACCGTGAGGCCGCTATGCGGAGTTTTTACGCCCGTTGCAAAATCGAAGTTGAGCGCGTTCGACCAGCCGGCATCGTGCACTTGATACGGATCACCCGAATTGTCGTAGCCTTTCGTACAGACCACGAAAACATCGTCCGAGCGTGGATCGTTGTCATCCGGAGGCGATGAGGCGACGCTTCGATCCAGCGTAAACGTTCCCGTGGTTGGATCGAACGCCGTGATATTCGCAGACCAAAACGGCACGCTGCTCAATGGCACGTCACCGTTGTTCCGCCCGATAATGGCCAGTATTCGACCGGTCCAATTGTCAGACGGAGGACTCGCCAAATCCACGCAATCGGTGGATACGAGAATGTTGCCTGAGATGCTCGTGATCTTTGCGCCCAGCACGCCCAAGTGATAACCGATGGTTCCTTTGAGCCGCACGATGCGGAGATTCGGATTAGGCGGCGCCCAGGTGGATCGAATCAGACCAGCCGCGGGAGGCGATGAGGCCGGCCCGCTCAACTCGATGTTAGTCGGAGTATACACGCTTACGGGCGGCGAATCAGGCGGCGAGGTCGGGCCATACGCCAGAGTTCCGCCCCACTGTTGAGCGCAGATCAGATCGACTTCGGGCGATGCGTAGACAGTGTAATTGACCAGCCCGGGGAAACCATCCGGCCACGCTATTTGAAGGTCAATGGAATTGGCATTCGATGGCGGCGATTGAACAGGAATCTGCACCTGAAAGACCGGCGCCGGCAGCGCATAATTGCCCGCTCCGTCGTCCGCTGTCACCGTGATATAGAGCAACAGTCCATCCGGCAAGCTCCCGCCGCCGGGGTTCACCGTGGCGTTCACGATGATCGGAGCTGGACATCCGGGGATAACTTCATTGACCGGCTGAACGCCCTGCACATTGAGCCTGGCCAACGCGCTCCCATCGGCCATCGATGCTTGACCGCCCATCAGATTCGTATAAGCCAGCGCCACATCAAAGCTATGCTCATTCGGAAACAGCGCATCATCTGAACCTGCGACGACCTGGTACGGCTGCCATTGCGGAGGCAGGGAGATCGGCGTGTAATTGAGGCTCACCCAGATCGAAGGCACGCCCGCGGCGTTCATGGACCGCAATTCGAGCACATAGAGCTGCCCGGGAATCAGCGGAGGCAGCCGCATCTGCGTCACGCTGTCGGGAACGATTCCCAGTTCGATCCAGATACCCGGGGGACTGGCCACCGGTTGGTAACGGCCCTCAATCGAAACCACGAACGCATCGAGCGGCGCAGTCCAGTTGAGAGCGGCCGCTCCCTGATCGTTGAACGCGACGTAGAGATTCGACGGGGGATCCGGAGTGAACAGCGTATCCGGCACGCCCGGCTGCTGGTAGCCTTGCGGGCTCAGCTCTTCGATGACTTCCCAATCGTAGACGGATGGATCGGTTTCCTGGACGTCAATCTCGACGCCGAGCAACGTCACTTCCTGGCCTGAGTCCTGCTGTCTGTCGAGCTTGAATCTCGCGGCCAGAACTTCGAGGTACTTGTTCGTCCATCCGAAGTACGCCAAAGTCATCGACAGGATATCCGGAGGAACGAGCTGATAGCCTGCCATGTTGAGCAGAAACGTGCCGGTCCCTTGCTGCCGGCGGCGCATCAGCTCGATCTTGGCGAGGCGCTGCGCTGTCGGACACGAAATCGTGAAAGGTAGCTGGATGTCAAGCCAGCGCCGGTCTCCGCCGTCGTGCTCCAAATTCAAATCATTTGAATAGGTTGGAGAACTCCAAGTGTAGCCATGGAGACCATCCTGCGCATAACGTGGGAAGTCGCTTGACTGCCAGTTATTCACTGGCGAGATGTAGGTTCCTTTGACGCCGTTGTAGAGATTCGAAATGGAGACCGATGATCGCCATTGAATCGGCCCCGCGGCGTTTTTGAGTACCCAGCTTTCGGGCGGCGAGCCTATCATGTCCAGTGTCATGGAAACACCGCGCCAGGCGGCCGGCCAGATCGAGAACTGCCCGCCGATATAGGTCAGTCGACCCGCGCAGCTCGTCAGCATGTTCTGCAGGATCTCGCCGCGCTTCATGCCGACGTTGAAATGCCCACAGCAGGTATACCGCGGTTCTGTTCGTGGTGGGGAAACTCTGGGTTCCGCTAACGCTACCGGCTCATCGCAGATATTCGCCGCGGCGATCAGGTTCGGCAGATGAATGTCTGTTCCGTAGTTGCATTTGAAGCCGTACTGTTTGTTTGCTAAGTAATCGGCGATGCAGAGGGCCGCGTTTTCGCTGTACCCAATTGTTGGCGGAGAGGTCCGCGGATCCAGGATATCGTTCTTGCCGTGCACCAGGAAGGAGATTTGCGGAATGCCTCCGGGGAAGAGTGTTGCGTCATATTCGAGTCGGATGAAGGCCGCCGTCATTCCCACCAGCGAACAGTCTGCGGTCCAGGGATTCGGGAAGTTCGCATTGTTCTGCACCAGCGAGCCCGTGTCGCCTTGCTTCGGTGTTCCGTTCGTCATGCCGACGAAGGTTTCGCCCAATGACTGTGTATGTCCCAGCCGGTTATACGGCCCTGAGTCGCCGATGGTCTCCAGGTACACGTTCTTTTTGTAATCGGCCCAGGTGGTATGAACTTCGCCGGAATTGACGACTGTTCCGCCGCCGGGGACCGCGGGCCCACCGCTCAGGTAGGAGAACGTCACCGCTCCCGGAGAGCCCGGCGTATGGATGATATTGAACACCGGGAATTTACCATTGAAGAATAAGTTGACCGGATGAACGCCCTGCACGATGACTTGATCCCCGTCCGAGAGCAATGGAATGTCATGATGGAGGACTACGGTGACCACGTTTCCCGACCGTGTGATATCGCCTGTATTGTCGATAAGAACTGTTTGCTGGAGCGGCGTGAAGGAGATGTTGAAGCCGCTGCCATCGCTGAAATGGCCGATTTGGATACGTTGATTATCGAAGAGCAGTTCGTCGACGCTGGCGATTCCGCACGCCGCCAGTACGATCACCATGTCAAGCCATTTGTTCTTATCTCCGAATTGCGCGAGGTAGACGATAGTTCCGCCGATCCGGGTACGGCCGTAGGGAATTTCCCACGGAGCTATCGGGTTTCGTGTCGTGGTGGCAAAGCCTTGCACGTTGCCCTTGAGCATCGTGCCAATACCCGTAAGCACCAGACCGGCGCCGGCAGTGATGAGCGCGATGGCGAGCGGCGTACCTCCGCCAAGCGTACCGACCTCGATCAGTACACCCGCGGCGATCAGCGCGCCGCCAGCGATGGTATCGACTATGCCCCTTGACATATCAGACTCGCCACGCCCGGCATGCCCGGCCGAGCGGTATCGCTCCGAAGCCCACTTTGAGCGCGATCAGCAGTTCGGTCCCATTCAACGCCACCAAGCCGAAGGAATAATCCCTTGGCCGGCGGATCAGCGCCAGATCCCCACGGCTGGCTTGTAAAACAGGCACTTCCGGCATTCCATGAGCTTGCGTGACGCTTTCGGCAATCGCCTGGACCGATGTTTTCCCTCCTAAGGACGCGGCCACTCTGCGGGCTTTGGAACGCGTTCGGTAGCGGTCCCGATAACAGGCGGCGATGTCAGTTCCGGTCATGGCTTCTATCGCGTCCGCTACGAATAACGCGCAGTCCCAGAGTCCATAGCGGAAAGAGCGCAATTGGTTCTTGGCGAGGTAGGCTTCAAGGCGTGAGGGCCAATCGGGTAGCCGGGTGAGCATGAACTTCATTAGCCGTTGGCTGGTTCTGTTTCGCCCGCCGCTTCTGCTGTTCCCGCTGCCAGCCTCATCTCGGCTCGTAGCTCCCAAAGTAAGGGCGTCCCTTTAGGAGCCGTGAGATCTATGTCGTGACATAAAGACAACCGTTCTTCCCCATTGCCGATGGGTTCAGTTTTTGTTGCCTTCAGGGAAGAGGAGCATACACAATTGACTCCGTTGACGACAAATTCAATTCCTGAAAGTCCAAGTTCCCGTGCAAGATAACAACAGTCCCGTACCGCGTCATCCAGACTAGCGCCGAGTTTGATCTTAACCTGGAGAATAATAGAACTATTCATGAGAGGTAGTAACATGCATTCACCGCGCTATCGACAGAATCGGCGCGCTCCGCACTGGCAGCCAACAAAAAGGAACATCCTTCAGATACCGTCAGTGCTTTCGACCATTTGCGTCCGTTCCCGTATTTCCGTCCGCAATACCTCTAGCCTCGTCACTGGCGTCGGATATTCGGTCGGAGTTCCGCCGATATAGCGATTGATTGTTGCACTGTCGCTATCCGAGGTCAGCCTTTTGTACAGAAGTGGTGGCATCTCACCAATTTTAAGCACCATAATAATCAAAGGTTGGTAGAGCTTTGCGCGGTAGCGCCCCACATGACGGTGCTTTCCTGCAGCGCGTTGACAAATTGCAACCCTAAATCCCCGGGATGATCCATCTGCGAATCCTCAAATGTGTACCTTCGGTCCGCCGAAACATTCATTTCAAGCAACCGGCTTTCGCAATTGATGGATATTGTCGCCGTCGTTCCCGAGATATCGAAGGTAGGCTGGTCGATTCGCCCCGCCCAGGAGAGCAGCGGATCGCTGATCAGCGTTCCCCCGCTTTGGAACAGCGCCAGGTACAGCGTGACCGGCAAGCCAATCTGGATATTCTGCAAAGCATCCGCAAGCAGCGTCGGATCGATCCCGCTCAACGTGAGTACGATGCCTTTCGCTTCGACCGTCGCGCCCTCTTCAATCGCTGACACGCTCCCGAAGGTTCCCATCCCCAGATACGTATTTCCGTTCCATACCTTCGGCCCCGTCCCGCTCCACAGATAGAGCGGGCCGCTCGAGAATTGCGCCTGAAGAAAGATGGCCGGCCGCAACTCCGAAGCCGTCAGCGCGGCGAGCATGGCGGGCGACATGTCACGCGGCATAAATCTATCTCTTTTCCTTCGGGCTGGCCGGGGGAGAGCTGAGGGGCATGGGCGGCACTGGCGTATTGGCGAAGCGCGCGAACTCGCTCACTGAGGGCGGAAGGGGAGCAACCGGAGGCAGGGGAGGAACCGGCAGCGTATCCGGTCCGTGCGCGCGAAAGAAGATTTGCAGCAGCTCCCGCCGCATACGCAGAGTCGAAGCCACCGCCACGGTCGGCAACACATAATTGCGTATGGTTCCGCGAATGGGATAACTGACGAGAATTCCGGTTACGAATACAAGATGCCCGCAAGCGGTAAGCAGCCACATCAAGGCAATGCAGCCGGCGATACGGGAAGCCGAGCAGGGACTGGAGCCGCCCCGCTCCCGAAACTCCCTCCATTGATACTTCCAGTTTCGCCGCTGCGCATGATCTCTCCACCGGCTCTGGCGGTCGCAGAAGTCGCATGTATCGATTCCCGGCGCGTCAGAGTTGCATTTCGGACAGAAACCCCACCAGATGCGATAAAGGCCGAGAAAGTAGGTTCCAATCGTCAGCTCGCCGCCAAAATCCTTACTTCTGAAACCAAGTGCGACGCCGATAATCAAACCGAAAGCCACAAGGTATCCGAACGAAGCGTAAATACTGCTGATGAAGTAGCGCAGGCTTTCACCGGGAGGTAAAGATATCATTCAGATCGCTTCCCGAATATCGAACTGGATTCCATAAAAGCGGCCTTTGCTGATCGACCATTTGCGCAGATTCCCTTTCAACCGCCAGTATCTCGAACCGATATCATTGGGATAGGCGGACATGAACGCGGAAGTAAATTGAAACACGCCGCCGATACCTTTGAGATTTCGCAGAAAGCTCACCCACTCCTGGCCCACCGCATAGGGCAACGGAGGCATGGTGACGGAGGCCTCCATGTAATTCGCGTTCCAGTCGTAGATCTGCATCTGACCGGTGAAGGGAGAGACATTGCCGGAGACGATATCAATGACTGAGAATTCAATGGACGCTGGAGCCGGGGGAGTTCCCGGTATCGTCACCACGTTCCAGCCATTGTAGGTAGGCATTGTCTATCGGCCCGCCGGCGTCCGCCGCACCTGGTCGTGGGAAGCTCGAATTGAAACGCCTACCGCTGAATCGTGCGCCGCCCGGATCGCTCTCTCGGTCCGCTGCTCATAGATCGCCGGGTCTGCGCCGCGGGCGTCGATCGAGTAGTAGTGAGTCGAGCCACCAGCTCCCACCATGCGCCGCGATTCGGCGTTACTCGCGATGCGTCCTGAAGCTCCGAACAGGAGTTCTGGCCCGCGCTCGCCAACCACGTACGCAGAGCCCGCCGATACCGGACCGCCCGAAGCCATCGGCGTAAACGTGCTGGTGACACTTTCGGTTCCAGCCGATCCTCCACCGCCGCTTTCCCCGCCACCTCCAGCGCCGCCAAGAAAGCCACCCAGCGTCTTCAGCACATCGGAGAACATGCCCGGCTCTTTTCCTTTGCCGCCGCCGGATTCACTCACCACATAAAACGGATTGGGCGCCGTGCCATCCGGTTTTCCCAATCCACCCAAGGCCGCGTTATCGGCCGAAGGACTTGCGCCTGGTCGGGGAACCGGCGCGCCAGCGAGCCTGACCCAGAATGGATTTTCCTTCGAGCCGTCCGCGGCGCTTCCCAATCCCAATTTTTTGCCGAGCGCACCAAGGCCCTTCTGTATCCCCGTCTTGATCGTGCTCTTCAGCAGATCTTCGCCAAGGCCTTTGAACAGCGCGCCCCAGCTCGCCTTCTGTCCGGTGAGGAGTTTTGATAGATTGCTCGATACCTTATCTACCGCGGAGTTCAGCGTCTCGTAGACGACAGCGGACGCCGCCTGGGCGTCTTTCCGCATCTCGGTAAAGAACGCTTCGACGCCGGCCCGCGCGCCGCGCAACGACAGCGATTGCTCGATCAAGACTTGCAGCCGCTCCTGCTCGATCTTGCGCAACGAAAGCTGAATCGTCAGGGAGTCGCCCATCTGCGCGCGGATTTCCTCGAGGCGCTTTTTCTCCAGATCCAGCGTCTCCAGCTGATTCTGAAATGCCATCTGGGTGCGCAAGGCTTCCGCGGCCAGTTCTTTCTCGCGTTCGATCTGATCGAGCTGGCGCGTCTGCGCGATCGCTTCCGGCGTCGCTCCCTGGAGCTTCATCTCCGCGTACTTGTTTTCGAGCGCCGCCTTTCGCTCCGCTTCTGCGCCTTGAAGTTGCGCCGCTTGCAAAGCCTGCACCGCGCGGATCCGCTCGTTGATTTTGGCGAGGTCACCCGCGGCCAATGTGGCGCGCTGGGCGTTAAACAGATCGATCTCTGCTTTGACTTCGGCCGCCGTCGCGCCGCGATGCGTCAATTCCCTCAGCCTATAGGCCAGCGTCACGAGGCGGATTGCTTCCGCTCCCTGCATCTGCACCTGGGCCAGCGAGCGCTCCAGTTCGATCTGATCCTGCAGCTTGTCGGTCATCTGGGCCGAGCGCGTGCGGGCCGCGGCATCATACGCCAGACTTTGCTCCGCTCGCACCTTGGCAACATCCGCCTGTTTCGCCGGCTCGTTGTAGGCTGTCGGACCTACCAGGCTGATCACGCGGGCTTCCACGCTCGCTTTCTTCGTCGCCTCGTAGCCTTTGCCGATGGCGGCTGTAAGCAATTCCTGCTCTTTAACCTCATCCCGGATTTTCTTGATCGTCTCGTCGAGCTTGGTATTCCATGCCAGCTGAGCTTGCAGCGCCGGCTCGGTGATGATCTTGCGCGTGCTGATCTGCCCCATCTGGGCATCGGTCAATTTCAAATGTGGACTGATGGCTGCCAGCTCTTTGTTGATTTTGACGATCTCTTCGCGCGCCGCGCCAAAGCCTTTGGCGATCAACTGCGCTGCTTCCGGCTGCCCCACCGCTGCCAGATTCGCGCGGAGAGCTTCGATCTGGGCATCGATCGATTTAATCGCCTCCTCATAGGGGCGGCCCAGCTTCGCGGCATCCCGCGCCGCTTTGGCTGCGTCCAGTCCAGCCTCATCGGCAGTACGCTGCCGATTCAGCGAAAGCCTGTCCTTCAGATAGTTCAGATTTTCCAACACGCCCCGGCGCTCCTTGAGAAGCACCGTTTGATCTGGCGTGCTGGCCTGAACGCCGTATGGGGCATAGAGCGATGGATTTTTGACGTAAGCCTGATATGTTGGCGCTTGGCCTTTGCCTTCGTGATAGCTCTGTAACTTCTCGGTTTCCTGAACGAGGAGCGCCGTTTTGTTGATTTGCGCATTGAGCGCGTCGTCTATCTCCCTATCCCAGGCTGCTTGAGCCTTTTGGGCCTCCTCTTTCGTTTTCGCCACCCGCACGGCTGCGTCACCTTCGGCATCGATGCGCGCCATCTTATCGGTGAATTTTTTGAGGTCTTCCTCATCCGCCTTCGTGGATGCCTGGCCGGTCACAAAGCCGCGGAACCATCCGAGACTTTGCTCCTTCAGCAATTTCTCCAGGCTTTGCAAATCCTTGTCAAGCGAATCGGCGAGATGATCGGCTGCAACCTTGGCCTCATCGAGAGCCAGCTTTAGCGTATTCTGCCGCCGCCCTTGGAGTTTGGCGATCTCGTTCTCCAGCCGGTCATTGACTACCGCCATCTCATCGTTCGCCGCGCGTAGCGGAGCGTTGATCTCGCGAAAAGCCTCCGCCATCTTGCGGGGACCTTCCTGGACAGTTTTGTAAAAATCGAGTACTTTACCGCCCAATTCAAACAACATCGAGCCGAATGCCAAGCCACCAACCAAGGGGAAAAGCTTATTGAAGAGTGGACCCAATCCCAAGGTGATCGAGGTGAAGCGCTCCACCGCCCGGATGTTATTGTTGAAATTGCCTTCCATTGCCCGGATGGCGGCGCTGGCTTCGATCATGCTGGCGCGCGTGCCATGTCCGGAGGCGGCTGCGGCAGCGCCGAAGTCGATGACCTTCGCTTTGGCCTTGCCCAGATCGGCGTTGAATTGCGCCGTCCCAGCGACCAGATTGATCGAGATGATGCCGACTTTTTTAGCCATTTCAATAGGCCGATTTCAGCGTGGATGCGAGGGTATCAGCAAAAGCTTCAATAGCGGCGTCGCCAGAAGTATCGAACGCCGGGCGGACAAAGGGATATGCTGGGACCTGGCCGGTTACAGTTCCCTTTCTTCTCCTGCCGCGGCTATCGATATAGAATCCTCCCTTTTTCACGATGCGATGGCCGTATTCGAGCCAATTGGCTGTCCGCCCCTGATCGCCGAATCCCACCGCCGCTTCCCCGCCACGGGCGTCCGAGTCAACGGTAACCTCAACGACCAGCGCCTGTGCCAGCGCTCCGGTCCTGACTCTGGTTTTGGAGATCAGAGCCCCAGCCAGGATATTGATACCCGCCGTCAAGGCGCGGCCATAGCCCAATAAAACGATGTTTTTGGGCGCTTCATCGAGCATCTTTTGAACTTCCCGGAGTCCCACTACATTCATTAAATCGTTGGCCACAGCTTCACCCCGCCGCCAATGCTGTTTCGGCAGGCGCTTCGTCTGGAATATTTTCGCTCTTGACTATTCCGAGGGCCTCAGCCAGAGCCCCCGAGACCGTTTCAAGATCGCGGCTCAATAGATCTCCAGCCTCACTGAGCAGTACGGCGGGATACGCCGGTTTCAGACAGGCATAAAGAAGCCCTCGGACCTCGGTCGCCGAAAGGTTTTTGAGCCGGATCTGCGCCTGGAGTAAATTGCAACCAGTAACAGCTTCGGCGTCGCAAATGGCATTAAAATCATACGTCAATTTATATATTTGCGGATCATCTTCGAGCGTAAATGAGACAACGTCATGTTCCATTTTCATCCTTTAGCCACGCCCCGATAAGCCGTAGCCATAACCGCGCTGATTAATTCGCCGGTGATTTCGCGAGGCTCTTCCCCGACCGAAGGCCACGGATGCAGCATGAACTGCGCATGGTCGAAGGGCTTTTTCGGCGCGCAGAAACCAAAGTTGGCGCTCATGGCGATCGCCCTTGAAGCCATGAACTCGCGTTGCCGGATGCGCTCCAGACGACACGCATCGAGCGCCTTGGCCATGCGCGGCGTCATCTCCAGCCACTCTTCCGACGACAGCCCCAAGTCATCCCGCGCCGTGGCCCAGGCGTCGAGCCACGTTTGCTTTTTCGGGGGTGAAGGACTATCCGCAATTTCCCGCGCATCGGGCATTGAGGCAACCCATGCCGCCGTCAATATCGAGCGAACCCGCGCCAGATTCCGAATCGTGATCAGACGCCCCACTGCATCAATCGACAATCCCGCCCCGGCCCGTTCCAGCGCCTGATAGAGCAGCGCCCGCAATAGCGCCGCCGGGGGACGGCTCAGATTTTCGGCGAGCATATCGACTCCCGACATCTGCTCACACGCAAGCAAGACCCGATAGGTAAACAGGATGCGCCATCGCTTCCCCTCGATCTCAAACCAGACCGGAGTTGTCAGCCATTCCGCCAGCGCGCGGAACATTTCAGCTTTACGTCGTCGATTCGGTGTAGGCGCCAGTTAGTTGGATTTCGACCGAGAACTCGATGGCCTTGTTGTTCTCGAAGGGACCGGGTTTGTATGAGGAGATGAATCCAGTACCCGAGCAGACATACGTTTTCGTGCCGCGCTGAACCGGAGCTTTGATCTGGAATGGGAAGATCGTTTGCCCCTGCGCCAGCGTCGTGATGTTCAACTGTGAGGCATCGCCCAGGAAGTTGCCGCCGAATACGACCTTGCCCGGCTTGATCATGGCCGGCACAAATTCTTCGGTATTGTTCGGCGACAGCAGGTGTGTCGTGTCGACTTCGGCCATCGTCACCAGATCCGGCGCGAAACTTTTAATTTCCGAAATCGCTGTGAAATTGGGTGGACTGGCGGCGTCGCCGATAAGAAATTGCGCCAGATACCCGGAATTGGCTTTAGAGAAATAGGTAGTCGGGGCTGTGAATGGCATGGAACTTTTTCCTTTTTCTGAAAATGGATTTTACTTCAGGAAAACAAGATTTCGTATTCGAGCATGCGGCGCAAGGTGCGCCCGGCGTCGTCGAAGAAGTCCTTCGTATCGGATTGGAAGCAACAGCTCACGTAAGTGTGATCCGGATCAGGCAAGGTACCCTGATAGCCATGCAGCACGTTGTCGATCGCTGCGGCAAGCTGAATCACATCCGGAGCGCTCCCGTCACAGTCAATTTGCAGGCGCAGCATGGCGAGACCGCGCGCACTTTGCAGTGATGTATTCGGAACCTTCGAGACCACGCTATAAGCCCAGCTCGGCAAGGTTTGATCTTTGGGAAGCTGAACGAGAAAGCCTCCCAGCGGAGCAATGGCTTTCACGCCGGCGTCACTCTGCACCAGCTGGACAATGCCTTCCTCGATCACTGATTCGCTCCCAGCGCCAGGCATTGCAGTTCCAGCCACTCGTTATTCTCATCCACGTTGCGAATGCCCTGGATCACGTAGCTATTGCTGCCGAATACCACGCGCTGATTCGCTGCGATGCCGGCCCGGTAGCGCACGTAGATCGGGATGATCACTTCGGAGATGGTTTGACCCGAGCGGATGATATCGGTTGAACGCGCCGGCTCGATCGCCGCCCATACCGTCAGAAATGAAATTGGCGTCCCGACAGGCCCAGCTGCATCGTATTCCGGCGGGCTCGAGAATTGGAGCTTTTGGATTGTAACCCGATGCCGCAACCTCCCCGGATCGATGATCGATCGCCGAAAGACCGTAACCGACCGGCGAGTCACAGCCATCACAGCCACCATTCCCATAGCGCAGAATCTTTTGGATCGTAGCGTGTCCAATGACGCTGCTGGCCGGCATCGACATATTGCCGCGAAAGCGATGCCCACGGCTCGACAGGTAGCCGATCCAGCAGGAACAAATTCAACGGCGGAACGATCCAGCCTTTACGCACTTCCGAATGGGCATACTGCCAGGCCGTGAAACCTCCATACAATCCGACCGGCGGCATCGCCTTACTCTCGAAGGCGCGCCGGCGCATGAGGCCCACGCCGCCGATCGCCTCACAAGGCGCATAACCCAGCTTGCCGTTCCCGTTGATCACATGACGCCCGTTCAACTCCGGAGCTGGCGGAACTACCGCTTTCCAGGGCGCACGCGTCCTACTCGCCGGGGGCTCGATGCCCAACAGATCCAGCTCCGGATGCGCGTCCATGACGGAGAGGCATTGTTCGAGCCAGCCAGGCGGGACGATTACATCGTTATCGATCTTGGCGAAGGTCGCGTCGCCCTCTTGGCTCAGGAAGTGATTCATCACCGCAACCGGACCTTGCTCCATCGGATAGCCGCTTCCCACCGCTGCATAGATCAGCCGAGCGCGGTTCCAATCGGTATGGGCATTCAACGCTTTGAGCGACGCCACCGTGAATTCCACACGGCCATGTGCTAGAAAAAGGATATCGATCATGCGGAATACTCGTTCTGATCGCGCAGAAAGTGCGGCCAGCAGCCCAGCTCGTCAATTTCCAATTGGGTCCGATAGCAGGCCAGGGCCTGGAGCTTCTTCAGCGCCATCGCGCCATTGCACGAAACCAGCGTGCCGCCCATCGATTTTCCAAAGCTTGTATAGGTCAGATAGCTATGGATTACAGCGCCGCCAAAAACTTCGCGCCCGATCTCACTGACTATGTTGTGCTGCAGATTCCCGCCCGATTCAGACGCCGGAAGCCAGACTTCTTCCACTCGCCTCAGACGCAATAAAGCTTCATGGACTTGATGCTCGATCAAATTCAGGGCTACGTCGTCTGCCACGCATCCGAACTGGATCGGGCAGCCCAGGATCTCCATCGCCGCCATGTCCTCGCGCCGCCGCGTCATGATGTCGCATTGCGGAAAGCCTCGATTGACTTGCCGGTAGCTGTCGAAGACTGTCAGGACTGTCGGCTTTTCGCGCAGCAGGGTGAACGCGCCGAAGAGGACTGCATCATCGTTGTGCGGGCTCACAAAGAGTTTCATACCGCTGTCAGCCTCGGTATTCCGTACAGTTCGTAAATGACCGCAAGCCTATGGCGAATCTCCGCGAGGTCGTTTCCATGCCGGGATTCCATGCCCATGCGATCTGCGCCGTGCGCGTGCGGCAAATGCCCTACGCCGATATCCACGATGCGCGTCCTGCTGCGATTCAGCCAGGTGAAGATCCGATCACATTCCCGGTCGAATAACTCATCCTCCGGATAGTTCGCCAAGTACGCACTGAAATCGATCAGCGCCTTGGGGAAGATCGCACCCCAGCCTACAAGGGATATACCACCTGTGGCTGCGTAAAATGGCTGATGACTCGGAAGCATGTTACAGAGCAGTTCCCCCGGTTGGTACATCCCGAACAGTTTCCGCGCGTCAACGAGACAATCATCATCCTGCGTATAGATGTACTCCGAGAAAGCGTTCAACGCGGCGACGTAGCGGCCATAGACTTTTCGATTGATACTCTGGGAGTTATCCCAAACCAGGACTTCCGCGAACATGCTCAGCGATTCCCGGATGCGCGCCAAGGTGGATTCGTTATCGCCCTTAGTGACGATGACAGCGGACACTTCAGATGGATCGATCACAGTAAGTCTTTGAACAGAATCCGCGCCCGCTCCGGAGTAATCTGCTGCCGTCTCGACCGCCCGCGAAACAGCGGATCGAGCGCGGAACCCAGATTGATGTAGGTCCGTTCGGGGAATCGCTGCCAGCATTTGACAACCGGGATGTGCCCGGCCATCCCCGCGCCGTACAAGAGCACATCGAATTCGTAGAAGTCAGCTAACTTCAGAAACAGACTCTCGCACTCTTCAAACAGGCCCTGCATCGGCGTAATCAGATGCGTCGCACCAAGCATGCGGGCCGCGCCCGCATTCCCCTCCGGTCCCATGTACAGCTTGCGCCGCTCATCCGCTTTGATCGCTCGATAGAAGTCAACAAGAGCGTCCGATTCTCGCATCAGCAGTAAGGCTTCGAAGTGCAGCCAAGCCGGGCTTGCCTTTCCGATAAGTTGCGCGTATTGCGTTTCGTACCGTGCGTATCGCGAACCTGCATCGAAAGAAGCCGAGAGCCAATCGCCCACATAGATATGCTGTCCATGCATCAGATGCTGCCACGCTGCGAATAACTCGATCCCCAGCTCTTTTGAGTAGAACTCCCGGTCCACCGTGCAGCCTGAATGTCCGTTGATGCATTCGAGCGCTCCGTCTCCATAGCGGACAAAGAAGAATGGCTCTTGCCGGAATATCTTGTCAGTCAGCACACGTGCGCTTTCATCGGCGTCGAGCGATGTGTTCCTCTCAGCCATTTTTAATTGCATCGTTAAAATCCAATGCGAACTGCCGCGAATCGTATAATATTCGGCGTTGCCGTTCCTCTTCCGCAACCGCTTGAACGGCGCGCCGCGCCACAATCAGATATACATCGCTCGGCCGCTTATCGACCTCCTGGCCTGGCCGGTAATGCTTCCAGATCAGACGCTGGATCTCCGGTGGAACCATCCGCCAATGCTTGAAACACATTAGGAACTTGGGCTCAACTTCTACCTCGCAGCCGATAGCATGGCAGTGATGCGGTAGCGGGACAGCATGTACCGTGGCGCTCATTCACAGCACCCGGAACTGGATGAACCCAAGTACGCAGAATATAACCAACTAATAAGATTCATTTCTGCGCAACTACTCCATAACCCAGAGCGAACTTATTAGAACCTTGCACAACTTCAGCTCGTAACTCATGCGCGTGAATTGAAAACCTTGCCTGTCTGAGCAACCTATCCATCCCTCGTTTCGTAAACCGCCAGAAGTCCCCTGCCTCTACTTCCGGCCAGTTCGTCGGATAAGTCATCACCAGATACCCTGACGGCTTCAGCGCTTCCCAAAACCACTCCAGCACTTGACCTGGTTGCGCCAGATATTGCATCACCTGCGTACAAAGAATCGCGTCGAAATCTTTTCCAGGCTCGTCGCCCAGTTCCATCGGAATATACTCGCCGTGCACCAGATCCCGGTACGGCTGCTTTCCCGCGCCGAAATCGAGCACACGCCCGCGCAAGTTCCCAGCATGAAGTTCCACAAATCGCCGTATCGAAGCCCGTTCAATTTGGCGAACCGGATCGCCCGCCGGATAAAACGAAGCAACTTCCTCCCAGTCGGCGCCGCGCAACAGCATTGGCGGGGAAAAAGAAAGCGGAAGCGTCATTATGCCAAGCCTTTTAGCTCACTTCGCAAAGTAACGCCGCGTACCATCCCCGTCGGTATCGTTACGGCTCACTGCCAGGCCTTTCTTCACCAATACATGAGCAGCCTGATAGGCCTGCTTAGGTTCCAGCTTCAGAGCTTGGCACAACTCCATGCTCGACATCGGCTTCTTTTGGATCGCCTCGAACACGCGCGTAGCCAATGTATCTCCACCACCTGGAGCGGACCGCTTTTGTACCTTGGGAGCACTGATGGCCCGGCGCGGATGATGACCGTTTTTAGGCTCTGGCAATTGGGGAAGAGCTTCGGGAATCGATTCACGAATCTGACCGCCGCTGGCCGCCCGGATCATTTCGGCTGCATTCGCCGGACTTTCCGCTTCCACTTCGATTTGAACGATTCGCAATTTCATAGGACCCCTACTTCAACGCTTCCAACTGGGCGTAAATCTTACTGCGCTTCTCCCGGCCGCTGCCGTAATCCCGCAGCTCCCAGCGGATCTCCCGGTACAGCGCAATGATGCCGTAACCCGGACCCAGCCGCCCGCGCTCGCCTCTCGCGTCGTTCCAGGGCTCGCAGAAGTAATACCTGTCATCGGGCGTCCAGAACGATACGTGCGTGGGATCGGAGAAAGCCCCCGGATTCAACCGGCCATCGGACAGCATTACGCACGGCACGGCCAGATTGAGCAACCCACAAGGCCGCAGTACCCGCCATGCTTCGTTCAGCACCCATATCTTGCCTCGGTTCCCTCGAAAGTCGGCATTGTCGACGTGCTCGAAGACGTCGTGCGCGAAGATTTCATCGATCGAGTTATCGCGCCATGGCCAAGGGCTTCGCAGATCCCAAAGATAATCCGCAGGTGGAACCACATCCACATTTAAGTACCCTGGTTTATGGTCATCCGCACACCCCAAATTAAGCTTCACGCGGGTTGGTTTGGTTCTTTTGTTTGACCGATACTCAACCGCTCGCCGTTTCTTTCGATGGCGCGGTGATCTTCAGCGTCCGTTTCATGCTCTCCCGCAACCAGCAACGGCGGGCGACTCATTCACAGCACCCAGAACAGCGTATAGCTAAGTAGACAGCATTTGACCAACAATATAAAGACTTTTAAGCCGCAATCGGCCACTCATACCCAGAAACACCACTAAAGTTTGGTAGAGGCTCCCAGCTTGCCCCGGTCATCTTTCGCGGACTCGAATTACCTGCATGACTCGACGCCACCATGAGCTGCCCGGCATCCACAGCAGCCAACTGCCCCGCCGCCGCCGCCATCCTTGCGAATTGGATATCCGATCCCACCGGCAAGGACTCAAAGCGATGCCTCTCCCACCAGTCGCGCCGAAACATCAACGAAGTACCCAGAGCAAAATCCGGCGTGCCCCGGTAGCGATGCCACTTCTCGCCATCGGTGAAGAGCATCGAATGGTAGCCGGTTACCGCTTTGCCGGAAGTTTCCAACCGGCTCAATTGATCGGCCAGCCTGCCAGGCGCGCTGTAGTCGTCATCGTCCCATTTGCAGAGAATATCGGCGCGCCCGTTCATACTCGCATTCTCACAACAAAAATTGAATTTCTGTCCTAACGTTGGCCAGTTACGGTTGTCCACGATAGTAAGCAACCTGACACGCGGATCATTCGGCATGAGATCATGCACCGGCTCCCCATCGGCGACAATCAGCATGTGCCAATCGGTTACCGTCTGCGCCTGCAAACACGCAATCGCACCCGGCAGCCAGCGCCGGCGGTTCCGCGTCGGACAAAAACAGACCAGCTTCACTTGCGAATATCCCTCACGGGCCAGAGCAAGCTTTCCACATTCTCCTGGATATCCTGATCGGGCAAACGCTGCGAGTAGCGCCCATTGACCCACAGCTTGATGGCGTTGCGGATCAGTTCCCAGTGTCCGGGGTTAGCATTGGGATTGTTCACCAGAATCGCTGTGACACCATTTACTGCCGTTGACGCCGCATCGCGTGCGGTTCCGTTCCCGCTCGGCCCCACCGAATCGACAAACGTATTCAGCGTTCCACCATCCGGCCCGGCGCCTGGAATGCTGATCGGCCGCCCGATGTCACCCGCGGAGAAGATGTGCCCCGAAATCGCCTTCTGTCCGGCCGTCATCGTGACTGTAACCGGACCGCCGTAGCCCACCGTGTAATCGACCTGCACGGCATTGGCGATCACTCTAGCGACCGGCCACATGCGGCCGAAGGGAGGCATCAGGCGCGCCGGATTGCTCACGATGTCGGCTACATACTCGCCGTCCGCCGGCGGCGATGCGTTGCTCTGCGGATTGAGCACTGTGCTATTGCCGTTCGCATCCAGATACTGGAACAGATCGATTGAACGCACCGGCGGAAACGGCAGCAGCACGGCATAACGGATTCCCACGAGCACGGCATTCGATCCACTGACAAACGGGCTCGAGACTTTCGCCCCGGCCAGTTTCATGTCGATGTACCCAGGGAAATAATCCATAAGCAAGCGCCACTGCTGCGTGACGAAGCGCCGGCGGGTGAACGTTTCGGCGAAGTAACGGCCGGCTATGGCCAGGCTCGTAATCGTATCGTCCTGCGATGTGTCACCCACGTCCATGCGCAAGAAGGTCTTCAGCTCATCGAGACTCACGGGCTCGACGGCCGGCGGGGTGAGGAGCTGAAGACCCATGGCTTATCGACTCAGGCCGCTTTCTTGACGGGCTCCGGTGGAATGAGCGTGAGGATACCCTGCTCTTCCCAAACCTTGGCGATTTCCTCACTGACCATCGCTTCATCGCCTGGTTTGAAAGCCCAGTCCTTACTGAAGCCGGTGCGGATGACGGCTTCATCCTGCCGGCGTGCGGCGTCGACGGCCGCGGCGATCTGGCCTTGTGTATGGCGCGGAATTTTGCCATCGCGTTCCGCGGCGAGGCTCGACGCCAGCCTTGTATACTTGGCTTCAAGTTCTTTGGGCAGCGGATCCCGGCAGCCGGCGATCGATTCGACGAATTTGACTCGTACTTTTTTCATGTTCATTTTTCTCCTGAAATTGAAGTTGAAAGGGGCTTGCGCGTCGCACTCACCTACGACACGCAAGCCTTGACGTGGGTTGCTACGTTGCCGATTGCTGCAAAATAGCAATCGGTTTCGTGCCGGCGTCGATCAGATTCGAATCGAACCGCTGAAACGCCAGGTACCCGACTTGCAAATAATCGGCGTACCGTTCTCGGAGAACGAGCACCGTAGTTCCGCCCGCGACTTCCCGGACCTTGAACGTCCTCATGTCACCGAACAGCATGGTATAGGCGCTCGCCGCCGGAACTGCCATGTCCTGGTTGATCACGTATTCATGCTCCAGGATTTTGGGCTTGCTGCCGGTGAGCACTTGCGCGCCCTGCTGGAAGCTGGCAGTCAGGCCGGGCTGCCAGAGTGGCCGAAGATTGCCGTCGACCAGCTTCTTGAGCAGCTTCAGCATCGTATCGGAGAACATCCAGCGGGAGGCCGGATTCTCGCGATAGGCCGGATCGACCAGATGCTCCAGATCGATCAGATTGGCGTAGGCGATATCGGCCGTGTGACCAGTGAGGAGTTGCAGCAGATTGGCCGAGGTGGTGGCCGCCGTGACGATACCTGTCGGCTCGTTCGTTCCCGTACCAATAGTGCATTTCTGGTTAAACAGCCGGCCGAGGCGCGTCCCCAACAATCGGGCCACCAGCGCATCCATGTCGAAGTAGCTGTCTTCAATGAGAGCCAGAGGAACGAGAATCAGATCGGAAGATCCGATATAGGCGTTGAAGGTCACCTGGTTGAAGTTCAGATCCGTCTCGATGACCTGGACATTCTGGCCGATGATGCGTCCCTTGTTGGTCGTGTCGTTCACCGTTGGCCAGGGAAATGGATTTCCCGTTCCGGTCGTGAATTTCTCCACCGTGCCTTCGATGCCGCCGAACCACTTCTTGGCTTCTTCGAGCTGATCGCTGAAGCCTTGTGGAATCAGATACCCGCCCTGGCTACCCGTCGTGGTGGACATGGCGTTCCGAAATTCCGGCGGAAGGCCGAGGGCGTTGTTATGCCGAACCAGCGCTTCCCGGTCCTGGGGTGAAAGCCGGTTCTCTCCGACGCGCAGATAGTTCGAGAAAGCCAGCGCATGGGGATTCTTCTCATTGTCCCGGCGCCGCTTTTCCGCCGGGCTCAGTTGAAATTCCGCGCGCAGTTGCTCGATCTGCATCTCGTCGACTTTGCCGCCCGAATTGGCCAGGCTGTCGACAATCGAAGTCGTGCGCTCGGCCGCTTCGATTGATTGCTCCGTGCCGTCGTACTCGGCCGCCATGGCTTTCCACTTCGTCAGCTCTTCCGGCGTAAGGCCCCGGTTATTGTCTTTTTCGGCCGCGTTGGTGATGGCGTGCATGTCGACAGACAGCCGCCCGAGTTTTTCACGTAGTGCTTTGGCGTATGCCATAACGTTTTGATTTCCTTTGTTGTGAATTTTGTGCTGCTCGGTGCGTTGCCCGCCGGAACCCTGGCCCCGGTTGCAAAGCTCGCCGTTATCTCATCGGCCTGGTTAGGGCGCAGTTGGTCTGAGATACGGCTTGAAAATTGTTTGAGTGGTGAACCTCGTTACAGTCTGCTGGTCGCATGTTCACAGCTTCGATAGCCCGGCGGACTTCAGCTCAGACGCCGTGCTCCAGCATCCACTGCTCGCACTGAATCCGGTTCAGATTCGATGGCGGGGCAGTCTCCAATTCCGGCTCAATGATCGACCCTGCCAGCTTACCGGCGCGCGCTGCCTTCTCTTCAGCCTTCGCCTGCATCGGGCAATCCACACAATTGGGATCGTCGCACGCGATGTTAGTGCAGGCGGCATCATCGCCATCCTGGCAGGCCTGGCATTCACACTGGCATTCCGGCTCGACGGCGCTCTGCGGTCCCAGCGACGGCGGAACTTTCTTGAATTTCTCCATGACTTTGAAGCTCCGGGCCATCGCTAACGCAGCCTTCTCTTTCTCCGGATCTTCGGCCATGGCGATCGCTGTGCAGAAGCCGTCCTTCAAGCAATCGGCGGCGCTCATCCACGTCTCTTCGTCCATCCGGGCTTTGATGTCCGCCGTTGTTTTGCCGGTGCGCTCGACGTAGGTCAATGCAATGGCTTCGTCGATCTTGCCAAGGATGTCCGCCATCTTCGTCATGTCGTTGGCGTTGCCCATGCACATAGCCCAGGCATTGTGGATCATCATCATGGCGTTCGATGCCATGGTGATGGTGCTACCGCACATGGCGATAATGGAGGCAGCGCTGGCGGCGATTCCGTCCACCGCTACATCGATCGGCTTGCCGGTCGATTTCAGCAAATTGCCGATGGCCACGCCTTCGAACGCATCGCCACCCGGCGAGTTGATGCGCACGAGAATACGGGAGTAAGCGCCCGCTTCGTCGAGCTGAGTTTTGACTGTCTTCGCCGTGAGCCCTTCGCCGGTCCACCAGTCATAGCCGATGTCTTCATAGACCAGCAGTTCGAGCACTCCATCCGGTCGCATCGCGGCCTTGAAAAACGGCTTCGTCATCTTGGGTCGTTTCATGAATTAGACTCCCGATTAACTGGCAGTTATAAGGGATAAACCTCGTTCACGATGTAGCTCCCGTTTCATCCTTCCGATACCCCTGAAGGTTTTGGCAACGGCACCGCAAATATCCTGGCTATTTCGTCGGCCTGGAATTTACGAGTCTCGATAAATTCAATATCTCTCGGCGACATGGAAACCACCTGCCATCCAAAATAAGTAATTGTGCCGCCGCAACGCGTGCGACCGTAGGGAATTTTCCAAGGTGCGATCGGGTTGCGCGACAATCCAGCGAATCCGCCGAATCCGGCAAATCCGGCGAAGAGTCTGCTCCAGAATTCCCTTCTTGATATCTTCATATCAGGATTCCTTTCGCCAAATCGTCAAAAACATCACCAGTCAATTGATCGGCGATCGCTGGCGCGTCGTTCTTGTTCCAATTGCGCGCCGCGATTTCGATCCACGCCAGCGCCCCTTCGATCCATGGCTTCTCGCGCGGCGTCAATTTCGGATTTCCGAACCGCGTCGCCAGCATCGCTTCCGCCATCGAGGCGACGGTAGCGTAGAAGGCCCGGCGCACGAACGTTCGATCCCAGGTCTCTCGATTCGTCACCCGGCCTACGGCATCGCGGAACAGCCGCTTGTAAGCCAGCACGATCTGCTTGCGCGCCGCAGGCTCGCCTTCCTGCCCACTGTCTGTGTCCACAGATTCCGGCTCGACAGGTTCATCCGGCGGCTCGTTCCCAGCGACCAGCGTGCTCAGGTTGATCATGGCTCCCTGGACGGTCAGCACGTCGCCGCCTTCCGCCGCGGAGATCGGATTCTGACGAAGCACGCGCAGGCATTTGTTTGCCGAGTACACGCCGATGTTACGGAGGATCTGGAGACCTGCCGTCTGACTCGCGAAGTCTCCACGCTGCAGGTCGTTGAAATTATGCTCCGCGGTAAAGGGAGACGCCAGCAGCTTGCGGTTGACTTCGTGCTCCAGCCGGATCGCCCAGGGCCGCAGACAATAGCGCACGTAGTCGAGCCCCTGGTGCTCGATGTTATTATTCGTGGACCTTTCGAGCGAGCCCAGCAGGTGCATGGGATAGCGGAACATCCCGGCTATATCGGCGCGCTGAAACTTTCGCGTCTCGAGAAACTGACTGTCAGTTGGATTGATGGAGATCTGTTCCCACTTCATCCCCTCTTCGAGCAGCACGGGAGCGTTGGCATTTTCGCCCGTCGCCATTTCCCGAAGCGACTGTTTCAGGTTCTCTTCGGCTTCTTCTTCGAGTGCTCCGGGATACGAAAGTACACCTGTAGCTCTTGCGCCATTGGCGAAAAACTGTGCACCGAATTTTTCCGCGGCGATACCCAAGCCGAAAGCGTTCTTGGCAAGCTGGATCGGAGAGAGTCCGACTACGCCGTCGTTGCTCAGCCCCATCACGTGCAACACGTTCTCCGGGTCCAGGTAGATCGGCACGCCGGTATCTGTTTGCGTCGTTGCATACTTCAGCTCGCCCTTCAGCTTCACTGGCGACGTCTTGCCCGATTCGAGCGGATACAGCCCGACGACACGCGCCGCCCGGTCCCGTTTGATCCAGGCGTAGCCATTGCCCCATCCGAGCGCTGAGGAGATGATCGCTGCCCGCCCCACGATGCTCGCCATCTGGGGATTCCATTCGTCATGTAGAATCGGCCAGAGCCGGTGAGTCTTCGCCGTTCGCATCGACTCGTCGGGCAGCTCCTGGATCACCTCGAACGCTGTTGACGCAAGATCCTCACTGATTCCCTTGATGCAGGAATACGCGACGGGCAGCCGTAGCGCCTGGCGCTCGTTCACCATCACGCCGGCGTCGGAACGTCCCAGCCCCAGCGACTCGAACAGCGCAGAAGGCGGCATCAGCGGCTGGGCCGGGTCCTCCAGCGTCATGGCGTAGACGCCAAGCTTACGGGTGAGGATTCCCATTGAGCTTTTTCATTAGCCGTTGGCCGGTCCTGAAGCGGTCGCCGCTTCTGTTCTTCCCGCTGAGAATTTACGCTCGACATAGCGCGTACAGGAATCGAGCAACACTTGCACCACTTGCCGCCATCGTTCCCGGTAACCCTCGTCGAGGTCTTCCCAGCGACGCGAGCCGTAATTCACATACCTTTCATAGGCGAGTTTGGCCAGGGCTTCAGGGCTTGGAAATTCAGCCGCGCCATCGGCAGAATCGGCGTGCTCTGCACGGGCAGCCACCAAAAAGGGACGCTTCATTTCTTCTTCTTCGCCCGTTCCATCAGAAAGACAAACCCCAGAGCAAACAGACCAGCGAGAATCAAAGCCGAAGGCCACCAGATCACAATGGCCGCCGCTTCGAGCGACAGAATACCCGCGATCAGTAGCCCATCTTGAAGATCGAAGGACTGAGATTCAGAAGATGTAAGAACGGGAGGCTTCTCTGGGGCGTCCTCCTTGATGACAATCAGGCGCCCCATTGCCGCCAGCTCTCGTTAGCTGAGAGTGACTCCGTTCAAGGGGCCGGTCCACCAGCTCCCGGCGCGGCTGATCAGCTCGACAGAAGAGCCCGCCGTGCCGTTGAACGTGATGATGGATTTCGTGCCGCCATTCAGCCCCGCGGTCGGAGGCGAGCCGACGATAGGAACCGTGATGGTGTGCGCATGACCGCCTTCGTCGACCAGCGTCATCTGGATCCCGTCCGGATCCGGATTGGCGAGAGTCAGGGCAGCGACGCCCGCTTTCGTGATGTGGTACAAGCCTGGCGCGGCGCTGATGGCCCCGCTGGCGCTTAGAACTGTCTGAGGTTTCCCGGGGACGTTAGACATTTGCGTTTTTTCTCCTTATCGAGTTTTCTTTTTAGCCGTTGGCCGATACTGAATCGCCCGCCGCTTCTGCTCTTCCCGCTGCGGATTTTTCGAATTACCTCGTCGGTAATGGAACTTCCGAAGGATGGAGGATATTGGCCGTTTCCTGAACCACCTGAACGCCTTCCGGCCGGCGAGTCTGCCACGTGAAAACCTCTCCGTCTTTACGCATTCGCAGCTTAAAGCGACGGAAGGATTCCAGAAGGCGGATCTCTTCATCGGTGAGTGTCAGCGCTTCGCCCGATTGTCGCATCCGTTCGATCTCCTGATGGATGCGGGCTCGAGCTTCGTGCTTTTTAATTACGTCTAATTCCGAAGAAAGGGACGCTCTATTTTCAAGCTCTTCGTACTTTTCCATTTGCATCGTTTTTCTCCTCAGCTTAAAACCACCGCGCTATCGAAAGAATCGGCGAGCAATACACTGGCAGCCAACATAAAAAAGCAATCTATTCGCCACGCGCCGTTCTTATCGAGTGGCAAACCTTACAGAGGGCCATACAGTTCGATGCGACTAACCGTAGCTCTGGAAACTCCGCAACTTTTTTGATGTGGTGGACTTCGTGCGACCCATAGCCGCAGTCGTGGCACAACGGATGCCGCCGCAAGAACCAGGCGCGGAAGCGCCGCCACACCGCATCATATCCGCGGTCCGCCGTCTTGCCTCGCCGCTCGTCGACTTCACCGGCGTGATCCTCACAGCGACCATTGCGTACTGCGTACTCGCCGCAACCGGGATGAACACAAGGCCGTACGGGAGCATCAGGCACGCCATTCCGTGATAAACCTCGGTCGTGCTGTCTGCGCTAAACTGATGCTATGAGCGAGCCCCGCGAATGGAGTCAAGCGGAATTGCGCGCGTACCTCATGGAGCACGGCTGGCAAGAATCTGATTTCACGCCGGGGGAGATCATTCCGCAAGGGGTCAAGTACATCGACTTCGCGGCGCCGCTCACACCCCAGGACATTGCACGCGGGCAGGAACTTGCAGCGCGATTCGGTTGGAATGATCCCAGCACCCGCAATAGCACCGAGCCGACATAGACCGTGGTTAACCAAAAACAAAAGCCTCATGCACGCATCGCTTCAGTAAAACCAGGCAGTTTGAGTAACCCGCGTGTGGAATAGATCGATCTCTTAGCAGGGGCCACCGACAATCGCGAGATCACCATGATAGTCGCGACCGCGCCGTCAATCTTGTTTTCCTCCCGACCCGATTCCTTACGCGGAAACACGTTTTCGTTGGCGTCTTCGTGCGCCGTGACGTTGCCCATCATCCAGGTCAGGACTGGATTGCCGTCGTGGTGAATCCGCCCATCGGCGATCAGAACGTCAAGCTCCTTCATCGGCGCGGACAGCATGCGCGTGCTCTGCTGGATCTCGACGGGGACGGCTTTCGTCTGCCGCGCGACGCCTTGCCCGAACTGCTCGGCGTTCCACGGATCGAATGCAAATTCTCGAGCCCGGAAGCGCCGGATTTCTTCTACCGTGTCCTGTTCCACCAATTCGAAATCGATGCTCGATCCGGAATGAACCACCAGCGCGCCTTGCTCCGCCCAGCCTTGATAGTGCTGCGCTTCCGGCCTGGCTACTTGCTCTTCAGGCAGGTAGAATCGACTAAAAATATAGTAGTGATCCTTGCCTTCGAGGACTTTTCGGAATCCCAGAATCCGCGCGGTGATGTCGCGCTTGGTCGATAAGTCGATCGCACAGACGCACGGCAGCCCGATGAAGCTTTCCGGCTTCAATCCAGGATCGGCCAGCTCCCGCCAGCGCTGAAGATTGAAGTAGGCCATGTTCGCGCCCAGCCAGACGCACATGTGCTTGGTCTGAAAAATCCCCTGCTTCCGCGCATTCAGCAGCGCCGCCCGCTGTTCCACCTGGAGAAAATCGAGGGATACACTCACATCCAGATTGGGATTCGTCTTCCGCAATGCCGCTTCCGACGTCCAGGCATCCCCGGCATCTATCGTGTAGATAATCCCGAACACCTCGGCACGGTCGAGCGATCCATCCAGCACCTTGCTGACATCGCCCTGAAGGGCTTTACACGGCCCTTCCATGTTCGTTCCAGCCGTCGTGATGACGAGCAGCAGCGGCTGTTGACGCGCGCCCATGCCGGTGCGGAACGTATCGAACAGCGTATCCGCGTCGTGCTCGTGATACTCGTCGACGATGCCGACGTGCGGGCTTGCGCCATCGCCCGGCGTCCTTACGACAGGCTCAAATCTCGATCCATCCGCCTGCACGCTCAGCCGCTTCGACGCTACAGCTACACCCAGCACCTGGGCCAGCTCGGGACTCCGCTCGATCATCTGCGCCGCCGGCCGGAACACTTCGTGCGCCTGTTTCTCTGTCGTCGCGCCGCTGTAAACTTCCGCGCCGAACTCTCCATCGGCCACGAAGGTGTAAAGACCGATCGCCGCCGCCAGCTGGGACTTCCCGTTTTTCCTTGGCACTTCGATGTACGCGAGAGAGAACCGCCGCAGCTTCGTCGATTTCTTCACCCACCCGAAAATCGAAGCGATGATGAAAACCTGCCACGGCTGCAGGACCATCAGCTCGGCATCGGCCGCCCACTTGCCCTTCGTGTGTGGTAGCAGCTCGATGAACCGGCAGGCGCGCTCCGCTTTCAGGCTCGAAAATTCGTAAGGGAAATCCGATTCGACAATCCGCGCGAGGTCATCCAGATAACGTTGGCAGGCAAGCTTGACCCACTTGCAGGCGTCGATGCGACCGCTCACCACCTGACGCGCATAGTCTTCGGCAATCGCTGCGAAGTCTTTAACGTGGCCGCCGGCGGCGTGCCATTGCTCCGCGAACTCATCGCTCAATTCCCGCCGCACGAGGTCCCAGGTTTCCGCGCGCTGGGCCTCGGAACGGAATACGCTCTTGCCGTTGGGGCCCAATAGCAGCTCGAGAATTTGCGCGCGCGAGCGCTTCGGCTGAGCCAATGCGCGGGCCCGGCGGTTAATCCTCACCGGTCGACCTCATTCCGGAGATGCGCCTCATTCCCCCGAATAACGGCAGCTGTCCGTCCGGAGCCTGGTCCCAGCCGAGAAGGCGGAAGAGCTTGCCGTATTCGTTGGTGAGCGCCAGTTCGTGCTTCACCAGCGGATGCACTCTGGGTTGATTGTGCTTGTCCGTGAACGTGAAGCCCACCCCCGCGTCGGCCAGTTGCGAGCGAACTTTTTCCAGCTGATCTCTGACCACACAAAAGCGGATCAGCAGCGCCCGCGCCGGCGCATCGTAGGACCCGGTCGCTACCACGTGCTCGAAGAACTCCCGCGAGGCGTCGGAGAGGTAATCGGGAGGACCCTGCAGGTCCTGCGGCAGGCTGTTCAGTTCGGACATTCACAAAGCAATCAAATATTTTTCTGTATATTCCCGGAAAACGAAAAATTCGGG
>Ga0247670_1000013_pt1 | contig 61268 bp, 85 predicted proteins | sample CNK11_metaG_FD_183042 | JGI IMG/M metagenome (GOLD analysis project Ga0247670, IMG submission 183042) | Soil microbial communities from Purdue University Martell Research Forest, Indiana, United States - CNK11 | ecosystem: Environmental > Terrestrial > Soil > Temperate forest > Bulk soil...
GCCAAGTCTGCCGAGCCCGAGTCGAACTCGTCATCAAACGCATTCGGCACAGCAGGCGGGTCTAGGTACGGGTTGCCCGTAGACAGCGAGCCCGCGCTTCCAACGACAGTGGTCCCAACCCGTTGCAAGATCTGCCCGTCGCTGATCGCGCCCAGCGTCAAAGTCGTAGGCCCCGACGTCTCGTGGATCGCGTTCACCTGGTTCGAGGTCATCGGCCCATTGACGTCACCAGCCAAGGTCGTCGGCGGGTACGCAGTGCCTACAACTGTACTACCAACGCGCTGCAGCAGTTGGAAGTTGTTGATGTTCCCGATCGTGAGCTTCGTCGGTCCCGAGGTCTCGTGGATAGCATTCACCTCGTTCGACAGCGCTGGGCCGTTTGCGTCGCCCGCAAGCGTGCCGCCTCCACCTCCTCCGCCTCCACCTCCTCCGCCCCCAGAGCCGCCCGTGGAGCTGCTAGAACCCGGCGCAGTGGACACCCACCAGCTCGTAGGCGCTGGGAGCTCGCGCAAGAAATAGAGGCTGTAGACAGAGTCGTCGACTGCCGCCGTGGTCGTGAACGTGAACCCGAACCATTTCCTCACAGGCGTAAACGCAACGCCAGTCTCGAAGCGCATTGCGCGCCCGTCGTCGAGGTTGTAGACCCAGCTCGTGCGCGTGGTTCCGATGAACTGATCGGCTGTGGCGACGGCCACGGGTATGTCGTAATCGCGCGCGGTATCGTTCACGATCGTGCTCGCAATGCGCGTGATCGAGTGCCACTTCGCGTCGGCCTGATTGTTTCCGAGGAGGGCGAAGTTGAACTGGTCGGGTCTACCGGTTGCGTCCGCCGTTACGATGGCAGAACAAGCTACGCCCGTCGCGCCCGCGGGCTGCACACCTGCCACTTGAGGCGCGATATGTGCTGTGTACATTTGATCGCCTGGTGTCACAGCCCGGTAGAGAAAGATAATGTACACGCCCAGCGGAAGCTGTAGATAGAACCGGCCCCCGTACATCGATGCGCGGAACTGACTCGACGTAAGCGTGTTCGATGTGAAGATCACATCGCCGACACGCGTCATATTCACGCCCGCTGTGCGGTTCCACAGCGTGTAGTTATTGAGCGACTCGAGCGAGTCGAAGTCGTCAGAGAAGTTCGGCGCGGGTGATGTTGGGGGGCGCGACAGCGGCGTTTCGCAATCGCAGACGTCTACCCACCCTCCCGACGTCTGAACTCGAACTTGGTCGGTGTCGGTCGCAAACCCCAAGGTCCCTGGCTCGGCGTTCTCAGGCTCTTGGCCTGACTCACCTACGGGTAGCGATAGTCGAGTGGTCTTTACGCGCGGAGACTTGAGCGTCATCTAGATAGATTCTAGCATGACTCACTTCTTCTTCTTTACACGCATAGGTAGCTTCGACACCTTGACGCCCTTCACTCGTGCTTCGAGCTCTGGTCTAGATATCTTGCCCTCTGAAAAGAGCGCGCCGAACTTACGCGCCTGCGCCTGACTTCTTGCTTTTGGCATTTGCTCTGAGTGCTTTCTTACGAGCAGCGGTGAAGCCCTCGAATCGGCGTACAGCTGTGAACTCGCGGTCTGAGGCAATGTTGGCCGTCGCGAAGTCGAAGTGCACGAACCGATGCGCGTTATCTAGGCGCCAGCGGTATATCACCTTCGACTTGATCGGAAAGTACTTCGCCGTGAGCAGCTTCACGAAAGTATCGGCAAACGCTATCGACGTGTTGGTGTCTACCTGGAAGAGAACCTCGGTCGCCGTATGGATGCTCAGCTCGTAGTAGTAGTCGGCATCGAAAAGCGTGAACGCGTGCCTCGGGACTCGAGGCGGCTCGCAGCTCCACACAGTTCCGATGTCATAGAGACTCACCACCGAGTCGCCTGTGCCGGCCAGGTAGGGCGCAGCACTGCCCACTTTGAACACCTGCGGCTTGGCGTTGAAATAGAACGGCACGTTGAGCGGGGCCGACTCTTGACTCCCCCACGCCAGCTGCACCGGCGCCGAGGCGGCCACGAGTTTCACGCCTGGGCTGATCGGCCCGACCACAGACTTCGTCGCTGTGAACGTGAACTCGCTGACATTGGTCGGCGGATCGATGAGCGGAGAAAAGGCAATCATACGAGGCTCATGAACACGGACCAGGTCACAGAAGGGATGGGCCGAACGAGCAAGAATCGCGAATCGCGATTGACCGTAAAGCGATAGTTCCCCAAATCATTTATCACGAAGCAGTTTTCCGTTGGAGCGCCTGTCACGTCAGCCGCAGTCGGACCAAACAAGCATACGCCTGGCTTGCTGAAATAGAGCAGCACGTCATTCGCCCCGATAAGCTCGAAATCGATCACATGCTCGCCACTTAGCTGCCCGCCATACACCCGCTTCTGCCCTTGTATAATCTTGCTATATAGCATCTATCTAGCTTTCCCAATGTAGCTTATCGTCACATCAGTTGGGCCTACATCCGTATGCAAACTCATGCGCCTCGACTGCGGTCCGAGCGTGAAGCGCATCGGCGAAGCAGGATAAACAGGGATGGGGTTCGTTGCAAAGGCGCTACCGCCTAGCCGGTCAAACGCGACGTATACCTTCACCGCCGGAGAGATATAAATCTCGGCGCGTGTCGTGATGCCAAGATCAAAGATCGTTGGTGTCGAGGTGGCAGTGTACGTCACGACGTATTCGGGCGCCTGCATCGGCACCCATTCGACCTTGTTCTTGTCTCCGACGACTGAGTAAGTCCGCACCGTTGCGGTCGTAGCCGCGAACATGTCGATCTGCGACTTCGCCGCCACGCCGATCAGATATGGCGTCTGGGCCTCTATCGGCATCTGGCCCCAAAACGACTCGACCTCGTTCAATGGCACCACATTGAGGTAAACGAGCTGGTCGGCCTCGAAATACGTGATGCCTGGCGGCAACGGAAGCAACTTGTCCGCGGTGTCTACGTCAGAGCGCACGACGTTGTCGAACAGGGGCGGCGAGATAGCAGGCAAGAGCTCGAACGAAGCGGACATTCCCGCTTAGATCATAGCACGCCGCACTTATAGCTAGACGCTATCTAGCTAGTGTTGCGTCGTCTCGCGCTCTTCTATCCACATCTCCACGTTGATCCTAGGGGCGCCCTTCAGATGCTCGATGACGTCTGCCATGAACTGCTCGCGTGTCTTGAACTTCTGCAAGTCGGCCGCAGCCGAAAGCAGCAGGCACCCGATCGTAACCGCGAGTCGATCTGAGCCTGCAGGGCCTAGATCATGCTCGCCGATCGTCGCGACGATCTTCGCCACGAACTTGAGGGCCACTTTCATCGTTTCGTTGGCGGTCATCGTCTTCGGCATGCGGCACAATAGACCATGCCTAAACGCAATCTCGACGACGCAGATCAACATAAGCTCCGAACCACTATCGCCGACGAAGTCGAGCGTATACTCAAGAAGTACGACCTGGGGGGCGTGGTCGTGCTCGTCTCGAAGGAAAGCGCCGCCTGGCGCTTCGTGCTGCCGAAATGGGCCATGCTGGCGCCCCACCCTGACGGGTTCGTCTTGCAGGTCCGCGGCTCGACCGAGTCGGGGCGCCGAGCCACCGAGTCGACCATCCACATGATCTCGAGCATCCGGTCAATCTGTGGCGACTGGTCCAGCTTCTTCGGCCGACTGCACAAGCAGATCAAGGAGCAGATGGGCGACTCTTTGGTCGATCCGCCGTTCGGGGGGACCGACTCCCGCCCCGACAAACTTGGCGGTCAAAACTGAGGTCCGCCGTGCTGGGATCGAACCAGCGAACCCTGCATATAAGGCAGACGTCTGCAACCAGCAGAACGGCGGTTGGATCACTGGATCACCGTGGATCACCGTAGATCACCCACTTAGCGCGTGGGAGTGGGTATGGTGTCTTGGCATGGCTATCTATAGCTATATTGGGCTATATATACCCCTATTACGCTTATAGCTAGAATGTTTATAGATATACAGTGATCCACAGTGATCCACTACTATAACCCTCTGCTTTCGTTGACAATTTGTTGGATCACCGTCCGAGTCGACAACGGTGATCCTAGGGTGATCCACGGTGATCCACTTTTCACGGTTTTGGATCACCGTCGCGCGCTGGATCACCGTCGCGCCTCTTCCAGACCATCGTACGGCGATCCAAGTTTCCCTGCCTCGCACCCCGACTTTTCTCCCACCCAAGCTTGCGCATAACCCCCCCGAGACGCCTCGAGTCGGCCATCGACATTGCGCCCGTTAGACCGACCGCGACACCTAAATCAGCCATACGAACAGCCACCCACTTGCCGTCTACGACTTGGCCAGCCTCGAGCGAGTCCTCCCCCCAGACCTTCGCCGAGACAGGCAGCGAGAGCCACCGCGCCACCATGTCTGTCCATGGGTCGCCGAACTCGTGGTTTTCATGCGCGCCGAGCAGCCACCCAGACTCCTCATCAGAGAGCCACCACGGCTCGCCAGCCTCGAAGAGCGCCCTACCCGCCGCCCAGATCATCCCCCTCAACTGTCGGAGTCGATTCAAGTCGAGTCGACCAACGACGACGGGCCAGAACCGGCGATTCTCGACATCGACGAGAAACTCACCTTCGTTCGTGGTACCAGCAATCGCGGCGGTTCGTAGCAATGTCCTAGCTACCCTAGCGTAAGCTGGCCGGACCGTCGCTTCCCTGGCAGACAGCTCCTGCTTGATCGCCTCGATGCCTTTACGCGTCATGTGAGCTAGCTCGCCATATTCAACTATGGCGAAGCGCGAATAGGCGAGCGCTGCATCGCGACCATCGACACTGACACTGTCGGAAAAGCAACAAAGCTGCAGTTCTTCGGGAAACAGCTCGCGCAGATAGCTACTTTTGCCCACACCTTGTTTCCCGACCAGCACGATAGCATTGTCAAACTTGACACCAGGCTTCATCTGTCTAGCTACCAGACCTATATGCCAACGGAGACTAATCGCTCGGTTGATCGGCGTATCATCAGCTTCCATCAGCTCAATGAGCAAGGTAGATAGAAGCTGTCTAGCTAGCGTCAGGTCAGTTGGTCCCGTCATGCGCATGATGTAATCATGTAGGCAGTCGACCTTCTTTTGTTCAGCTATCCTGAACATCAGGTCTACGGCTTTCGACACAGTTACATTTAGTCGGTACTCAGACCCCAGCCATTTGACCAGCTCTGCAGCGTCTGTCTCGGGTATCTCGTCACCAGGCTTCGCCGAGATAGCCCATGGGCACCTAGCGGTGTAGACGGCGACCTGCTTGCGCCTATCAACACCCATGCAGTCTAGCCCCTGCAGAATCAGAATCAGGTTACGGTCGGTGTTGGCAACCCGACCGTTGTCATTCGCTACGACTGTAGCGTTCTCCTCCTGCTGTACCTTGACGCCGTAGTCCCAACCGCGTTCGAAATGGCCCCTAGCTTCAAGCCAGTCGTCAACGCCCGAGACCATAACCTTGTTGCTACGCAGCGCCTGTTCGACCGCTAGCCAGCTGTCTTCCTTGCCGAATGTCGACTGGCCCGACCGCACCCAGATAGCCCCCAACCCCGTTCCAGATTCCACCAGGGCGTTAGCCTTATTGACGCGTACGGTCCTGATGCGCTCGATGTGCCGTTCAATCTGGCTACCCAGCCCGGCGCCATTCAGGTCGAGTGAGACTATCCCGTTACCGACTTCTAGTGGGGCGCCGTCTCGGCAGACGTATACGTACCGGTCTCTATGCGCCGAAAAGACGCTCGGCAGAAAGAAGCACGACTCTGGCCCAACCTTCGTCTCGTCAGCCGGCAGGCCCAACTCATCTCTGACCGAGTGCCACAGTTTTCTGTACATCTGGGCATCGACGGCCCGCGCCAAAGGCAGGATCACGCGTAGCTTGGTCCGGCCCGGGGAGAGCAGGGCGCCCTTGGCCGTCGAGTGCACGCACCAGCAATCGACTCCTTCGAGGCAGCCGAGCACGCCCTCGAGCCGCACGCCGTCAGCCTCGCCCTCTCGATCGAGATCGAACACCAGGGCAGACGACCCGACGACGGTCTTGGCTGAGCGCTTGTCCCCCTCGAAGACGCTGGGGCACCACAACGGCGAGCGGTCCTTTGCCTCCTCGATCGCCTCCTTCGTCGGCTCGCCCTCGAGCCATGTCAGTGAATCCGGCGCGAAAAGTCTGGAGAAAGCGGCGAAATCTAAGGTGGTTTTCTGTCCGTGAGCGTAGTTCTTTTGCTGAAACGTGGTAATATCGAGCATGTTGATCGTTTCTTTCTAGATAGGAGCTAACTGAGCAATGGGACGAGTAGGCCGCAACCAAGACAACACCTCGGGTCGTAAAACACGGTGGGCTTGTGCCTATCTGCGTACCAGCACCGGCGAACAGGCTCTGTCTATCGAAGCGCAGAGAGACCTGATCGAAAAGTGGGCGAAGCTGTACAAAGTCGAGGTCAAGAAGTGGTTCATTGATGAAGGCGTGCACGGTGACACTGACCCTATCGAAAGACCGGGCCTACGTGAGTGCCTTCAGTTTGTCGGCAGTCGGGCCGTTGACTATGTCGTGATCGCTCTGCGAGATCGCTTCTCGCGCGACACGAAGATCGACGGCTTTTGTGAGTATTTCATCAGCAAATCTGGGGCGGCGGTCTACTCCTGTGGCGAGGACCCCGACGAGCCAGACAGCCCGCAGCGGTCGCTGTTGCGCAACATACTCAAGACTATAGCTCAATACGAACGCGAGCTCATCGGCTGGCGCACCCGCCAAGCACTCGCCGTCTTGAGAAAACACGGCGCGACGTTGGGGCGCCCCCCAAAGCACAAGGCAGCTCAAGCCGCGGTGCTACATTATGTTGTTGAGTACCTGCGCTCGTATGGGCAGACGTCCCCGCAGATTTACCAGTACCTCGCCGAACAGGGCTTCCCCAAGATCGACGAGACAACGGTGACGTTTTACTACCACCGGCGCGAGAAGCAGACCCGCGTTCACCGCGTCAGCAAGCACAGTTTCCAGGAGATCCGGCACTGGCTCCGGCCCTACTTCAGAACATACATATGGCAACCCCTAGCATCACCGACGCGGTTGGCGTCATCGTCACCAAAGACAAAACAGGCCGCTACGGCGCCCATCGCATCGCCGTGATAGACGGCAAGTTCGAGCACCAGCGCGAGCTCACCAACGGCCGGTCCAAGCCATCGGCCGTGCGTGAGGCCGCGCTGGACCTCGACATGATCAGCCTCGAGATCAGCCGCAACATCATCAAGCTAGGCGAGGGCGACGATGCTTGAGCTTGGCATCATGTGCATGGTCATCGCTGTCTTTCTCTTGGCAGTCGTTTGGGACCTCGGGTGCCGGTACCTGGCTCGCAAAGACGTGACTACGGTGGCCGATGCTCTGCAGGCCTACAGCGAGCGGCAAGACGCCATCACCAAGACGTTCCTCGCCAGCGTCGTCGAGCTGATCACGTGCACCGAGGCCGACAAGAAGACGCTCCGAGAGAAGTACGTCAGCGCGGGTTTGCGTGCTAAGGTCTAGCGGGCCGGATGTCCGGCTCTCTCCTCGAGCAGCTCTGCGCCGAGTCAGGCTGCGAGCCCATTGACGCTGCCCCTTGGGGCAGGGCAGTCATCCCCGATGCCGAGTTTCTACGCATACGAGCTCTGCCACGTCGTGCTTGGTCAACCGATCTATCATGTGCACTGGGCAGTCGGCCCCTGTTCGACGTCCAGCGAGCCGCGCTGGCTGACCTGGCAGCTAATCGCCGTCTCTGCATGCTCGCGAACGTCGGCGCAGGCAAGCTGCTCGTGGGAGCCCTGTCGCCCCGGGTTCTGGGCACTAAACGCAACCTCTTCATCACTTACGCCCAGCTCCTCGACAAGACCAAGCGCGAGATAGCCGAGGCCTCGGCCCATTGGGCCTGCCGAGTCGACGACTTCACCTACGTCTCCGCCGAGCGCCTAGTGCGATCTGGCCACCTGGACGTCGCGTGGGAGCTCGTGGTCGTCGATGAGGCCCATCTGTTCCGGCCTGGCTCGCAGCGCTCCAAGGCCTTCGAGGCCTACTTGAAGCGCAACCCGAACACGGCAGTCGTCTTGCTTACGGGCACCCCCGGAGATGACGACATTCGAGACGTCGCGTTCTTGGCCAAGCTAGCTCACGGGCCAAGCAACAGCCCCTATCCGACTCGCTGGCACTCTCTCGATCAATGGCATCGCGCGTTATCTGAGCGCGTCGAACAACGTCTGGAGGCCGGGTGCCTAACCGAATTTGTCGGTCCCGCCCCTGCCAATGACGTCAGCCTCGACGACGTTCGCCTGGCGGTCGCAGAGCATGCTGCTAGAACACCAGGCCACCTAGTTTATCGCCCCGCGCAGTCAGTCTCGTGCAGCCTTTACCTCGGCTCACACACACTGCGCCGGGCGGCTATTTCTCGCGCACTCGAGCGCGCATATGAATCCACTCGTCTGCATGGCCACCTGGGCGACTACGAGTTCGCGGAACTGCCCGCGGAGCGCTGGCGGCTCATGCGGCAGCTCGGGCTGGGTTACGCGAAGGTTATCGATCCACGCCCACCCGCCGAGTGGGCGCTGGCGAGACGCCTGTGGGCATCGATCTGTAATGCTTATGTGGGCACACTTTATCCAAGTGTTTATAGCCTCGAGCGGGCTGCGTCCGATCCATCACACGAGCTCAATAAAGAACTGTCTGCGTGGCGCGCAATCGAGCCAAGTTTCAGACCGACGCATCGGGTCCTATGGTACGATGACGTTGTTGTTAGGTGGTGCAGCGATTGGCTGCAGAGCACGAAGGGACTTCTATGGACGCCATACCCAGACTTCGGCGAGACGGTCAGTCACATGGCTGGCGTTCCGTTCTTTCATCGCTTGGGCGTCTGCTCACGCTATGGCTCCATCGAATCGTATGGCTCGCCCACGGGGGCAGTCCTCTCGATTCAGTCGAACTCGACGGGCCGCAACTTGCAAAGGTGGTCCAGCTCCCTCGTCGTCGCACCACCAGCCAAGTCAGACGTATTGAACCAGCTGATCGGTCGCACCCACCGCACGGGCCAGAGCGCCGAGCACGTAAGCGTCACGTTTTGTTTTAGCTGCGGACAACACATCGACGCGATAGACCGCGCGCTAGAACGCGCCAAATTTGATGCCAGTCTCGGTGGGAACCAAGGGAACAAGCTCTTGGCCTGCGACTGGTTAGTGGACACAACTCGGCCTAAAGGGCCTCTATGGAGATCGTAATCGTTTATGGGTATGCATGCTCTCGACCTGAATAGCGAGAAGGTAGATGGTGGTGGTAAAGGCGTCTATCTAGAAGCCGGTAATCATGAGCTCGAAGTCACAGACTGGAAGTGCATCGAAACACGCAAGAAGGGCGATGCGTTTATCGTTGACTTCAAGGTTCTCAACTCGACGACACACGAACCTGGCACGGTCCGCAACCTCTACATCCCGGCGTCGAACGACATGGCCGCTGGCAAGATCAAGCGGCTTTTGATTGCGCTCTTGGGGCTGCACCCCTCGGCAGACGCAGACAAGATCGCCAAAGAAGACTGGAATAAGCTCTTCCGCACCAGTCTCGCTCAGCCGAAGGCCATCATCGGCAAGCGAGTCAGCTGCAACGCGACCAAGCAGCTGAAGGCAGAACCGAAGAAGCTAGCGCAGCGAAAGCCCGAATTGCTCGACGATCCGGACTTCGCCGCGACAGCTTACTACCTCGATCTCCACTTCACGCCTTACGCAAAGCAGAAAGCGGCTAACGACAATGCTCAATAACGACGTGCGGAGCCTCTTGCGCGAGGTTCGGTTTGCCCTCATCCGCTTCGAAGAGGAGGCCGACATAGCTCACCTCGACGATGCCCTCGAGATGTTCACGGACCTGCACCAAATGTGCGACGAGATAGCCGTCCCTGCCGAGACGCCGCCGATCGCGCCAACGGGGGCTCGTCCCAACTGACACATGCTCGTCGAACAGATTCAACACGACCTGCTCTACAGGTGTGTGGATGAGCGGCGCTGGCGTGATCTTACTCAAGCCTGCTTCCTGCGCCGGTTTCGCGATGAAGTCGCGGGTCTCAATGATGTGGTTCTTGCCACGCACGACGTGTACCTGCCCATCTACCGCGCCGACTGCACCGTTTATCACCTAGTCACAGGTTACGCGGTGCTTGTGGCGGGTGACAACTGGAGCTTATTCGAGTCGCTCGAGCGAGTAAAGTGTACAGACCATATAAAGCAGTACGCGGCCTATGTTCGCGGCTGCTGGCTAGCTACCCCGCCCAAAGCACCCGGCTACTACGCCGTTCGTGACATGGCGGGACACCAAAGTTACCGAGAAATCAAGGTCGTAAACGGCCGCCTTCGAGATGTGACCTCGCGCGAGTTTCTACCGCCCGGCGTGGTCTCTACGTGGCGCGGCGACTGGTGGCACATGCCACTTCCACGTCTGCCTGACTGAAAGCAAATGCTCATAGCCGTAGACACAGAGACGGCGCTAATCGGCAGGGGAGTCGACTTAGCGCCGGCTCTGGCTTGCATCACGTGGTGCTCCCACTCGATGAAGCCAGAGATCGTTCATGGGCGCCATGGCGAGGAGCTTTGCGCCTGGCTATTCGCAGAGAACAACATCACCGGCGCCAACTTCGCCTTCGACGCGTGCGTACTCATGCGCGCTTACCCCCGGCTTACAAAGCTCATCTATGAAGCCTATGCGAGTGGTCGTATTCGTGACATCCAACACAACCAAAGACTTATTGATCTTGCTCACGGTAGCCTCAATGGTTATCGGCTTTCTACTGGGGTGTCTCACCCTTACTTTTACAACCTCGCTGCGTTGTACGAGCGCTATGGCTGCGGACAGCTCGACAAGTCACAAGACACTTGGAGACTTCGTTACGCCGAGCTCATCGGAGTGGATCTGCGAGACTGGCCCGACGCAGCAATCGAGTATGCCAAGCTCGATGCTCTCGCCACTCTCAAAGTAGACAGATTACAGCAAGCCTTCGCCGAGTTCATCGTTGATGGTCCGGCTCAAGCTCGCGCGGCTCTTGCTTTGCATCGGCAGTCGATACGCGGCATGATCACCGACGCGCGAACAATCGAAGCCTACCTCGAAGAGGTGGAGTTCGACATATCGCGCGCCAAAGCCCTCTGTGTTGAACACGGGCTCATCCGCGGCACCCACCGCGCAAACGGCAAGATCTGGCCTGCCTCGAAGGTCGGTACGCGTGACTTGAAGGCTGCTAAAGCACGCATGGTCGAGGCATGCGCGGAGCTCAGCATTTCTGCGAAGAAAACAGACGGTGGTGACATCAGCCTCGACGCCGAAGCGTGCCGAGACAGCGCCGACCCGGTCATGCAGGCCTATGCGCTGTACACGTCAGCTGCGAGCGTGCGCGAGCGCGTGACACAACTGCGCGAAGGTGCATCGGGGCTGCCGCTACAGACGGAATATGTCATTATCAACAACAACGGTAGAACAAGCTCACGCGAGCCGAAGCTGCCGCTGGTTGGATCGAACTTTCAAAACGTACCAAGAGCGGGGCGTATGCGCGAATGTTTCGTGCCTAGGCCCGGCTACTGGTACTGCTCGGTCGATTACAGCATGGCCGAGCTCCACACGGTGAGCCAGTGCGAGCTCTGGTTGACTGGCAAGTCAAAGCTGGCCGTGGCGCTGAACGAGAAGCGCGATGTGCACTGCGAGGTCGCCTCGATCCTGCTCAAGTGCAGCTACGAAGAGGCCTTTTCAAAACGAAAAGAAGGCAAGTGGGCGCTGGCTCGGCAGCAATCGAAAGAGGTGAATTTCGGCGGCTGGGGAGTCATGTCGGCGGACCGACTCTGGCGCCAGATGAACAAGAAGCGGGCCGAGTGGGAGCCCAAAGTCTCGCTCGAGGAGGCGGCTCGCATCATGCGCGCGTGGCGCGAGCGCTGGGAGCCTGAGAACTACTTCGCCGCGATCCGAGCCATGTTCCCTGATGGCGCCCGCGACTACGAAGAGACAGCCACATACAGCCAGTTCATCAGCGGCCGAGTGCGCGGCCAGGCGTTCTTTCCTGATGTCGCGAACGGGATCTTTAGCGGCCTCGCGACCGACGCAGTCAAAGCGGCGCTCTTCGATTTAGCTCTGCGCTGCGATGTATCCGCGCCCGGAGATGACCTCTTCGACTGCCACCCTGTGTTATATGTTCATGACGAGGTCATCGCCGAGCTGCCGATCCGCCGCGCACACGAGGCGGCCTACGCGATGACAGATGTGATGCTGACTGCTTTCAACCGGTACACGCCCGACGTGCCAGTGCGCGCCGAGCCAGCACTGATGACGGCGTGGTTCAAGAAGGCTGAACCCCGCTTCGAGAATGGACGCCTAGTGCCGTGGATGTAGCGAGCGAGTATGCCGAGTCAGTGATCTTCGCCAACTGGCTGCGTGCCAGAGGCCTTACTTTCTCGCACATTCCGAACAGCACGTATACGCCGAGCCACGCCGCGAAGGCGAAGAACAAGGCCATGGGCGTCTCGAAGGGTGTGCCTGACTATCTGATTCTCTTGCCGGGACGCGTTGTGTTCGTGGAGCTGAAACGTCGCCATGGTGGCCGCGTTTCACCTGAACAGCTCGAGTGGGGTGAGGCCTTAGTCCGGTCCGGCGCGTTCTTCTCTGTTTGTTACGGTGCCTTAGAAGCGATTAGTTTTGTGACTAGTTTGTCATAAAGAATTATGGACGTAATACCCCTCTCATTAGCGTTTTATTACGGCTGCGGCATGGTGATTACGACCTACCAGCTGCGACGCATGATGGGCCTCAAGATCCCTTTCTTCGTCGCTGTGCCAGCGGCCTTCGTGGCCGGCATCTTCTGGCCAGGCACAGCGGCCATGATGTTTACCGAGAAATGACATGTTACGCGAACACGCACGCAGATACCTAAACCGCACATCGCTCGAGGAGGTCGTCTCGAATGACGACGTGCCCGAATACGAAGAGGCAGTCAAGACTGTCTTAGATTGGCTCGAGGACCTCGAGCTGCAGCTGAGCGAGGCGAACGAAGAGATCGAAGAGCTCGAGGGGCGCATGTATGAGTGAAGACCAACTGCGCTACAACGAAGACAAGCCTCGTCTCAGCCAGGTCTTCGCATCGTCACGCGCTCTCGACGGCTTCGCCGAGTTAGACGGCACCGATTACGAGCACGTCTCCGAGCAGCACTGGCTCACATGCGCAGCCACCGAGATTGCGCGCTACCTCGACCGCGGGCCGACTGCCTCGCTGCAATATGCGATCCTGGCCGTGCTGCTCGAGCTCGAGAAGGACATCGCGCCGCTGTTCAAGCCCGAGGTTCCTGAGAGCCGCAACGTCGTCGCGCTCTTGGCTCAGTTCCCGCAGTCGTTCCGCGAGCTCTGCCGTGTGTACGAGTATGGCGAGAAGAAATACGCGCGGGGGAACTACCGCAAAGGCGCGCCGCTCACGAGCTACCTCGACAGCGCGCTGCGGCACTTACTGGCATATGGCGCTGGGGAGACGAACGACCGCGAGAGCGCATGTCATCACCTCGCGCATGCGCTGTGGAATCTGTGGATCGCGCTCGACTTGCCAGTGATCCGCGATGACCGGCTGCCAAGTCTAGTTGATTGGTACGACGACAAGATTACAACGGTGGGAGTCGACGATGACTTCGACTACTAACGCCCTGACCGGCTTTGCTACAGGCAAGCGCCAAAACCGACCGCAAGACGTTGGCACGCCGCTCAACATCTTGTCGGCGGTGTCCGAAGCGATGGGCTGCATTGTGCTCGACCCCTGCGGCTCGCGGCTGCACCCAACGGGGGCCGAGACGACCTATCACTACCCAGACATGGACGGTCTCAAGTCCGACTGGGTCAACGGCACCTACTGCAATCCACCGTTCGAAGACCTGCAGAAGTGGCTAGCCAAGTCGGCCGCAGAGAAGCAGGCCGGCGTTCGTGAGCAGTGTCTCTTGGTTCCGGTCCGCCCCCGCAGCAGGTGGTGGTGCGACTACATGCACGACATCCCGACCTGCATTGCGTGGCTCAAGCGGGTCAAGTTTGTGGGTTACCTCACCAGCTACCCAGAAGCGCTAGTCCTCGCCTACACGGGCGTCTGCGTGCCGGCCTTCAAGCAGGAGATCACGCGCGCCAACCTCGCCAACCTCATCACAGGCCCGCTGCAGGAGCACTGATGGCCGACCCCATCAGCGCGTCGCACCTCGGTCTCTGGAAGCGCTGCAAGCGCCGAGAGGCGTTCACCTACCGCCAAGGCAGACGGGAGGTCGCCGGTGACTCGGCAGAGGCCGGCAAGCGTGTTCATGCGGTGATCGAGGCCTGGTACCGCGGCGATGAGCTAGCCACGGAAGCCACATGGAAAGATTACTCTATTGGCAAACTAGCCAAAGTAATGTCCGTCATGCTCCCCGCGGCAAACGACAACGGCATTCTCGGAGTCGAGAAAGAGTTCACCGCGACGATCGATGGGGTCGAGTTCCATGGCATCAAAGACCTCCTGACGACGACCACCGTTTACGATCACAAGACGACGTCGAAGCCCGCCTACGCAAAGACTGCCAAGCAGCTAACAACAGATGTACAGCGACTCATATATACAGAGTCAGAACCAGAAGCCGAATTCTCGCAGTGGACAACAGGCATATGGTCAAGCCTCACTGCCAAGGCTGTGCACGAGCGCATCGACCGCAAAGCCGACCGCGAGCGCTTCAAGTTACACGTACTCGCGCCTGCCGAAGAGATGCTTTCCGTCGCAGCAGACGTTGATCCGCTCTCGCTGCCACCCACGCTGAGCGAGTGCAAGGTTTTCCCGCCGAAAGGTTGCCCCTTTCAAGCCGACTGTTTTCCCGAGGAGACGGGCATGCTCTTAGCTATATCTGACAGCCTTCGAACTGTAACACCACTACTCGAACCTACACCTCCGCAGCCCACCTACCTCATTGACATGTTGTTCGTCGACTGCATGCCGCTGAAGGAGCTCGATGCGCCGCTGACGAGCTCGTGGGACCTGCTTGCGCAGGCTAATCGCGTGGTCGCCGATGACAGGGGTGTACATCACGCTCTGCTAGTCGATTACGGCAAAGGCCCAGCGATGATCGCGTGCGAGGTGAAGGCGTTGCTCGAGGAGTCACCGGTGAAATACCTCAGTTGGGAGTCGCGCAGCACCGAAGGCCGAGCCTGTCTGACTACTTTGGTACCGTTAGCCCGCGTTGTAATAAAAGGCATTTACTAATGACTCGACGTGCCACATATTCACTGACCCATGACCAAAGCTGAACTGCTCGAAAGTATCGAGGCGGGGCTGCTCATCGAAGCGCGCAACGGCTTGCTGCGCTTACGTTTTACCGACGTCGACGCTTTCGTCACGGCGGCGCACTCGGCCGTGCAGGTCAGGCTCGTCGACATGCAGGCTGCACCAGCCAACCCGTTCGTGCGCGGCACGTTTCAATGGGCTGGCACTGAATATGCAGCTGGTCGAACCGTGGCCCGTGCTGGCGCAGATGCTCGGCTTTTCGTGCCCTTGAACACGCCGAACGACTGGAGTCAGCGCGCGTTTCGCGGCGAGGATTTCTACGCGACCGACTGGCGGGTGCGATGATCGTAACCGCGCTGCTCGACGTAGACGGCGTGCTCGTCGACCTATCGACGCAGGTGTGGCTCGCGGCGCAAGAGATCCTCGACAAGCCGCTGCCCCCGCCGCGTGAGTGGGTGACCTACGACTTCGACAAGGCAATGGGGTTGTCTCCATCGCAGGCCACTCGGATGTATAACATGCTGCGCAAGCGAGACAACCTGGCAGCGCAGGCCAAGTGGTATCCCGGCGCCGTCGAGTTTGTCCGCAAGTTGATCGACCATGGTTATGACGTGTGTTTTGTCACCAAGCCATGGGCCGGCATCGCGAGCTGGCAGCGAGACCGGGAGCATCAGCTAAAAGAGCATTTTCCTCAGCAAGAGATCATGTTCACCGGTCACAAGAGACGCATCATTGGACACTTCCTGCTCGATGATTGTGTCGACCACATCAGACAGGACCCCGCGCGCGGCCTGTTGTTCGACCGACCGTGGAACCGTGACGCCAAAGGCTACCGTCGAGTTTACGACTACGAGCACGCTTTCAAGCGGATGACATACGGAGAGATGAATGAAGACACGGAGATCACAGAGCTGGGATGCTGCTCGATCAGCAGCGAACCGACCCCTGCCAAGACCACGAAAAGAGCCGGGGGACATCGGTAGCGGTGTGCGGCTCCATGAGCTGAATGAGCTCGGACTGCGTCGACTGCAGCGCGACAGCACGTGTCTGTGCTGTGGTTTTCACGTGTGCCGATACGCGGCTGCTAAGATGAAGGCATCTCTAGAGCCCCTATCCACCCAGTTCGAACAGCTGCTGACGGGAGACCCGGAGCTGACAGCAGCCGAGGAACGCATGATAGCGATGCGTTCGGAGACACTCGAGGAGGCACGGGCGCGCACTCAGAACTTCTTCCAAGCGCTCGGAGCGCAGATGGGCCAGCAGATAGCGACCTACAAGATCGTGGCGACGCAGCCGATCCCGAGCTCGACCAGCCTGGGGCTTGGACAGCAGGTGGCGACAACTCGCGACATCGCCGTGGCCTCGCCGCAGACATTCATGGACCGCCCAGACAGCACTGCACCCGATGCCGGCGCATTCCCGAGCACGGCCGAAGAGTTTGCGAAGTATGCCGCCAATCGGCGGCCCTTGCGAATCGACGACTGAAGGTGCAGGCCATCGCCGCCTACGGCGAGGTCTGCCAATGCTGCGGCGAGGAATACCTCGACTTTCTGCAGCTTGATCACATTTTCAACGATGGTGCCGCGGAGCGGGCCGGCAAATCCCCACGCGGCACCAACTTTTACCGCGCACTGCGCAGAGCAGGCTGGCCGCAAGGTCGGTTGGCGGTGCTCTGCGCAAACTGCAACGTGGCCAAGCACATCAACGGTGGAGCCTGCCCATGCAGACGCGCAAAGTTTATGACCATTCACGCATATCCAAAGATCCATCACGAAGGCCATCGCGAGCTAAAGCAGTTGTTCAAAGGCCCCATTGTCGTCGAAGAGAAAGTCGACGGGAGTCAGATCAGCTTCGCCGTGATTGACGGCGAGCTTCAAGTTCGCTCGAAGAGCGTCATGATCGACGTCGACTCGCCAGACAAGCTATTCGCCGCGGGAGTCGCCACGATCCACGCGCTGCGCGAGCGGCTGCGGCCGGGCACCATCTACCGCGGCGAGTACTTGAATCGACCGAAGCACAACACTTTGCCCTATGACCGTATCCCGGCGAAGAACATCATGCTTTATGACATCGAGATCGATCACAACGACTATGCGGATAGAAGCTATCTAGCTAGCGAGGCGATGCATCTCGGTCTAGAAACCGTTCCATGCTACTTCGAAGGCGAGCTCGAGCACTTCGGTCAACTCGCGCAGTTCATGGGCCAGAAGTCTGTGTTGGGGGGAGTCGAGATCGAAGGCATCGTCGTGAAGAACCATCGGCAATTCGGCGCCGATGACAAACCGCTGATGGCGAAACTGGTGCGCGATGGCTTCAAAGAGCTCAACAGCGGCGAATGGCGTGCCGCTAACCCGACGCCTACGGACATACGTGAGGCGCTTGGCCGTTTGGTCTCCACACCGGCTCGCTGGGAGAAGGCGGTTCAGCACCTGCGCGACGCCGGCAAACTCACAGAGACGGTCGCGGATATCGGCCCGGCGATCAAGGAGCTGCAGGGTGACATCGAAGCCGAGTGCCTCGAGCTCATCACCGCGAGACTTCTTGACTGGGCTCTACCAACGATTCGTCGCCGCGCGGTCGGCGGCTTTCCTGACTGGTACAAAGCTCGACTGGCAGCCAACGACAATGCTGAGCTACCACTGGCGGGCACTGGCGAATGAGTTCGGCCAGGTCGAGCTGCTCGAATCTGGTCAGACGCAGCTGAAGGTTCTCGAGCCGGAGTGGGTAGACGATCACAGCATCCTGGCACTCTTCGGGCCGAACGCCGCGTTAGTGCTTTGTCTGCAGGTGTGGGATCCGTTTCACGACCGCATGGCGATCACACACCTGGCTATCAGTCCGCTCTGCAGTAGCCTCGATGCGTTCGCGCTAAGAGTCCGACTCATCTACATCGAGCTCATAGAGTCGCTCAAGTCTGCAGCCATGGGCGGCACCAGCGCTGACTGAAGCCGCTCGAGGGGCAGGGCGGGGCCGCAGTCGAGCATGCCTCGGAATGCCGCCACCATCGCCAAGTCGACTACCTCCTTTAGTGTGGGTATCTGTACGCTGAGCTGCTGAATCAGGCGCTCGCAAGCGTAGAGTTGTTCCTCAGGATAGCGCTGCCAAAACCCGAAACTGCAGTGCCCGAGTCGGTGGCGCGCAGCGATGATGTCACGTTCTGGCAGCCGCTCTCCGGTGGAGACCGCCGTGCCATCTGACATGACCGCACCGACATTGACGAGGGCGACTGAAACGGAAAACGCGTTGACGCCCGTGCGACCTCCGAACTCGGATCGACCAGCGCACCAGGCCACGCGGTCAGTCGGGAGGATAGCCAGCACTTGACCGTCTCGGCCGATGAGGTAGTGAACAGATGCGCTGGACTTCCTGTTCAAGTACCAGGCCTTGGCAGTCGCAAATGACTGGGACGCCGTGTTACATAACAAGATAAGCGTCGGGGCGACGAGCGCTCCGCCGCGATTCGGCGAATCTATCATCTGGAGAGTATACATGGCTCAGTCATCAGCGGCAGCAACTGTCATTCGGCGCCCACAACCAATTGTCGAGAAACTTCGGATCCCCTTGGCAGTGGCGAAGCGCGAGCGGTTCATGGGCACGACCATCGGCGACAAGGAGGTCGAGATGCTGTGCCAGCTGATCAGCTACGACGGCTTGCAAGACATAGCCAAAGCAATCGGTATCTCCGAGTTGACCCTGCTACGCGTCTGCTCCGGGTTCATTGGCAACTGCCGTCCGAAGTCGCAGCATGCCATCCGCAAGTTCTTCGCTCTTGGACCCGAGAATAAGTGAACGCGAACGGCACAAACCCGGTCGGCTTGTTCAAATACAGCGAAGAGCTTCGGAACAAAGCTGTCGAGATGTTCAAGGCCGGGCAGAAGGCCGAAGACATAGCCAAAGAGCTCAGCTGCAGCTCTGCCTCTGTGTACGTCTGGGCGAAGAACGCGGGTGTGCACGAACCTCGAGCATCGCCTGGCGACGGTAAGCAAAAGCCGGGGCCGAAGCCGGGCGAGTCACTGAGTCGAGAAGCTCGTAACAAGCTCATTCTGACGATGTTCGAGCAGGGACTCACGCCTAACGTAATCCGCAAGCAGCTCAACATCAGGAGCGCGGGGGCGGTGGGAGACGTCATTCGGAGGGCGGGCTTGAATCCCTACATCAATACACCGCCGAATCGGATCCCCAAGAAAGCGGAGGCCGAGCAAACGAACCTTGCTCTGCCGCTGTCTCCGGCAGAACAAATGCTCGCCGCTCGGGCTTCCAAGGCTCAGTCGGTCCCAACCAGCGAAGACGTCCACGCGCTGCGCCGCACGATAATCGCCCTGCGAACTGAGCGAGACGCGCTGCGGCGCGCGCTTGACGAGATCATTGGGGAGTAGGAGCTGGGTCGGGGCTGGGGTTCGCTAGAGCTTCAGCCTCGACCGCAGCGCGCTTGGCTTCATAGCTAGCCAGAACAGAGCTGTACTTTACAGCGAGCATACGCATGTACTTCTCGCGTATTTCAGGCGATAGGTCCGTGCGCGGCTGCGCCTGCAACCGAGCCAGGTGCTCGGCTCGGAGCAGGTCGAAGCTGCCATCGTCTAGCAGACTCATGCGGTTGCCAAGATGAGCACCGGCGCGATGCCAGTCGTCGATGTGGCCGAGACCGCGACTGGAACAGTGATCGCCTGGCCGAGAGTCAGCGCTGTGCCGACCGACGAGAAGGTGAAGACTGAATACTGCCCGAGGTCGAGTGCCAGGCCAGTCGAGATGGTCACCTGCGTGCCGCTCGGCTGCCAGCGTGCGAATACCCAGATGTGCTCGCCGACTGGCGGCGTGTACGCGAGGTTAGCGCTGTTCGAATAGCGACCCGTTGCACCGGTATATGCACCAGCGGTGCTATCGAGCGCACGAACCGTGAGCGTCTGCAGCGTGCCGTCAGGCGCGTTGGGCGTGGTCGCAACGCCGAGTTCTTGCACCAGAGTGCCCGCCGCGGCGCCCGACGTCACAAAGTACACCTTGTTGAACGTCGCCGTGCGCGCCACCTGGCCGAGGTACTCGAAGTAAGCAACACCCGATCCCGGTGAGAACGAGGCAGTCGTCTGCAACAGACTCGTGCTCTTGAGCTGCGTGTTCTGATTCAGCGGCGTCACCGCTGGCTGGCTGTATGCCCGTAGCGCTGCGCCGGAAGCTAGGCCGCCGCGATGCGCTGAATATCTCTGATCATTTGTTAGTCCCATTCAAATCCTCTTCTAGTTCTTTCTTCATCTGTTCGTTGGCATCGCGGTAGTCGCTGCCTGATTGTTTCGAACCTCTATATCCTGACACACCGGCGCTGATGCCCATGGCCCCCGCGGGGCTTTTGATCGCATTGCCAATCGAGTCGGCAATGCTGCCGTACCTGTGCAAAGAGCGCTGTTCGCCGAACAAGCGGTGCAAGACAGAGTTCGTCATACTATTTCCACCTCGACGCTCTGAGCCTGCTTTGGTAGCAGCACTATTCTCGATATCCTTGAGAGTCGAATGCGCGCGGTTAGCGTCTCGATATTCTTTATATATCTCCGGGATCAGCCGGCCTTCGCCTTTCATACTCTCTAACAGATTGAGCTTTTCTCTGTTCAATCCGTAGGCGATCGGCCGCTTGCCTTCGTCTTCGCCCGGCCTTACTCGCTTGTTAGGTTGCTTCACATGGCTTGTGAGATCATCCATCAGCTTTTGCTGCACTTTGTTACCCTGGCGCAGCGTGAAATGCTCTGGGCCTGGCACTGGCGAAGCTGTCGGGGCGCGCGCCACCCCTGTCGAGTTCGGCAGCTGCCTGTTTTCAGGCAACAAGCTGAGCGGCGGGACAAGAGCGTTGCTCTTCGGCTGGTACATCGACGAGTAGCCACCCGAGAGCGATGGATCCGGCTTGAACGGAAGCTCTGTGGGCGCCTGAACCGGGAGATTTGCGCTCGTGCGAAGCGCAGGCTGCGGCGCTGGGTTCAAAGCGACGCCTGGCGCCCGCAGCGATGGTTGCGTGAGCTTCAGCTGCGGCGCTGGGCCGCCAGGTGTCACGATTGGCGCTTGCATTGAAGCGAACCCCGGCGGCGGCTTGAGCTGCAGCCTCGACACGTCGAGCCGAGGGCCGGTGCGCTGCTCAGTCGGCATGAGGTTGATCCGCGGTCGTGGCTGCGGGTCAGGCGTAGTGTTATGGGGCAAGACCTCGGGGGTCGGCGGGCGCAGCAAGCTAGGCGCTTGGAAAGGCACGTTGCGATTCTGCGGTTGTGCTTGTCCGACTCCCAGCGGCGCTTGGAAGGGCGGCGTTAGTTGCATCGGCTGCGGAATGCCGACAGTCGGTGGAGGCGTCGCGAAATTCAAGCGCGGCGGTTTTGCCTCGTTGCGCTGCTCGTGTGGCGATAGGTTGATCCGCGGCGCTGTGGGCGCCATCTCTTGAAAGGCTGGCCCGCCGAGCTCGAGCTTGGGCCTGTCGAGCTTCATCTGGTTAGGCTCCACGACCTGTGGCCATTCCGGCGGGTTCGCGGGGCCTAACAGCTGCGGCTTCTCGAGCTGGAAGTCTTTGATCTCTTCTTCGAGGTTGGGCTCTGGCGCCGGCTTCTTTGGCTTGCCGTAGTTACGCACCGAGCTCTTGGTCTTGCTCGGATCAGCCTTCAGCTTCGACGTGTATGTCGGCTTGGCGCCAGCTGGACGTGGCTCAGGCTTGGCAGTCGGACTTCGCCTCTCACCTGGCGCAAGCGGCGCCGCAGCATTGGGAATTGAACTCGGCTCGCGCGCACGCGTCTGCCGATTGAACCGCGGGACCGGTGCGACGTAGGGCTGCGGCTGCGTTCCGAGGTGCTTAGGTGGTTGCTCGCCGAGGTTCCAGTGGCCGAGCTCCTGCTCCTGCTCCCACTGACGCAGTGCGGCGTCATGAGGCACCACAGCGCCTGGCACTTCGGCCGGCGCTACTTCGGGCCGGAGCCCCGCATGCACGGGCTCTGTAGGCTTCGGAGCGTTGCGCTGTGGGCCTCCAGGTGACCCGACGCCCGTACCGCCAAGGGGCATGTGCCCCGCTGGCGTTTCGGGCTCTGTAGCGGGCGGCAGGACGTCTGGCGGCTCGCGCTCGGGGTAAGCTCCGGCTGCTGGCGCCGCGGGCGGCTGACCTTTGTATGTGCTGCCGCGGTACTTCGCGTTACCGCGAGCGGGTCCGCCCAGCGGAGTCGTAACACCGGTGCTCGGCAAATCGAGCTTGATCGCGGGCCGCGTTTGCGGCGGGGGAGGAGGCGGGGGCTGTCCTACGACCCCTGCTCGCACAGATGCATCCATAGGATCCAGAGGCAAACTGTTAGGCAGTAGCGGCGCGCGGTTGACCGTCTGCGCCTCCGGCTGGCGCGGCGTGAGTCGATTCAGGTGTCGGCGAATCTCTCTGACTTCTGACGCGGGCGTATTCGCATACTCTTGCCCACGAGCTGCTTTCTCGACCTGGTTTCTGATGCTCTGAGTCGGCAGCGCAACGTCGCCAACAGTCTCGGGCACCATGCGGCCATCTGGCAGTTTGCGCCTGCGACCCGTCGAGCTATTGAAAAGCTTATCTGACGCACGGGCTACCTCTGCACCTCGCGCTTCCTTCTGCCTCTGCACATTGTTCGACACACGCGCCGCAGTCGTTCGTTTCCACGAATGATCGTCAGAGTCTAGGCTCGTCTCAAGCAGGCCCATATCGCGAATCTGCTTGCCCAGCTTCTTGTAGGCCTCTGACCCGCCCTGCCTCTCGAGCTTCTTGACGAGTGGGCCGTCTGCCACCGCTGCAGCGACCTTGACGTTCGCTTTGTCTTTGAAATACTTGCCAGCCTCATTCAGCCCAGCGCCAGCGGCGCTGCCGAGCACAACGGGCGCAGCCGCAGTCAGTGCGGTCTGATAGGGGTGCTCTTTGAACTCGTCAATGACCTGACTCGCACGGTCGCCCTCGAGCTGGCCGCCACGAGCCACAGCGGCAGCACCGAGGCCCGCCGCAGAACGACCTACACCCTTGGCTGCCGCAGTCGTCTTAGGCAACGCCTCCGCGGCATCAGCCACATATTGCTTGCCGGTTTTCACTGCGCCGCGATAGGCCCGTGTATACCTCCCCGGCTCGGGAGGGATCACGCCGTCGACAAAGCGCGGGCCTTTCGTCGCAGGCGCTCCGACGTACTTCGCCACGGCTGGAAGGAACTTGCCGGCCCCATAGGTCAGAGCCATGAGCGCCTGACCCTCGCCAGCAGCGGTATGCTCAGGGTGACGTTCGCGAGCCTCTTCTACAGGCTTTTCACGCACTGTGTGCGAGGGTGTAGCGCCTGCGTATGTCGGCTCTTTGCCGTCGATCGTGTGATCGGCATATGGAATCTTGACGCCGAGTGCGTTGCTCAACGCATGCGCAGTCGTGTTCATGCCGCTCGTGATCGCGTCGTTGAGTCCGAGCGTATATGTTCCGCCGCCGAGCGTGTGCTTCGCGCCCGTCAGCCAGTCGGCATAGCCGCCCTCTTTGGGCTTGTCGGGGTCGAGCGGGCGCACCTCCGGGGGCACTTCTCCGGCGAGCAGCGCGCGCGTCTTCTTGATGACGGGGTCCTCAGAATCGGGCGTCGCAACGCTGGGAGTCGGCTTTGACTCTACGCCAGCGTCGCCAGCTTTCTTGTAGGCGTCCATGCCAGCGTCGACTTCGTCGTCGGGCACACCGGCGTCGCGAAAATGCTCGGCTATAGCATTGTCGAACGGGTTATCGCTCGGTTGCGTCTCACCGACTGGTGTTTTCTTTAGTGGAGGTGCCATCAGTATGCCTCTAGCCCGAAGTCACCGCGTTTATCTTCTGGCACATTCAATAGGCCCTTTTGGAATGCCGCGTTAGCGTCTTTCGGAGATGCGCCATCTGGAATCTTTTCCTTGGTCGCAAAAGGCCTACCGTTCATAGTTATACGCCATCTAGTTGGCTTCTTGTCGCCTGACTCTGGCTCAGCTGGCTTGTTGGGCAGCGCATTCGGCTTGGGCTTATCTCGAACCTCGGGGCCTGAGACCTCGATCGTGCCCATGTGCGGTGGCGCAGGTGCCTCGGCTCCGAAGAAGTCCTTCAGCTGCTTTTCAAACGGCATGTTCGTGAAAGCCTGCAGCATCTTGTCCTTGAGCTCGATGGCGCGCTCTTTCCACGCCTTCGCCAACTCTGGCGTCCAATCTTCCGCCTTTAGATGCTTGATCTCTTCGTAGAGCTCCCGAGTGCCTTTGGTCATGTGATCAGCGACAGCCTTGAACGCTGGCACTGCAGCTGCTGCAGCGGCATCAGTCGCTGGGTCTCTCTCGGCGGGTGCACGCGCAGGGGTCTGTGCCGCCACGCCGCGTGGGCCTGGTTTCCAACCTGTCGCCTTTACTTCTTCATCAGTCAGCCTACGGCTGAACTGCTCCATCTGCTCAAGCTGGTCGCGCCCCTGGTCGGCGATCTCGGCCCAGTCTTTTAGCGGCTGGCCATGTCGATCTCGCACGATTGGCTCCGAGATTCGCACTGGCGCTACGCCTGTGTACTTGGGCGGCTCTTTGTCCGTGTCCGTGAAGCCGATGCCGCCTTCATCTCGCAGCCACTGCCGCGCTTGCATCTTAGTCAGCGCATACAGAGAATCAAAGCTACTCGTGCCTTGTAGCCACGACATGAACGTACCTGGCTCCAGCACTTGAGTGCGCAGGAGATCTTGCTCCCACTGCTGCGGCACACCGAAGTTTTCCTTCTTACGGATCAGGTTGCGCAAACTCGCTGCCAGCTGGAAGCCGAGGTTTGTCAGATACTGCGCATCCTTCATACCCAGCTTTTCTCCGAGCAATTTGATAACCTCACCGCCAGCGCCATACAACGGACCCATCTTCGTCAGCGCTTGTTGGATCTCGCTGAGCTTGTCGAGGCCTTCCATCATGCCGTTCGAGATTGCGTGGTATTCACGCACCTTCTGATAGATCTTCTCATCTTTCGGCGGTGAGCCACTTCGCCAAAACTCGCCGGCTTCGAGCCAGTTGTCGCGACGCTGCTTTGCTATCTCTTCCTGCTGTGCTTTGAACGCATTCTGTGCAGCTTCGTTCTTGCCATGGCGTTCCATATAGACCTGCCAGTCGCGCTCGATGCGCTTTACGTCTGCGGCTGATCGTCGCGCTGCCTCTTCGCCGAATCGTGTCTCCAGCCGCACGAGCTCTGCATACGAGGCGTGAGGCACATCGTTCTCGTTCAGCCAGCCGCCAGTCGACTCGAGAATGTGTCGCCGAAACTCTTCTGCCTTCGGGTGCCTCGGGTCTGTATCGATCATTGCCTGCGCAGCCTCAGCTTCCTTCGACTTTTCCAGTCGTTCGCCGGTGTTCTGCGTGGCGTTGGCGCCGAGCACACCTGTCAAGGCAGCCATGCGCGATGCCTGACTGCCGCTGCCCTTCGCACCCTTTGTGCCCGCTGCTCTGTTCTTCTCGATCTCCGACTCTTCTTTGGCCGTCTTGAGCAGGTCTTGGTAGCGCAGATTCTTGCGGTCGATGAACATGTCAGCGAGTGACGCTGCGCCTTCGCCGAGCGCTACGCGCTTGGCGTCTTTCATGCGCAAGCCCAAGGGCCTTTCCTTCTCGCCCATCGCCAGCCGAGACCCGGCAGTCGACATGTTCGCGATCATGTTCGCGATGCCCTTGCCGATGCGCTGCTCTTTGGGTGGCTCCCACGTGGCTTCATCAAGCACATAGTGAGAGTTCTTCGAGCCAGGGATCCTATCACCGCGCAGCTTTGCGTTATGATACCAAGTCGGCAGACCCGTGCGCGAGACGCCGCTAGCGTCTGCGGCGCCGGCTGGCTCGTCGGTGCCCATGCCATAGCTATACAGCGCATTGGCTGCTGCTACCTTCTGCTGGTCTTTCAAGAGATCGTTCGTATCGCTGTGCCGATAGCCAGATGCAGCGTCATAACCAGTGCGCTTGTCATGCAGACTCGTGTCGATGGCATCGGTCTTCAGCTCTGGCTGGCCCGCCGCATTGGTCCCGACCGTAGGCGCTGCACCCGTGGCAGTCGCTACTGCGGCGTTTGGATCCGGCGTAGCGGTGGCAATGGCCTCTGGGATTACAGAGCGCAGGTTCTCGCCTGGCGGCACGAGCATACCCGTGCCCGTGAGGCCAGCCATCTCCTGCTCGTCAAGTAGATCTTGCCTGCTCATCCGAAGAACCCTTCGTCTTTCTTCTTCGACTCGAGAGTCGAGGCCTCAGTTCCAAGCTGCTTGCTCAGATCGCCGCCTGCGCCGCTCTTGAGCGACTGACCAGCCGTGTTCACGCCCATGCCCCCGGTCGCGAGATTCTGTTTCATCGTGTCCGCAGTGCCAAAGTCAGCGCGTTGTCGGCCTGTGTTGCCGAGCTGCGCATTGGCCACGCCAGTCGCCCGCGTTCGCTGCTCTGTGTTGCCAGAGTTCACGGCGCCGATCTGCTGCTGGCCCTTGAAGTTGTTATATTGCTGCTGCAGGTTGTTATTGAACTGATCCATGGCGTTGGCGTAGGCGCCCTCTTGGAGGTCCTGCGCGCCCATGGCCTGGCCCGCCGCTGTGTACTGCCCCAGCGCCTGCATGGCTCGCTGCTGCGCGCCTGCGTTCGCCTGCATGTTCTCGAGGCTGCGCTGCTCCCCAGTGCCTTGCTGACTCATGGCGTTGCCGAGGATCTCTGCGCCGGAACCGTAAGCTCCGCGCGCCTTCAAGCTCGAGTTGAGCGCCTCTCTGTTGCCGCGCTCGTTCTGTTCCTGCTTGCGCCGGGCCATCTCGCGCAGCAAACGCTCTTGCGCCGTCTCCTTCGTGCCCGTCAGCGCCGACAGCTGCCCGAGGGCCGAGGTCTGCGCATCCTTCGCCTGGCCGGATCGAAACGCATGGTTCTGCGCATCGCCGACATAGCTCATGAACTTGGGGTCCTTGAACAGGTCGGCGGGGTTCTGCCACTGACCCATCGCGCCGACGAACTGGTCAGTCGTCGCTTGGTCTTTCGCGCCTACGCCTGAAAAGAAAGGGTCTATCTTGCCAGAGATGCCCGAGGCGTAGTCGCCCCAGATGCCCTTATTCTCGTTGGCTACATCGTTGGCGCCGTTGTAGTTCTCCCAAGCGATGTCCGCCTGCGTGCCTTGGATGTCTCGGACGCTATCGTCGATTTGCCGGTTGTAGTCGGCCGCGCCGGGCGCAAAGAGCAGGTTCCCGCCGAGGTCGAACTTGCCGTAGGTCTCCGCAGCCTTGTCCATCTTCGGCTGCGCGTATGTCTTGCGGGTTACCATTTATCCAATGACCTTATATACAAGGGAATATCTAACGCCTTCTACAAGGCCTGCCTGATCAATAACTGTGACTTGGTTGTTCGACTGCCACTTCCAAGTCGTCGCGCCGAAGTGGACCGGTGTTTCCGGCTCGTTGACGATTACGGCTCGTCCAAGCTCGATGATCTTTGGCTGCTCGAGCCGCAGCTTTGCGTTGCGTAGCGGCACGAAGAAACGATAGGGCGGGTGCCACACGACCGTGTCCTCGTAGATGATCAAGTCTACCACACTGAGGAGACACGCTTGCACCCCCGTGAGGAATCTGTTGAGACTCTGATCGGCAATAGTGACCGGCAGGTTAGGCGTGTTTCTCATGCGCGTTTGAGCGTGTCAGAGGCGACGCGGTACCTGACAGTGAAGCCGTATAGCGTGAACTGCGCTGGAAACAGGAGCCCATCTATGTTTGTAGTGAATCCGCAATCCTCGAGAATCGGTCGCAGCGAATATTCACGCGGCACCCAAAAGTGCGCCGCTGGAAACTTTCGTTGCTCTGGCCCAACGCTCGCGACGTATTCTCTTGCTTCGTTATTCCACAGCAACCGTATCTCTCCATACAGCTCCATAAAGAACGACATGTCGATCCACTCTTTCAGGTCCCCCATATCTTCGGATACAAGCGGATTGAACCTGATCGTTGCTGGCATGCGGTTACCGGTCCCCAAACCGCTGCCTGGCGTGTAGAAGTCACTTTTGACTGCGAGGTCCCACTCGGTCAACCCCTTTACATACACCAGCCTATCGTTCCTGGCGTAATACGTTATACCCTTATACGCGCTGGTCTGTGTTGTGAAGGCCTGGGTCTCATCGTTGAAGATATACGATGAAGTCATATACGATTCGCCGCCGAAGGACACGGTTAGTACCCACCACACCTCATTGAAGTGATGGTCCGCCTCCATCGTCGGCCCAAATACATACGGCAACTGCTGGCGTTTACCAGGGAACCCAAGCTCAGCCCGCATCTCTGAAACCTGATCCCGCAACATAGAACCAATAGCGTCGTCGCTAACAACTTGCACGCCAGCATCGGTTACGACAGCCAGACCACTTTGAAATATCGCGTAGATCTTGTTGTTGAGCGACGTTACGAGGTCTGGGTGTATAAGTACGGCTGTCGGGTCAATCTGATCGACGGTCCAAGTCGTGCCGTCGCCAGTGAGCCGCCAAACCCCATCGGTGCAGAAAAAGAAGATGGCAGACGTCGTCGACCACATCTTTAGGATCACGCCAGCGCCTATGATCTGGAAGTTGCCGAGCGGTACGTGCTCTGGCTCTGACGTCTTCGACAGATAGACGATGTTGCGTCGCAGCTCGTAGGTACCCTCGACACCTGTACCAACGTCTATCGGCGCCCCTTGCGGCGAGTAGTTCTGCCGGTTGGTCATACTGACCCGCAGCTTGGTCACGCGCTTATGCCAGGGTGTCGTGTGCGTAATTGCGAATCTGTAGCCCTCCTGCGGCGGGTAGGAGTCGATCACATGGCCGAAGAGCGTTTGGAAGCGTAAACCTGCTGGCCATGCGTAGAGCGCAGGCATTGCAGCCGTGCCGTTCCAGGCGGTCGCAGATCCAACTGGGTCTGTAGGGTCGAAATGAATAACAGGTGAGGCCGTGCCATCTGCGTAGTCAAGCCGCACGTCGATTCGGTCTGCTGTGACCATATTCACTGCACCCGAGGTGCCAGGCGGCACAGCTACAGACACACTGAACCTGTTCGTGCCAACACTTACCGAGGTAATTGTGACGTACGTACCCGCTGGCCAAACATTTGCCTGGGGCGGGGCGGCGAACGTAGCGCCCACGATTACCTGTCCAATTTCCATTCCGACAAGCTCTGGCGCCGTAGTTAGTATCTGAAACGAGCTTGCCGTCGCAGTGCCTTGCACGGCGCGATGGCCTATTCCATAGGTCACCTCCCTGTCCGTGAGCAAGTCGCCGAAGGCACCGCGCATTTCGAAGGCGTTAGTCGGGAAGCTCGCGCGGTTTGCGTAGAACGTGGTGTCTTTGAAGACGCAGATGTCTGCCGCGCTCGGCGGGCAATAGTTCGCGCCCTGTTCCCCCTGCTGGCCAGTGTTCGTGTAGAGTGCCTCGCCGCCGTTGCGCGAATCTTCTGTAATAGTGTCTGTCCAGTTGAACGCGCCAGCGCCTATGCTTGGGAATTGCGTAGCACTAGGTTCTGGCACCAGCAGCTTCGCTACCAGCCGGTAGTCGTCGGTGAGCCGCGTTGGATCACGCACCTCATCTTGCGGGCATCTATAAATCGAAACGTAATACTTCCAGCCCGCGTAATAGGTCACCGGCACGATTGCATCGTGCATATTCAGTCGCGGGATTATCTGCACACAGCAGTTGTCGCCATAGTCTTCATTCTTTATTGAAAACACCTGCGACGGCGGTCCTACGACGATATAGGCCTTCGGAACCGGCGTAAACAGCCCTTCCGGGTCGTCTGGGGGCTGCGCTACTTCTAGGCTTAGAACGGCGCGGTAGGAAACCGTACCACCTGGCACCAACCAGTTATCCTGGTTGATCGTTGCTGGCACAGCCGCAATCTGCGTCAGCGCAAGCTGCAGCATCGGCGCATAGAGCCCTGCGTATCGCTCGTTGCTCGCGATGACTCCCCACTTTTCGGTAAGAAAACTGCGGAAAGTGTTATAGGCATCGTGCGTCATGCCAGGGATAAATCCTGGTGCGCGGTTCACGGGCTCGATGTTGCCAGACGTACCAGTGATAAACTTCCAACCTACGCATAGCTGCGTAGTGTCTCGCGATGGTGCTGGTGTCGATGGCGGAACCGTATACTGATTTGTAAACGCGTACATATCTACGCGCCCCGTCTGCGTTTCTGGCTCCGTCGATTTCCATATCGCCGACTGCGCGGCGTCCGCCTGGACTACGCCCACGCGACCCCCATAGAGCGGGCTGTTGTACAGCTTTACTGGCTTGTATATGCCGGCTGTATCCGTTGAATAAACTGTGACATCTGCGTCTAGCGGAGTAAGCACACCAGGCTGGCGCATAACTACGTTTTCAGCAACGGCACACGAGCCAGCTGGCAGTGCGTACTTGTTGGGGTTAGTGGCGAGCGCAGAGACCTTGACTTGCGTGGTCTTGAGCTTTGGCATTTACCACCGCCCCCATCCCCACGCCTGACGTCTCCGCAAATAGCTGTTGCGCGTCTTGAAGGTGTAAGGCTGCGCTTTGATGCGCGGCGTCATGACGTCGATGGCACGCGTAATCGCAGCCTCAGCTTTCTTGGCGCATGCGGCTGCCTTCTCCAGGTCGCCGCGCTCGGTTAGTATGACGGCGCTGGTCCAGGCCACGAGGGCCGAGTGGAGCTCTTGCGGCAGCGGGATAGTGATCGACTCGTCTGCGTGGATGAGATAGGCAGCGCGCCGGCTGTCCTCATCTTGCGTGGTCACGACAGTGTCCGAGGCGGCGAACTGGCCAGGGTAGTCGATGCGAAAGGCCAGCGTTCGCGGCGCTACGTAGGTGTAGCAAAACATGTTAGGCAGCGTGACCTCGGCGCAGCCCGTTGTTTGCACGACGTCGAAGCCGAAGCCCACTGAGTTAGTGAAATCGAAGTCATCTTCAGCGAGGGTGACAACGAAGAGCTGGTTCCCGAGCCCATCGTCTTCGAGCCCGCACGACTCGATAAACCCGACATTCGAGAAGCCAGGGCCTTCTTCGGTCGACGGAGTCGTTTGCTGCAGCACCAAGTCGCTCGGCCGCAGATACCCGCGGATACGCATCCAGCCGTCTTGCTGCGGAGTCGGGTAAAGAACGAGGTTGTCGCCGCGGATCTCGAAGTGGCTTGGCTCGTAGAGACTCGGGGTCGAGTAGGCAGTCGTCTGCGATGTCGTCGCGATCTGCAGCTGGCGCCACAGACCCGAGTTATTCGCCTTTTGGACCTCGACGAGCTCGAGCCCCTGCACGCTGAAGCGGTAGGGAATGCGATATTGCGTCGTGCCAGCCACAAGCGGGATCTGGTACTCTTTGAGCCAGTAACCCTGACGAATGTTCGCGACGACCTGCGTGAACCGCTCTCTGAGCGCAAGCGTGCCCTCAGTGAGAATGTCACTGTCTCCCCAGTCCTGATCGTTGTTAGGCAGCTGGCACATCTGCCTGACGCGATATACGAACTCGTCGGTGAACATAGATTATCGCGGGATCAGGTTGTCGTCGTCGCCGTAGAGGTTTGGCGCGAACGAGTTGGGATCCGACATCGGTGGGCCTGACGGTCCGCCTAGAGCCGGGTTCGGTGGCGCGGGGGGTGGCGGCGGTAGCTTCACGCCGGGCTGTGGAATCGGGCCGGTGAACGGCTTCGCCGACGCGTTCATCGCGTTAGCGATATTGGCCTTCGCCTCGGCAGGCGGCGTGCCTCCCGCTCCTTGCCCGCCCATGCCTCCCATGAGCCCGCCAGCGCCCTTTAGAAGCGCGCCCATACCTCCGTCGCCTGGGTCGGCCGTTGGGGCCTCGCCAAGGGCTGCTCGAGCTGCGTTGGTGCGCTGAGCCTCTTGCTGTTTCTTCTTTGCACCGAGAATATCGGCACCCGCCTGAACGGCGGCCATGATCGGGAACATATAGTCAGATCTTTCTGTAGATAAACAACAGCCTCGAGACCCCTCGTTTCAAGCGAGTAAGCCCCGAGGCTAAGGGGTGGCTATATAAGCATCAGGTCAGCGATGGGATGCTGTCGTTGGGGTTGTCGATCGCGGAGAAGATGACGCTGTGGAACGGCATCTCGGAGACGATTGCCTGATCCATGTACATGCGCAGCTGAGCACCAGCAGCGTTGTCGAGTTGCTGATAGAAGAACTCGTCTGGGTTGCCGGGCAACGTTGCAGTGATGTCGCTCGAACCGACTCGCTTCCACTCGTCAGTCGGGATGGCGAACGCCAGCGACTGCTTCATGTAGCGATACGGTTTGATCTTGATTACGCCGCAATTTGTGATGAACTCGATCTCGCGGAAACCGGGCTTTGCCTTACCCCCGAGGTCCGAGCCGAGGTAGCGACGCATCGCAACCTCATCGGTCAGGAGAGTCGACCAAGAGCGGTTATTCACGTAACAAGTGCACCCGCCGTCGAGGCCGGAGTCAGCTGCGAGAGTGATGCCCTCGATCAACTTGTCGAAGGACAAAGCGCCGTTGACCGGGTAGGTTTGGGCCTTCCACTGGGGAAACTGAGCGCCGGAAATGCCGAACATGACACCTGCGTTCTCACAGATTGCCTGCGCGCCAATCATCGAGTTACCGACAGACGAGTAAATGTGAACCGTGGCAAGAGGTGCCATAGCCACGTTATTCACCTCAGCCTGGAGCCCCTGCACAGTGATCTTGCAGTTCTTGATATCGACTGCGATGACCTTACAAGGGGTCGTAACTGTGAACGGAACGAATGCGCCCGCTGCTACGAACTCCAAGAGGATATTCTGAGCGTCCTGCCAGAACCCTGGGATAAACGAAGCGCGGGTGATAGTGAAGATACGGATGCCGTCTGCAGCGGCTGCAGCACCAACGGCTGCAACAACACCGATGTTAGCCAAAGGCGCGGCGGCGGTATTAGCGCCTGGGCCGTACCAAAGACTCATCTCCCGGTGCTGCTCCATACCTTGAGTCAAATTCAAGATCTTGATCGCAACGCCCTGGTCGTACGCTTTCGCGCTCTCGCCCTTGGCTGCGCTGAGTCGACTCATCTCGCCATACGAGAGAGACGCCTTCATCGCGATCTCGGCGCCCTGGAGCTGGGCGTCTTCGTAGATGCCGTCTACTGGCGTTGCCAGGGTAAACGCATCGTGAGAGACTGAGTACTTCGCGCCCTGCTCGAGGCCGAGGCGGACGGGGAAGTAGTAATCTCGACCTGTTCGTTCCTTAGGCGGAACGAACTCAATATCTTTTGCAAAGGAGCCCTCAGGAGCAACGGGATTGGACATCCCGCCGTAAACCTCTTTTAGAAGGGCGCCCGTATTAGCGGATGCCATATGTTAGAAAACCTCAAACTGATGTGTGGAAACGGTGGTTTCGCACTCGACCGAGTCTGAGGTTGTCCACTTATGGTTAGAGTCTTGTCCTCTCGGGGACTCTTATGCGCGCGGGCCTCTTGCGAACTGGTTAGTTAGTGCTTACTGAATTATAACATGTATCAAAGTTTGCCCGACCGAATCTGGCGCTCAAACTCACGAGACGAGAGCTGGCGCGAGCCTGGCCGACTCGGCGCAGACGGATTCGTCGCTCGAGGCGCACCGCCGTCGAGCCGCGGGCCGCCGAGCGTGGGTCGCTCGACCTGCACGTTGTACTTCTTTATATAGTCTTCAATCTGGCCCTTGGTGTCGATCACAGCGCGGCGCACGTCAGCACGTGACAGCTTGCCGGTTTCCTCGTAGATCGCTGCGCAGTGTTCGCGGAACAAGTTCCAGGCAGTCGGCTTGTGATCGAGGCCGGCGAGCTCGAATTCTTTGACTGCGATGCTGCGCAGGTTGTTAGAGATGGCCTCCTGCTTCTGCTTCTGCGCCGCCATCTGCCGCTGCTCTTCGGCCTGCTGATGCTGTCTCAGCAGGTCGGCGTGCTCGGCCTTCATGATTTGCGCTTGGATCCACTCATCGCCCGAGCCAGGCACAGCTTCATTCAGCTTGTCTGCCGTGACAGCCTCGTTGATGAGCATCTGGGCAACCTCTTGAATGGGCATGCCGAGACGGCGCATGCCATAGAGCAGCTGTTGCGGGTCAGACTTCCAGTTGGACAGGTAAGTCACGAGCTCGCCCTGCTCGGCTTCGAAGGCTCGGCGCTGCTCGGCGAGCTCCTGGCTCTTCTGCGTGAACGTGCGGCGCATCATGGCGCCGCTCTTGAGCTCATCGAGGGAGCCCTCGAACCCGTCGTCTCCAATGGCCAGCCGGAGCTTGCTCATGAGGGCGTCTGGCACACGCCCCTGTTCTAAGGCCTCTAGCAGGTCCTTGGCGGGCACGCCGTGGATTCCCTGTGCATACCGTTCATGCCACGGTGCGTCGTCACTGAGAGGCTCTGGGGTGGCTTCCTGGGCCTCTCCGAGTTCCTTGGTCTGACCGAGTTGGTCGTTAGCTGGTTTCTGGCTAGTTAGAAACTCACCAGATGGCTTGCTTCGAAGTTGTCGGGCGAATTCTCGCGAGGATAGCGAGCCAGACGAGCTGGGCGCCGAGCCATGCGAAGAAGGCGAGGGGGTTGTGGATGTAGAGCCCGAGCTCGAGGGTGCCGGAGTAGAGGCGGCACCAGTCGACGCGGGCGCGGCAGATGGTTCTGACACGTTGTCCTGTTTCGATTGTTGGTGATGTGGTTAGGCTGCGTTTGCAGTCGGTGGGGGCTGCGCTGGCTTAGCCGGCTTAGGGATAGAGCCACCCATTGAGTCATCTGTGTTGTCGGCGCCGGGGCCTGGCCCCAAGACCTTCTGCGCCTGGCCCTGCGTCTTGTCAGAGGGCTGGCTGCCCGTGGCGCCGTTCTGTCCGCCTGGGGGTCCGCCTGGGCCGACTCCGCCTGGCTGCTGCGGCGGAGGGTTGCCGAGCACGCCGGCGAGGTAGGGATCGCCGTTACGCGCGATGTCGACGTGCTCGAGCATGTGCGCCAGAGTCGCCTCCATGATCCTGGGGTCCTTCTCGGCGGCGGGGCTCGTGAGCACTTCGAGGTGGCCGAACAGGTGGCTCGTGACGTTGTCGGTCATGAGCACCTTGCAGCTGGGCACCGTCTGCATCATCGGTCCCGGTTGCCCGTCAGGTCCGGGCTTGCCCGGCTTCTGCTGCGTGGGCGGGGCCTTGAGCAGCTTCTCGTTCTCGCGACGGATCCTGAGCTCTGCCGAGCGAGTCGGCTGGTAGGCAGGCTTGAACTGACCTGACACAACGAGCTCGATTATCTGCTGCGGATCCTTGATGGGCATCCCTGGCCACTGGCGCAGCAATTCGGCGAGTTGCATCTTGCCGGCAGACGTCTTGAGAGCAGGGTTCGCTGTCTTGATGCGAACGCGCGCGATGCCGGTCCAGTCCTTTTCAGTGAACTCTTCGAGGTAGGCGCGCTCGTCGACTCCCACGATAGCCACGAGCTGCGGATGCTTGGCGTGGTACTTCAGAAAGCTCACCATGCCGTTAGCCACAGACTCTCGGTGCAGGTCGAGGTTCAGCGCTTCGTCCGACTGGGCCTCGACGGCGATCTGGCTGTAGAGCGCTGCGTGTGCGCCAGATGTGATGTTCGTCGAGGTATCGCCGCGGGCGATAGCGTTCAAGCCACTGATCGACTGCTTCGCCGACTTGAGCAAATCGAGCACTTTGAAGGTGTATTCGGGCAAGTGCGGAAACTGAATCGGCTTCGGTGGCTCGGTGTTCGGCGGGATGAAGATGACCTTCTGCCCGTTCGCCAAACTGTCGAGGTCGATGTCGCTGCCTTCGACCAGTGCCAGGGGCGGGCGACCAAAAGCCTCGATATTCGTGGCCATATCGGAAAGCACCTGGTTGCTCATCTGCTCGGCAGGCAGCATGTTCCAGAGAGCCGAGATGCCGAAGCTGGTGCCGTGGAGCTCGCTCGTGCAAAGCGGGTAAACCGGGATCTCGTCGATGGGCAGCGGGCCATCATCGACCATGACGTTGTTCACGAAGATTGCGCGCCGTCCCTCGGGCATAGCGGCCGTTACGGCGTGATAAAAGATGCGATAGCCGCACGTTCCCTCGGGTTCCTTCGCCAAGGGGTCAGCGCCGGGGAACTGGTACTCGTAAACGTTGGCAACGTAGTCTGACTCGTCGATTTGCGTCGCGAAAAGCGGGTAGCGCGCGATCATCTCGACTTTTGTGCGCTTCGCGCCGATGACCATGCGCCACATGTGGTCGTCGAGCTCGGATCGATAGGGCTCGCAGACGACTTCCCAAGGGAAGACCCTGGCGAGACGCAAAACGCCTCTTTTCCCGCGCTTCTTGACCGGAATGGGGCCTCGGTCAGACGGAATCTCCTCTTCGAACTGGATCGTAGGGCCGCCGTCCGCGTCCCACTCGAGATGCGTGTAGGCCTTGCCGTAGAGACCTTCTATCTTGACGACTTCTTTCTCTTTGCGCTCGCCGTAGACCTCTTCGAAGTAATACTTGACCATCGTGTCGCATGACTGCACCTGAGCTAGCGACCTGTAGTCAGTATTGAGTGCCTGCGCCTCGAAAGACGGCCTGTTCTTCGTCTGCATGTTGAATATCTGGTCGCAAAACGATCGATATTCATTCAGCGAGAAGTCTATGAGCTCGTTGTCCTCGCCGCAGAACTGGATCGACTGCGTCGCCCAACGGCTCGAGGCGCCCGAGGCTCCGTGCAGGCCGAAATAGTGCGAAAAGCTGAAGCGGTACATGTTGAACATGTTCCGCCGCTCGAGCGCGCTGTAGAACTCGACCTCTTTGTCCGAAAGGCACGACCAGAGCTCGTCTGGGTCCTGTTCATTTGCCCAATATTCATCGATGAGCCGTAACGCCTCTTCTTTTGTCGAGGTTTCGCGCTCTTTGGGCTCGTTATCGTTAGCTACGTGCTTGTCTTGCGGCTCAAACATGGGATCTCCGCCCGCGCGTGCTGACGCCGCGAGGCATAATGTCGTTGGCGGCCTTGGTCATGCGGCTCGGAGAGCGCAGATCGCCTTTGTGAAGGAAGATGTCCTCGAGCGGGACCTCGCGAGACAGCACAATTCCGTAGGGCGGCATGGGTGACTGCTGCCGATTGATGTGCCTCCACGCGTATTTCAGGCAGTCGACCAAGTCGCCATGGCCCAAAGCGTCACTACGCTCGTAAGACGTTCGTGATTTGTTCCAGATCAGCTGCTCGCACTGCTGAACCGTCTGCCTGCAGCGCGGATTTATCTCGATACGCTGGTTTTGGAACGCGTTGCGCAGCTGATTGAGGGCGGCTTCGGCGCCGTCTTTGTCCGCCGCGCCGATCTTGATCTTGTGCTGCACATTGAGGTCCAAGATCATGCGCGCGTCGATGTCGCTGTAGCGATAGACGGGGTTCTTCTTGAACATCTTATCGTTCCAATAGGTCAGATCCTTGAAGGCCTCCGCCTCGACGTCTCGAATAGCCCGCGCCACGAGGTTCGTGGGGGCGCCGCGCTGAGCCCAGTCGTGCGTGACAACCATCTTGGCGCGCGCAAAGTCGTAGTAGCAGGCTATGACGGCGCAGAGGTCGCGGGTGCCAGGGTCTACGACCGTGTAGCCGAGCGCGTAGGGCGGCGGGGTCTGCTCGACGACGTGCACGCCGATGTTGAACTCGGGCAAGACAGTCAGTGACTCGCTGCGGACATCTTCGCAGAGGCACTCGCGCCGGCACTCCTCAGACTCGATGCCGCCGAGGGCTCGGATCTGCTCGTCTCGCTCTGCCTTGGTGATGCGAGGGTTATCGAAGATTGTGTACTTCGAATAGGCGTCTCGCTTGATGGCATCTGGAACGAACTCGGTTTTGTAGGGATGCCCCGGATCGCGCGCAGGGGTCGAGTTCATCATCAGCGTGGCGTCGAGATGCCCCTGAAACTGAGGCATGATGATCGACTGCACGACGTACTTGAGCTTGTCGACGTAGCAGGCCTCGGAGATGGTCACGCCGTTTGACCAGCGACCGCGCAGACCGTCTGGATTGCTGTCGAGGCCGATGAGGCGCAGCACAGAGCCGTTTTGAAAGTAGAAGCCTGACTCGACTCCCTGGTAAGACTGGCGGTAGTAGGGCTGAAGCGAGCTGGGGCAGTCGTCGCAGATCTGCTCCATGAGCGGCATGACAATCGACGCAATGTCCTTTTGCAGCGCCGTCGCATATGTTAGGATCTGCTTCGGCTTGCGCAGAGCGTCTTCAATGCGAATCAAGAGCCCCAGAAAGTCTTTGCCGAAGCGTCTGGCGCAGTTCGCGACATACACGCGCGGCCAGTCGCAGTCGCCATGCACAACGTCGCCGCGCAGGCGGGCTTCATACGTCGCTAGCTCCCAGGCCCTATATTTCTCGTAGAGTTCGAGTTGGCCGGGGTGGAGCTTGTAACGGATTCTGCCTGCACGCCAAAGTAGCGATGCGTCACTCAGTCCGGTTTGTGTCATCAACGTCTTCTGGCGTCCTGCCTAGCAGGAGCCTCACATCCTCGCGCTGGTTCATGTCCTTCTGGATATCCTCGGGCTTTGCAGCGCCACCGAGACGCTTGCGCGAGTCATTCATCAGCCAGTTGTAGTTGTCCATGAACCGGTTGTTGCGCTTGTCTTCGAGCATCTTGGCCTGATCCTCGTGGATCTTCTCGCCGGCTCTGTCCGACGTTTCATCGTCGGGATAGACACCCATATGCTCATTAGTCTTTTGGTAGTTATTGAAGGCCTCGTCGTCTGACCAGAGCTTGCCTTCTTTGCTGATGGTCGGTAGCAGCACGTGCTTGCCGTCTGACTCGACTCCCATCGACCGCACTGTCGCAGTGCTACCATCTGGCATGCGATGCTCGGGCCGGTTGGCCAGGTCGATGGTAGGCGCTTCCGTGGCGCCATACTTGAGCACTTCTGGCTTACCTATCTCGACAGAGCCTTCAGGCTTGGTAAAGTAGCCCTTGAGCTTCTTTATGATGTCTAGATAGTTGATATCTTCGTAAGGTGCGGACATCAGGAAATTAGGTCCTTGTTGTCGTCGTCTTCGTCGTCGTCTTTGCGTTCGACTTCTACAGGCCCGATCTCGAGCTCGTATTCACGGCGCTGCTCGGGCGTGGACTTCTTGCCAGGGCCGAGCTGCAGCGCCTCCATCAGCAGCTTCATCAGGTCAGGGCGGATCATTGGTCGTCCTCGTCGAGAAGGTTCTTGTCTTCGTCGGCCGATGGCTCGACGCGACCACGAAAGCGTGGCTTCCCTCGCACCTGCGCGTTGTCATTTACAACGGTAGTTGCGTTAGTGTTAGCGGGTGCCTCTTTTGACAGCGGCTCGCCGACCGGAACGAGGTCTGGGCGCCGTCGCTGCATGATCGCGCGCACGAGTTTCGCCTTCGCCTCGGGAGTCGTCTGCTCACCGTGCGTGGCTTCATATTCGGCAATGTCTCGCATGATGTCGTCCATCTCGCCGGGGTCCATCTTCGCGCCACCGGTTGGAGCTTCGCCGGGCGTACGCCCCAACAGCTTGCCGACGTTCGCCTTGATGCCCTTGATCACGTGCGGCAGGGCCTCGGGCAGGAGCGTGTTTATGGCTTGCTGGCCAGGGTGCTCTTTGATCCAGTTAGCCGTGCCCTTGAACTTGTCGCCGAGCGTGCCTTGCTCGTCGCTGATAAAGTGCTCGACGGCTGGCACGGCGAAGTTGCGCATGAGCCGCGCTGGCACTGACATGCCTTGTGTAGCGGCAAAGGCCGGGATCTCAGCTACGGCGCTGCCGAGCATGTCGCCTATGCCCGTGGCGACTGGGGAGTCTTTCTTCGCCTCCTCATAGGGATCGCGCGAGGCTGACTGACCAACTGTCTTGCCGGCGTAGGTGTTGCCTTCTTTGTCGCTGTCGACGTAATGGGCTGGCGTGCCGTCGAACGCGTCTTTGCGGCCGAAGGTGTTCTTATCGCCGCCGAGATAGTCAGCTGCGCTCTCGCCGAAGTCACCGAGACTCGCCTTACGCTTCACACCTTCTAATAGGTCATCTAATGCACTCATGCCCAAGCGTCCTGTTGGTCTGGCGTCTTATCGATGTCCTTCTGCTTTTCGAACGGCGCTAAGATCGTTGCCGGAGTTGTCTGTGGTTTCTTGTCGTCGGTCGTTTTATCTTGGCCGGCGGTCCCATCCGTCTGCCCAGTGTCTTGCGTCTGGCTCTCGATGGCCGCGCCCGACGTGAGGCTCGAGAGAGCCGAGGGAGTCGTTTGCGGCGCGGCGGGGGCCTGGCCCGGCGTGGCTTGATCGAGCGTCTGCGTCGTCGAGCCTTGCGGGTTCGTGTTGACCCCTGACCCTATCTCCTGCTGCGTGGGTGCCTTGGGCTTCGCATCGGCAGTTCCAGTCGACTCGGAGCCTGTGCCTGCGGGCGGTGGCGTCTCTTCTGCTGGGGGCGTTGCGTTTGGGTCGGCAGCTGGGGGCGTAGCCGTCTCACTCGGCGCAGCCGCTGGCGGCGGCACCTCGCTCTTAGCGAGTGGGGCCGGTGGCGTCGTCGTCTGGGGCGTCGGTGCGGGGGTCGAGCCAGTCGGAGTCGTCTGCGTCGAGCCAGTCGCCGCTGGTGGCGTAGACCCGCTCGCTCCGGTCGAAGATGTCGCTGGAGGTGTCGCTACCGTCGAGGTCGGAGCTGACCATGGCGTCGCCGAAGCTGCCGGGGGTGGGGCGACTGCGCCGGCCACGGGGGTTATTGCTGTAGCCGCACTGATCGCAGTCGGTGTGCCACCCGCGTGCGTCGCTGGTATGCCCAGCGCGGCTGCCACGCTTGGATCGATGCTCAGCGGCGGTAGGTCCGCCTGCGCCGGTGGTACCGGCGGTTCCTTCGGCATCGGCTCGATTGGCGCCACCGGTGGGGGCGGTAGATCTGGCACGCCGATGTTTGGGTTGTACTCGCCGGCCTCGAGCTGGGCCATCAGCTGCTGTTGCTGCGCCGGAGTCAGCTTGCCAGACAGAATCGCCTTCCAGGCGTTCTGAACCCTGAATTTCCCCGCCGCAATATCGGCATCTAACTGGGCCTTTTGTGCTTTCCATTGTGCGTCTGCGTCCGCGTACTTCTGCCATTCACCAGCGAGCTGAGTGTACTTCTCGACATCCTTCTTGTAGTTCTGCTCGGCGATCGAGTTGCCGCTCTGGGCGCCAGTGTACTTCTTTTCCCATTCGCGATAAGTGCCGAGCTCGGAAGTATAGTTATCGACGATGTCATACAGACCGTCATCGATAGCCCCCTCGTCATCTTTGTATGTCTTGAACCAAGTATCGAAGTTCGTCTGGGTGGTGGCAATGTCCTGTCCCAGCCGAGCGAGGCTTGCGTCAGGCACACGCGCCCACGAGTCAAACGGGAACTCCTTCATCACGCTCGCGGGGTCTGCCCCCGACATCAGCGTGGGGTCGCCGTGCGCCGCATTCAGCCGCGCAGCTATCGTCGACTTGATGAAGGCATCATAATTCTTATGATCCTCGGCATTCATCGCCGCCTGCTGCTCGTAGATAGGCTTGAGGCGGGCTAGGTCGTCGCTGGCCGTGAACAGACGCGCATGGAGGTCTTCTTTCTTTGACTTGACGTAGGCGTCGATGTCCTTGCGCCAAGCTGCCAGACGCTCTTCAGGAGTGCCCTCCTTATAGCGGCTGAAGTCCATCAGCGTCTTTAGATCATAGACCGGCTCTGTATAGTGGCTCGTATCCGAGGACACGTCCCACTCTCTCGGACCTGCGCTCGTTTGCACGCCCTGCGGCCCGGAGGCCGTCATCTTGCCCGTGTCCGGGTCGATGTGCAGCGAGAAGCCAGCAGTCGGCGAGGGCGGCAACGGCGTAGAGAAGGCACCAGGAGCCCAAGGTGGATCCTGATAGACTTTGATGCCGCCGTTGAATAGCCGCGTAGGTAGCGCCACGCTGTATTATAACACGGCGTCTAACAACTCTGACTGCTCTAGCTCTAAGAGTTCCTTAGCGAGGGCCAATGAGTGTCTGCAGTCAACCAGTGAGACGACTGCCGGGCGCCGGCTGAGCTCTTCTGTTAGGAGCGTGATCATGAGTCGGCGCAGACGCCGGTACTCGTTCAGAGATCTGTCAGGCGTATCATCGCCTCGTTCGGCGCCTTCTTGTCGATGCTCGACAGCTGCGCTCGGAAGAACCTTCCGCCTCGATCGTTTGGGTCGTTCTTGCATCTTTTGCTGAGTTCGCCGGTAATCGCGTTGAGGTCGAGCTGCACACGGCTTTTGCCTTGCACGAGGGACGCCATGTCGAAGGGCGCCGAGATATGCGGCTCGGTGAGGAACTCGTAGCGTCCAGCCTTGTTTGGCCGTCTCACCCGAGTCGGGTGCACGACATAGATGATCGAGTCCTGGCGCAGGAGAAGCGGCTTGATCTCGCTCACCACTTCTGGCGGCGTTTCCATAAAGCTGAAGTGCGCGTCGGCTAGCGCTTGCTTACAAGCTTCGGCGTCCTTCTCGTTGACTGGCACGAGCACGAACACGGGTACGCCTGGATGTGAGAAAACTTTCCCCGCCTCAATGGGCGTGGCTGTTGATGTGTCTTTTGGCATTTGTTAGTTTGCGGGTATGGCTGATTCTAAAGCGCTACCCGACTGCATCTGGGTATGTGGAGCTTGCGGCAAGACATCGAGCACTCGCTACGGCGGCCCCGGCCTGTCAGAGAAGGGCTGGGACGTAAGCTGCATGATGAATGCGATTCATTGCTCAAAGACTAAGAGAGACGGTCTTTGGGAAGCAGTGGATCACCCGGACGACGAGACAACTGCCGTTTCTCCGCCTCCGTGACCTGCTCTGCCGTCAGAGCGAAGCCGTGAGCGCCTTCGGCCAGGGCCGCCGCACGCTCGTCTTCCTGCCGCTCGAGTTTGTCGAGGAATCGTGACTCGTGGCGCTTGATCCGGTTGTTGTAGATGAATTTGAGCGCCTCCATGTCTTTGTCTTCGAAGGCCTTCTTGAAGATCGGCGCCATGACTGCCTTCGCGAGCAGAGCCGTCTCCTCAAGGTACATGTCTAAGACCGGCGTGAAGTCCGGGTCGCCAGCGAGGGCGCGGCGGAACCACTCGAGCAAGTCGTTGGGGCTGATCTGGCTCAAAACCGCCGCCATCTCGATAAAGAGCGCGTTCTTGAGGTGCAGCCGCAGCGAATCGATCTGCCTCGGGGTAGGAGGCAAGATCCCCTTGCCGCCTTTCAACAGCGCTAGCTTGTTAGAAGCCATCTAGCTAGAAGATTAGCACACGAGCTGATTGTCTTTTGGCATTTCCCTAGCTATCGCAACGCCTAGGTCCATCATCTCATAGAGATCGTATCTAGTGACGCTGGGCAGGGTCGAGACGAGTAAAGCGCAGACCGATGCGACATACCTTGCATAGGCGTTGCCGTCGTCGTCTTCGAAATGCCTTATGGCCGCGTTGATTTGCTCTGAAATGGCCCGCAAATTGGCCGTGATAGTGTCGTCGCGCACCAGAGTAGGGTAGCATAGGGGCATGGACGACTTCGGCATGTACTACGACCGAAACGGCAAGCCGCTGACGAGCGACGAGTGGTTGGCACTCATGCGGTCGCCTGGCTACCAGGACATGCGCCGGGTGATGGCTGACGAGAAGGACGGGATCTTCTGCTCGACCGTCTGGCTCTGCCTCAACCATCAGTACAGCCGCCGAGGTCCGCCCCTCATTTTCGAGACGATGGTTTTCGACAGAAAGAGCGAGCACCCATGGGCAGAGGGCTACATGGTGCGCTACTCGACCATTGAGGAGGCCATCGACGGGCACAAGCGCGTGTGGGCGGCGATCAAACGTGCCTTAGCTAACCCGGCGCTGCCACGAGACATGACTCTGCTGCTGGGGTCGGGCGATGAGTGACGCCGGCAAGCTCGCGCTCGTGCTCAAGCATTTGACCGATCGGTTGCTCGAGGGCACGGACCTCGGCGTTACATTCATCGTGCATACGAAGCAGCTGCGAGGCGCTGTGACGTCTACCCTGCCCACAGAACAGCTCGTGCGTGCCCTTCTGGCCGACGTTCTCTCGCAGTCGCTGTCTCAGCATGTCTCGGGGGCCGATGAGGCTTTGGAGCTCGCTAGAGCGGACAAAGCGGCGCTCGAGGCTGCGCGGTCAGCCCCATAGCTCCCCTGCATCCTGCTCGATCAGCTTCACGACGTCTGGCTTGAGCCCGACGAGGGCCTTACGCGCTTCGGCCAGCGAGTAGAACTTCTCGTTTACCTCGTCGATGGTGACGCTGTGCTCGTAGACCTCGTGGAACTTGAGGTGCCAGGTCTCGTCGTACTTATGAATGAAGCACACTCGTAAGACAGATGTCATCTTGAGTCCCTTACCGCCTTGATTAGGTCTCTGAGCGCATACGACAGATCAGCGTAGGGCTGGTCCTCGAGCTCGGCGAGCAACTTGTCGACGGCGTCTGGCTTGTGCTCGCCCGCGCGCAGCTCGTCAGCCAGGGCGTCGATCTCGGGCTGATCCCAGATTGCATGCGTGCCACCCGCCTCGATGAGGTCGAGCAGCGCACTCACGATGCCAGGGTCATAGCGGCCCATGAGCTAGGCTCGCGAGGGTGACTGCCAGCAGATGTATCGCTGCAACACTATCTTCACTGCCACGCGCGAAGACGCCTGTCACTGCGGCGTTGTAGGTCTGGTGCCAGCGGTTTATGCGCTCGTTCTCGCGCAGGTACGCGGTCATGTTGCCTCCGCTCTCGGGAGCCGGCACGTCGATCTGGTATTTCATAGCTCTCCGTGAGCTAGGTTAGCGGCGATGACTGCCTGCTCGTGGCATTCGGCAGCACCGCGCACGATAAAGGCGTTCAGCGCCGCGTTATAGGTCTGGTGCCAGAGCTCAGAACGCGCCGACTCCTGCAGGTAGATGCGCTCTTCTTCAGCAATCACTGGCGGCACGCGGTCGAAACGGTATCGCATCGGGGCAGAGTAAAACAGGCCGATCCGAAGGGAAATAGCTTCTAAATCCAAGGTATAGGGGTCTTTACCGCCGCTTCTTGCGGCGGCGAATAGCCTTCATCGTGCGTCGGAGTTGCCTGTTTGTCTCCGGCAGCGTGAGCTCGAACTTAGCCGGCAGTCGCGCCGGCTCTTTGAACGGCTGAGCGCCTAGCTTCTGGAACAATTCGGCTTTGCCCATGCTATGCACACATGGGCCTAGCCCATGCCCGGCGTCAACAGAAACGCGCTTTGCTCTGGCAGATGGCCGAAGCGCGCGACGCCGGGGGCATCTGCCTTGCGCTTTGCACGAGGCGCTAGGCGCTTGCGTCTGGCCACCTGTAGGCCGACGCGAAAACAGGATCCGGCTCAACCAAGTGTACCCCGGTCGCCCCGCCGCCTCGCGCGTACGCGCACGAGCCACGCGAGCTGATCGCTTCGCGAGCTGAGGGGATGCTACGCGAGCTGAGGGGATGCCGAGGGGATGGCATGACTCGCGAGACGTGCGTCTCGAGACCATGCCGCCTAGGCGGCGCTATGGCGCCACCGAGACCGCGCCGAGGTCGAGGGCGCGCCGAGGTCGAGGGCGCGCCGCCTAGCGACGCCTAGCGCGAGCAACAGGCACTCGGCGCCGAGGTCGCGCCGCACTGACGTGGCGGCGTTACAGCCTAGTTGGATTTAGCTACTTGATACCGCTAGAACCGATCGTTATGCGATAGCGGCGGAATATTCCGCTGCCGAGGCGACATCGAGACTCGACCGAATGTCCCCGTTTTGGGCTATATGACGCGTTTCGGTCGCCGATCGGACGTTCGCTCAACCCACCAAAACATATGGTCACATATGGTCACATATGGCAACGTATGGTCATATCAAAAACGGTTGGTGCTACCAACTATTCTATGTTTTCCAGGCTTGCGCGCGGTGCTTGCGTGACTCGCGGCACTACGCGCGAAGATTCTTTGCGCCGCCTAAACCCTCGGAATCATCGCGGTTAGAACGCATCTAGACGCGTTCTAGCTAGCGTCTTGACGTTTTCTCGACCGATGCCGCTAGACAGCCGCAAAGCACTGCGATACATGTTCGCAAGTCACCTGATTGTGTGCTTCGGAGGTAAGCAGCAACGTTCGTCGCGGCGATAAGCCGCAAGTCACGCACCCCTAACCGGCCACTCTCGCGTGTGGCCAGCGCTCCTTGACAATTGAATAGCAACGCACCATTAGCGGCGGGTTTCCCGCGCGCTGTCGTGCGATGGCACGGGTTGCGACCTTGAGAGGGTCGCAGTCTGGCAACGCGTAGGCGTAACACGAGTGAGAGACGTGTGGCGCCTACGTACATGCCAGATTAGCGGCACAGTGCCGCCGATCTGTGTGGAGGTAACAATGTCAGTGTCTAGATATTGCGGTGAACTAAAGCTCAATATCAATCTTGCTGAAGACAGCATTCACTATTCGGTGAACATATGCCGCAACGGCGAACGCATAGCGCGTGTAGCTGGGTTGCGACGATCGCCGCATGATGAATCAACAATGTCTGCAGACTGCCCTGAAGCCTACGATCGTGTGGCTCGCGCTGCATTATCGTTCGGTTCATTTGAGCACGGCGACAATGTTAGCTCGTTTGCAGAACTAGACGATGAGGCTGATTGGATCGTGAGACGCCACAAATAGGACCATAAGAGCACAGCAGCCTAGGTTGCTGTGCTGTAGTGGCACTATGTGTGGAGGTAGTAACATGGCACGACTAGTCACAGGCAAGGGTCAGTTGCACAAGGTTTTCGCGTCAGCCGATCAGCCGATCGCGGTCACTCTGCAGTTTGACAACGCAACTGACGCACGCGTCGCTAAGCGCATGCTTGGCGATGAATGGGATCGCTCGAATGCCGTGCTTGTTTGGCACGGCGACTATGACGGTCTGCAGGAGCGGATCTCACAAGCCTTAGGTGTGCCTAGCGAGCGCATAGAACCCGCGCGGCACACCGCGGCACTCGGTCCGGTTTTCGAGGTAGCGATCAAACTGTCCTGATCGCGCGTTGCCTGGCACGTCTCGCTTGTGAGGCGAGACGTCGCTAGGGAACGTTTTGGAGGTAACCATGATTCGAGGCAACGGGATACTGAGGCATCACTTCCACGGGCACTATTGGGCGACCGTGCTGCTCGGGTTCAAGACTCCCGAGGAGGCAGCGCATGCGCGAGAAGTCTTGGGCAGTGACTTGTGGAAAGTCGCTGGCACGCCGCCGCGTGTGCTCGTGTGGTCGGGCAATGCCGATGCACTCGCATGCATGAAGCTCAAGCTCGCGCAAGTCGGCGCCGATGCCGACAAGATCGATTCCTTGCGCACGAGCATCGATCACGGCGAGCCGTTTCGCGTGCTGATTCCATAGTGACAGTCGAGGCTAGGGCAGTGTGACAGCCTGCCCTGGGTTCGGAGGTTAGTATGAGCGGATGGCAGATTCTGACTATTGAACGCAGTTGGTACAATCATTGTCTGTACATACTTGGTAACAATTGGGAAACGGACGATCCTTCGTTCCGTCACTTCGGATGGCATGTGCGGGATCTCTTGCACGACTCCCGCTTCTATCTGGCTTGCGGCGCGTTGCCTTGCGACGCTCGCACATACACGTTTCTCGACACGCATGGCTGGCCTAGGTGCGGAGAATGAGTATTCAAGCCTTGCAACTAAGGGCCGCGAGCTATTGGCAAGCTAGAGCTAGATGGGATGCTTTCGCCGCGCGACAGCAGCATGACGGCGGCGAGCGTGAGCTTGCCATAGTAGAACAACGTCAAGCTGAACTGCACTATGCAGTTGCACGTAGTTGGTATGATCAAGGCACGGTGCGCCCATAAACCGCCACCTAATCGCCGCCGCAATATCGCAGCAAGACGCTTGGCGCGCTGCACGCGCTGCGCGCAAGCAACACGCACGCGGGCACTATGAGATCGCGATCGAGATTCAAGAGACCGCCTATGAGTGGTACGCGCGATCGCGCAAGTGGTACGAACAAGGCATCGAAAGTGAGGACACATGACACTACCTAAACCTGTGCTCGAGGTTAGCGAGGGCGACTTGGCCGCTCATATCGAGGCTAGCGACGGCGTCTGCCTGCACTGCCACGCATGGACTTGTGGCGGCGTAGAACCAGACGCGAGCGGTTACAAGTGCACGTCGTGCGAACGCATGGCCGTATTCGGCGCGGAGATCGCGCTCATAATGGGCCGTGTCGAGCTAGCATGACTATCGACATGCGACACAAGTGTCCATGTTGCGGCATCCGCACGTGGCAGCGCGATTATCGCGCGTTCATGCTCGAACACGATCGGCCGGATGGCCGCAAGTGTCGAGCTGCCGCACGACTGCATCGCGAAACGCGCCTAAACCAGCAACAGATGTGCGCGGCTGAGCTCGCGCGCTTGGACCTAATCATCTGGAAACGCTGACACTCGACCTTAGGGCGCGCGCTAGGCTGGCGCGCTCCCTAACGTGGGAGGTTAGTTGTATGGACGAAGAGAAAACTAGAAGCGAACTAGAGGCCCTAGCAGTCAAGAATGGACTTCTAAAGTTCATTCGGATGGATGCGGAGCTCGTGGGCAAGGGTCCCGACTCGGCCGGTCGCGAGGGTTTCGACGGCTACCACTGGCGGATCATTCTGCGCTACGACACGCGCGAGATGACTACGCTTTTCTCTATGGGCAAGGCTCATAGCTACATAGCGCCGCATCGGGCCGACACTCGCGACGCTTTTGTCGAGGATGCCGGTTATGACGACGGCACAAACCTCTACGCGAAAGCGCCTACAGTCGAGGATGTTTTGTACTCGCTGCAGAGCGACGCAAACGTGCCCGACGACTTCGAAGAGTTCTGCGACGAGTTCGGATACGACCACGACTCGCGCAAAGCAGAGCGCACGCATCAAGCCTGCTTGAAAGTAGGCAAAGATCTGAAGGCCTTGTTGCAGGTCGCCTATGACGACTTCCTGAACACGAATTGGGACGAGTAGACTGACCGCGGCGCGTTCTGCCAGCACGCGCCTAGGTGAGGAGGCTCGAATGAAGTTCACAGTTCACGGTGTTCTGGCTGCAGCCTACAAGGGCAAGGATCTCGACGAGCGCGCTCTGCTCACGCACGTGAGCCTCGACGAGGGCGACACAACTTTGTGCAAGCGTGTCAAGCACATTTGCGACTTGGTCGAGACAGGTGAGCCGACATGTGTTACATGTCAGGCTAGGCTCGCAAAACTGCTAGAAAAGGAGCTGCCAACAATGACGCTCGAGGAACTGGTCGAAAAGGTGACAGAACGATCGCCGCATTTCTTCTCGCCGGACACAATGAGATTCTTTGGCGACAAGATGAGCAATTACCGCGTGGGCAAGCCTGAGACCTTCATCGCGTCTGCTGGCGACGAGGTCACATGCTGGCCGCTCATTCGCAAGCGCCCGGTCAAGAATGGCCTCGACAGCACGGCCTACTTCGATGTGAAAGACTTCGCGCGACGCTACAAGCCGGTGGATAAGCCATGACTTGCCGACTCCTGCTGGGCAGGGACATTGGCGACGAGGACTTCGAGCGTGTTGCCGCGGTCGTCGAAGCCGTGCTCGCTGACATCGAAGTTCAGCGCAGGCACGAGCGCGACGTCCAGGTGACCGAGCTCCAAGGTGCGCCGCACGAGTGCGAGCGCGTGAACGAGGTACTCAAGCGAGTGTTGAGGAGGCTATGAAACCCAAAGAGCTGTTCATGCAGCGGCTGCTGAAGACTATCTCGGAATACGAGGTTGCGTGCTGCCGAGACCCGCGCACCGGCCCGCGCTATGTGCATCGCTCATGCGAGGATGCCTTGGCGCAGCTCGACGACCTCGAGCAACGCGCGGCCATCGTCGCGCAGCTGCACGAGTGGGTGCAAGAGGAGATCGCCGACGCCGCGAAGCGCAAAGCTTGGCGCGTCGAGCTCGCGGCGAGGGTCGGTGACTATGGCACTGGGGACCTCGACATGGTTATCGAGTGGGCTCAGTCAGACGCAACGATGGATGACCTCGCACGCGAAGTGATCGAGGCTAGGAAAGAGGCAGTAAATGGATCACGGAAATGAGCTAGCGCAGTGGACCTTCTCGGGCATCGTGCCCTTGATCATTATGAGCCTGTTCGCCTCGTTCGTGGCGACGGTGGCCAAGTGGTTGTCGAAATGACCGTCTACACAACGACATTCTGCAATCATGGGCATCGACTCGAGGATGGCAAGCCTGTTGCACATGAGTGTTACGTGCTTCCCGTCGAGGCCCTGCGCCTCGAGCAGCAGGGCGCATACGACGCCGCTATCGAGGTGCTGCAGAGGGCGAAACCGCTGCGTGTGCATAGGGGCGTGACAGAGTAGGGCCATGGGCGATATCCTCGCCCCATGACCGACGCCAAGACCGAGTTCGTGACGACCGCTACGGCGGTCAAGGGCGACCAGTACTTCGCCGCACGTCGGTCGCTATGGCTGCAGGTGGCTACGCTCATCGTGAACACGCAGCTGTTCCTACTCGCGCTGCTCACGGGCCAGCAGCCGAGCGCCTGGTGGGTCGTCAACGCATTCTGCCTATCGAACTGCGCCATCGTCGTCTACCTTGTGCGCCCGCACTATGCCGAGTACCTACGGCTGCGCGCGTTGCTCATCGACGTCGAGACCGACCTGGGCATCGAGGTCACGCCTCGGCGCCTGGGGGTCTTCGACGCGGGCATAGGCGGCGGCTTACTACTAGGTGTCTCGCTGTGTTATATCGGCAACTGCACCTACATGATCGTAAAGCATTACTTTATGTCTGTGTAGCTAGAAGGTATCTAGATGACAGAAGAGGAACTAACAGCAACGCAGAAGGCCGTCTTGGCGGTCTTTCGTGCCTATCCAGAGCGGTCCTTCTACATGGAGTCCGTGGTCGCGGAGCTCAGCGAGTACGACCCCGGCAACATTTACTTCGCGCTCGGGGTGCTCAGCGGCATGAAGCTACTCGCGATCACCTCGGGCCGAGGCTGCGATGACGCCAGATTCATGCTCGCGGAGCAACCATGACCTGGCATAAGATCCCCGCGCTCCCACCCGACCCGAAGCGGGTCTTCACTCGTCTGCAGGAGGTGGTCGGCCAGCCGCTCGCCGAGGCTGCCGAGACCCTGCGCGACGCCAACAGCGCGCTACTGACCGTGCTGCCCAAGGGCGTCGTAGGGCTCGTGCTGCTCATCCGCACGCGCGATGAGCTGCCGATGTTCTCCTCGACTATCCCCGAGCCCGAGGTGGTCAAGCACTTGCGCGAGCTGGCTGATACAATCGAGAAGAGGTTGCAGTAATGTCCCTAAACAACGAACCACGATACAAGTTCACAGGCGCCGACGTTTTGCGCATGATCGAGGCTGGCATCCTACCCGAACCTGCGAGATGTGAACTCATTGACGGGGAGCTGTTTGCCATGCCCGCAGAAGGACCTACACACCTCGTGCTCGCGCATCGCATCGCCGACCAGCTGCGCACAGCCTACCTCAACTGGGGCTTCTGGGTGCGCGTGGGTGCACCTATTGTGCTCGCTGACGACAGCTGGCCGGAGCCTGACGTCTCGGTGATCCATGCCGCCGACAGCAACTATCTGGAGCGACATCCGCGTGGCGACGAGTCTGTGCTCGTGGTCGAGGTCTGTCAGACCAGCCACAATCGCGACCACGAGAAGATTGCGCGCTACGCGGCTGCCGGCGTGCCCGAATACTGGCTGCTCGACGTGCCTGGCCGACTCCTCGAGCTCCACCGTGATCCGCTCAGCAGCCGCTACGCGCTGACACAACGCATCGAGCTCACACCGACTACCTGGGCTGGCTTGCCACGCACGATAAACCAGCGCCTCGACTTTGCCGCGCTGCTCGATGGTATCAGCTAGCGAAACTCGTTCTCGAACTCTCGGCGGTACTTCTCGCGCTTGGCCTCGAAGGCTCGGTCTTGGCGCCTCACCATGAGCTTGTTGAACCAGAGAGTCGCGAAGAACCAAGCCAGGCTAGCGTAGGCCAGCTTCGCAAACGGGATGTGCAGAAACGCATGCGCGGCGATGAACGCGAGCGGCACGACGCAGCAAACGATTAGGCTGATCGCGCGGTTGTACGGCACCTCGGCGTAGAACAAGCCCATGCACACGAGCGAGATGGCCGCCGTGATCGTGATACCGGTGTAGAAGCCCTGGAGCTCGGGGTCTTGCACGATGAAGAGGTACGTGTTCATGGGGGCGTGAGCTCGATGCCGGCGTAGATGTCGTCGACTCGCAGCTGCACATGTGGCGCCTCGAGCATGATCGTGGAACCTGCATGCGCAAGCGTCGGTTGCCAGCCGTCGCGCGTGCCTGTGATCGAGCTCGGGCCACCGGCCATACGCTCGATCAGCATGATCTCGGGCCTATGCTGCGAGACCAAGAGCACAGCGCGTAGGCTCGGGATCAGCTTGTAATAGTTGAGCTTGGCTCCACGGTCGTAGGCCTCAGTCTTTGGGCTCAGGACCTCGACAAGCAGCGACGGATTGATCAACGCCTTAGGGTCGCCTGGCTTTGTCTCAGGCCTGCCGCACACGACCGATACGTCTGGATGTGTCGCTACGTTGGCCGACGCGATGTAAATGCTCAGGTCAGGAGAGAAGACCTTGCAGGTTCCTCGCAAAGCGTCGCGAAGCAGAGCAGCGACACTCAACGTCAGCTCTGCGTGCGTGGGCGTGCCGCGAGACATCGCGTAGATCTCGCCATCGATGAACTCGAGCTTGATGTTGCCGAGCGCATCCTGCTCGTACATTTGCTGGTATTCTTCGTAAGTGAACCGCAACGCCCTGGCTGTTTCCATCCTTGCAGCCTACCACGGCCCATGCTACGCGGCAATTTGGCCTATGACCCTACCTGGCTGCGACGCAACTTGCCCCGAGTGCAATGCACCTGAGCTCAAGCTCTGGAGCGGCGAAGCCAGAGAGTTCTGGGCAATCATCGATCGCTACATCAGGCGTGAGGAGCTCGAGGCGGACTGGAACACGCTCGACGAGGTTCTTCAGCTCGCACTGCTCCACGTGAACAAGCTCTGACGGCAACGTCGGGGCTTTTGGCGTTTATGCGCTATGTCGTGACAAAGTCTCCTGAGGGCTGGTTCACCGGATTCTGCCGTGAGGACTTCTTCTTGCGTAACCCCGCGATCTTTGCTGAAGATTCCTTCGAAGCCTTCGAGGGACCTGAACCTGACGGCAGCGATGAGAGCTTTGACGAGGTAAAGCGCATCGCCATGGCACTGTGCAACGAGATCCGATAACAAACATTATGTCTACTCGGCAATGTTCTATCTAGACGCTATCTAGTCGAGCACCTTGTGGTTTGACCATGGCTGCTCGGTTAGCACCTTGATCGCCTCGGCTCCCACTGCATCGACGTGCACTCGAGAGATGCGCGACGGCCCGAACTCCGCAGACCCGGCCATGAGCAACTCGAACATGTCGACAAGCTTATCGCGCGTGGCCGTACCGCCGTCTTTGGGCGTGACGTCATACCAGCTGCGCTCGTCTTTCGAGTGGTGGGCCTTGTTGTCTCGGTAGTAGCGAAAACGATACTTCGCGCGCCATTCGTTGGGCGGGTCTCGAAACACAATGGCGAGCAAGTTGCCGACGTTGGGCAGCATCTCGACGTACCAGATCTTGAATACGTGGGTGTGCTCATGGATCTCGATAGTCATGGCCAGTGCGGCTCCGGGCTGCGTTGGTCGTACTCGCGCGCGGGGTCGCCGTCGCGCCGAGCTCGGTAACTATGGACATGCTTGTGCCAGCCGTCAGGCGCGTCGCCCGTACCGTCCCACTGGCTCGCGGCGGCAATGGCCTTGTCTGGGCTCGAGTAGCAGTAGGCGTCGATGATGCCGCCCCATTCGCCCTGCTCGCCGAAGCACACGCGCCAACTGAAGAGCATGCGATAGACGCAGATCTCGAGACCGTCTGGCAGTGCGCGGTAGTAGATCGCCTCGGGGCGTGGACACTCGGGGCCTAGCTCGGGGTATGTCATCAGCTCCTCTGCTGTGCCTCGAGCTTCGCACGCGCGCAGAGCTCGGCATGATGGACCAGTGCCTCGACCTCGGTCGAGGCCTCGCGCTCGATCTGCATCTTGCCGTCGCGAAAGATAGCCGAGCCAAAGATCACGGGCGGAGACGTCCGACCGAATGAGTGGTCCGTGCCCATCCACATTGTGAGGACAATCGAGCCGTCGATGCGGGTCTCGGCGACCTTGCGATAGTCTGGCTGCCCCCATGCATCGACCCATGCCTTGAGGCTCATCGGCTTGCCCTGGCGGTCGAAGTAGAGCGGCGGGTTGTCGATGGTGTCGCGGAGCTCTTGGTGCTTCTCGCAGAGGGTGTCGCGGATAGTCACTTCAGGCCTCGCTCTCTCGCCAGCCGTGCCATGCGCAAGACCTCGCGCAAGACCTCGTTGTCGCCAAGGAAGCCTCGACGACTCCCATCGACGGCCTCCCAGAACTCTTGGGGCGAGCCGTCCCAGCGGTCGTATTCGCTGTCCTGGTGCAGCAGCTGGCGCGGTTTGATTATAGCCATGAGCACACAATCTGAGGCTCATCGGCCTCGGCTCGGGGCATCAGAACCAGATCACTAGCGTTGATGCCCATGAACTCGTAAGCCTGTTCGAGGCTGTCAAACGAGAGACCAACCGCATGCGGTCTTACACCTCGCTTCGAACTGTATTGCGCGCGTAAGACAGCTTGCGTTGGTGCGTCAAGCGGCTTGTCGTAAAGCACCACAAGCATAAGCTCGTCTTGGTGAGCGTCGCGTCGCCAGCAATACATCGTCTCGTTCATTTCTTGCGCTTCTTATCGCGAATGCGAACTAGGCCATGGGGCGTGCGGAAGTACGTGCCCTTCTCGTTCACCTTGAGCCGACTGACAAACAGCTTCGTGAAGATCTCAAGCGTGCTCGGGCTAGGCGCAACCCAGAGATGCAGCTCGGCGGGCACGCCGTGATCGGCTAGCCACTTGGTCACGGTGCAGAGCTGCTCGTACAGCGAGCCGTGCTCTTCGAACAGGGGTGGGTCGACGTGCTCCGACATGCGCCGATAATACGAGAAATGGACGCGGGCGTCAGGGTTTTGCATTGATCTCTTGCACCAGCCTCACCTCCTCTCGAGATGCAACGTGTCGATGATCACTAGCTCTCTAGGTTTCGGGGGCTGGGGCGAAGCCCCAGTGCAAGCATCTGCGGCGCCAGCCGACCCGGACGACTCCGCGGTGAGGAGTGCAGAGCTGTCTCGTTCTCGAGACAACCCCTCCTCTTAGCCCTCTTCATACCCAGACACTTTAGTGTCTGAGGCGAGAACAGGAACTATGTGCACTCATATTGAGCTTTTAGGCCGAGACTGCCGCCATCAGCTGCATAAACGACACTAGAGTAGGGCGCCTAGTCGTGGTGGCAAGCACCCAGAGGGCCTCGAGGGCGGGCTCGGGGCACCTGGAGGCTGCTAGAGGCCTTCTCGAGGCTGTTTTGGACGCACCTCGGCACCCCCATCGAGCTAGATGCCCTTTAGAGGTGCCTGGGAGGCGCTAGGTGGCGTTCCTAGTCATCAGGTGGGGGCCTGCCGCACTTGAACATCGGAAAGTCACCTGAGAGCGGTGAGGTGTACTCATTGGGCAGCAATGCCCAGAGCTTGAGATCGTGTACCCATTCGACATAGGCAGCCTCGCTCTCGTCGCGGGGTATCTCAGGCCGTGAACGCTGCCAAGCACCAAGCAGTCGGTACTCGTTATACGCCCACTGCTCTGTATGACCGTCTCGCCCCGTCCACTCGTGCCCTCGACACCAAGCCGGAACCTGCGAGACCGGCAACTGTACGAAGGCCAGATAACCCGTCTCTCGGAGCTCGCGGCGATACCCGAGAACTGTATTGCGGTGTAACGGCTCGTACACATAGCCACGTGAAAAGTCGTGCCAGTCACCAAGCCACTCACAAAGCAGCCCAGCGGGGATGCCCCGCACAACCCCTTGCTTTTGCAGCAGACATAACAGCGCGATAAGGCGCATCCGATGCCAAAACGGTCTATCTCCGAGATCCCGCGGATAGCCCTTTTCGGTGTACATGACCTTGGCGACCAGCGCGGCAAGCCACTCTCGGTCTATCTCTAGCGTGCAATAGAAAAACGCCAGCAGCCGATAGTCACCCCGAAGCATGTGGGCGAGATCCGCCTCATACATCTCGAAAGGGCGCATCAGGCCATCGCTAAAGGCGTTCAGCCGCGCTAGACGCTCTTGCCGTTTAGTCAAAGGCTCCTGATAAGCCAATAACTTACGTAGCTTCCGCAGGCCAGCGTCCGTAGGCTGAAACGAGCGCAGATACTCATACGCCTTCTCCAGCTGACGCTCGGGACGTTCCGGCCAACTACGCCGCCAGGCTCGACGGTCAAGACCTCTCTCGAGAGTCTTGCGTTCGTCTGTGAGCTGAGGTAGTTCTTGGTTCGTGGGCACGATGTGCTAGCGGCACGTCGGGCTTGGGCACGAAGTGGTGATACACTTCGGGCCTGCTTTTCCAACCCCCTGCACAGAAATGTCAGGGGGTTTTCTTTTGCACAGCCGGTATGTTTGAGGTGTAGATCTCCATACCTGCACGCTAACGCTGCACACAAGCGTAATCGGCGGTGGCTAGGTCGTTTTCTGCGGAGATCAGCCGATCGCGTAAGCCGCCTCACACCTAGCAGCTACTTGTCCGCGATCGCGGGCGGTGCCTCCCGCTCCCACCATCTCGGCGGCTCGCAGGCCACCTCGTCGAGCTGCTCAGCAACAGCCGCGCCGTCATCGAGGCGCCGCTTGTAGCGGCTCAGGGCCTTGGCCTCCTCTCGATGGCCCCACCAGCCGCCGCCGTTCTTCGCACCTGCATGCTCGGTCTTCATCTTGCTCAATCGCACTGTTGACACCCGTCTAGATACCATCTAGCTTGCACCTGTGCATACCATCGTAGCATTCGTCTCTCAGAAGGGAGGCGTTGGTAAGTCATCTCTAGCTCGGGCGTTTGCTCGAGAGTCAGCTGCAGCTGGGCTGGATGTCCGCATAGCAGACCTAGACACACAACAAGGTACATCAATCGAGTGGTCGCGCTCGAGGCTCGAGAGCGAGCTCGAGCCCACGGTAGCCGTCGAGGCGTTCGGCTCGGCAAAGCATGCCCTTTCGAAGGCGCGCTGTGACCTGCTGGTCATTGACGCACCCGCACGAACGTCTGCCGGCACCCTCGAGATAGCGCGCAGTGCAGACCTCGTCATCCAACCAAGTGGCGCGAGCCTCGACGACCTACGCCCCTGCGTGCGTGAGTTCCTCGCGCTGCAGAAGGCCGGCATCAAGGCAAAGAAGCTTGTCGTAGCGCTGAGCCGCATTTCGACTGACCATGAAGCCGAGGCGGCGCGCGACTACCTCACCGAGGCTGGCATAACCGTGCTCGGGAGCTATGTGCCCGAGCGAGCCGCCTACCGCGTGGCGCAGAATATGGGCCGCGCTCTCACCGAGACGCCTTACGAGTCACTGAACCAGCAAGCGGAGCGACTGCTCCAAAACGTCGTCGACATCATTGGAGGCAAACGATAATGGCTACGGACATGACCAGCGTGAAGAAGAAGAAGAGCAAGTCCCTCGGCGCCCCACCCCGCAACCCAAGCGCCAATCTGTCTGCCCCCGAGGTTGCACCTGCGGGTGAGGACGACGAGCACGGGCTGCCCGACATGCGCATGATGAACCGCAGCCAGCGAACCATCGCCTTTGCTACCAAGGTCAAGCCCTCGACCGCGAGACGCATCAACACGCTTGCGATCAAGCAGCGCATACGCATCGTCGAGCTCCTCGAGCAGATGGTCGACGTCTACGAGCGCCACATCGAAGGAGAGCCATGATCGGACCGGGCAAGTACGACGAAGTCGTGACTATTCTGCGAGAGAAGCTCGACGCCAAGGCTATCCTCTTGGTCGTGGTTCAGGGCAACAAAGGCAATGGTGTCTCGCAGCAGATTGCGGTGGCCACAAAGGAGGAGGCGCAGAAGATTGCCATAGTCCTCGCTGACATCCTCGGGGACATCGCCGCGATGCTGACGCGCGAAGTGGACAGTGTCCTCGAGCCGAAGAACAAGGCATGACCTACGCATTCACCTACGACCAAGTCGTCAAGATGGTCGAGCATGAAATTCTCCCCGAGGGCTCGCGCGTTGAGCTCATAAAAGGAGCCATCGTAGAGAAGCGGGCGGAAAGCCCACGGCACGCTAGCACTGCAGATCATATTGCAGCGCTCTTGCGAGGTCTCTATCTCAAGGAGATGGTGCGCACGACTAAACCGCTGTTCATCAGCAACCACACCGTGCCAGAACCCGACATTGCCGTCATACGCGGTCCTGCCAGCCAGTATTACGAGCGGCATCCAAACAGTACGGAGGCGATACTCGTGGTTGAGATCGCGGGCGCGGGCGCATCACTTGCACGAGACTACGAGAAAGTCACGCATTATGCGTTTGGGGTTGTCCCGGCCTATTGGATCCTGAACATCTCCGAGCGCAAACTTGATGTCTACACCCATCCCAACAAGCAGGAAAGACACTACACCAGAGCGGCAAAGTACCGGCAACACGACCAAGTGCCGTTACCCGAGCTCGACAGAGAGCTCTTGGTGAAGGACCTGTTTATCGTCTGAACGAAGGGGCTGGCCGAGAGGCTGGCCCCAAAGCTAGCTAAGAAAACGGGGCGGACGAAAGAGAACTTGGGCTGTTAGCTCAGGCAGGGAAGAACGTGCCTTGCGGGTAGAGCCTAATATAATCTAGCTCAGCCCATTGAGTCAGAGACGCGCTGCCCGCTTGCAACGAAAACCCCGCTACGATAGGCACGAAACCAGCCAACGTACTGCTACCAACTGTGAGTAGTCGTCCGCCTATGCCGTAGCACTGCATGTTGATTGCAGTCCCCGAGCTATTGAAATCTACAACATGGGCATCCAACGAAGCTGAGCCGATCGTCGTTGCCGTCGCGATGCTGGTATAGACCTGGTTCACGTCCATCTTGAAGCCCTCAACGTTTGCGCTGTTCATTCCGCAATATAAGCGCCGAGTCGAGTTTGTTATGGGCGGTACTATTGAGTAGATGTCAATAACAGCTACTTGGTTAGCTTGAGCTCTGCTCACCATACAGTTCGCTGTTATGTTGAACGAGCCACTGACCGCCTTATACATATACAAGTTTACACTGCATTGCACCCACATCCGACCATTGCGAAGCGTACTTAGATAGGTTGTTGCTGTGAGTGTCGGCGCTGTATATGCGTTGATGTCGCCCGCGCGAGTCATGGTTGCGCCCGTACCCGCGTTGATCACTGTCCAGCCACGCACTGCGAGATCCGCGTTCCCGTCGTTGAACTCGTCATTGAATGCGTTAGGCGAGGCGGGCGCGGTCTCATAGGGACTTAGCGGAACGAAGCTTGATATCGTCGTTCTCTTTATCGCATTACTCGCCCCCGAGTCCGCGATATAGATCTGGTCGGCTGCAACTGGCGCGGACTTGGGCGAGTACGTGTTTATGAGAGCCGAGACGTAGGGGGCGGCGGACACGTTCGTGGCGGTCGGGACTAGGCTTGGTATCGCGTACTTGGAACCAGCATACTGCTCGTAGAACCGCACCTGGTTGTCGGTCCAAGAGCCAGTGGTTAGAACTATCTCGTAAATGCGCGTCGACGAGAACTCAATAGATGCGTTAGCCGCGCGCGCAAGTGTAAGCGTGCTGCCTGGATTCACGCCGTTGAATGAGTTCGTGGCATTTCTGGCTGAAATGGCCCGTAAGACACCCCCGTTCCGCATCTCCGTTTGATCTGGCGCTGGACTAACACCGCCTAGAGCAGCAATCGTTAGATTTCCCGCCATTCTGAATACGACTAGCTTTGTGCCGAGGCTCGTATCAATGTCGGTCACATAACACACATACTGACCACCCGTAGCGCGAGCCACAGTGAAAGCAAAACCCTGATCAGCAGAAGATGCGTAACGCAGCCAAGCGGCGAAACCTGTGTTGTTTGAGTTAGCGCCGCCCGTGCCTATCACTTCTTCGATCGCCGTAGCCAGAGCAGCTCGCCCGACGACCATCGCCAGCGTGAACGGTGTCCCGTCATTGTAGTTTATCCAATCCGCGACAGCCCCTGCTTGATAAAAGTCCGTAACGCCGTCGAACGCCAGATACGTGTTCCCGTTCCCATCGACAGCAGTCGGACAACGAGCGGCGCCGGTCTGAGTGAAGTCTTTCGCGACAGAGCCATTGTCAACGATGGTATCCACGAGCCCACCCGTCTGGACGGTGTTATCCGCTCGCCACCAATGAAGCGGCGCCAGCTTGGTCGTGATGTCTGCCGCGACGGGGATGCTCGCGTTGACGTTCCAGAGCACGGGCTTTGGTGCGTGAGCGATCCAGTCGTCTCCGGGCACGAAGCGGAGGAAGTCAATCGCAAGTATGTTTAGCGAATTCGTCGTCGTGGCGCCACGATCGAACACGGCGCCAGCTCGCGTCATGAGGTTCACGTTCGGCGTGTTTGTGACGAACCCACCGACCGGCGCCATGGTCACAGGGAACCCACCCGTCGATAAGCCGACGTCGTAATAGGTAGCGGTGCCGCAGTAGCGAAGACCAACGATGTCTACATCGTTCGTCGTGTTACTCGACAAATTGGCAAAGGTTAGCGTGTTGTAGACACCTGCTTTGATCGCGCCAACAACGCGCACTGGTATAGGTGTCACATTCTGCGTGACGCCGACGTTGACGCGATTCGCAGCTGTATTGTTGTCTTCTACGAAGATACCCGCGTTCGTGATATCGGCGACCGCGATGCCACGTTCGAAGTGCCCTTGTATCCGGCCGTAAACAGTGCCCGATGTTCCAGGCGTAAACGCTCGCGTTATCGAGACGCTTCGACTGCCTACCGGCAGCTGCAACAGCAAGTACGAACCCACAATAGACGATCGATAGGTACCAGATACGGGCGGATTCTCGAGAGCCGTCGAACTCCAGATGTCGATGTCGCCTGCGCGCGTGAGAACGCCGCCAACCACGGAATCCCAGATCTGCCAACCTCTCACGGCCAAGTCTGCCGAGCCCGAGTCGAACTCGTCATCAAACGCATTCGGCACAGCAGGCGGGTCTAGGTACGGGTTGCCCGTAGACAGCGAGCCCGCGCTTCCAACGACAGTGGTCCCAACCCGTTGCA